>BNJV01000486.1_pt1 | contig 125530 bp, 216 predicted proteins | sample 8540591 | NCBI WGS metagenome assembly BNJV01 (sample SAMD00202457, study PRJDB9452) | human saliva metagenome | host: Homo sapiens
GCACTTTCGACCAGCTTGAGACCGACTGGCTCAGATCTGCGCTGAGCACCCTTTAGCGATCATCGAGGCTTCATTGAAAAGATTAACTGGTCCGGCTATTCTTCAGCAACATCAAAAGAACACCGACAACCTCCAGCGTATTTCAGATTACGGCTGTTTACTGATTACCAGCGAGACGATCAGACGTCACCACGTCACAAGCGACCGCCACTGTTCGTACGTTTTCATTAAACCAGCGTGTTTTTGACCGACTCAGACGGATTACCTCGCCGGGCCTGAGTTCGACGCCCACCGCGCCCGTTCACCGACCACCGCATGGTCGACAGCGATACCACCGGCTTCCGTTTTGCGCCAGCCGCCCACCGTACTGGCAGGTCTGTCGCACTGCCACCCGGGTTCCCGAGCCTGACCGTTTGTCATCGCGCAACCCGGTTCACCCCGACCAGTCGATTTCCACCAACGTTTTATAGTCTTCTTCAGCGAAGCCCATCTGACCCTGGTGGCGACGATGGCCGACGATCATCTCAGCCACCCAGCGCCCGTCGTTGAGACCGAAGCCTTCAACCAGCAGCAGTGCCGCGACACCAACGCTTGTTCACATTCATTTCTCCTCATTTTATTAACCCAGTAATGTTCATTTCACCAGCGCGCCATCGCCACTTCCACATGCCCGATAGGGAACCATCAAAACTTCAGGTGAGGACGTCGATGCGGCGTCATCTGTCGCTTTGAACACGAGTCGCATCAGTAAACGAATTATGATCACCCACGTTCACCACCATCTTCATTCAGCTCTTCCAATCACCTCTGTACTAATGATTACCGAACGTTTAAATTGTCTACTGCGTCTGCCCGCGCTTTTGATGAATAATTCAGGCTCACGGCTCCCTTGAACATAGCCAGTATTAACCCGACCGATGCACTAACCCGTTAACATGACCGTGCATGTTACCATCATCAAAGCCCAGCGCACCGTGCCAACATTATTTTACCTGACATCATATCAATGTTGGAACAAAATACGACGATGTCGCGATATATTCAATATTTCGATTCGATCAAATTTCTTGAAGTTGAATCATATTAACCCGGAATATGACACCACTTCAGACCGCGAATACCCGCGAACAGCACGATCACCAGCCAGCCGAGCGCTGACGAGTAACTGAGATCGCCTGACCAGATTCGCCAGTCATCGTGACCGCCACCACCGTATCGAGCATGACCGATACCGACACCGATGACACCATAGCGATTTGATCGCACATCACCCTTCTGTAACACATGACAACACTTCCGGGCAGGCCGCACCCCTGCGCCCGCGCATCTCGACGGTCCGCCAATCACGACCTGATTGACGGACGGTCACAGTTGTCCGTCACCTGACCGTGTTGCCTGATCGCCACCATCGACAGCGGCACCACAGCCGAGCCAGGCGGCGTCTGCACGACCGCCATCCTGTTATTCGAGGCCCGCCACGATTTCCGATAATCATTCCAGCAACCCCACAGCGGGTAAATATCACTTCGGCCCATTCAGGTCTCACCGCACGATCGCCAGAATCCGTCCTTCTTGAGACAACGTTGGCCTCCCAGACGTTGCACGAGACATCATCGATATCATTCAAACCTTCCCACGATCTTACTCACGTGTTTGAAATAATACCCTTTAAAACCAGACCAGCATGGTTGCCGATACCGAGATCTTTCTGTCAGTTACGTAGAACGCACTTCATCTTCGAAAGATCGCGCACGTCATTACCCAGCAGATGCCACACCCAGCAACACAGGTTACGAACGCCGATCGACGCATAACGACAGACGCCACAAAGATCAACAGCCCAGCCCGGCAACCTCCGCCAGCGGCTTCCGCCCGCTGCCAATGACCCCACCAGGTGCCGCGCCTTCACCGTTCGATGATCGCCATTCGCCCGCCGAGATCAGCGACAGGTCAGTATTTCGCCGACGCCTGACATCGCCCGATACGATTTAAATATCCGTCGATGAATCGCTCAACGTCCACTCTCGCCCACCGCGCTTGAATCGATTTTGATTGAACAGTGAAAGCCGACGACGCCGCAGTGCCTGGTCTGGAGATCGAGCGTCAACGCTCACTGTCTCTGGATAGATTGCAGCATCGTGCGACAGCATCAGAAATCTGCCGAGCAGCAGCTGAAGATTGACGATCGCCGAACGCACCAGCCGTGCCGGTTCATCCGAACTCATCGATTCATCTTCGATAGCAGAGCTTGAGCCAGTTTATCGACCATTTGCTGACGTCATACTCAGCACAGACAGTCGCCCGCACGCAGACGCCCGTCACTTTAGCTTCACGACCGCGGTCCGTCTGCACGACACCACGCCAGCGCGCCCACTGGCAGGCCACGCAGCAGGGTACCGGGTCAGTCCAGCACGCCTCTGACGGACCTGCCGCGGCCGCCAGCCGCCACACCCGTCGTACCTCTCTCAGCAACCACTGCCCATCGAGACCATCATCACAGCCAGGTGGTTATCTCGCTGGTCAACGGGTTCGCACATCAACGCAAAACAGTCTGACGCACTGCCTGAAACGCCTCACCGCCCACCTGCCCGACCAGGCCTGACGGCTCAACCGCATACCCACAAACCAGCAGCTGCACACCGCAATCTCGTTCACCTGAACTTCAACACAAAGCTCTGTTTCGCCAGCCTCACACACGCCTCGCTTGAGCCAGCCATTATCACAGCAACCATCAGCAACGACAGCCCACCAGCATGACAGCTAATGACAGAACCAGGAGATTCCCCTCGAATGGATCATCTGAATCTCGATATTGTCGAATACCGAATTAAAATATCTCCGTCGACAAACACCACAGTTGAACGGACGACAGATTTCACCAGTCATCATTAATCAGGAAGAATACCGTTGTGTCAATTACATCAACAGAAAACCGTGCCTCAGATAGCCCGCCGACAGTTTCATCCTAGCTCAAACCATTTACCGAGGCAGCGATTGGTTCACCAGCGACGTCATCAAATGACAGCGAAGACGCCAGAACGCATTCAACACCGGCCTGTAGTCTCACCAATCACGCATCGGCCGAGGGAAACAAAGATAACCGGTTCCGCATTGCCAGAACCACGACGAGTTACGTCCTTATCAACACGCCAGCCGTGGTCAGACCGTATTTCGGCGTCGAAAATGTCAAATGTCGCGACCGTTAGTCGCCAATCGCCGATCTAGGCAACCGCCGAGTCACACTGAACACCGCCTTCTGTTTGAAAATGTTGCCACCAGATAACAATACCGCGGTCATAGGTCGAACAGTTATAGGTCCCACTTTTTATTCCACCGATTGAATCCATCGCGAGCTGGTGTTAGTAATCAGCAACATAACGATAATAATAACGTTACCTCGAAACCAGGTTAACCATAGATCGTCAGTTAACAACCAACGATCCAAACAGCCCGATTTTCGAATAGCGTTTTCTCGAACAAGATGCACTGCCGTCGAACACTGGCGCCCGCGGTCCGGACAGGCACCAAACAGAGCAGGTGCCTCACACCACATTACCTGGCCCAAACTATTTCATTACCCAGCAGCCCAGCACAATACTTGAGCACCAGCGCGATCTGCCCAGACTCAATTGTTCACTATAACTTTTGTCTACGGAAGACAAAACTCTGTCTTCCGAGCAGAAAGAGTTGCCCTGCCTGACGCTGCCGTTACCTGCTGCGCCGTTGCAGTTGTTCACCCTCAGTCAGAACACTTGACACTGAGGCAAAGATTAGCTTGTCCAACTCAACATTTGAGGCTCATATTCTTTACTAATACTCGGTCTAGTATTTGCTTGGAGTCAGACACCGTCTTCAATCTTTTCATAATCCTCCCGAAAGAAGATTTTCGCTGGTTCAACAGAAAACTGCTTGAATAGTTAGGCCTGAGTTGTGATCACATCTGAAATACCATCGCTAAACGCTTTGTCGTCCGGCAGCCGATGGTAGTCAAAATCATCTGCTTTGCCCGTCAGCCGAATTACCTTAGTCACCAGAAGTCAGCCCAGATACCCCGCGAAGAACATCCAGTTCACCATCGTTTACCGACGCAGCTGAGGTAAGCCAGAGCCATCCGTCAATCTGCTTCGCAGTTTTGCACAGCCTCAACCACCGACCAGGCGATCTCTGAGCGATGGCTTCGCCAGTGAACAAGAGCCGAAAGAACGATTTGCACACCACATTTTCCAGCCCCGCCGCGCGTTCATTCACTTCCTTTTCACCATCAGAACCACACAGCCGAAAACCTTGAACAGTCACACACAAGATTTGTTGCCAGTTGAGTTGTTTTTCACTGGTACCGCGACATCACCACAGTGATGAGGCCCGCTTCCCGGAGGCCATCAGCAGCCGACACCAGTGATGGCGAACAGCCAACACCACAGCTCACCCTTTACCAGATAACGTGTTCATTATTTTACAACAGTCTTAAAATATTCCGAATATCAGGTGTTTCTGCTCGATTTCACATCACATCTCAGGAATTGACCGCCAGTTAATCCCGATCATATTGCTCAAAGAAAGCTCAGAAACACGATTGTCCACGAACTTGCATGATATCCCGACACCTGAAAATAACCACAATCACTCCGATCACCGCGCCTGAGGATTTCCGAAACACAGATTCAGAACTACAAAAACAAAATCACAGGTCTCGTCGCGCCGACATCGCCTTCAACAGCGATGGCGAGTCGCCCTCAACCGTTCATTTCGTGATCTCGATCACGGCCCAGGCCAGTACGACGTCATTACAGCCGAGGTGTTCAATCGCCGCCTCAAACATTTTTGGTCGAACCGCCCACAGGCCCGAAAGCGACCGCCTGCGACGAACATTCTCCTGCGAGCGTTTTCTGTTCTTGAAGAATCACCTGCTGGCGCACCCACAATCCGCCCACCGATACCGTCGCACGTTAGCCAGCGACGGCGACTCGTCATTTGTTAATCCCGACCACCGCGGTCAACCAAACATCGCAGCACCGCCCATTGCTGCGATGATATTTAGATGTCGATTTCTTTCCAGCCTGAGGCACGGTCACGATATCACCGTGAATGCCAGCCAGCGAGCGCAAAGCTCGCGATGTCGATACACAGATTACAGGAATGATGGCGAGCTCACCGAATTGAGGATTGTCTTCACCGCCGTCATTCGCTTGCGTCACAGCATTAAGAATCACTCTGTCAAGATTTCCACCATGGCCAGCATACCAACCAGCGCTTGGCGATCGTTCCACGGAAATCATCTGTTGCAACACCAGCCAAGACATTACCGTCGTTGAAGCTACCGAGTGGTCTCCGCACATATGTTACCACGCGTGGTTGAATGGCTGTCGAGGCTATTTCGCCGTTACACATAACGTGCCAGACACCAGACATGCACTGAACGTTGCCCTATTGCCATCCAACGCCCGCCGACACCGCCCATCACCAACGCCTCATAGCAGCCGTGTCTCATCGACGCGAGCAACGAACGCACCATCTGTCTGCGATATCCAGCGACGCGATGCACACGGCAGTGTCAGCACGACAGATTGTCACAAACGACCTGGTACAGCGGCGCTGCAGCAACAGCCTCACGACCCACACAGCCTGTATTTTGCCCACACTGCAGTGAGACAATTACAGGCAGCGTTGCCTGACGACCACGGTTCCCACCGTGACATCTCATCTTAACCAGGTGAAAGATTATCCGGCACGCAAGCAGCCTGACCAGCAGCACCGGCTCACCACCGGGTCCTTCCCCACGCCGCAGGCGACGGTCCCACCTGCACAGCCCACCCGCAGCGCCCAGGCGTCGAGTCCTCCACAGAAAGCTTGACACTGCCTTCTCAGACGCCACACCCTGGCTCACAGAGAACATTGCTTTGCATAGTGATTCTTGACACTGGTCGCTCATGTGCCAACACCCATCTGATCAATTCCAGACACCAGGTCGTCACATGTCCGGCCGTTTCCCTCATCCTCCTGCTTGGTCCACCAGCGATCAACCTCACGGTCTTCATTTATTTCACTTTGCATTGTTTCATAAATTTCCTCCATCCTTTCTATTTTACCATATTTTTCATGAGAAATACTCGATAAAAGGCGGTGGATAGAGTTGGTTGCTATTTTGAGGATTATAGTCATAAGCCTGAAAGCTCGATAATAGTCAGTAATATCTTTGTTTTATTTGGCAGAAAAGCTCTGGCTAAAAGAGCGACTAACTAAACTTCAGAAAGAGATTTTTCTTTATTTTAGTAATAATATGGGCTTTTATCTTTTGGGAGTTAGACCATAAAAACAAGTTTTGAGACTCAAGTACCTCCTTCACCAAGATTTGAAAGGAAAACTCCATTATCAGCTCAAGGAATTTTCTTATGACAAAGGAAAATCTCCTAGAAATTTTACGTGAGTCCATATCAGCAACAAGCTCTTATTACTTTTTTCAGTTGAACAGGACAAAAACATTTTGTCATTACATTCAAAAACAACTCTATTATCAAAATCCCTATTGGATGAGGCAACAAGCCAAGCATATTTAATAGGAGAGAATCTTTTGAATAGGAAGAAACAGGACTGGTATCCCTCAAGTAAGGCCATAGAAAAGGATCTTTTCACAAATAAAACAAGATATTACTGACTATTATCGAAACTTTTCAGAATTTATTATGACTATAATCCTCAAAATAAGCAACAAAAAGCTCATCCACTCTGCCTTTTTATCAGCAGTATTTCTCGAAAAATATGGTAAAATAGAAAGGATGGAGGAAATTTATGGTATTACAACGAAATGAAATAAATGAAAAAGATACATGGGATCTGTCAACTATCTTTGAAACAGACCAGAAAATGGGAAGAAGAACTAGCCCTATTAACTGAAGATACAAAGCAAGCAGCTAGTCTTGAGGGACATCTCTTGGATAGCGCAGAGAGTCTTCTTGACATTACAGAGCGTTATCTAGAATTGAGTCGTCGTCTTGAAAAACTTTATGTTTATGCACATATGAAAAACGACCAAGACACGAGATAGCTAAGTATCAAGAATACTATGCAAAAGCAATGGCTCTTTATAGTCAACTCGATCATCTCTTTCTATGAGCCAGAATTTATAGCGATCACAGAGAAGAGCAGTATCAAAAGCTTTTTAACAGAAGAACCAAAAACTCCAGCCTTATAAACACTTCTTTGATAAACTATTGCAAAATAAGGACCATGTCCTTTCACAACGTGAGGAAGAGTTGCTTGCAGGTGCTGGTGAAATCTTCGGTGCTGCTAGTGAAACCTTTGCTATATTAGATAATGCAGATATCGTCTTTCCTTTCGTTAAAGATGAAGATGGAAATGAAGTTCAATTGTCACACGGCGTTTATATGCGCTTGGTAGAATCTAAGAACCGTGAGGGTCGTCGTGAGCTTATGAAGCCCTTTACTGCTACCTATGAACAATACCAGCACACTTACGCTAAAAACCCTTGCAGACCAATGTTAAAAGTACAAAAACTATCGTGCTAAGGTTCGTAACTATAAGAGTGCGCGTGAAAGCAGCACTTGCAGCCAACTTTGTACCAGAAAGTGTTTATGACAATCTAGTATCTGCTGTTCGTAAACACTTGCCATTATTGCATCGTTATCTCGCACTTCGTTCAAAAATCTTGGGTATTCCAGATCTCAAGATGTACGATGTTTATACTCCCATATCTTCAGTAGAATACAGCTTTACTTATGAGGAAGCATTGAAGAAAGGCAGAAGATGCTTTGGCATGTTCTTGGTGAGGATTACTTGAGTCGAGTTAAACGTGCCTTCAGCGAACGTTGGATTGATGTGTATGAAAACCAAGGCAAGCGTTCAGGGTGCATATCTCTGGTGGTTCCTACGATACCAACGCTTTTATGCTTCTAACTGGCAGGATAACCTCGATAATCTCTTTACTCTTGTACATGAGACAGGTCATAGTATGCATTCAAGCTTACACACGTGAAACACAACCTTATGTATACGGAGATTACTCAATCTTCTTGGCAGAAATTGCTTCAACAACCAATGAAAATATCTTAACTGAAAAATTATTGCAAGAAGTTCAAGATGACGCAACACGCTTTGCTATTCTCAATAACTTTCTTGGATGGTTTCCGTGAACAGTCTTCCGCCAAACTCAATTTGCTGAATTTGAACATGCTATTCACCAAGCTGATCAAAATGGTGAAGTCTTGACAAGCGAGTTCTTAAACAAACTCTATGCATGACTTGAAACCAAGAATATTATGGTTTGAGTAAGGAAGACAATCCTCAAATTCAGTACGAGTGGGCTCGAATTCCTCATTTCTACTATAACTACTATGTATATCAATATTCAACAGGTTTTGCAGCGGCTTCAGCCCTTGGCTGAAAAGATTGTCCATGGTAGTCAAGATGATCGTGACCGTTACATCGATTACCTCAAGGCAGGAAGTCCGACTATCCTCTAAATATCATGCGAAAAGCTGGTGTTGATATGGAAAAAGAAGACTATCTCAACGATGCTTTTGCAGTCTTTGAACGTCGTTTGGATGAGTTTGAAGCCCTTGTTGAAAAATTAGGATTAGCATAAAATGGTTGAGTCTACAGTAAAAATGCTAACCATAACATGCGACGGCCCTGTTGTTAGGGATGAGATTGTGGAATTTCATGCGCCACAGACAAAAGAGGTGACTGGGTTCTTTAAAAGAACTAGAAAACTTTGCTCGCAAGGAGAATATTCCTATCATTCCCTCATGAAACAGTCGCTTATTTCCGTTTCCTAATGGAAACAATTCAACCAAAAAATATTTTAGAGATTGGGACAGCGATTGGATTTTCAGCTCTTTTAATGGCAAATCATGCCCCAAACGCAAAAATTACAACCATTGATCGAAATCCTGAAATGATTGGTTTTGCCAAGGAGAATTTCGCCAAGTTTGATAATCGCCAACAAATCACTCTCTCTGAAGGCGATGCGGTAGATGTCTTGATCAACATTGACTAGAGACCCTATGATTTTGTTTTATGGATTCTGCAAAATCTAAATATATCGTCTTTTACCAGAAATCCTCAAACATCTTGAAGTTGGTGGAGTAGTTGTCTTGGATGATATTTTCCAAGGTGGAGACATTGCTAAGGATATTATGGAAGTCCGACGCGGTCAACGAACCATTTATCGTGGTTTGCAAAGACTATTTGACGCAACTCTTAGATAATCCAGGATTAACAGCTAGCTCTAGTTCCTCTCGGAGATGGAATCTTGATGTTAAGAAAGAATCAAGCAGAAGTAGAACTGCCTGATATTGATTAATTTTCAGATATTTTTAAGACAATTTAGTAAAAATAGATAAGGTACACATTTATCTAGTGTACAAAAAGGAGTAAACATGAAGAAAAATTATTGGCTGGTGCCATCACTTTGTTATCAGTAGCAACTTTGGCTGCTTGTTCAAATAGCTCTCAAGGAGCTGACCTCATCAGCTATGAAAGGTGATGTCATCACTGAGCATCAATTCTATGAAGAAGTGAAAAACAACTCAACTGCTCAACAAGTCTTGCTTAATATGACCATTCAAAAAGTTTTTCGAAAAAACAATATGGTTCTGAAGTAAGTGAAAAAGAAGTAGATGACGCTGTAGCAGAAGAACAGAAGAAATATGGTGATAGCTATCAAAATCGTTCTTTCTCGTGCTGGTATGACAGCAGAAAGCCGTAAAGCTCAAATTCGTACAAGTAAATTAGTTGAGTATGCTGTTAAGAAAGCTGCAGAAGCTGAATTGACGGATGAGAACTACAAAAAGCTTTTAGATGAGTACACACCAGAAGTAACTGCGCAAATTATTAAACTTGATAGTGAAGATAAGGCTAAAGAAGTTCTTGCTAAAAAGCAAAAAGAATCTGGAGCTGACTTTTCGCACAATTGGCTAAAAGATAATTCAACTGACGAAAAGACAAAAAGCAAATGGTGGAGAAATCACTTTTGACTCTGCATCAACAGAATTGCCAGACGTTGTTAAAAAAGCTGCATTTTGCTCTTGATGTAAATGGTATTTCAGATGTGATCACAGCTCCAGGTACACAAGCTTATTCAAACAGTTTCTATATTGTGAAATTGACCAAGAAAAACAGAAAAATCTTCTAACTGGGAAGATTATAAAGAAAAATTGAAGACAGATTATCCTGACTCAAAAACAAAATGATGCTACTTTTCGTTCAAGGTATTATTAGTAAAGAATTGCAAGCCGCAAATATTAAGGTTAAGGACCAGCCTTTCCAAAAATATCTTTACTCAGTATATCCAAAGTGATACAACAAGTGAAACTACAACTACAACAACATGCAAGTGAAACTACAACAACATCTTCAAACTAAGGATGACAACTCTATCTTTTCTACTCTTGAAAGATAGAGTTTTTAATCTTCCGTAGATAAAAAGTTATAAAATGAGAATAATTGTTGTTTGAATTCTGACAAGCTTTAAAATTCTAACCTTTATAGGGGTAAGAGTTTTTCTAACTCAAAAATGGTATAATAGCAAGAAAAACTAGAAATTAATAAAAATTAAAGATTTGTTAGTGGTGAAGTATGAAAATTAGTAAAAGGCACCTGTTGAATTACTCTATTTTAGTGCCCCTATATTCTCTTATCCGTTCTGGGTTTAATAGTGGTATATTCGACAACGAGTGCATCTTTGATTCAAGAAGGAAAGAGCGCTTTTCAATTAGTTCGAAATCAGGGCTTGTTTTGGATCGTTAGTTTGTTGCTTATTGCAGTAATCTATAAGTTGAAACTTGGATTTTCTTCGAAACGAACGTTTGTTATTTATCGTTATGTTTGCTGAGTTAGTATTACTAGCTTTTAGCTCGTTTGATTGGGATTCCAATCAATGGATGCCTATGGTTGGATTAAAGTAGGACCTATCACTGATTCAGCCTGCGGAGTACTTTGAAAATTATTATTATCTGGTACTTGGCTCAACGTTTTTTTCAAAACAACAAGAAGAAATTGGTGTTTATGATTTCCAAGTCTTGACTCTTAATCAATGGTTGCCTAGATCCTTTAACGATTGGCGATTTTGTTCTCTTGGTCATGATTGGTAGTTTGGCTATTTTTCCTGACCTTGGAAATGCTACTATCTCTATTTTTGGTAGCATTGTTGATGTATTCAATTAGTGGGATAGCTCATCGATGGTTTGCAACTATTCTCGGAATATTGACCAGTTTTATCCTTTGTTTCCCTACAGCCATTAGAAATTGATTGGTGTTGATAAAGGTTTCTAAAGATTCCCAGTATTTGGATACGTTGCTAAACGATTCAGTGCTTTCTTTAATCCCATTTGATGACGTCGCTGGTGCAGGACACCAGTTGGCAAATTCATACTATGCTATGGTAAATGGAGGATGGTTTGGGTCTAGGGATTAGGAAACTCTATCGAAAAACGAGGCTATCTACCTGAGGCACATACAGACTTCGTTTTTCTCTATTGTGATTGAAGAGTTTGGATTTGTTGGTGCCAGTCTTATTTTAGCTCTCGTATTCTTCCTAATTCTTCGTATTATTTTAGTGGGTATTTCGAGCAAAGATCCGTTTCAACTCTATGGTGGCAATCGGTATTGGTGGGATGATTTTTAATTCAGGTATTCGTTAATATCGGAGGGATTTCAGGATTGATCCTTCAACAGGTGTAACCTTCCCATTCCTTTCTCAAGGGGGAATAGTCTCCTGGTTCTATCGTAGCTATCGCCTTTGTGTTAAATATCGATGCTAGTGAAAAACGTGCAAAAACTTTATAGCGAGTATGAAGCACAGCTCTAAGAAAAAGTGACAAGGAGAAAAATATGTCTCTTCAAAAACTAGAAAAATAACAGAAACAAAACTGTCGTCCAAGAAGAAGTTCAAATCTTGACAGATTTACTTGAAGATATCACGAAAAATATGCTTCCTGCTGAGACTTTTGACAAGATTATGCAGTTGAAGAAGCTATCATCAAACCTAGACTATCAAGGACTAGATAAGGTAGTGAGAAGTCTTTCAAATGATGAAATGGTCTACATCTCTAGATATTTCTCTATTTTGCCACTGTTGATTAACATATCTGAAGACGTTGACTTAGCTTACGAGATTAACCACCTAAACAATATTGATCAAAGATTATCTCGGGTAAATTGTCGACAACTATTGAAATGGTTGCTGAAAAAGAAAATGCGGCTGAGATTCTTGAACATCTGAACGTCGTACCAGTATTTGACAGCCCACCCAACCCAGGTCCAACGTAAGAGTATGCTGGATTTGACCAATCATATCCATACCCTCTTGCGTAAATACCGTGATGTGAGAATGGGCCTATTAACAAAAGAAAAATGGCACAATGATCTTCGTCGCTACATTGAAATTATCATGCAGACGGATATGATTCGTGAGAAGAAACTAAAAGTAACGAATGAAATCACAAACGTGATGGAATATTACAATAGTTCCTTCCTTCAGGCGGTACCCTAAATCTAATGCTAGAGTATAAACGTCTAGCAAAAAGAGCAAGTATTGACCTAAAACAAGCAAAACCTATTACTATGGGAATGTGGATCGGTGGAGACCGAGATGGAACCATTTGTAACAGCTGAAACACTCATGCGTTCTAGCAACCATTCAAAGTGAAGTCATCTTCAACTACTATATCAGCAAGATTTCTAGTCTCTATCGCACATTCTCTCTCTCTACTAATCTATCCAAAGACAAGTAAGGCTGTTGAAGAAATGGCAGCTCAATCTCAAGATACTTCTGTTTTTCCGCGAGAAAGAACCTTATCGTCGAGCTTTTCACTTTATTCAATCAAAATTGATTCAAACACTATTGAATCTAAAAGAGTGGGCAGTTGTTGGTTCATCAGCAGATGAACGTCATCATGTCGAACGTCTTCTTGGCGCTCAAGGGAGCATCAACAAGGAGAAATCACTGACTATATCAGCAATCGAATCTCAGGAGCTATCCAAGATTTGGCAGATGAGCGTCCTCCTTACTACGAAACAATTGAAGAGTTTAAGCATGACTTATATGTCATTAAGGATTCATTGCTTGAAAATAAGGCAGAAGCCTTGCTAACTGGAGAGTTTGCCGAGCTTTTGGAGGCTGTTGAAGTCTTTGGTTTCTTCTTAGCATCTATCGATATGCGTCAAGACTCAAGCGTTCATGAAGCCTGTGTTGCTGAATTGTTAGCATCTGCTGGAATTAATGACCATTATAGCGATCTTTCAGAAGATGAGAAATGTGAGTTGCTTTTACATGAACTATTAGAAGATCCTCGAATCTTATCAGCAACCCATGCTGAAAAGTCTGAACTTCTTGAAAAGGAATTGGCTATTTTCCAAACAGCACGTGAATTAAAAGATCGTCTAGGAGAAGACGTTATTCGTCAAACAATTATCTCTCATGCAACTAGCGTGTCAGATATGTTAGAATTAGCGATTATGCTCAAAGAAGTTGGTCTTGTGGATGCTGAAAAAGCACGTGTTCAAATCGTGCTCTCTTTGAAACAATTGAGGACTTGGATCATTCTGAAGAAAACAATGAGAAAGTATTTCTCTTTACCGCTTGCTAAGAAGTGGATTGCTTCAAAAGATAATTATCAAGAAATCATGCTAGGTTACTCAGATAGTAACAAGGATGGCGGATATCTATCATCTTGTTGGACACTATACAAAGCTCAACAACAATTAACCGCTATCGGTGATGAATTTGGCGTCAAGGTAACCTTCTTCCACGGTCGTGGTGGTACTGTTGGCCGTGGTGGTGGACCAACTTATGATGCCATTGCTTCTCAACCGCTCAAAGTCAATCAAAGATCGTATTCGATTAACTGAACAAGGTGAAGTTATCGGAAATAAATACGGAAACAAGGATGCAGCCTACTATAACTTGGAAATGTTGGTATCAGCGGCTATCAACCGTATGATTACACAGAAGAAGAGTGATACTAATACGTCAAATCGCTATGAGGCAATCATGGACCAAGTAGTCGAGTCGTAGCTATGATATCTACCGTGAACTAGTATTTGGAAACGAACATTTCTACGATTATTTCTTTGAATCTAGTCCAATCAAGGCTATCTCAAGCTTTTAATATTGGTTCTCGTCCAGCAGCTCGTAAAACAATCACTGAAATTGGTGGTCTACGTGCCATTCCTTGCGTATTCTCATGGTCACAAAGTCGTGTCATGTTCCCGGGTTGGTATGGTGTTGGTTCAAGCTTCAAAGAATTTATTGATCAAGATCCAAAAAATATTGAATACCTTCGCGACATGTATAAAAACTGGCCTTTCTTCCAGTCACTCCTATCTAACGTTGATATGGTCTTGTCAAAATCAAATATGAATATTGCTTTTGAATATGCTAAACTTTGTGAAAGTGAAGAAGTACAAGCAATCTACTATACTATTTTTGGATGAATGGCAATTGACTAAGAATGTTATCCTGGCTATTGAAGGCTATGATGAACTTTTGGCAGAAAATACTACTTGAAAGACAGTTTGAACTACCGTATGCCTTATTTCAATATCCTTAACTATATCCAGTTGGAATTGATTAAGCGTCAACGTCGTGGCGAGCTTTCTTCAGATGAAGAAAGATTGATTCATACAACTATTAACGGAATTGCTACAGGATTACGTAATTCAGGTTAATACAAGCTATATTTTTAAAAAACCGTAGGAATTTTTCATAATTTTTAAAAATAATTCATAAAAAGCCTTGACAAGTTTTTAGTAAAATGATATAATTTAAACATTCAGAAAGTAATCATTGAAATTTTTTTAGAGAGTCTGTGGTTGGTGGAAACAGATAAGTGGAAGTGATGAAAATTGGGCTGAATGTTATTAAGAATTTGAAATCATAAGAATTCGGTGAGCACACCTTACAGTGCAACTCGTGAAGCGAGTAAGAGCGATAGGAATAGTTCCTATAATTGAGGTGGCACCGCGCATCGACGTCCTCACACAAGTTTTTTGTGTGAGGACTTTTTCTATGAGGAGGAAAAATTATGGAAATCAAACGATGGCGACGCTTGGTAAAGTTATATTGAAAGTGAAATGAACATTACTAAGTTTAATAAAATAAGGAGAAATAGATATGAATAAACGTTTAATTGGTATTATCGTAGCACTAGCACTTGTAGTTGGAGGAAGCTTGGTCTACTCTAACTTGACGAAACAAGAAACTAAAACCGAGACAGCTAACAAGACAGCTAAAGGTTGGTGTCCTACAATTCGTCAGCCATCCATCACTTGACCTGATTTACCAAGGAATTCAAGATGGGCTTGCTGAAGAAGGCTATAAAAAGGCGACCAAGTTAAAATCGACTTTATGAATTCAGAAGGTGACCAAAGTAAGGTTGCCACAATGAGTAAACAATTGGTGTCAAATGGAAATGATGTTGTTGTCGGAATTGCGACACCTGCAGCTCAAGGTCTAGCAAGTGCAACAAAAGACCTACCTGTTATCATGGCAGCTATTACAGACCCAATTGGTGCTAACCTTGTACAAAACTTGGAAAAACCAGGCGGAAACATCACTGGGGTATCTGACCATAACCCTGCTGAACAACAGGTTGAATTGATTAAAACCTTGACACCTGATGTTAAAACAATCGGAGCTCTTTACTCAAGTAGCGAAGATAACTCAAAATCACAAGTCGAAGAATTCAAAGCTTACGCTGAAAAAGCTGGTTTGAAAGTAGAAACTTTTGCAGTACCTTCAACGAACGAAATTGCTTCAACAGTTAACGTTATGACTGGTAAAGTTGATGCAATCTGGGTTCCAATTGATAACACAATCGCATCTGCATTCTCAACTGTAGTATCAAGTAACCAAACAGCTAAAAACCAATCTACCCAAGTGCGACTGCCATGGTAGAAGCTGGAGGTTTGGCATCAGTCGTTGTGGACCAACACGATCTTGGTGTTGCTACTGGTAAAATGATTGCCAAAGTCTTGAAGGGTGAAAAACCTGCGGATACACCAGTTAATGTCTTTTCAACTGGTAAATCAGTGATCAACAAAAAGTTGCTCAAGAACTTGGAATCACAATTCCCTGAATCAGTTCTCAAAGAAGCTGGTCAAGTAATCGAATAAGAATGAAGGAGGAGTTGATCTCATCCTCCAATTTTTAGAATAAAGGAAAAACGAATCAAACATGCTAATATCTATTATTTCACAGGGATTGTTCTGGGCTATTCTAGGTTTTGGGAATCTTTATGACCTTTCGAATCCTCAATTTCCCAGATATGACAACTGAAGGTTCCTTCCCTTTGGGAGGAGCAGTTGCAGTTACTCTCATTACCCAAGGGGTTAATCCTTTTCTTGCGACTTTAGCAGCTGTAGGAGCGGGTTGTCTTGCTGGTTTAGCAGCGGGTCCTCTTTATACGAAAGGGAAGATTCCTACCCTTTTATCAGGAATTTTAGTCATGACTTCTTGTCATTCTATCATGCTCATGATTATGGGACGAGCAAACCTTGGGCTTTTAAATACCAAGCAAATCCAAGATGTTCTTCCTTTTTCATCTGAGATTAATCAATTACTGACAGGTTTGATTTTTGTGACTTTGGTCATTTTACTCATGCTTTTCTTCCTAGATACCAAACTTGGACAGGCCTATATCGCTACAGGAGATAATCCAGATATGGCTCGTAGTTTTGGTATCAATACAGGACGCATGGAGCTTATGGGCTTGGTTTTGTCAAATGGTGTAATCGCACTTGCTGGCGCACTTATCGCTCAACAAGAAGGTTATGCGGATGTCTCTCGTGGTATCGGTGTTATCGTTGTTGGTCTTGCCAGCTTGATTATCGGTGAGGTCCTTTTCAAGAGTCTTACCCTAGCAGAACGCTTGATTACTATTGTAGTTGGTTCCATCAGCTATCAATTCTTGGTATGGGGAGTCATTGCTCTCGGCTTTAACACTAGCTATCTCCGTTTGTACAGTGCTCTTATCCTGGCAACTTGCTGGTAATTCCAACCCTAAGGATAAATACTTGAAAGGAGTCAAATTAAGCAAATGACAGCAATTGTAGAATTAAAAAATGCCACAAAAATTGTGAAAAATGGCTTTGACGAAGAAAAGATTATCCTAAACGATGTTTCACTTGATATTTATGAACATGACTTCATCACAATCTTAGGTGGAAATGGAGCAGGAAAATCAACCCTCTTTAATAGCATTGCGGGAACTTTACCTTTAACCAGCGGTAGCATTCGTATCATGGGGGAAGATGTGACTCATTTCACCCCTGAAAAACGTGCCAAGTACCTTTCTCGTGTCTTCCAAGATCCCTAAGATGGGAACTGCACCTCGTATGACAGTCGCAGAAAATCTCTTGATTGCTAAGTTTCGTGGAGAAAAACGTGGACTCTTTCCAAGAAAACTCTCAGCATATAAAGAAGAATTTCAAACAACCATTGAGAAGGTGGGAAATGGTCTAGAGAAAACACTTGGATACACCGATTGAATTCTTGTCAGGTGGACAAAGACAGGCCTTGAGCCTCTTGATGGCAACCTTGAAACGTCCAGAACTCCTTTTGTTGGATGAACACACAGCTGCCCTTGACCCCAAAACAAGTGTGGCCTTGATGGAATTGACAGATGACTTTGTCAGCAAGGACCATCTGACAGCTTTGATGATTACCCATCATATGGAAGATGCGCTCAAATATGGCAATCGTCTCATTGTTATGAAAGATGGACGAATCATTCAAGATTTAAACAAGGATGAGAAAAGCCAAGATGAAGATTTCTGATTACTATCAACTATTTGAGTAGATAATTTTTAAATCAGTATCCTTAAAAACTTAGAAGTAAGATTTCGCTTCTAAGTTTTTTAGTGAATTTTAAACTATATTTATATTTCCTTTATTGCAAGTTTTACTTTATAATGGAATCAATCTAAATAATGGGATCAATCTAAGAATCTTAAACTTTAATAGAAGTAAGGAGATAAACACATGGCATACACACAAGAAGATTTTTCAAGAATGGATTTTTCAAATTGGATTTAAGATGGACTACTTTTACCAAAGAGTTTGCTGAGGAACAAGGTCTTCATTTAGACTATAGCATGCAGTCATTGGATGACTTGGAGGCTTGGATCTTGGTTAACTATGAAGACCATCATACTTTGATAGCAGACAGCAAAAATTTTGGATTATTTGACAGTTTATATCGGTGAAACGTTTCGCAAACACCTAGGAGGTAAGTGGTTTATTGACCTTAAAAATAAAAAGAACGCTTATTATTCTATGCCTGTCTTGACTGATCCATCATATAGAGGAGAAGTTTATATAGCACCAATGACTTTTGCAACGGCTTGTATCAGTAGAAAAGATGGTCAGTATATTAGCAGAATATTAAAAATAACCTCGAAGATCAAGTGAAATAGTCTTTAATTTTTTTCTATTTTTCTTTCAAATATTAGAATGGTTTGCTCAGAAGATTCCCTTTTTCATGATAGCTGGAAACTTATGAAATAGAAGCATGTAAAGTGTATGAAATGGTTTACTTTTTTTCAGAAATAAGCTATACTATATAAAGTAAACTGTGATAAAATGGAGGTATTGTCTATGGTTGACAAGAGAGTCATCGAAGAAATCAAAAAAACAATACCAATATTGTCGAAATCATAGGAGAAGTGATTTCTTTACAAAAAAATCTGGACGGAACTTTTTAGGGCTCTGTCCTTTTTCATGGTGAAAAGACCCTTCCTTTAACGTAGTTGAAGATAAGCAGTTTTACCACTGTTTTGGTTGTGGCCGTTCTGGAGATGTCTTTAAATTCATTGAGGAATATCAACAAGTAACCTTTTGCCGATGCCGTGAGGATTCTAGGTGAACGTCTTGGGATGCATCTTGAAACTCCTGTACATAACCCTGTCCCACACACGTCCCCTCATCAAAATCTTTATGAGATGCATGACAAGGCTGCACGCTTTTATCATGCTATTCTCATGACAACAAAAATGGGTGAGGAAGCGAGAAACTATCTCTATAAACGTGGCTTGACTGATGATGTCATTAAACATTTTATGATTGGTCTAGCCCCAGCTGAACGTTCTTATCTCTACCAACGTTTAGCTGATGATTATAGTGAAAAGGACTTGCTGGATTCGGGTCTGTTTTTATCTTTCTGAGAGTAATCAATTTCTTTTGATACCTTTCCATAACCGGATTATATTTTCCACTCTCAAACGATCAAGGTAAGGTAATTGCTTTTTCTGGTCGTGTTTGGCAAGAGACGGATTCTCAAACTGCCAAGTATAAAAATAGTCGCGCGACGGCAATTTTTTTAACAAGAGTTACGAATTATATCATTTGGATAGAGTAAAAAAAGGGTCTGGTAAGGCTCCTGAAATTTATCTGATGGAAGGTTTTATGGATGTCATTGCAGCCTACCGTGCTGGTATTGAAAAATGCAGTAGCTTCCATGGGAACGGCCTTGACTGCTGAACACGTTGAGCATCTCAAACGCTTTACTAAAAAGTGATTATCACTTATGACGGTGATAAGGCAGGACAAGCTGCAACTGCTAAAGCACTAGAGGAGATTGGGAGATTTACCTGTTCAAATTGTCCAGATTCCTGATGCAATGGACCCTGATGAGTATTTACAAAAGAATTCTCCAGAGGATTTGGCTTATCTTTTATCCAATACTCGAATCAGTCCGATTGAGTTTTATATCCATCATTACAAACCTAGTAATAGTGAAAATCTTCAAGCACAGATTGATTTTATCGAGAAAATTGCACCTCTTATCGTCAAAGAACCCTCTATCACAGCCCAGAACACCTATATTCATTTACTGACGGATCATTTACCATCTTTTGATTATCAACAAGTAGAGCACATTATTAATGAAAGTCGTGTCAGACAGAGACAAGAGAAGGTTAAGCAAGTTGTTAATCCGACACCAATTACTATGTCGGTTTCTAAACAATTAACGGCAGTCATGAGAGCTGAAGCAAATATTCTTTATCGTATGATGGAGCATCCCTTGTGTTGAATGATTATCGTCTGAGAGATGATTTTGTATTTGAAACTCCAGAGTTTCAGACCTTGTATGGACTCTTGATTGATAATGGTTCAATCACTTCGGAAGATTTGGCTAACCAGACTAGAGAAGTTGCAAAATGCCTGGTACCAAGTATTAGCCTTTGGATTTACCCTCTGAAATGTCTCCGGAAGAGTTAAAAGAAGTGGAAGAGTCGAGAAATCGTGCTCTTTGCATCAACAAAACTTGCAAATTAAAAAGAAAGGTTCAGGAAGCTAGTCATGTAGGTGATACTGATACTGCTTTAGAAGAGCTTGAACGCTTAATTGCCCAAAAAAAGAAGAATGGAGTAAGAATGGCAAAAAAACAAAAATGAAGTAACAACTTTTGATGTCCAAGTTGCAGAATTTATTCGTAATCATAAGAAAACTGGTACTGCGACAGATGATGAAATTAACAATGTCCTTGTAATTCCTTTTTGCTCTTGATGCTGAAGGGGATTGAAAAATCTTTTGCAACGTATTCAAGATGCTGGTATTGCAATCACGGATAACGAAGGAAACCAAGTGAACGTGTCTTAAGTACAGAGGAAGAACCAGAACTTAGTGATGAGGATTTAATTGGTTCTACATCTGCCAAAGGTCAATGATCCCTGTCCGCATGTATTTGAAAGAAATCGGGGTTGTACCTCTTCTTACTAATGAAGAAGAAAAAGAACTAGCTCTTGCAGTTGAAGCAGGAGATGTTGAAGCGAAACAACGTCTAGCAGAGGCAAACCTTCGTTTGGTAGTTTCTATCGCGAAAACGCTATGTTGGACGCGGGAATGCAATTCCTTGACTTAATCCAAGAAGGTAACATGGGGCTTGATGAAAGCCGTTGATAAATTTGACTACTCTAAAAGGATTTAAAATTCTCAACTTATGCAACTTGGTGGATCCGTCAGGCTATTACACGTGCCATTGCTGACCAAGCTCGTACCATCCGTATCCCAGTTCACATGGTGGAAACTATCAACAAAGCTTGTTCGTGAACAACGTAATCTTCTTCAAGAGTTGGGACAAGATCCCTACTCCTGAACAAATTGCTGAACGTATGGATATGACACCTGATAAGGTTCGTGAAATTTTAAAGATTGCGCAAGAACCAGTTTCTCTTGAAACACCTATTGGTGAAGAAGATGATAGTCATCTTGGTGACTTTATCGAAGATGAAGTGATTGAAAATCCAGTTGACTACACAACTCGTATCGTTCTGCGTGAACAGTTGGATGAAGTTTTTGGATACTTTGACTGATAGTGAAGAAAATGTTCTTTGCGTCTTCGTTTCGGTCTCGATGATGGTAAAATGCGTACTCTAGAAGATGTGGGTAAAGTCTTTAATGTCACTCGTGAACGTATTCGTCAGATTGAGGCAAAAGCTTTGAGAAAACTTCGTCAACCAAGTCGAAGCAAACCGCTTCGTGACTTTATCGAGGATTAAGATAGAGGAGACTGAATATGGCTTATACAGAAGAGCAAATTGAAAACATCAAAACTCGTATTTTTGACGGCTCTAGAAGAGGTTATCGACCCAGAATTAGGGAATTGATATCGTCAACTTAGGTTTAATTTATGAGATCTCGATTTGATGGTGATACCGGTGATACTGAGATTGATATGACCTTGACGACTATGGGTTGTCCTTTGGCCGACCTCTTAACTGATCAAATCTATGATGCTATGACAGATGTGCCAGAGGTTACTAACGTTGAAGTAAAATTAGTTTGGTATCCAGCTTGGACGGTTGAAAAATGAGTCGCTATGCACGTATCGCTTTTAGGTATTAAATAGAATGATAAAAAGAGAAATAGTATAAGTGTTAGGAAATTCCCTAGCTTTTTATGCTATCTCTTTTTAATTTGCTGATTTTTCTTTCAATAAAATGATATAATAGATAGTATGGAAAAAGAGAAATTACGCATCAACATGCTAAGTTCGAGTGAAAAGGTAGCAGGACAAGGTGTTTCTGGAGCTTACCGTGAACTTGTGCAACTTTTGAAACGTGATGCGAAAGACCAACTAATAGTAACGGAGAATCTTCCTGTAGAAGCTGATGTTACTCATTTTTCATACAATCGACCTTCCTTATTATTTGTCAACTATTCCAAAAAGAAGCGTTCTGGTCGTAGAATTGGTTATGTCCACTTCTTACCTGATACGTTGGAAGGGCAGTTTGAAGATTCCATTCTTTCTAAAAAGGGAATTGTGAAGCGCTACGTATTTTCTTTTTTTATGACCGTATGGAACATTTGGTTGTGGTTAATCCTACTTTTATCGAAGATTTGGTTGCAGCTGGTATTCCTCGTGAAAAAGGTGACCTACATCCCTAACTTTGTTAACAAAGAAAAATGGCATCCCACTTTCCTGAAGAAGAAGTAAGGCAAACTGACAGGATATGGGGATTGAATGAAAATCAATTTGTAGTAGTAGGGGCTGGGCAGGTTCAAAAGCGTAAAGGGATTGATGATTTCATTACACTTGCTGAGGAACTACCGGATATCACCTTTATTTGGGCTGGAGGCTTCTCTTTTGGTGGGATTACAGATGGTTATGAACGCTATAAAAAAATCATGGATAATCCTCCAGAGAATCTGATTTTTCCCTGGAATTGTTGAGCCAGAACGGATGAGAGAGCTGTATGCTTTTGGCAGATTTGTTCTTACTTCCTAGCTATAATGAGCTCTTTCCGATGACTATTCTAGAAGCTGCGAGTTGTGAAGCTCCCATTATGCTTCGGGACTTAGATCTTTATAAGGTGATTCTAGAAGGAAATTACAGACCAACCACCGATGTGGAAGAGATGAAAGAAGCTATTTTGGAATATAGAGAGCATCCAGAAGCACTAAAAGAATTAAAAGAGAGGGCTAAGGCTATTTCAAAAGAATACTCAGAAGAGCATCTTTTAGAAATCTGGCTAAAATTCTATCGGGAGCAAGCAGCTTTAGGAAAAAAATGAGGTAGTATATGCGAATTGGATTATTTACAGATACTTATTTCCCACAGGTCTCGGGTGTTGCGACCAGTATTCGAACCTTAAAAACTGAGCTTGAAAAGCAAGGGCATGCAGTCTTTATCTTTACGACAACTGATAAGGATGTTAATCGCTATGAAGACTGGCAAATTATCCGTATTCCTAGTGTTCCTTTCTTTGCTTTTAAAGACCGTCGTTTCGCTTACCGTGGATTTACGAAAGCTCTTGAGATTGCGAAACAATACAAACTCGATATTATTCATACCCAAACTGAGTTTTCTCTTGGTTTATTGGGAATTTGGATTGCTCGAGAACTGAAAATCCCAGTCATTCATACATATCATACCCAATATGAGGATTATGTCCACTATATTGCTAAGGGTATGTTGATTCGTCCAGGTATGGTCAAGTATCTTGTGAGAGGATTTCTTCATGACGTTGATGGAGTCATTTGTCCCGAGTGAAATTGTGCGTGATTTGTTATCTGATTATAAGGTAAAAGGTTGAAAAGCGTGTCATTCCTACAGGGATTGAACTTGCCAAGTTTGAACGGCCTGAGATTGGTCCTGAGCAAATCAGTGACCTCCGAGATAAACTTGGTATCAAGAAAAGTGAAAAGATGCTTCTAAGTCTTTCTCGTGTTTCTGTACGAGAAGAATATTCAAGCAGTTCTTGAAAGCTTTACCAGATGTCCTAAAAAGAAGAACCAAAATGTTAAACTGGTTGTAGCTGGAGATGGACCTTATTTAGACAACCTTAAGGAGCAAGCAGAAGATTTAAAAATTCAAGATTCTGTTATCTTTACAGGTATGATACCGCCAAATGAGACGGCACTCTATTATAAGACAGCTGATTTCTTCATATCGGCTTCTACAAGTGAAACTCAGGGATTGACTTATCTGGAAAGTTTAGCTAGTAAGACACCTGTTATTGCCCATGGTAATCCTTATTTGGATAATCTCATCAATGATAAAATGTTCGGAACCCTTTATTATGAGGAAAGGGACTTGGCAGGAGCGATTCTTGAGGCTTTACTTGCTACCCACTGATGGATGAAAAACACTTGGTTGAAAAAGTTATATGAAATTTCTGCTGAGAATTTTGGTAGAAGAGTCCATGAATTTTATCTAGACGTCATTATTTCAAATAATTTTGCCAAAGAAATAGGGGCTGACGAACCTGTTACAAAACGTATTTTAAAGACAGTCTTCTATATCCCGCAACAGGCTGTTACGATGCCAGTTAAAGGTTCGAAGCGTATGCTTAAGGCATCTAGAAAAACAATTAAGAAATTTAAGAAAATATTTAAATGATTAATCGAAATCAAAGAAAGGAAATAAAAATATGAAAAAAAGAAATTTATGAGAAGTGGTAGAGATCAAAAAAATCGGTGGTGTATGCGCTGGTTTAGCTAATTATTTTGATATCGACCCCTACAATCGTACGTGTTATTTGGGGAGTTTTTGGCTTTTCTGTTATGGTGCTGGACTTATTGCTTATTTGATCTTGTGGGCAATCGCTCCTGTATCTGATGAATATTAATAATAGAGTATTATAGTAAAGGAGAAAAATATGGCATTCGGTGATAATGGTAAACGTAAAAAAACATTCTTTGAAAAAAACTTACAATGTTTGTTGTATTAGTCATGTTATTTGTAACATTTAGCAGGTATCTTTTGCTACTGCAATTGGTGTATTTAGCAGATTTCTAAAAAGTTAATGTTGTAGGTTGTATTGTAATAGTTGGTGACTGGGATTTTTCCCAGCCCTTTTTGAAAGTGAGAAGAGAATATGAGTATGTTTTTAGATACAGCCAAGATTAAAGTAAAGGCTGGTAATGGTGGCGATGGCATGGTTGCCTTTCGTCGTGAAAAATATGTCCCTAATGGTGGACCATGGGGCGGTGATGGAGGACGTGGTGGTAACGTTGTTTTCGTTGTAGACGAAGGCTTGCGTACCCTTATGGACTTCCGTTACAATCGTCATTTCAAAGGCCCAATCAGGTGAAAAAGGGAATGACCAAAAGGGAATGCACGGTAGAGGCGCAGAGGACTTTGATTGTCCGTGTACCTCAAGGGACAACTGTGCGTGATGCTGAGACTGGAAAAAGTCATCACTGATTTAATTGAGAATGGTCAAGAGTTTATTGTAGCTCATGGTGGACGTGGTGGACGTGGAAATATCCGCTTTTGCAACACCTAAAAATCCTGCCCTGAAATCTCAGAAAATGGAGAACCTGGTCAGGAACGTGAATTACAGTTAGAACTTAAAAATTCTTGCTGATGTATGGTTTGGTTGGTTTTCCCATCTGTCGGGAAAAATCAACTCTGCTTAGTGTGATCACCTCTGCGAAACCAAAAATTGAGCTTACCACTTTTACAACAATTGTTCCTAAATCTTGGGATGGTTCGTACCCAGTCAGGGGATTCATTTGCAGTTGCAGACCTTCCTGGATTGATTGAAGGTGCTAGCCAAGGTGTTGGACTAGGGACTCAGTTCTTGCGCCATATCGAGCGTACTCGTGTTATCCTACATATTATTGACATGTCAGCTAGTGAAGGACGTGATCCTTACGAGGACTATCTAGCAATCAACAAGGAACTTGAATCTTATAACCTTCGTCTGATGGAGCGTCCACAGATTATTGTTGCCAATAAAATGGATATGCCTGAGAGTCAGGAAAACCTTGAAGAGTTCAAGAAAAAAATTGGCTGCTAATTATGATGAGTTTGAGGAGTTACCGCCAATCTTCCCAATTTCAGGTTTGACTAAGCAAGGACTTGCACCTTTATTAGATGCAACAGCTGAGCTTCTTGATAAAACGCCAGAATTCCTTCTTTATGATGAGTCAGAGATGGAAGAAGAGGCTTACTATGGCTTCGATGAAGAAGAAAAACCATTTGAGATTGGTCGTGATGATGATGCAACTTGGGTTCTTTCAGGTGAAAAACTCATGAAACTCTTTTAATATGACTAACTTTGACCGTGATGAGTCTGTCATGAAAGTTTGCGCGTCAGTTGCGTGGTATGGGGAGTTGATGAAGCTCTTCGTGCTCGTGGTGCTAAGGACGGCGACCTTGTCCGTATTGGAAAATTTGAGTTTGAATTTGTAGACTAGGAGATAGCTATGGGTGATAAACCAATATCTTTCCGAGATGCTGATGGAAATTTTGTTTCTGCAGCAGACGTCTGGAATGAAAAAGAAATTAGAAGAACTTTTTAATCGCCTCAATCCCAATCGTTCATTGAGACTTACGAGAATGAAGAAACAAGCTGAAGAAAAATAAGAATAAAAGAACCCGTGATATTTGTATCACGGGTTTTCTGGTTTACTAACTATTTTTGATCTAGGATTTCAAGACTAGATTGTGAAAGGTCTACAGTTAATTGATAGTCTGTATTGTCACGTATAGTAATTTCAAAATCAGTAGTATAAAGAACGAGTCGGATTGTATCGCCTTTTTTTAGTTTGTAAATAGTTGGTTGGAGTTCAAATTGGAATTCCATCCATTCATCTGGCTTTAACTTCTTCAATTTTTCAATAAATCATGACGATTTTGAAGATTGAGGTAGCCTTTGGTAATAACACGCTGGGCATTTGGACTAAATGGTAGCTCACAAAGATTTTCCAGCATGTGGTAACGACCATTATCAATAGTACGAGCAGCCAAGACTCCTGGATACGGTTGTAGATATTTCTTTTGACCGAGTTCGAGAAGTTGAGCAGAAAGTAATCCTTTGTTTGTACTTGACTTGAGACGAAGATTTAGTTTAACACGTCCATTAAGATGAAGATCTTCTGTCACTGGCAGGTCAATGGTAACCTGATTGACTTTCCCTTGATAGAGTTCATTATTAAAGGTTTGGTAAGTTTTTCCGAATCGTTCAAAATCAGACTCTTCATAGTGGTTTTGAATGACAGCTTCGCCAGTACCTAATGTGAAAGTTCTATGTTCAGCTTGATTTCCAAAATCTTCAAGTGACAACCAGGTTTGAGGAGCAGTATTGTCTTGCCAAACGACTCTTGGAAGTTGGTAGTCAGTGTTTTGACCCAATAATTTCTGTGTCAAAAGGGCATTCATGGATTCACGGAAATCAATAGACTGCCAGTTGTTCATATAAACATGGGCGCCGTTATGGTAAAAGAGATGTTTTTTAATATTGCTTGGAAGAGCATTGAACATTTGATAGACATGAAGTGGTTTTACATTCCAGTCTTGTGAACCGTGAGTAAAGACAACTTCAGCCTTAACCTTTTTAGCATTAACAAGGTAGTTTCTGTCATGCCAAAATTGGTTATAATCCCCAGTTTTACGGTCTAGATTTTTCTTGAGTTCTTTCTATGGATGCTTTATGAGCCTCGTTTCCACGAATAAAGTCACCAGCTAAGAGATTACGAGAATAAGTTAATTCATCTAATGAATCGAAGTCCTCTCCAGGATAGCCACCTGGGCTTGTCACAAGACCATTTTCACGGTAATAGTTGTACCATGATGAGATACCTGCTTCAGCAATGATGACTTCTAAAGCCATCAACTCCTGTAGTAGCAAGACCGTTAGACATTGTTCCCTAGGTAAGAAAGACCAGTAGTTGCCACTTTTACCATTTGACCAGTCAGCTTTTTACTTGACGTTTCACGACTATGGTCTGTAAAGGCACGGCATTGACCATTTAGCCAATCAATGACATTTTTATAGGCTTCAACTTGTCGGTAATCTCCGTTGGTCATCTGACCTTGAGAATCCTTGGTACCAAGACCAGATACATAGATATTGGCAAATCCTCTTGGAAGGAAGTAGTCGTTAAGTGTATAACTGCTATTGATATGAGTGAGCTTTTCTTCAGCTTCTGGAACGAGTTCAGCTTCTCCAACAGGTTCAACCAAGTCTAATGTTGGTTTTTCTAGAGAAATTTCATGCGGTTCCTTGACTTCTAGCTCAGCTTCCATTTTGTAAAGAGCTTTATCGCTTGCTTTATCATTGGTTCCTTGATGGTAAGGACTAGCTGTCATGACAGCTGGAATTTTTCCATTGTATGTTGGACGAATAATGTTTACCTTGATGAGATCAGGTAGGCCATCTCTATCAGAATCAACACGAGTCTCTACATAAACCACTTCACGAATGACATTGTTAGTTGAGAAAGTTGCCAAACTCTTGCCATTGAAGTAGTGATAATCATTGTCCTCAGGAATGAGACCATCACTAACTAGCTGATCAATCTAAGGTATTTCCCTTTTTAGTGCGTGTATTAAGAAGTTGGTAGAGGTTGTCAATCAAATCTCCATAAACGATAGGGAAAGCTGTTTCTTTATGAAAAGCCAGACCATCTTCAAAGTCAACTAAGTAACTGAATCCAAGCAATTGAAAGGCAACAGTGTAGAAAATTTCTGCTGTCAATTCACGGTCTGAATTGAAGAAAGTGAGTAAATCTGTTTCTTTATCAACTGCTAAAGTAGTGAGGGGATAATCCGTATTTTTGTAATTGAAAAACAAGTTCTAACAAAAGCTTCAAACTGTTCTTTTAGTTGAAGCTGATAGATCAAAGCTTGAATCCAAGCTCAGATAATTCTTGTAAAAGCTTCTTGGTTTGTAACGGGATAATAACTAAATTGATTAAAACGCATGGATATCTCCTTTTTAAAGAATCATTCAAGAGTCATTATATCAAAAAAATCATAGAAAAATAACAGAAAGAGTGAGAGATATGACTTATAGTCAGACAGTGATAAGAGAGTTGATACTAAAACAAGGACAATTTTCATTTTTTGAGTATCCTATAAGGATATGCTATACTAGATATATGTTAGATTTGGAGAAATACGGCGTGAACATGTGGGAAAAGGAGAAAATTCTCTCTTTCCGTCAAAAACTTTTAGCCTGGTATGATGAAAATAAGCGGGACTTACCTTGGAGAAGAAGTAAAAATCCATACCATATCTGGGTATCTGAAATCATGTTGCAGCAAACCAGAGTTGATACAGTCATTCCCTATTATGAACGTTTTTTAGAAACCTTTCCAACTGTAGAGACTTTAGCAAATGCACCTGAAGAACGTTTATTAAAGGTTTGGGAAGGTCTTGGATATTATTCGCGTGTTCGTAATATGCAAACTGCAGCTCAGCAGATTATGAATGAATTTAATGGAGAATTTCCTTCAACTTACGAAGGTATTTCAAGCTTGAAAGGGATAGGTCCCTATACAGCCGGAGCTATTTCAAGTATTGCTTTTAATCTTCCACAACCAGCAGTTGATGGGAATGTCATGCGTGTTTTGGCTCGCTTATTTGAAGTCAATCATGACATTGGAAATCCAAGCAACCGCAAGATATTTCAAGCTATGATGGAAATTTTGATTGATCCAGATCGTCCAGGTGATTTTAATCAGGCTTTGATGGATTTGGGTTCAGATATTGAGGCACCCGTTAATCCGAGGCCAGAAGATAGTCCAGTTAAAGATTTTAGTGCTGCCTATCAAAATGGAACAATGGATCTCTACCCCATTAAAGCGCCAAAGAAAAAGCCAGTTTCCATCTATCTTAATGCTTTAGTTGTTCAAAATGGTAAAGGACAGTTTTTACTAGAAAAGAATGAAAGTGAAAAGTTACTTGCTGGATTTTGGCATTTCCCCTTGATTGAGGTAGAGGAATTTTCAAAAGATGGAGAACTAAATCTCTTTAATCAGGTTGCCGAAGCTTCACTGCAACTCGGTCCATCACCTCAAGAAAGTTTTGAGCAGGATTATGATTTAGAAGTTAATTGGCAGGATACTGATTTCGAAGAAGTGAAACATATCTTTAGCCATCGAAAGTGGCATGTACGAATCATAGCGGGGCAGGTAGTTGATAGTAAAGAGTATAGCGATAAAGAGGTTGTTTGGTTAACTCCTGAAGAGTTTGACCTCTATCCACTAGCAAAACCTCAACAAAAAGATTTGGCAAGAGTATTTCAAAAAGATGCTGATAACACTAGTCTTTCGTGTCTTCTTTGCATTTTTGGTATAATTGATACAAGGAAAAAAAGGTGACTATATGAAAAAAATATTGATTGTAGATGATGAAAAACCAATCTCAGATATTATTAAGTTTAATATGACCAAAGAAGGCTATGAAGTTGTGACAGCCTTTAATGGACGTGAAGCTATTGAATTGTTTGAAGCTGAAAAACCAGATATTATTATCTTGGATTTGATGCTTCCAGAGATTGATGGTCTTGAAGTGGCTAAAACAATTCGCAAGACAAGTAGTGTTCCAATTATCATGCTTTCAGCAAAAGATAGCGAGTTTGATAAGGTTATTGGTCTTGAGCTTGGTGCTGATGATTATGTGACCAAGCCATTTTCAAATCGTGAGCTACAAGCGCGTGTTAAGGCTCTTCTTCGTCGTACGGAGTTAGTAGCAGTGGATAACCAAGAGGAAGATACTAAATTGCAAAGTCTTCAAATTGGGGATTTAGAGATTCTTCCAGATGCTTATGTAGCCAAAAAATATGGAGAAGAATTGGACTTAACTCATAGAGAGTTTGAGTTGTTGCATCACTTAGCTTCTCATCTTGGTCAAGTTATTACCCGTGAACATCTCCTTGAGACGGTTTGGGGTTATGATTATTTTGGTGATGTTCGTACTGTCGATGTTACCATTAGACGTCTACGTGAGAAGATTGAAGACACACCAAGTAGACCTGAATATATCTTAACTCGTCGTGGTGTGGGTTATTATATGAGAAATAATGATTGAAGTAATTAGACAAACAATTTTAACCAGAGATTTCGTCTTTGTACTCATATTAATTGGTTTTATCATGCTTGTGAGCTTTCTCTTGCTCGAAGGCCGTAGAGATAATATTCGACTCAAACAGTTAAATCAAAAGATTAAAGATTTAATTGCTGGTGATTATTCTCAGGTATTAGATATGCAGGGGAATACTGAAATCACTAACATTACGAATAACTTAAATGATTTGTCTGAAGTTATTCGTCTAACTCAAGAAAACCTTGAGCAGGAAAGTAAAAGATTGCATAGTATCCTATCATACATGACTGATGGGGTTCTTGCAACAAATCGTCGTGGTCAAATCACTATGATTAATGATATGGCTAAAAGGCAACTTGGGGTCGAAAATGATGAAGCGTTAAATCAGAACATTCTTGAGTTACTCAAGATTGAGGATGAGTACGAGCTTAGAGACTTAATTACGCAAAGTCCTGAATTAATGATTTATTCCCAAAATGTAAATGGGGAGTATATCAGTTTGCGTGTGCGTTTTGCCTTGATTCGTAGAGAATCTGGTTTTATCTCTGGTTTGGTAGCAGTCCTACATGATACGACTGAACAAGAGAAGGAAGAACGTGAGAGAAGGCTTTTCGTTTCTAACGTTAGTCATGAATTGCGAACTCCATTGACCAGTGTAAAATCTTACCTTGAGGCCTTGGATGAGGGTGCATTATATGAACCTGTTGCTCCTGATTTTATCAAAGTATCTCTTGATGAGACCAACCGTATGATGCGAATGGTGACGGACCTCTTGCATCTTTCGCGTATTGATAATGCAACTAGCCATTTAGATGTTGAATTGATTAACTTTACAGCTTTCATTACGTTTATCCTAAACCGTTTCGATAAGATACGAGCCCAGGATCAAGAAAAGAAATACGAGTTGGTTCGTGATTATCCCATTACATCGGTCTGGATTGAAATTGATACAGACAAGATGACTCAGGTAATCGATAATATTCTTAACAATGCCATCAAGTATTCCCCTGATGGTGGGAAAATTACGGTTAGCATGAAAACTACTGATGACCAGATGATTTTATCTATTTCGGACCAAGGACTTGGAATTCCTAAAGAAGATTTACCGAAGATTTTTGACCGTTTCTACAGGGTTGATAAGGCTAGAAGTCGTGCCCAAGGTGGGACTGGTTTAGGTCTAGCTATAGCAAAAGAAATCATCAAGCAACACAATGGATTTATCTGGGCTAAGAGTGAATACGGCAAGGGTTCTACCTTTACCATTGTTCTTCCTTATGATAAGGATGCTGTAAAAGAAGAAGTATGGGAGGATGAAGTAGAAGACTAGAATGAGTGAAACAGGCTTTAAATATAGTATTTTAGCATCGGGTTCTAGTGGAAATTCCTTCTATCTAGAAACCCCTAAGAAAAAGATTTTAGTAGACGCAGGATTATCTGGTAAAAAAATTACAAGCTTATTGGGTGAAATCAATCGTAAACCAGAAGATTTGGATGCTATTTTGATAACGCATGAACATGCTGACCATATACATGGTGTTGGAGTTTTGGCTCGTAAGTATGGCATGGATCTTTACGCCAATGAAAAGACCTGGCAAGCTATGGAAAATAGTAAGTATCTAGGTAAAGTTGACTCTTCACAAAAAGCATATCTTTGAAATGGGGAAAACAAAACATTTGGAGATATCGACATTGAGAGTTTTGGAGTTAGCCATGATGCAGTTGCTCCCCAATTCTATCGTTTTATGAAGGATGACAAGAGCTTTGTTATGCTGACGGATACAGGCTATGTTAGTGATCGTATGGCTGGCATTGTTGAGAATGCAGATGGTTACCTGATTGAGTCTAATCATGATGTGGAAATCCTGCGAGCTGGATCTTATGCTTGGCGACTCAAACAACGCATCCTGTCTGACCTTGGCCACCTCTCAAATGAAGATGGCGCAGACGCCATGATTCGCACACTAGGTAATCGTACCAAGAAGATTTACCTAGGCCATCTGTCTAAAGAGAATAATATCAAGGAGCTTGCCCACATGACTATGGTCAACCAGCTAGCTCAAGCAGACTCTAGGAGTAGGAGTAGACTTTTCAAGTTTATGATACGTCTCCAGACACCGCAACACCACTAACAGATATAAAAAAAGAAGGCAGACGCCTTCTTTTTTTATATATTTTTACAATCCAGCGAATTCTTTTGATTTCTTGAGCTGACATAGAAGAGTCACAACGAACCTTAATCTCTCCATTTTCAACATGAACAAAACCTGGTACAGTTGGGATTTCGTAACGTGAGCGGAAGTCTTGCAATGCATCTAGTTGACTTGGTTCTTCGCTGTTAATGAAGTAGATGTGAGCTTTTGGTTTCAGCCACCACACCTGCCAATGTGCCAGCAAATTTACGGCAGTAAGGACAAGTTTTACGTCCAACAAAGAAAGGTTGCAGTTTCTTTTGTTATCAAGAGCGTCTTGCGCACGCGCAACTGTAGTGACTTCAAGGTCTTTGATGTTTTCTAAAAATTGTTCCATGAGATTACCTCGCTTTCATTGATAAAGTCTAGTATGCCATAAAGTTTTCTAAAAATGCTTAGATTTGATACGAAAAAGATGAGATTGGCTGATCTCATCTTTTTATAGTTGCTTATTTTAACAAAAAGCATTGATTTCCGCTTCGATGTTTAGCAATCTTAGTTTGTGAATCTTCGTTGCTTTCACCAACAACTGCAATGTAGAACTTGATTTTTTTGGTTCAGTACCAGAAGGGCGAACTGCAATCCATGAACCATCTGCAAGAGTGTATTTCAAAGACATCACTTGGAGGAGTAGTCAAGGCTGTTACAGTGCCATCTGCGGCAGTGGATGTTTGTGCTTTGAAGTCTTTCTACGACTGTGATTTCTGTTGCGTTCCATTCTTTTGGACCATTTTGTTTCACGGAATTTAGCCATAATTGCTTTGATTTGCTCAGCACCATCAACACCTGAAAGGGTAACAGAAATAGTCTTTTTCAGCATAGTAGCCGTATTCTTTGTAGATTTCTTCGATACCGTCAGCAAGAGTCAAACCCACGAGAACGGTAGTAAGCAGCAAGTTCAGCAACAACAAGGACAGCTTGGATAGCATCTTTATCACGTACGAATGGTTTAATCAAGTAACCGAAGCTTTCTTCAAATCCCATCATGTAGGTGTGATTGTGTTTTGTCTTCGAATTCTTGGATCTTTTTCAGCGATAAATTTGAAACCAGTCAAGACGTTGAACATAGTTGCGCCGTAGCTTTCAGCAATCTTAGTAACCAAGTCAGTTGATACGATTGATTTGCAGAGGGCAGCATTTTTCTGGAAGGGTTCCAGCATTTTTGTGGGCTTCCAAGATGTATTTAGCCATGATAGCACCGATTTGGTTCCCTGATAGGTTGAGGTAGCTACCATCTTTTTGAAGAACTTCGACACCAACACGGTCAGCGTCAGGGTCAGTTGCGACAAGAACATCAGCACCTACTTGGCGACCAAGTTCTTCTGCAAGTGCAAAGGCTGCTTTGATTTTCTGGGTTTGGAGATTTCACAGTAGAGAAGTCTGGATCTGGTGTTGCTTGAGCTTCAACGACTTGAACTGAGTCAAATCCTGCTTGCGCAAGTGCACGGCGAGCCAACATTTCACCAGTACCGTGAAGTGGTGTGTAGACAATCTTCATGTCTTTACCAAATTCTTCAATCAAGGCTGGGTTGATGTTTACATCTTTAACTTCTTTAAGGTACTCTGCATCGACTGCTTCACCAATGACTTCAATCAAACCTGAAGCTTTTTCAGCTTCCACATCAGCAACCTCAATAGCAAATGGGTTTTCGATAGCACGAATATAAGTTGTCAAAGCATCTGCATCATGTGGAGGCATTTGACCACCATCTTCACCATAAACCTTGTATCCATTGAAATGGAGCTGGGTTGTGACTAGCTGTAATCATGATTCCTGCAAAACAGTTGAGGTGACGAACAGCAAATGAAAGTTCTGGAGTTGGACGGAGACTTTCAAAGACATATGATTTAATACCGTGTTTTGCAAGAACTGCTGCAGATTCAAAGGCAAATTCTGGAGAGAAGTGACGGCTATCATAAGCGATGGCAACACCACGATCTTTTTCGTTTCCACCTTTTGATTCGATCAAACGAGCCAAACCTTCAGTTGCTTGACGAACTACATAGATGTTAATGCGGTTTGTACCAGCACCAATCAAACCACGCATACCAGCTGTACCAAATTCAAGGTTTGTGTAGAAGGCGTCTTCCTTTGTTTTTTTCATCCATGCTTTTCCAAATCATGACGAAGGTAATCTGGTAGTTCTGCGAAAATCAGCCCATTTTTGGAAGTTTTCTTGATAAGTCATAAGATTTCTCCTTTAATATATAATCTAATCGCCTTCATTATACCACTATTTAAAGTTTTAGTAAAACGTTAGCGTGGCTCAATTATTTGAATTTAAGTTTCATTTTAATCATAGAATGAGTAGATATTTATTATATTTAAAAATTTTACAATATTTTTAAAGCGATTTTCTGTTTCTGGTTTGAAAATTTTTGACTGTATGGTACAATATAATAAATAAATAAAAGGAGATTTTCTATTATGAAAAAGGTTCTTAAGCATTCTGCTTTAGTTTTTGACTGCTTTTAGCATTGGTAGCTTGTGGAAATAGTAAGAAAAGCAAGTGACAATGGTACTGCATCTAACTCAAACTTTGAAGTTTCTGTTAAAGACGGTATGTATGTTTTACCAAAAGATGAAGATTCATCATCACACTATCTTGCTCTTCAAGTAGAAATTAAAAACAATCGTGATAAACAGTTTAGTTTTTACTCAGCCAAGATATCACACTTTATAACGAAAAAGATGAAAAAGTTGAACCAATTCAAATTTATGAATCTGACAGTAAAACAAAATTCATGTCTATATGGAGATAGCCTCTCTAAAGGCAAGAGTGTTGCTGGTTATGTAGTTTATGAAGTTGATAAAGATGCTAAAGTATGAACTTCACTTTGCGCCAAGCTTTTACGATGATGTAAAAAGAAAATAAAAAAGGTAAAAATGACGTAGCTATCAAGGTTGACCCAAGTCAATATGAAGACACTATTGATGAAGCTAAAGACGCTATGAAAAAAATATGTTGATGCTGTTTACCTAGATGGTGAAAACACTGGTGGTGCATCAAAATGTAAGCTTTACTAATGATAAAACTCAAATCGTCGCACTTGAAGATAAGAAAATCAGACGATAAGAAATCAGATGATAAGAAATCTGATGATAAGAAAATCAGACGATAAGAAGTCAGATGATAAAAAAATCTTCAAAAGCTCTTCTGATCTGATTACAAACGACGTGAAAGCTGACAGAGAAGAATTTATCAAGAAATTCATCGAGTCATTTCGGTAAAGGATTTCTACAACTACAAACCATCTGATTCTGAACTTCGTACATTTCGCAGAAGCATATATCAAAGCAAATGCTAAAACGAGCAAAAAGTTGATTATAAAGTAAAAACTTACTTTTACCAGACTATGCTGTTAGTCTACGTAAGATCCAGAAACAATCGACTTGGACAACTTGAATGTGTCATGAATTGAGTCGTAAATTCTATGACGAAAACAAAGGAAAATACAGTAACTACTCAGAAGCTATGAAAGCTGGTGAGAAGTATATTTCTAGAAAATGCACCAAGTCAATTTGATTCAACACCTCTTGATACTAGCGACAATATGCAAAAAAAAGAAGGTTACGAAATCAAGATGACCAAGAAAGACGGTAAATGGACAATCGACACATCTTCTAAGAACTATAACTTAAAAGATATGGCACGTACATTCCGTGGTGGTATCGGTTATTAATATCTAAAAAGTTCGAGTTTAAAGCTCGAACTTTTTTTATTTGAATTGTTAAAAATAGAAAAAGATAGTAAAAATAGTTACATGATTATTTTACAAGCTAATAAAATCGAACGTTCTTTTTGCAGGAGATGTTCTATTTGATAATATTAAATCTACAAGTAGATGAAAGAGACCGTATTGCTCTCGTTGGGAAAAATGGAGCAGGTAAAGTCGACACTATTAAAGATATTAGTCGGGGAAGAAGAACCAACTTCTGGGTGAGATTAATAAGAAAAAAAGATATTTCCTCTCTTACTTAGCACAGGATAGTCGATTTGAGTCGTCCAATACTATCTACGATGAGATGCTCCATGTCTTTGACGATCTCAGAAAGACCGAGAAAACTTTGCGGCAGATGGAGCTTGCGATGGGGGAAAAAGACTGGGGCTGAACTTGAAAAACTCATGTCAGGATTATGATCGTCTATCAGAAGAATTCCGTCAGGCGGGAGGCTTTACTTACGAAGCGGATATTAGGGCTATCCTCAACGGCTTCAAGTTCGATGAGTCTATGTGGCAGATGAAGATTGCAGAGCTGTCTGGTGGGCAAAATACCCGTCTCGCTCTGGCCAAGATGCTCTTGGAAAAACCAAATCTCTTGGTACTGGACGAGCCGACCAACCACTTGGATATTGAAACCATTGCCTGGTTAGAAAACCACCTTGTAAAACTATAGCGGTGCCTCTCATTATCGTCAGTCACGACCGGTATTTTCTTTGGATAAGGTAGCAACCATAACGCTCGACTTAACCAAACATTCCTTTAGACAGATACGTAGGAAACTACTCAAGCTTTTGTGGAACTGAAAGAGCAGAAGTTGCTAACTGAAGCTAAGAACTACGAAAAGCAACAGAAGGAAATTGCTGCTTTAGAAGACTTTGTTAACCGGAATCTTGTTAGAGCATCAACAACCAAAGCGGGCGCAATCTCGACGGAAACAACTAGAAAAGATGGAGCGATTAGACAAGCCTGAAGTTGGAACTAAAATCAGCCAATATGACTTTTCATTCTGATAAAACATCTGGAAATATTGTTTCTGACAGTTGAGAAATGCTGCTATTGGCTATGATGGTGAAGTATTGTCAGAGCCCATCAATCTAGACCTTCGTAAGATGAACGCAGTAGCAATTGTCGGTCCTAATGGTATTGGTAAGACGACCTTTATCAAGTCTATTGTTGATCAGATTCCTTTTATTAAGGGTGAGAAGCGTTTTGGCGCTAATGTCGAAGTTGGCTACTATGACCAAACTCAAAGTAAATTAACACCAAGCAATACAGTTTTAGATGAACTTTGGAATGATTTTAGATTGACGCCAGAAGTTGAAATCCGTAATCGTTTAGGTGCATTTTCTTTTCTCAGGGGACGATGTTAAGAAATCAGTTGGTATGCTTTTCAGGTGGAGAGAAAGCTCGCTTGCTCTTAGCTAAACTTTCTATGGAAAACAATAACTTCCTGATTCTCGACGAGCCGACAAACCACTTGGACATCGATAGCAAGGAAGTCTTGGAAAATGCTTTGATTGACTTTGATGGGACTTTACTTTTTGTCAGCCATGACCGTTATTTTATCAACCGAGTAGCCACTCATGTTTCTGGAATTATCCGAGAAGCGGATCGACCCTTTATCTGGGTGATTATGACTATTATGTTGAAAAGAAAGCAGAACTAGAAGCTAGCTAAGTCAGAAGAGGATTTAACTGAAAATAAAGAGAAGGAAACTTCCAGTTAATGATTATCAAGCTCAAAAAGAGAGTCAAAAAGAACTTCGTAAGTTGATGAGACAAATCGAAAAGTCTTGAGACAGAAATCGAAGAACTGGAAACTCAAGCCCAATCAATCTCTGAACAAATGCATACCACCAATGATGCGGATGAACTCATGCAATTACAAGCAGAACTGGATAAAATTAGTCAGCGACAGGAGGAAGCTATGCTGGAGTGGGAAGAGTTGTCGGAGAAAAGTTTTAAAATAGAAAAAGCAACAGTAAACCGTTGCTTTTTACGTTTATATCTATCCACCCTGAGGGAATCGAACCCCCATCTCAAGAACCGGAATCTTACGTGATATCCATTACACTAAGGGTGGAAACTTCCCTCATTATATCAAAAATAGGGTGTAACTCAAGAGTCATCTAAACATTAATTTTCCCAATAAAAAGGATTTAGACAATATCTAAATCCTTTTAAATGTTTATTTTTCAAGAAGTGCTTTGATTTCTTGAAGAACTTCCAATTCAGTTGGACCAGCTGGAGCTGCTTCAACTTCTTCTTTCTTACGAAGGTTTTGAGCTTTCTCAATTCCTTTAACTCACAAAGAAAAGAACAGTACCAACTACTATGAAGTTGATGATAGCGCTCAAGAAGTTACCGTAAGCAACACCGTTCCATGAAAGTTCAGCAATGCGTGTCAACTTTCGCAGCTTTCAAAGCTGGGTTCAATAGTAGTGGAGTGATGATATCGTTAACGAAATGAAGTTGACGATAGCACCAAAAGCAGTAGCAATGATCACACCGACAGCAAGGTCTACGACGTTACCACGGAGCAAAAAATCTTTTAAGATCCTTTAACATAATCTTTTTTCCTTTCAAAAATTTTATCAAATTTTTACAGACAAAATTATATCCTAAATTTATGTTGAATGCAAGAAAGATGCTCATTTATTTTTAAAAACAAAAAGCTTGCTGATAGGTAATTTAAGACAACAATTGTAACCTGAGCAATACCGATTTCAATTGTATTAATTATATTAATATCATCACCGACGAATTGACCTATAATATGAGGAAACTTCGTGACGAAAAATAAAAAGTTAAACCCATATCGAGTAAGAAGGTAAACAGTCGAGCTCCAGAGAATTTTTAAGAGACGGCCAAACCAATTTTCTCGTTTTTTTGTTTAAAAAAACAATGGTGTCATTGGTAAAGAAAGCAAATAGGATACCGGTTATATTTCCCTAAAAGCAGTGGCTGTTAATTCTTGTTTTGTCAAATAAAAATAATCATGCGTGTTCCTACAGAAACTACAGTAGTAGCAACGCCGAAAAATAAATAGGACAAAAATTTCATTATCGAAAAATTTTTTTATGTATCTTTTTCATAAGATTAGTATAGCATAAAAGGCTTTTAAATGTGCTATACTAATAAAGTTGACTTGCTCAACCCTTGGTGCTTAGCTTCTTTCACCAAGCATATTAGACGCGGGAATAGCCGCTAAAGGAGAAAAACATGAAAAACTAACTGTCCGTGATTTGGCAGACATTGCCATTGTCGCAGCAATTTATGTGGTTTTGACAATCACACCACCACTCAATGCCATCAGCTACGGTGCTTATCAGTTCCGTATTTCTGAAAATGATGAATTTCTAGCTTTTTACAATCCTAAGTACATTATCGGTGTTACTCTTGGATGTATGATTGCTAACTTTCTTCAGTTTTGGACTCATTGATGTCGCTGTAGGTGGAGGATCAACTCTTGTCTTCCCTAAGTTTAGGAGTTTGGTTGTTCAGTAAATATAGTAAAGACTATCTTTTTAATGGATTGATTCGAAAAGATCATTTCTTCTTTTCAATTCTATTTTTCAATTTCAATGATCACCATTGCCGCTGAATTGAACATTGTAGCAGAAGCACCATTCTTCTTTACATGGTTTACTACGGGTATCGGGAGAATTCGCATCACTAATTGTCGGAGCAATTATCATTGGTAAAATTGGTCAACGTATTGATTTGACTAGATAAAGATATCTTATCAACCATTCGTAAAAAAGGGCTGAACTCATGTTCAGTCTTTTTCTTATTTTATCTATAGAGCAGACTCTCAACAAAAGTGGTATAATAAAGAAAAAGGGATTATTTTTAATATGTATAGTTATCGTATTTCAGTTTTTGAAGTCCTTTTGGAAAAATCAGTTCATTAGGTTTTTGTTAATTTTTTTAGCACTATTTTTATTTCTATCTTTTTCCAAAGAGTTAAGACATCCTTAAAAAGTGGTGGAGTATGTTGGATCCTTTTCATATTGCAAAGGGAAGATTATACATTCACACGATTATTCTTTTTAGAAAAGGATTGTTCCTCTAGCTGAAATTAGACAGATTGATATTGATTACGTTCGAGGGAGAAGAATGAATGGGGACAGGTATCATCTGTACTTTACAAGGAAAGATGGAAAAATCTTTTACTTTTTCATTTTGGAAAAAGCAAAAAGAAACGAGGAGTTATTGAAAAATCTTGCCAATGTGGCCAAGAAGTGCCATATTAAAATCTATTATTATTATTAAGAGTCGATTGCTAAAATTGAATTGTTGTCACTTGTGACAATTGTCAAAGCTCAGGAGAGTAGCTAATATGCTTCAACTACAAGTAATAAGAGAAGATAATCAACTGAGAAACTTATTGATGAAAAGAATGCGATATTCTCTTTTTATGACCAGTTGAAAGAGGTTGAATTTTCTCAGAACAATGAAGTTTATTCTCTTTCGCCCATAGCCTTTGCTAAAGATGGTAGTGGGGGAGAATATGTAATTCTTGAGGATGAGAGTATCGGCTTTATAGGGAGTGAAGGCCAAGTTGGTCGGGTAGCAGAAAGCCTTGATGACTTGCTTACCTTCTTACTCCATGCTGGTTCTATCACTGATTTTTTCTTGTCGTTTACTCTATCAAAACAAGGATTTGTTGGTAAAATTCTGTCAAGGATTTCTCAATAAAGCACGAGAAAAACTACCAGTCAAAAAGGTGAAGAGTGGGATAAAGTGAGAGCTGGACTTGCACAAGAGTTGGGACTCGAATTTCAGCCAGAGAAAACTGCAAGAGTTAGCCTTCAATTTTTTTATCAATCAGCGATAAGAACCCTCTATTCACTTGTAAATATGGTCATGGTGAGAATGAATATGTCTGCGATTCTGTTTTTATCAGATATTGTCGGCTTGTGGGTTTCAGAGCTTGTTGGAATGAGTAGAGAAGAAATCATGGACTTTGGCAACTAATTCATTTCTAGCATGGATAAGAGTTTACATATCTTACTTTAAATAATCCCAAATAAGAAAAATCTTTATTTTCTTAAAGTTTTTATGTTATAATAGTAACAGAAAAATTTTTAGGAGTTTATATGAGTTTTTTTCAGAATTTATTTCAAAAGATTGATTATTATTGTCATAAAAAGAAAGTCTATTTGTCAAAATCAAGTTCAAATATGCTATTCATTCCTAGTGCTAGTTACTTCCTTGCTAAGCTGTGGATTATCTTATCAGCAATCTCTATGTTTGTTTTTCTTGTCAAACGATCACATTGCAGCTAACTTTTCATCCTTTAGTATTATTAAATTTAGTATTATCTCTGATCAAATTGCTAACTTTGATATTCCAAATATTCTACGCCATTGGGGAGTTACCTTTGTTGCTAACTTAATAGGTGGTGGCTTTTTGATTGGTTTGCCATATGCCTTTTTAAATAAAAATGAAGAGAGTTATGTAGACTAAAAATTTATCAATAGAAGTGGGGAGAAATGCTAGGTTTCTCTCTTTTATTTTAGTAAAAATATATTAATTATAATAAACGGCTCTAGAGTTCAGGAACTGTTTTTCAGAAATATTTGAAGTGTAAAACCTTAAAACTACAAAGGGTGTAAACGATTCCGATATTTTTAAAAATTATTAGTGATTGATTTAGGAAAGCCTTCCATAATTTCGATTTTTATGTTATAATATTCACAAATAAAAAGTTTTAGAGTTTTATATGGTCTCATCAGAATTTATTTCAAAAATTGAATTTGCTTGTAAAAAGAAAAGAAAGTCTTTATTCAAACAGTAAATTCAAGTATGCTATCCGTTCAATGTTTGCTGGTGCTTTCTTAACTTTCAGTACAGCAGCTGGTGCAGTTGGAGCTGACTTGATTAATAAGATTGTCCCAGGTAGCGGACGCTTCCTTTTCCCATTTGTTTTCGCTTGGGGATTGGCTTATATCGTGTTCTTGAATGCTGAGTTAGTTACATCAAACATGATGTTCTTGACAGCTGGTAGCTTTTTGAAAAAAATTAGCTGGAGAAAAACAGCTGAAATTCTTCTATATTGTACTTTTCTTTAACTTAATCGGAGCTCTTATCGCTGGTTGAGGGATTCGCCCATTCAGCAGCTTATGCAAACCTGACCCATGATAGTTTTATTTCTGGCGTTGTAGAAATGAAGTTAGCACGTTCGAATGAATTGGTATTACTTGAAGGTATTTTAGCGAATATCTTTGTAAATATCGCAATTCTATCATTTGTTTTGGTTAAAGATGGTGGAGCTAAACTTTGGTTGGTTCTTTCAGCCATTTACATGTTTGTATTCTTAACAAACGAACACATCGCCGCAAACTTTGCATCATTTGCTATTGTTAAATTCAGTGTTGCTGCTGATTCTATCGCAAACTTTGGTATTGGAAATATCCTTCGTCACTGGGGTGTAACCTTTATTGGTAACTTTATCGGTGGTGGTCTACTGATGGGATTGCCTTACGCCTTTTTAAACAAAAACGAAGATACATACGTAGATTAAAAGTTGGATTGATTCCAACTTTTTTTCTTTTATTTTCCATGCTATAATGAATGGAGAATAGTTTAATATAGAGGAAAAATTATGAACGAAATTAAATGCCCAAATTGTGGGGAAGTTTTTACAGTAAATGAAAGTCAATACGTAGAGCTGATTTCTCAAGTTCGTACTGTAGAGTTTGACAAGGAATTGCACGAGCGAATCAAGCAAGAGTTGACATTGGTGGAGCAAAAAGGCCTTGAATGAACAACAGGCAAAACTCGCTCAAAAAGACCAAGAAATTGCCCAGCTACAAAGTCAAATTAATAACTTTGATACCGAAAAAGAATTGGCCAAAAAGGAAGTCGAGCAAAGTGCTAGTCAAAGCTTGTTGGAGAAAGAAAAAGAAGTCCAAGCACTTGAAAATCAACTAGCTACCTTGCGCTTGGAACATGAGAACCAACTGCAAAAGACTTTATCTGATTTAGAAAAGAACGCGACCAGGTTAAAAATCAGCTTCTTTTTTACAGGAAAAGGAAAACGAGCTTTCTCTGAGTTCAGTTAAACAAAACTATGAAGCCCAACTGAAGGCAGCTAATGAGCAGGTTGAGTTCTATAAGAATTTCAAGGCCCAACAATCAACAAAGGCCATCGGTGAAAGTCTTGAGCAGTATGCGGAGAGTGAGTTTAACAAGGTTCGTAGCTTTGCCTTCCCTAATGCCTATTTCGAAAAGGATAACAAAGTCTCAGCTCGTGGATCTCAAAGGGGACTTTTATCTTCCGTGACTTTGATGAAAATGGGCTAGAATTCATTTCCATCATGTTTGAGATGAAAAATGAAGCTGATGGAACGGAGAAGAAGCATAAGAATGCCGATTTCTACAAAGAGTTGGACAAGGATCGTCGAGAAAAGAACTGTGAGTATGCTGTTTTGGTAAGTATGCTTGAAGCAGATAATGACTACTTCAATACAGGGATTGTCGATGTTAGCCACGAGTATGAGAAAATGTATGTCGTGCGCCCTCAGTTCTTTATCCAACTAATCGGGCTCTTGCGCAATGCAGCTCTTAACTCTCTAAAATACAAGCAGGAGTTAGCGCTTATTCGTGAACAAAATATTGATATTACTCATTTTGAGGAAGATTTGGAAGCTTTCAAAGGTAGCCTTTGCCAAAAACTACAATTCAGCTTCCGTTAACTTTCGGCAAGGCCATCGATGAAATCGACAAGGCTATCAAACGCATGGAAGAGGTCAAGAAATTTCTAACCACATCCGAAAACCAACTCCGCCTCGCCAACAACAAGTTGGAAGATGTTTCAGTTAAAAATTAACTCGTAAAAATCCAACTATGAAAGCGAAGTTTGATGCTCTGAAAGGAGAATAACCTTTGTATTCAGCTAAGAACGCTACCTTGTATATAAATGGAAAGACTATGAACTATGTAATATTTGGAAAAGGAAATCAACCTCTGGTGATTATACCAGGCTTGGGGGATGGGTTGCAGACAGTTAAAGCGTATGGCTATGACTTTTTCAATAACATACCAGTATACTTGCCGAACGTTATAAAATTTATGTTTTTCTCGAATCAATGAGTTGAGGCAGGGATATACGACACGGATATGGCAGCAGATGTTGCTGAAGCAATGGAGATACTAAACCTAGATACCGCTTATGTTATGGGGATTTCACAAGGTGGAATGATTGCCCAATGGTTGGTGGCGGATTTCCCTGAAAAGGTTCAAAAGCTCATTTTAGCCGTGACCACTGCAAAACTAAGTAATCTAGGCAGGAGAGAATTAGTTGCTGGCTGAACCTGAGTCAAACAGGAACTTATAAAGATCTGATGATAGATATTGCTCGTCACTCTTACACGACTAAATCCTTTTGGAAGATTTAAATACCTTTATCGAATAATGGGAATCTTTGGTCGCATTAAAGATAAAAACGTATTGATATTCAGGGCTGTGTCTTGTTTGAGACATGATAGTCTAGCTTTTTCGAAAAATTAGCTGCCCTACGTTAATCATTGGAGCAGAAAAAGATGATGTTCTTGGCGTAGATGGTTCACTTGTATTGCATCAGCATATCAAAGATAGCCAGCTCACCATTTTTGCCAGAGTGCGGGCATGCACTCTATGAACAGAATAAGGATTTCCAAAAGAGAGTTTTAGTATTTTTAGAAAGTTAATAAATGAATGGTATTATCAACTTAAAGAAAGAAGCAGGGATGACCTCCCATGATGCGGTCTTTTAAACTGCGTAGATTTTGGGTACCAAAAGAAAATCGGACACGGTGGGACCTTGGATCCTGATGTTGTGGGTGTTTTACCCATTGCAGTTGGTAAGGCGACCTGCATGGTTGAGTTCATGCAGGATGAGGGCAAGGTCTATGAGGGAGAAATCACATTAGGATATTCAACAACAACCGAAGACGCTAGTGGGGAAGTTGTTGCAGAAACTCCTGTTTTAGCTCCACTGGATGAAAAACTTGTCGATGAAGCCATTGCTGGTTTGACTGGTTCTATCACTCAAATCCCACCAATGTACTCAGCTGTCAGGTCAATGGTCGCAAACTCTATGAGTATGCGCGTGCTGGTCAGGAAGTCGAGCGTCCTGAACGTCAGGGTGACGATTTATAGTTTTTGAAAGAACGAGGTCCGATTTCTTATGATGGGCATCTTGCACGATTCACTTTTCGTGTAAAATGCAGTAAGGAACTTATATCCGTACTTTGTCAGTCGACTTGGGAGAGAAACTTGGTTATGCTGCCCATATGTCTCACTTAACACGGACCAGTGCTGCTGGTTTGCAATTGGAGGACGCATTTACTCTAGAAGAAATTACTGCAAAAGTAGAGTCTGGTGAATTGGACTTTCTCCATCCTCTAGAGATTGGGACCGGTGACCTTGTCAAAGTTTTTCTTACACCTGAACAGGCAGAAGAGGTTCGTTTTGGACGTTTTATCGAATTAGAACAACCAGAAAACCAATTAGCTGCTTTCAAGGTGAGAAGCTTCTTGCTATATTGGAGAAACGAGAACAGCTTTACAAACCTAGAAAGGTTTTTCTCTTAAGTATTTGACAAACTAATGATTTTTATTTACTAGTCCAAAGATGAGATCTTTTCATCTTTTTAAAATATGCAGATTAATAGTTTTAAAATTTTATGTCCTAAAAAAACCATTGAAAATACAGTGTTATTTGACAGTTTGGTTTACTTATGATAAGATTTAATTTAAGAAAAGTTAGAGAAAAATAGAGGATATTATGAGTATTGAAATGACTGTCAGTGAGATTGCTGAGGTCTTGGGTCTATCCCGACAAGCAATCAATAATCGTATCAAAGAATTACCTGAAGAAGATATTACAAAAAACGACAAAGGTGTCACTGTTGTTACTCGTAGTGGATTGATCAAACTTGAAGAAATCTACAAAAAGACTATCTTTGAAGATGAACCTGTTAGTGATGAAGTTAAGCAACGAGAGCTCATGGAGATTCTTGTTGATGAAAAGAATGTCGAAAATCATCCGTCTTTATGAGCAATTAAAAAGCTAAAGATAAACAACTGGCTGAAAAAGATGAACAGATGCGAGTTAAAGACCGCCAAATCGCTGAAAAAAAGATAAACAACTGGACCAACAACAACAGTTGACTCTTCAAGCAATGAAGGATCAAGAAACACTTCAGTTGGAGTTGGATCAAGCTAAGCAAGAAGTACAAGCATCGAAGAAAGGCTTCTTTACTCGCTTATTTGGAAAATAAGAAAAAACTGCTTGGTTTCTATAAATAGACCAGGTGGTTTCTTTTTACAAACTAATTAGGTACGATAAGATGGAAACAGTAAGAGATTATATCTCATTTGATTTAGAATTTAACAAACACCAGGATAATTCTCATTTGATTCAAGTATCAGCGGTACATTTTAAAGACGGTGAAGAAGTAGGAGCGTTTGACTCTTATGTCTACACTGATGTTCCTTTGAAAAGTTTTATCAATGGTTTGACTGGTATTACTTCGGAGACTCTCAAAGATGCTCCAAAGGTAGAAGAAGTTCTCCAAAAGTTTCAAGATTTCGTTGGGAAGTTGCCCCTTGTTGGATACAATGCTGCAAAGAGTGATTTACCGATTTTACTAGAACATGGGTTTGACTATCGTGATCAATATAAAGTCGATCTTTATGATGAGGGCTTTTTGAACGTCGTAGTTCTGATCTACACGGAATCGCTAATCTAAAATTGCAAACTGTGGCTAGCTTTCTAGGATTTAAAGGGCAATCTCATAATAGTTTAGAAGACGCTCGCATGACTGCGCAAGTTTATGAAGCTTTTCTGGAGTCGGATGAGAGTAGACTGTTACTCGATTCTCAGAGTAGTCTTAGTTCTAATCCATTTGGTGCCTTAGATCTATCACAGCTTTTTGATTAGGAGTTTTTATGAAACCTGAAAAACCGAAAAAATTGGGTTTTAAAAAGATTTACCTAAATCTAGATAAAATCCTCTTTCTATTCTTTCTGATCTTTATGTTGGTTGACTATATATGGTTGCCATTAAACTCAGTGATAGCTGGATTTTTACTAAGTCAGACTGGATAGTTGTTTATTTCTTACAACAATATTTTTGAAATTATAAAAAACGCACCTATAGTCAGTCTTGGCTTCGTAATCTTAATAGCCATCAATCTGCTGGTAGCCTATTTTCAACTTAGTATTCTCTTTATTGGAGCTCGCCACCTCCTATATCACGAAAAAAGAACTCTTATAGAATACAGTCGAAAAAGTATTTCGTGAAAGCCTTGCTTTTATGAAGGAATTGACTATTTCAAAAAAGCTTTGTTCATCTTTTATATTTGTAGCAATACTATTTCCGTTTATCAGAAAGATATTTAAGATTTATTATTTCAATAAAATCGTAATTCCAGAGTTTATTCAAACTACATGGAAGATAAGTACTGGATGTGGTGGGTGGCCATTATTATCTTATCACTCTTATTCTTCTATGCTTTCAGTTCGCTTGATATTCACTCTGCCCAAGGTCTTTTATGATGATGACGGTTAAGGAAGCAATCATTTATAGTTTGGATAAAACTAAAGATCACTTTTGGTTTTACGCCTGGCATTTATTCTTAATTATTGTAAAAACCAATCTATTCTTCTATCTTCCTCTCATCCCAATATTATCTACTCAGTATATAGTGGATAGCCTTACTCAGAGAGAGTCTCTGGTTCTAGCTATTTTTGAATTTTGTTCTTATCAAGAATTTCCACTATATGGCATTAACCTATTTCCTTGTGAAATTTACGTCCCTTCTTAACAGGAGAAGAACTTGATATTATGCCAAGACGCGAGAAGGACCATATCATGAGGTGGGGTGTCATGGTGTGTGCATGTATCTTCTTTGCGATTGAAGGCTATAATTATCTAGAAACTCCTGTGAGTCAATCCACCACTTGTGATTTCACCGTGGTGTATCAAATAACGTGGTGTCAAAATACCATTCAATCCCTAGACATCTCAATTAAAACCAGATTTAATCGAGATGGATATCCAGAAACCAAGGATGGGCAATTTTGTCATGATGCATAGATGCTAATCTTAGAGGATTAGCTGGTATCAATAAAACACCACAAGATTTGACCTTAGAAGAGTTACAAAGCAGATTGACATTCATGAGAATGGTTATGATACAAAGATTTCAAGTTTCGATGATTATCTAACTCGCGCAAATGAACTGCATCAGAAACTACTCATTGAAATTAAGACCAGCCACAAAGATAGCCCGCAGATGATGGAACATTTTCTAGAAAAATACGGTGCAAAAATTAAGGTTTATGGTCATCAAATGCAATCCTTGGATTACAAAGGTTATTGAAAAAGTAAGAGAGTATGACAAGGATATTCCTGTTTACTTTATTCTTCCCTATAATTCTGTTTTTCCTAGAACGGTTGCGACAGGCTACACAATGGAGTACTCTACTTTGGATGAATATTTTTGTCACGAAACTATGGAATACTGAGCAAAAACTCTATGTATGGACAATCAATAGTTCGAATCTTTTAATAAGTCTTTTCACCTAGGGTGTTGACGGAATGATTACGGATGACTTGGAAAAAATAAAAAGAAGAACTAGAAACTGCTCAGGAAGATCCTGAATATAGTGACTTATTGCTAAATAAAAGCAACTGAATTATTTGCTTTTTAACTAAATTAAAAGAGGCTGTGTACCAGCCTCTTTTTGATAATCTAATTAAAATGGTAACTTTACCTGCAAATGCTCCAAGTTTCTTCTTGGTAGTTTCATCAATTTGTTCAAGAGCAGCATTGAGTGCTTGAACAGTCATATCAGATAGAGTTTCAATGTCTTCAGGATCCACAACTGCTGGGATCAAAATCAATTTTACGACTTTTTATCACCTGTTAATGGTAGCAGTTACGAGATTTTTGAGCAAGTTCCCAACAAATTCTGTTGCAGTCAAGTTCAGCTTGACTTTGCTCCATTTGTTTTTGAAGTTTTTGAGCTTGACGCATCATGTTTTGCATATTCATCATGGCGGTAGTTAGCTTCCTTTTCTTTTTATTTTTCCATTTTATTTTAACAATTTTTAATTGGAAAAGTCTAATTAAAAATTTCAGGATTGCTATATATATATCAACCAATGGTTTAAGGTTTCTTTAAGCTTTCTATATTATTCTGAAGAACTCTATATTAACCGAGAGTTAGATAATGACAGGATTAGATTTTTAATGTTCAATGCCAAAAATGCTCATCTTTGATACGAGTTTCTAACTAGAGGGAACTAGTATTTATTTTCAAGATAGTGCTAGATTATGATATAATAGTAAAAGAATGAGTTTTTGAAAACAAACCAAAGGAGAATCAATATGATTTACGCTGGAATTTTTAGCAGGTGGAACCGGCACGCGCATGGGTATTAGTAACTTTACCCTAAACAATTTCTTGAGTTGGGAGACCGCCCAATTCTAATCCATACAATTGAAAAAAATTTGTCCTAGAACCAAGTATTGAAAAAAATTGTTGTTGGAGTTCACGGAGACTGGGTGACACATGCAGAAGATCTAGTTGAAAAATTCCTTCCACTTCACAAGGACCGTATCATCATCACAAAAGGTGGGGCGGACCGTAATTCTAGTATTGAAAAGATTATTGAAGCCATCGATGCTTATCGTCCACTAACAGAAGATGATATCGTAGTGACGCATGACTCAGTTCGTCCCTTTATCACACTTCGCATGATTCAAGACAATATCGCTCTTGCTCAAAAACATGATGCGGTTGATACTGTGGTTGAAGCGGTGGATACTATCGTTGAAAGTACAAATGGTCAGTTCATTACAGATATTCCAAATCGTGCTCATCTATACCAAGGACAAACTCCACAAACCTTCCGTTGTAAAGACTTTATTGACTTGTATGGTTCTTTATCAGCAGAAGAAAAAGAAATTTTAACTGATGCATGTAAAATCTTTGTCATTAAGGGTAAAGATGTAGCCTTAGCTAAGGGTGAATACTCAAATCTAAAAATCACAACAGTTACAGACTTGAAGATTGCTAAAAGCATGATTGAGAAAGACTAAAAACATGATTAATCAAATTTATCAACTGACAAAACCAAAATTTATTAATATCAAATATCAAGAAGAGGAGATTGATCAAGAGAATCATATCCTTATTCGACCAAACTATATGGCGGTTTGTCATGCGGATCAACGATACTATCAAGGAAAACGTGATCCCAAAATATTATCTAAAAAGCTTCCAATGGCTATGATTCACGAGTCTTGTGGAATTGTTATTTCTGATCCCACAGGTACCTACAAAGTTGGCCAGAAAGGTTGTCATGATTCCAAATCAACCACCTATGCAAAGTGATGAGGAATTCTACGAAAAACTACATGACAGGAACCTATTTCCTATCGAGTGGCTATGATGGATTTATGCGAGAATTTGTATCTCTGCCTAAAGGATCGTGTGGTATCATACGAAGATATCGAAGATACAGTTGCTGCCATTACAGAGTTTGTCAGTGTTGGCATGCATGCTATGAATCGTTTCATGACGGTATCTCACAGCAGACGTCAACGAATTGCTGTCATTGGTGATGGAAGTTTAGCTTTTGTCATGGCTAATATTATTAACTATACTCTGCCTGAAGCTGAGATTATTGTTATCGGACGTCATTGGGAGAAATTAGAACTCTTCTCATTTGCAAAAGAGCTTTACATTACTGATAGTATTCCAGAAGATTTAAGTTTTGACCATGGTTTCGAATGCTGTGGTGGTGATGGATGCGGGCCTGCTATTAATGACTTGATTCGTTACATCAAACCACAAGGGACCATTTTGATGATGGGTGTTAGTGAGTATAAGGTCAACATCAACACTCGGGATTCATTGGAAAAAGGCTTGTTACTAGTCGGCTCTTCACGTTCAGGAAGAATTGACTTTGAAAATGCTATCCAAATGATGGAAATTAAAAAATTTGCCAATCGTTTGAAGAATATCATTTATCTAGAAGAACCAGTCAGAGAAATTAAAGATATTCACCGAGTTTTTGCAACTGACTTAAATACCGCATTTAAGACAGTCTTTAAGTGGGAAGTATAATGGAGGATGATTGTGAAGGAAATCGTTAAAGCAAAGATTGCTTCCTTATTGTCAGCTGACGAAGAAATTCAGATCGTTGAACAATTGGGGGGGATGACCAATCAAAACTATTTGGTTAAGACAACCTCAAACCAGTACATCGTTAAGTTTTTCGGTAAAGGTACTGATAAATTAATCGACCGTCAGAACGAGAAGTACAATCTTGAGTTGTTGAAAGATTTAAAATTAGATGTAGAAAATTATCTTTTTGATATCGAAGCAGGTATCAAGGTTAATCAGTACATCGAAAATGCTGAGACACTTAATTTTAATACCATTAAAACTAAATTTGAAAAGATAGCTCCAATTTTACAAACGATTCATGCTTCTGGTAAAGAATTGAAAGGAGAGTTTGCTCCTTTTGAGGAAATTAAAAAATATGAATCATTGATTCAAGGGGAGATTTCTTATCCTAATTATGAAGCTGTCAGAAAGGCTGTATTTTCTCTGAAAGAAGAGCTTGAACAAATTGGAATGGATAAGAAATCGTGTCATATTGATTTAGTTCCAGAAAACTTTATTGAAGGTCCAGACGGACATCTTTATCTAATTGATTGGGAATATTCATCTATGAATGATCCTATGTGGGATTTGGCAGCCCTCTTCCTAGAATCTGAATTTACAAGTGCAGAGGAAGAAGACTTCCTAAGTCATTATGAGAGTGATAAGACTCCCGTTTCTAGAGAGAAAATTCGTATCTACAAAATATTGCAAGATATTATTTGGAGTCTTTGGACTATTTACAAAGAAGAAAATGGTGCAGATTTCGGAGATTACGGAATCTCTCGTTACAATAGAGCATTAAAAGAATTAGAGTCTGAAGGAGATTTAAATGAAAACTAAAAATGGAGTTTCTTTTGGGCTACTATCAGGTGTGTTCTGGGGATTAGGATTAACTATTAGTGCTTATATCTTTTCAATATTCACGGATTTATCGCCCTTTGTAGTAGCAGCAGCACACGATTTCCTAAGTATTTTTATCTTGCTAGGATATCTTCTAGTTAAGGAAGGCAGAGTTCGTTTTTCAATCTTCTTGAACATTCGAAATGTCAGTGTTATCATCGAGCACTTTACTAGCCGGTCCGATTGGTATGCAGGCCAATCTCTATGCGGTTAAGTATATTGGAAGTTCATTAGCTTCGTCAGTCTCAGCTATTTATCCGGCAGTCTCAGTCTTGCTTGCCTTCTTCTTTTTGAAGCACAAGATTTCCAAAAATACAATTTTTGGTATCTTTCTAATCATTGCTGGGATTATTGCTCAGACCTATAAAGCAGAGCAGGTTAATTCTTTCTACATAGGTATTCTATGTGCTTTGATTTGTGCTTTTGCTTGGGGAAGTGAAAGTGTTCTGAGCTCCTTTGCTATGGAAAGTGACCTCAGCGAAATTGAAGCTCTCTTGATTCGTCAAGTTACATCCTTCTTGTCCTATCTTGTTATTGTGCTTTTCTCGCATCACTCATTTGCAGAAGTGGCAAATGGCCAATTGTTTGGTCTATTAATTGTCTTTGCAGCATTTAATATGATTTCTTATCTTGCCTACTATATGGCTATCAATCGATTGCAACCAGCAAAAGCAACTGGTTTAAATGTCAGTTATGTAGTTTGGACTGTCCTGTTTGCAGCGATGTTCTTGGGGACACCTCTGACTGTCTTGACCATTATAACTTCATTTGTTGTAATGGCTGGTGTTTATATTATCATTAAAGAATAAAAGGAGAAAACGCGTGAAAAGCGATCATCTTAGCAGCGGGATTGGGAACTCGTTTACGTCCTATGACAGAAAATACTCCCAAAAGCCTTGGTACAAGTCAATCAAAAAAACCTTTGGTTGAATATCAAATTGAATATTTAAAAGAACGAGGAATTGATGACATTATCATCGTCGTAGGTTATTTGAAAAGAACAGTTCGACTATCTCAAAAGAGAAATACGGTGTGCGTTTAGTTTTCAACGATAAGTATGCGGATTACAATAACTTTTTACTCTCTTTGCTTGGTAAAAGAAGGTTGGCTAACAGCTACGTTATCGATGCTGATAATTATCTTTTTCAAGAATATGTTCCGCAATGATATCGAACGTTCAACATATTTTAGTGTTTATCGTGAGGATTGTGATAATGAATGGTTCCTGGTTTATGGTGATGACTATAAAGTTCAAGATATCATCGTCGATAGCAAGAATGGACGTATCTTGAGTGGGTGTATCATTCTGGGATGCTCAACAGCTGAGAAAAGATTGTTGGGATTTATCGATGAAGCCTATGCAAGTGGCGAGTTTGTTGACCTCTACTGGGACAACATGGTTAAAGATAATATCAAAGAACTAGATGTTTATGTAGAAGAGTTAGAAGAAAATTCTATCTACGAAATTGACAGTGTTAAAGATTATCAAAAACTAGAGAAAAATTCTTTCTTCACAAAAATAAGCAACTTTTATGAAACTGATACCTTACCTATTTTTACTTGACTTTTTCATGTTTGATACAGTATACTAGTGAAAATTTAACCTTTAAGGGAAGTCCAGAGAGACTCACAAGGTGTCAGAGAAAAGAAACTACAATGGAAACAAGTAAGCAGGTGCTTATTTGCTACTTTTGTGTAAATATCTTAACTGAAACCTTGCAATTGCAAGGTTTTTTTCTTTATCTGATCCCCTGAAAATTTAAGGAGGAAAAGTTATGAATCCAAATTGTAGAAAACGCATGGGTGCTATTCGCTTGGAAAATATGAAAGTGATTGACCAGAAGGAAATCGCGCCAGCAATCTTTGAGCTCGTTCTCGAAGGAGAAATGGTTGAAGCTATGAAAGCGGGACAATTTCTTCATTTACGTGTACCTGATGATGCCCACCTCTTGCGTCGTCCAATTTCAATCTCATCTATAGATAAAGTATAGTAAGCAATGTCATCTTATTTATCGAGTTGAAGGAGCTGGTACAGCAATCTTCTCAACCTTAAAAACTGGTGATAGCTTAGATGTTATGGGACCTCAAGGAAATGGATTTGATTTGTCTGATTTAGACAAGCAGAATCAGGTTCTTCTAGTTGGTGGAGGAATCGGAGTACCACCCTTTACTCGAAGTAGCTAAACAACTACATAAGAGTGGTGTAGAAATTACAACTGTTCTAGGATTTGCTACTAAAGATGCTGTCATTTTAGAAGATGAATTATCCCAATATAGTCAAAGTCTTTGTGACAACAGATGATGGCTCCTATGGGATCAAGGGGAATGTCTCAGTTGTGATTAAAGAATTAGACACTGAATTTGACGCCATATACTCTTGTGGGGCACCTGGTATGATGAAATATATCAATCAAACCTTTTACGACCACCCAAGAGCTTATCTATCTTTAGAATCGCGTATGGCCTGCGGCATGGGGGCTTGCTATGCTTGTGTCCTAAAAGTTCCAGATAGTGAAACAGTTAGTCAACGTGTCTGTGAAGATGGGCCTGTATTTAAAACAGGAACAGTTGTTTTATAAGGAGAGTATCATGACTACAAATCGATTACAAGTTTCTCTGCCAGGCTTAGAGTTAAAGAATCCTATCATTCCCTGCATCAGGTTGTTTTTGGTTTTGGTCAAGAGTATGCTAAATACTATGATTTAGACTCTATTAGGTTCTATCATGATAAAAGCTACTACGCTTTAGAACCACGTTTTGGGTAATCCTACACACGAGTGGCAGAAACACCTGCTGGTATGCTGAATGCCATTGGTTTTGCAGAAATCCTGGGACTAGATGTCGTTCTCTCTGAAAAATTACCTTGGCTAGAAAAGAGAGTATCCCAAATCTTCCCTATTATCGCCAATGTAGCTGGATTTTTCCAAAACAAGAATACGCAGCCGTTTCTATGGAATTTCAAAGGCAAGTAATGTAAAGGCTATCGAGCTCAATATCTCTTGTCCAAACGTCGACCATGGAAATCACGGACTCTTTAATTGGTCAGGATCCCTGAGTTGGCTTATGATGTGGTAAAAGGCAGCTGTTGAGGCTTCATGATGTACCCGTTTACGTTAAATTAACACCAAGTGTGACTGATATCTGTGACCATTGCAAAAGCAGTAGAAGATGCTGGAGCTAGTGGTCTCACCATGATTAATACCCTTGTTGGTATGCGTTTTGACCTCAAAACTAGAAAGCCAATCATTGCAAATGGGACAGGGGGCATGTCTGGACCAGCAGTCTTTCCAGTAGCTCTCAAAACTGATCCGTCAAGTAGCTCAAACAACCAATCTACCAATCATTGGTATGGGAGGAGTTGATTCAGCTGAAGCTGCTATAGAAATGTACTTGGCTGGTGCCTCAGCTATTGGTGTTGGAACAGCAAACTTTACCAATCCATATGCTTGTCCTGATATCATCGAAAATCTACCAAAGTTATGGATAAGTATCAAATTGAAAGTCTGGAACAACTTAGGAAAGAAGTGAAGAGTAGCTTATAGTCTTTTTAAATTCGTAATGTTTTGAATGCCTTCTTCTTTTTGGTATAATATGACTATGATTGTAACAATACCTATAAAACTGAAAAAGACATTGCAACACCAGGACCCACTGTCCTTGTATTAGGGATATTTTGATGGTATTCACCTAGGGACATCAAAAATTATTTAGCATTGCTGGGTGAAATTGCTGCAAAGGAAAGATTGAGCGTTGCTTTAATCACTTTCTTGAATCACCAGAAATTAACCTCTAAAACCCTATTCACCCAGAGAACTTTACTCCATATCCTGAAATGCAGAAGAGCGTGAACGTAAAGCTTTAAAGAGAGCTGGAGTCGAAAAATCTTTATCTAATGGACTTCTCAGTCGTATTGCAAATATGACAGCTCAAGAGTTTGTAGATACCTTTTGTCAAAGAAGTCAAAGCAGATACCATTGTAGTGGGATTTGATTATAGTCTTTAGGTTCTGATAGAAAATCAGCAGAAGATCTAAAAGAAATCTTTCGATGGAGAGGTAGTTGTCGTTCCTGCTGTAGAAGATGAAAAAGGGAAGATTAGCTCTACTCGTATTCGACAAGCGATCCTAGAAGGGATGTGAAAGAAGCTGGTCAATTGCTTAGGAAGTCCTCTTCCGACAAAAGGAATTGTCGTTCATGGCAATGCTCGTGGTCGAACAATTGGATATCCCTACTGCCAATCTAGTTCTTTTTGGACCGTACTTATATGCCAGCAGACGGTGTCTATACTGTTGATATTGAAATCAAACGGAAAACTCTATCGTAGGAATGGCCAGTGTTGGGAAGAACGTGACCTTTCGATGGAGAAGAAGAGCGTTTTTGAAGTGAATATCTTTGATTTTGACGAAGATATTTATGGTGAAACAGTGACTGTCTATTGGTTGGATCGTATTCGAGATATGGTGAAAATTTGACGGCATTGAACAACTGGTCAAAACAACTCGAAGAAGATGAGAAAAGCTGCAAGAAAATAAAAAGTGACAGTTCGAATGAAAAGTTCGAGCTTTTTATGATAAAAATCTAGAAAAATAGAATCAAGAGATGAGATATGAAATAAAGTCTGGTATAATTTTCAATAAGAGATTAAAGGAGACTATGATGTTTACAGAAAAAAAGAAATAAGGGTTTTTATTTCTGCACTCTTGATTTCGCTAGCTATTCTTTGCAATTGCTGCAATTTCAGGATTCTTAGGTCAAATGCATCAGAAAGCCAACAGAGGTTTGCGGATAGGACTGATACTGGAGAGAAGTTACCATGCCGGTTTACGGTATTTATCCTGAACCTGTTGGTGAAGTTGATGGTGGAACTGTATGTTTATATTGTGCAATATAGCAACGAAGGTGAAGGGAAATTTGCTGTAGTTGAGTCAAAAAAAAAGGATGAGTCAATCAATAAACTTCTTGAAAATGCAGAAGAGTCTTGCTGATAATCCTGGAACTCTTACAGGTATCCAGTTAGAACCCCTCACCAAGACACTAATTTTTGTCAATACTTCGAAAAGAAATACTAAGATTATCAATCTTGATGAGTTTATTAGCTCGATCCTTCCTGCTAAGTCGGTTGTCGCTCGTAATATGAATACAAGAATCTATCTCAGTCTCAGCGAATATTCACGAGACAGCCTGAGTTATATTTTTGGTATTGTGATTTTCTCTGGTATGGGATTAATGACCTTAGTCGCAGCCTTTATAATACGTAAAGAAAAGCAATTGATTCGTTCAGGAACTTTATCGTCTGTATCCTGAATTAGAAGGAAATCTTGAGCTGCTTGATACTCAAGCTGAATTTTTACGACCAGGACTTGAAAGTTATTTTGTATAAGAATCATCTCATTACTTATTACAAAGGGACCCAAGCTCTAGATCTTAGAGATGTGTGGAGGATCTATCTTAGTACGTACAAGTTATAGCCGTTTTACCAAAGTTTATCAGTTTGTATATACTCGAAAGGATAGTTCTAAGAAGTATAGCCTGACTATTCGAAATACTAATAGAGTAGAAGAGCAATTAGAAGAATTCTGGAACATCCTTCCCGAAAAAGTTTCCGAGAGATCAAACATTGGTAGTTTATAAGAAAGCATCTTTTAGGGATGCTTTTTCTTTTAGTAAAATTTTGGAAAAAGTGAATTTATAACTTGACATCTTTAAATTTTTAAAGGCGTAGAATGTTTACTAGTTAATTAAATGGTTAAATACTAGTTAAGGAGTTGTGATGAAAAAAAGAAGTATCCTATGGATTATAATTGCCTTGTTTTGCTCTTTGTCTTAGGAGCTTGTGGACAAAAATCTAGTCAAGATAATAGCAATGAAGCAAAGGGATGAAGATTGTGACTAGTTTTTACCCTGTCATGCTATGGTCAAAGAAATATCTGGTGACCTAAATGATGTTCGGATGATTCAGTCTAGCTCAGGTATCCATTCCTTACGAACCATCCGCAAAATGATATTGCAGACCATCTATGATGCCGATGTTTTTCGTCTATCATTCTCATACCTTAGAGTCATGGGCTGGAAGTTTGGATCCCAAGTCTACAAAAAGTCTAAAGGTAAGGTCTTTAGAAGCATCAGAAGGTATGACCTTGGGCGCGTGCCTGGATTAGAAGATATGCAGGCTGGAGACGGATTGACGAGAAGACCTTGTACGATCCTCACACTTGGCTTGATCCTGAAAAGGTTGCTGAAGAAGCCCAGATTATTGCTGATAAGTTATCCGAGATTGAGACAGTGCTAAACAAAGGAAACCTATCAGAAAAATGCACAGAGTTTTAGTACCAAAGCTCATGATTTGACCAAAGAAATACCAACCCAATCTTTGAAAAAAAGCCAAATCAAAAGACCTTTGTAACCCAACACACAGCTTTTTCTATATTTGCAAAACGATTTGGGCTAAATCAACTTGGGAATTGCTGAATATCTACCAGACCAAGAACCAAGTCCCGAGACAATTGACTGAAATCCAAGAATTTGTAAAGACTTATAAGGTTAAAACCATCTTTTACGAGAGTAACGTTTCATCAAAGGTAGCTGATACACTTGTCAAATCAACAGGTGTGAGCTCTTAAAACACTCAAACCCTTTTAGAGGCTGACCCACAAAATGACAAGTCTTACTTGGAAAATTTAGAAGAAAATATAGCTATTTTAGCTGAAGAATTGAAATGAGGAGTTTATGAAAATGAATAAAAAAATATTTAGCAGGATCCGCAGTAGTTCTTGCCTTAAGTGTTTGCGCTTACGCTTTTAAAATCAATATCAAGACGCCTGATAACAAAGAAAATAACCGTGTATCTTATGTTGATGAGAAAAGGAATCGGGATGCTAAAAAGAATGAAAATCTGACGCCTGATCAAGTCAATCAAAAAGAAGGAATTGAAGCTGAACAGATTGTTACAAAAGATTACTGACCAAGGTTATGTAACTTCTCACGGTGACCATTTTCCATTTTCTACAATGGTAAAGGTACCTTATGATTCCATCTTTAGCGAAGACTTGGTTCATGAAGGATTCAAACTATCAACTAAAGTGATGGAGATATTGTCAATGAGATTAAAGGTGGCTATATTATCAAAGTGGATGGTAAATATTATGTCTATCTAAAAGGATGCGAGTCATGCAGATAAATATTCGTACTAAAGACCAAATCGAGAAACCAAAACAAGAACACACATCAGATAGTAGTGCAGACTTAATGAAGTTACTCGTTGCCCAGAGCACAAGGATCGATATACAACTGATGATGGTTACGTCTTTAATGCTGCAGATATTCTTGAGAGATACAGGTGATGCTTATATCGTTCCTCATGGTAGCCATTATCATTATGTTCCTAAGAGTGCTCTTGTCTTCACTGAATTGGCTACCGCTCAAAGCTTATCTTGCTGGAAGAGGAAGTCAACAAAGTCTGACAGACTACAAACCGATTCCAAGTGTTGAACCAAGTCATCAAGTAGAGAAAACCAGCTACAAAGCAGTCCAGTACAAGAAGAAAAATAATCTTCAAAAACTTCTAGAACAGCTTTTATGCTTTTACCAGTTAGTCAACGCTATAAAGAATCTGATGGTTTGGTATTTGACCCAGCTAAAATTACCAGTCGTACGGCTAATGGAGTTGCTATCCCTCATGGAAATCATTACCATTTCATCCCTTATACTAGTTTATCTGCTTTGGAGCAAAAGATTGCACGCTTGATACCACTTTCAGGTCTAGTAACACCATCAAATCCTGTAGAAACTCCAAGTAAACCAAACGAAGACCTAACGACCACCATGACCACGAAGATGTTGATCATCGAGACACGAAGAGCATGACTACGATCATGCTAATCATCGACACGGTGAAGACCACGATCATGGCTTTGCTGCTGATCGAGTGATTAGTGAGGACGACCAAGGTTTCGTAGTTTCACATGGAGACCACAATCATTATTTTTACAAGAAAGATTTGACGGCCCAACAGATTAAAGAAGCTCAGGAACACTTGAAAGGTAAAACCGAAGTTAAACCTAATCCATCAGATGAGCACCATGATGAAGACGGGCATGATCACCACCATGGTGAAGACCACAATCACGGATTCGATGCTGATCGAGTGATAAGTGAAGATGAGCAAGGTTTGTAGTTTCACATGGAGACCATGCCCATTATTTCTTTAAGAAAGATTTATCAGCAGAGCAGATTAAAGGCTGCACAAGACCATCTTCATGGCCATCAGCAGACAGAACCTGTTAAACCACTTGCCAAAAAGATGTAGAAGCTTTTCTCTAGAGATGCTAGTGATGAAGAAAAAAATAGCTTATATTTCTAAAACCTATGGTGTACCACTTGAAGCGATTCGTATTTCAAATGGATTCTTTGTATTTGGAAATCCAGACCAAGCTTATGACCCAACTCACATTCACCCTTACGCCGTTCGTAAGGAACACGTTCGTATTCCACTTCAGACTGGAGATCCAGAACTTGATTTCCTAAACGAGACTCTACACAACCGCTCTTCGTGATGGTGTTTCTCTTATAGCTTTGCAGGTTGAAAATGGTAGCTTTGTCATTCCTCATGGAGACCATAACCACTACATCAAGGTTCAAACTAAAGGGTATGAAATCGCTTTGAAAAACAAAATTCCTGCATTACAGTCAACTTACCAACCTGGTGCTTTTGATGAAAAAGCAGTACAGTATAAGGTTGATCAACTCTTGGCGGAGAGTCGTGACGTCTATAAAGATAAACCAATTTCTACAAAGACAGATTGAACTTGCTTTGGGGCAATTTCTCTGAGAAATATGAAGAAAGCTATCAACCAACTCTACTGCAGGTTATTTGGCAGCTCTTTGGATTTGTTTGATAAAGCAGTATATCCATATTGACTCTAGTGTAAAACCAACAGAAATCAGTCCTTTAGACAAAAATATCAAGCTTTAGTAGATAAGATTAATACCTTTAGATACAGATGCTTATGGACTTCCTAAGAAGGATCTCTTTGACTCAGCTTCAAGAAAATAAACTAGCTCAAGATGAGGCTGGTTTAGATGCAGTTGAAGCTAAGTTACAAGCTTTGCAAGATTTTTCAATGATCGTACTGGTGTTACAACAGTCGAATACATCAAGTATTTCTACCAACATCTATCTGATGGTACGCTTAAATGACAATCTTCGAAATAAAGTTGCTAACTTAACTTGGACTCTTTATCAGTCACAATCCTTCCTTAAGGCAACTGACTTGAACAAACTCTTCCCAGAAATCTATCAAACAAAAACTAGAAGTTGAAGAAGCTCTGAAGAATGAACCAGTTTCAAGTAAGACTTCTGAAACAATCTTTGAGATACAGAAAAAAAGTTGATGGTCATAGTGCTAAAACTGCAGTCTATGAGTTTTTGAAAGGTTTGTATGATGATATTAAAGCCCTGAGGAACAAAGCAATCATGTTCGAAAAAGGGTCAAGTAGAAGAGACTCTTAACAAAAAGCTGATGAATTAGTGGCTCAAAAGTCAACGAAGGAGGGGTTAAAGCTTCACTTGCTGACGAAGTGAAAAAAATCTGAAAGCTGCTTTGGAGAAAAGAAGACGCAGACCTTGATGAATTAAATACACAAGTTCAAGATCTTCTGAAACGTATTTCACTAACCATTCAGAATGAACGTGAGAAATGTCAAAACCAAGATCCCAGAAGTTTTAGTTCTTTATCAAAAACTTTTATAACGGTGTCATTGCCCTCCATACTTATTTGGAAATGAATAATGGTTCTGATGCTGACTTTGAAAAAGTAGATGCCTCTGTTTGATAAACTAAGTGCAGCAAGCAAAGGACAAGCAAGCTCTTCTAGCTCTTGCTCAAGAAATCGTTTTATTAAACCAAGAGATTTCAAATCAAAAGTCAACACCAAGTCAAGCAACACCTGTTGAAACAAAACGAGAAACATCAGGTCAAAAGCTAAGCACTGACAGAGCAAGTAGAAGCTAGCTCAATGCAGACAGCTACCAGCAGAATACTCGCTGATAAACAACAACTGAACTGAATCCTGAATCGACAGTGAGAAACTAGTAGAATAAAATAAAGACGAAGTAGCAATAGCTACCTCGTCTTTATTAGTCTTTATATGATACAATCCCAATAATGGTGTCGACTGCACGTTCCATTGTTTGAAGACTGACATATTCAAAACGACCGTGCATATTTCTCACCACCAGCGAAGATATTTGGAGTTGGAATTCCCTATAAAGGAAATCTTAGAACCGTCTGTTCCACCACGGATTGGTTCGATAATAGGTGTGATACCAAGGTCTTTCCATAACTGCTTTGGCAATGAGTAACTGGTGTCATATCCTTTTTCGATGACTTCTTTCATGTTGTAGTACTGGTCTGTCAAAAGTTAGAGTAACACGATCGCTACCCAAGTTCTTGGTTCATCTTATCAGCAATAGCTTGCATAGCAGCTTTACGGGCTTCAAAGGTTTTCTTTTTTTCAAAAGTCACGAATGATGTAGCTAGCACGCGCTTCCTCAACACTACCGGTTATATCCATGAGATGGTAGAAAGCCTTGGTAACCCTCAGTCAGTTCAGGGTCGGTCACCAGCTGGGAAGTTGATTATGGAAAGTCAATGGCTAACTGAAGGGCGTTAACCATTTGTCCCTTTTAGCTGTTCCTGGGTGAACATTACGACCTTGGAAATGGAGTTCAGCACCTGCAGCAGAGAAGGTTTCGTATTGCAATTCTCCAAGAGGTCCGCCAGTCAACTGTATAAGCAAAGTCAACATTGAAGTCCTCTGCATCAAATTTGTTGGCACCGACACCGATTTCTTCATCAGGTCCAAAGCCGACACGAATTTCACAGTGTTTAATCTCAGGATGAGCAGTTAAGTATTCGATAGCTGTCATGATTTCAGCGATACCTGATTTATCATCAGCACCGAGAAGGGTAGTCCCATCAGTAGTAATCAAAGTTTGTCCAGGATATTTCTCTAAGCTCTTGAAATCAGCTGGATCAAGTTTGAAACCAGAATTACCCCAGCTCGATAACTCCCTCCATCGTAGTTTTCAATAACTTGCGGGTTAACCCTTCAGCATTAAAATCAGCTGTATCCATGTGGGAGATAAAACCAATCTTACGAGTTAAACTTGGATCGTTAGCTGGAAGTGTACCGATAGCAAAACCGTTTGGCAAATAATAGACATTTTGCAAACCGACACGTTTCATCTCAGGGATGAGGACATTGGTCGCAAAGTCTACTTGACTTTGAGTGCTTGGTGTAGTAGTTGAATTTTCGTCTGAACGTGTATTGACTTTGACATAAGTCAAAAACGCTCTAGTAATGTAGGGTATTTCATAAAAACTCCTTTTTTTCCTTCTTTTTAAAACCATTGTATCATAGAAAGAAGAAAAAAACAAAAAGTCGGAAAGGGATGATAAAATCCTTATGTTAGCGTTTACTTATGGCTTCTTTAGTGATACAATAAAAAAGATAAAAACATCACAAGGATGCAGAGATGAAAAAGCAATTTTAATGATGACATTTGGTTCACCAGAAGAGATTACCTTTGAAGGAGTAGCTGACTCACCAAACATTCGTCGATGGGAGTTCGACCTCAAGACCACGAGATTCAAACACTCTATGATAATTATGTTCGAATTGGAGGAACTCCCACTTCAAAAATTACCCGTGAAGAAGTTGCCTTGGTAGAAGCTAGATTGGGAAATGAATATAGTGTCTATTTTGCCAATAAATTTTTCTAAACCCCTTTTATTCCAGATGTGATTCGTCAAATGGAAGCAGATGGAATTGAAAAGTGTATTTGCTTGATTTTGGAGCCACACTATTCCTTTTACTCTGTCATGGGGTACGAAAAGTTTCTGGAAAGCAAACAAATTCAGTTTTTAGTTATTAAGGACTGGTATCAAGAAGAAAGCACTATTAAACTATTGGACAGCTGAAATTGCTAAGATTTTTAAAAAGAAAAGGTGAAACAGGATAGCTTTAAAAGTCATCTTTTCTGCCCACAGTGTACCCATTTTTGCCTTGGATTTTTGGTGATCCCTATATCGACCAGATTTTTCGAAAATAGCAAGTTAATTGCTGAGAAATTAGGCTTTGAAACCAGAGCAATATACCAACACTTGGCAGAGTGAAAGTGATATTGGTATTCCTTGGATTAAAACCAGATGTATTGGAGTATCTTGAGAACAGGAAGAACATCCAGAGCATTATATTTTTTTGTGCCTATTAGTTTTATCAGTGAGCATATTGAAGTCTTGTTTGACAACGATGTGGAATGTCATGACTTAGTGTCAGGAATTGAGGTGAACTACCATCGTCCACCAATGCCAAATACAGATTCTCGTTTGATTGATGCCTTGGTCAATATTGTCCGAGCTAACGAACATAAAGAATTTAGAGAATTCCTCCCAGAAGAAGAGACCTTTGATGAATTAGTCCCTTCGGATGAAACTAAGAATATTTTTAGATGAATCACAAGACTTACAAATGCCAGAATTTGTCAAAAATTAATTGAGAAAAAAAGGTCGTGAAAATGTCAAGATGCCTTATTTAATCAAAAATGCTTGAAAAAAAGCTGGCAAATTACCCTAAAGACTAAGTGAAAATAGAAAAGAACTGGTAAAGTTTTTGTTTCAAATATCTGCTAAGGCAGGATATAACTTTAGAAAGTGAAAGAAAAGGGGTGGGATAGAAATCGATAGACAAAGTCTTGATTTCGTAGTCCCAGCCCCGCGAGGATGATTAGGAGCTTTTTGGAGTCTAAAGACGAACAAAAGTTCAATCAACTTCTGCGTCAAATTATGATTGATAATAAAAAGTGAGGTCGGGAACTTTTTGTCCCAACCTCTTTTTAGGTGACTAGCATTTTTTTGACCTAGTTTTTATGTTATTTACCTAAACAAAATTGGCTAAACAATTGTGTAATAAGTTCATCTGGTGCAGCATCTCCAGTGATTTCTCCAAGAATTTCCCAAGTACGGGTCAAATCAACTTGAAGTAGATCAACTGGCATACCCAGTTCAAGACCTTCGTTTAACAGCTTGTAAGCTTTCAACTGCCTTTCTCAATCAAAGAAATATGACGGGCATTGGACAAGTAGGTAGCATCTTGTTCGACCAAGCCAGCATTTTTCAAAGAAGAGGTTGTTGATGCGCTCTTCAATCTTTATCGATGTTTTGATTTTTGAGGACTGAAATACGGATGACATCTTCATGGAAGTTCGTCAGTTTCAATAGCCTCTGGGCAGGTCAGTTTTATTAAGTAGGATGATACGGTTGGTATCTTGGCTGATTTCAAGAAGTTGTCGGTCTTGGGCAGTTAGAGGTTCGCTAGCGTTTAAGACAAGTAGAAACCAAATCAGCTTCCTTTGAGGGCTTTTCTTGGAGCGCTCAACACCGATTTGTTCCACGATATCATCTGTTTCACGGATACCCGCAGTATCAATCAATTTCAGTGGAACACCGTTGATGTTGACGTATTCTTCGATGACATCACGAGTAGTTCCGGCAATATCGGTTACAATGGCCTTATCTTCTCGCAGAAGGTTGTTAAGAAGGCTCGATTTTCCCAACGTTTGGACGACCAATGATAGCTGTTGAAATCCCTTCCGGAGGATTTTCCCACGACGTGCTGTTTTTAAAGAGATTGGTTAAAGTTGTTCAAATTCTAAAGTTTTTTTCACGGACAACAGCAGTAGTGGCTTCTTCCACATCGTCATACTCAGGATAGTCGATATTAACCTCAACTTGTGCCAGTGTATTGAGAATCTCCTGGCGAGTATTGTTAATGAGATCAGAAAGGGAGCCATCTAACTGTTTGACCGCAATATTCATAGCCTTGTCCGTCTTGGCACGGATGATATCCATAACGGCTTCGGCCTGAGTCAAGTCGACACGACCGTTGAGGAAGGCACGCTTGGTAAATTCACCAGGCTCTGCCAACCGAGCCCCTTCACGGATAACCAGTTGTAGGATTTCATTGGTTACGGCTATTCCACCGTGGGTATTAATTTCAATAATATCCTCACGAGTGAAGGTCTTTGGAGATTTCATAGCACCAACCATGACCTCGTCCATAACCTTTCCAGTCTGAGGATCAACGATGTGTCCGTAGTTTAGAGTGTGACTAGCAACCTTGCTCAAGTCCTTGCCTTTAAAAATTTTTCTGGGCAATAGCAAAAGCTATCTGTTCCGCTTAAACGAACAATCCCAATAGCCCCTTCACCAAGCGGAGTCGAGATTGCAGCAATGGTATCAAATTCACGTGTAATCATTTTCATTTCCTTTTTACAATTTATATACAAATATCATCTTAAAATTGTAACAAAATATAGTGTTTTATTCAACGAATGCCACTTATAAAGAAAAAGCCTAAGCAGAATGCTTTAAGCTTTATTTAGTGCGCATTTCACCTTGTGGGAAATAAGTTCCTTCAGGCATATCGTTAATAATAACGTGAACAGCTGACTGAGGTGCTCCTGTGTTACGAACAACAGCTTCCGTAACTTCCTTGGCTAGGGGCTTTCTTTTTGCTCTAGAGTGCGTCCTTCAAATAAATCGATGCGTACAAATGGCATAATTACTTCCTCCACTAGTTATTTGATTTCTTCTATTTTTACCACATTTTGCCATTTAAAGCTTTGAGAAAAATATGATATACTAGAATGTAGCAAAAAAATTTAGAAATGGACGTGAAATAGAAAGCATGGCACAGTTGTATTATCGTTATGGGACCATGAACTCTGGAAAAGACCATCGAGATTCTCAAGGTTGCCTATAACTATGAGGAGCAAGGAAAAGGAGTTGTGATTATGACTTCAGCTCTGGATACACGTGACGGTGTTGGCTATGTTTCAAGTCGCATTGGGATGAAAAAGACCAGCAATTGCTATTGATGACACTACAGATATCTTTTGGATTTATCCGAGATTTACCTGAAAAACCCTACTGTGTTCTTGGTCGATGAAGCCCAGTTTTTAAAAACGTCATCATGTTTACGACTTGGCTCGTGTTGTCGATGAGTTAGACATCCCTGTTATGGCATTTGGTTTGAAAAATGACTTTTCGCAATGAGACTGTTTGAAGGTTCTAAACATCTCTTGCTCTTAGCAGATAAGATTGATGAAATCAAGACCATCTGTCAGTATTGTAAGAAAAAAAGCGACTATGGTCTTGCGTACGCAGGACGGACTGCCAGTCTATGATGGTGAACAAATCCAGATTGGTGGAAATGAAACCTATATCTCAGTTTGCCGTAAACATTATTTTGCTCCAATGATATCATCTAATAAGGAGCAAAACTATGACAATTGAACTAAGAGATGTTACAATGGGAAATTATTTTGATGTTTTGAATTTGGATGTCAAGGAATATCAAAAACAATTCATTGCAACCAACGCAATTAGTTTAGCTGAAGCATATGTCTACACTAAAAATGGAGATTTTGTAGCTCCATTGGCAATTTACGATAATGATGCAATTATAGGTTTTGTGATGATAGCTTATGATAAAAAGATCGGAATTAGTAGTGGAAATTATTTACTATTTCGTTTTATGATTGATAAGAATTTTCAAAATCAAGGATATTTTAAACCAATTATGGATAAAGTGCTAGACTATGTTCGGACAGCGCCAGCAGGTTTAGGCAATAAACTTTGGTTGTCTTATGAACCAGAAAAATGAACATGCAAGATCTTGTTACCTCAGTTATGGATTTAAAGAAACTGGGGAAATATTTGAGAACGAAGTAGTAGCAATCTACGATTTAACAATTGAGAAAATAAGGAGAAAAGAATGAACATCTATGATCAACTACAAGCTGTAGAAGACCGTTATGAAGAGTTGGGAGAATTGCTGAGTGACCCGGATGTGGTCTCTGACACCAAGCGTTTCATGGAGCTTTCAAAAGAGGAAGCTTCAACTCGTGACACCGTAACCGCCTACCGTGAATACAAACAAGTCCTCCAAAACATCGTCGATGCTGAAGAAATGATTAAAGAGTCTGGCGGAGATGCTGACTTGGAAGAAATGGCCAAAGCAAGAACTCAAGGATGCTAAAGCTGAAAAAGAAGAGTACGAAGAAAAACTGAAAATCTTGCTCCTTCCTAAAGATCCAAACGATGACAAAAATATCATCCTTGAAATCCGTGGAGCTGCTGGTGGAGATGAGGCAGCACTTTTTGCTGGTGACCTTCTAACAATGTACCAAAAGTATGCTGAAGCCCAAGGCTGGCGCTTTGAAGTCATGGAAGCCTCAATGAACGGGGTTGGTGGCTTTAAAGAAGTGGTTGCCATGGTTTCAGGTCAATCAGTTTACTCTAAGCTTAAGTATGAGTCAGGTGCCCACCGTGTTCAACGTGTACCTGTGACAGAAAGCCAAGGACGTGTCCATACTTCGACAGCAACTGTCCTTGTCATGCCTGAGGTAGAAGAAGTAGAGTACGATATTGAACCAAAAGACCTTCGTGTTGATATTTACCACGCATCAGGCGCTGGTGGACAGAACGTCAACAAAGTTGCAACTGCCGTTCGTATCGTTCACTTGCCAACCAATATCAAGGTGGAGATGCAGGAAGAACGTACCCAGCAGAAAAACCGTGAGAAGGCCATGAAGATCATTCGTGCGCGTGTGGCTGACCACTTTGCACAGATTGCTCAAGATGAACAAGATGCTGAACGTAAGTCTACTATCGGTACTGGTGACCGTTCAGAGCGTATCCGTACTTATAACTTCCCACAAAACCGTGTAACAGACCACCGTATCGGCTTGACTCTACAAAAACTTGATACAATTCTAGCTGGTAAATTGGATGAAGTTGTAGATGCCTTGGTTCTTTATGACCAAACACAAAAATTGGAAGAATTAAACAAATAATGAAATTAGCTCAAATTTTTAAAGATTTTGAGGAAAAGTTAATAGCACAAGGAGAGGAAGCAGAAAGCCTCTCCTTTGTCTATCGTAGCCTAAAAAAATCTATCTTTTACAGACTTCGTCTTTGCCCTCCAGCAAGAAGTAACAGAGGAAGAAAAGAGTTTGTAGAGGAAATTTACACGAAAACTGGCAAATCATATACCCTGCCCAGTACATTATCGGTCATGCTGAATTCTTTTGGGATGCAGTTAAAGGTTGATGAGCGGGTCTTGATTCCTCGCCCAGAGACAGAAGAGTTGGTGGAGTTCATCCTAGCCGAGAATCTAAAGGACAATCTCAAAGTTCTGGATATCGGAACAGGGAGTGGAGCAATAGCCCTTGCTTTAGCTAAAAATAGACCAGATTGGTCGGTAACAGCTGCGGATATTTCACAGGATGCTATAGACTTAGCGTTGGAGAATGCTAAGGCTCAAAATCTAAATCTCTCTTTTATCAAATCTGACTGTTTCTCTGAAATTTCTTCAAAATATGATATAATTGTATCCAATCCACCATACATTTCTCGTAGAAGATCAAGAAGAGTTGGTTTGAATGTTTTGCATTCAGAACCACACTTTAGCACTTTTTGCTGACGAGGATGGCTCTAGCTATCTACCGTAGAATCGCGGAAGACTCCAAGGACTATCTAAATGATGGTGGTAAGATTTATCTTGAAATTGGCTACAAACAAGGTCAAAGTGTACCGGATCTCTTCAGAAAAAATTTTCCAGAGAAACGAGTTCGAACGCTTAAAGACCAATTTGGCCAAGATAGGATGGTAGTCATTGATGATGGAGAAAATTAAAGCAAGAGTTGGAAAAAGGTGGAGCTGTAGTTTTGCCGACCGAAACAGTTTATGGTCTCTTTTGCAAAAGCGCTAGATAAAAAAGCTGTTGATCATGTCTACCAGCTTAAACGTCGTCCAAGAGACAAGGCACTTAATCTCAATGTCGCTCATCTAGACGATATCTTGAACTTTTCTAAGAATCAGCCACCTTATTTACAAAAAAACTTGTTGATGGTTTTTCTTCCTGGTCCATTGACCATTATCCTAGAAGCTAATGACAAGGTTCCCTTACTGGGTCAATTCAGACTTAACGACTGTTGGATTTCGCATGCCGAGTCATCCCTGTCACTCTAGAATTGATTCGTGAGTTTGGTCCCTCTAATCGGCCCGTCTGCAAATATTTCAGGACATACAAGCGGGTTAGCTTTAAAGAGATTCTAAAAGACTTTTGACCAAAAAGGTTCTTGGGATAGAAGATGATGCTTTTTAACAGGTCAAGATTCGACTATTTTAGACTTATCTGGCGACAAGGTTAAGATTCTACGCCAAGGTTCGATAACTCGAGAAGATATCCTTGCCAAGATACCTGAAATTCCTTTTGAGGAGGTATGATATGCTACGTGATTTGAAAAGCAACAGATGTTGCATCGATTTGTGAGATTAACAAAAGATGCTTTAGGGTTATGACTTTTTAGCCCTGAGAAACGGCTGGTCAACTAGCTAAGTTGTCTCAAGACTCCCATCACTTCCTACTAGGTTTTCGAAGATTCAACCAGCCATGACTTACTTGGTTATGTTCATGCTGAGGTTTATGAATCCCTTTATTCAAAAACCAGGTTTTTAATATCCTGGCTTTTAGCTGTTTTTACCTCAAATGCAAGGTAAAGGGAATCGGTAAAAACTTTGCTTGAAGGCTTGGAACAGGAAGCAGAAAAGACGTGGCTATAACTTTATTCGCTTAAATTCTGCAGACCATCGTACTAGGTGCGCATGCATTTTATGAAAGAGTTGGGTTATACTTGTGATAAAGTGCAGAAACGATTCATTAAATTAATAAAAGGAAGACCTATGATTTTTGACAAAGATGATTTTAAAAGCCTATGACGCGGATCTTTGGAATGCCATTGCCAAAGAAGAGGAACGCCAACAAAATAATATTGAATTAATTGCTTCAGAGAACGTAGTCTCTAAAGGCTGTTATGGCTGCTCAAGGGTCTATCTTGACTAATAAATACGCCGAAGGTTATCCAGGACGTCGTTATTACGGTGGTACAGATGTAGTAGATGTTATTGAAACTCTAGCTATTGAACGTGCGAAAGAAATCTTTGGTGCTAAATTTGCCAATGTCCAACCTCACTCAGGGAAGTCAAGCCAACTGTGCAGCATACATGGCTTTGATTGAGCCAGGTGATACAGTTATGGGGAATGGATTTGGCTGCAGGTGGTCATTTGACTCACGGGGCTCCTGTAAGCTTCTCAGGTCAAACCTACAACTTTGTTTCATACGGCGTTGATCCTGAAACAGAACTTCTGGACTTTGATGTCATCTTGAAACAAGCTCAAGAAGTAAAACCAAAACTAATTGTTGCTGGTGCTTCAGCCTATTCTCACATTATTGATTTTTCTAAAATTCCGTGAAATCGCAGATGCTGTTGGTGCTAAACTCATGGTCGATATGGCTCACATTGCTGGTTTGGTTGCAGCTGGTCTTCATCCAAGTCCCAGTACCATATGCACATATCACAACGACAACGACCCACAAAAACCCTTCGTGGACTCGTGGTGGGTTGATTTTTGACTAACGACGAAGAGCTTGCTAAGAAAATTAATTCAGCTATTTTCCCGGGTATCCAAGGTGGACCATTTAGAGCATGTTGTTGCTGCTAAAAGCTGTTGCCTTCAAAGAAGTCTTGGATCCAGCCTTCAAAGGAATATGCTGCTAACGTCATCAAGAACAGTAAGGCTATGGCTGAAGTATTCCTGAAAGATCCCTGATTTCCGTATTATCTCTGGTGGCACTGAAAACCACCTCTTCCTAGTGGATGTCACTAAGGTTGTAGAAAGTGGAAAAAGTAGCTCAAAACTTACTGGATGAGGTTAACATTACCCTAAATAAAGAAACTCAATCCCTTACGAAATCATTGTCACCATTCAAGACTAGTGGTATTCGTATCGGAGCAGCAGCAATTACTGCTCGTGGTTTTGGTGAAAAAGAAAGCCGTCAAGTTGCTGAACTTATTATTAAAGCCCTTAAGAATGCAGAAAAACGAAAGCTGTCTTAGAAGAAGTGAGAAAGTGCAGTCAAATCCTTGACAGATGCCTTCCCATTATACGAGGACTAATATTTATATGGATATTTATATCAAGAAAGCCATCATCCATCAGTTCAGCCCCTGATGACACAGAGTTGTTCCTAGCGGATAAGTTTCTCAATATCACTCCCAAAATAGAGGAATACTTGCGTAAAAAAGTGGAGCGTGTGTATTCTGATGATGCTAAAACTGGTATTTTTGAAGAGGATAACCCATTTTTCAACAACATTACAGAAGATTTAATGGAAACATCTGTGACAATAGCTAACCTTTGGAAAGAGGAATTTTCTGTATCTGAAAATCAAAAGACAAACGATTTAGTCTTTGTCCAGTTTTCAAAAGAAGGAGTGGAACACTTTGCCTTCCTGCGAATTGCATTGCGTGAGACCTTGACACACTTAGGTGGTGAGGTTGATAATCCAATCAAACTGACTCAAAATAATCTACCAGGTTTTGGTACTGGAGCTGATGAAGCCCTTGTGGTTAATCTTCAAAGTCGAAAGTATCACCTGATTGAAAAACGCATCAAGTACAATGGAGCTTTTTTAAACTATTTTTCTGAGAATCTTATTCAAGCTCAACCAAAGATTTCACCTAAGAAATCTATTAAGGAACTTGAAAAAACGGCTCAAAAGATTGCCGAAACCTTTAACACAGATGATTTTTCAATTTCAATCCAAGGTTAAATCAGCAATCTTCAATAATATCGAAGAAAACAATGAACTCTCTCCAGAAAAAAAATTAGCTAATGATCTCTTTGACAACAATCTTACTGCCCGTCTAAGCTTTTATTGACAGAGTCAAAGAAGCAGTACCTGAGCCAGTTCAGTTTGATGAGATTGATGCTAGTCGTCAGTTAAAGAGATTTGAAAATCAGAAACTTTCCTTGTCTAACGGAATTGAACTCATCGTACCAAACAATGTCTATCAAGACGCAGAATCGGTTGAGTTCATCCAAAATGATAATGGAACTTATTCTATCTTAATCAAAAACATCGAGGATATTCAAAAATAAATAATGTTTAAACTTATACGAAGAGTGCTGGTGCTAGCAGTCTTCCTTTTTCGCTGGATATAAAGCCTATCTCATTCATCAGGATGTCAAACAAGTCATGACCTACCAACCCATGGTACGTGAAATCTTGAATGAAAGAGATACCCCAGCAAACGAAGAGCTTGTGCTCGCCATGATCTATACAGAAACCAAGGGTAAAGAAGGAGACGTGATGCAGTCCAGTGAGTCTGCTACCGGTTCTACTGATACCATAAACGATAATGCAAGTAGTATTCGTCAAGGGGTTCAAACCTTGACAGAAAATCTCTATCTAGCTCAAGAAAAAGGAGTGGATGTTTGGACAGCCATTCAAGCTTATAACTTTGGGCCTGCTTATATTGATTTTATCGCCCAAAATGGGAAAGAAAAATACGATTGCTCTAGCTAAAGCAATACTCAAGAGATACAGTTGCGCCTATATTAGGAAATACAACAGGGAAAACCTATCGCTACATCAATCCCATTTCTATCTTTCAGGGTGGAGAACTTTATGTGGATGGGGGAAACTATTATTACTCTAGACAGGTTCAGCTAAATCTCTATATTATGAAAATTTTTTAATCTATTTTTAAGCATCTAGAAATTCTGGGTGCTTTTATAAGTTTTTCTTTAAGGATACTTTTAATATGCTAGATTGGAAAAGGAGGAACGTCTCATGCGAAAGAAATTCTTTCTGACTAGCGCTGCAGTACTTTTTAGCGGTTGCAACATTGCAAAAGCGTCCCATGCAGCAACTGATGTTCAAAAAGTAATTGATGAAACCTATGTTCAACCTGAGTACGTCTTGGGTTCTTCACTAACAGAAGATCAAAAAAATCAAACACTTAAAAAACTTGGCTATGATGCCTCAAAAGATACTAAAGATTTGAAGACTATGACACCAGATGTCTACTCAAAAATTATGAATGTCGCAAAACGATTCTAGTCTTCAGCTTTATTCATCAGCAAAAAAATTCAAAAACTAGGTGAAAAATCTCCACTTGAGGTCAAGATTGAAACACCTGAAAACATCACCAAAGTGACACAAGACATGTACCGTAATGCGGCTGTTACCTTTGGGTGTGGAACACGCGCGTATCACCGTTGCGGCACCAATTCCAGTTACTGGGGAAAGTGCCCTAGCAGGTATTTACTATTCCCTCGAGTCAAATGGTGTAAAATTACCTCAGAAAATAAAGACTTAGCTCAGGAAGAGCTTAAAAGGCCTTGTCAGACATTAACGATGAAAACAAGGACAAATCAGGCTTTGATGCCAATAAACTGAACGTAGCCCTTGCCGATATCAAGGCAGCAGTTGCTAAGGCTAAAGAGTCTAAAGGTGAACTTACAGAAGATGATGTTCGTAAAATTGTCGAAGATACTTTGAAGAACTACAAACTGGATCAAGTCGTTACAGGCAATCAGGTCAATGTCATTATCAACTTTGCCTTTTAATCTTTCTAAAGAGCGATATTCTTAACAATGAAGACTTTACAAAGACTCTAAAAGATTTGAAACAAAGTATCGTTGCGCAAGCTGGTGACAGTTTCAGCAATATCGATCTAAACTTTGACGCCAATAAAGCTATTCAAGATGGAGGAAACATTCTCAGCTCTATTTGGCAAGCCATTCTTGATTTCTTCAAGAGTTTTGGTGCTTAGGTCAATTCATGGTATAATAGATGGTAACAGGATTGTTGCCGTCTTTTTTGTCGGCTCATAGAAAGTGAAACATATGTTAAAGAAAAACAATATTGTAGAAGTAGAGATTGTCGATTTGACACATGAAGGTGCAGGAGTGGCCAAGGTAGATGGTCTGGTCTTTTTTGTAGAGAATGCTCTGCCGACTGAAAAAAATCCTTATGCGTGTCCTTAAAGTAAACAAGAAGATTGGCTTTGGTAAAAGTCGAGGAATATCTTACACAATCTCCACATCGTAATCAAGACTTAGATTTGGCTTATTTGCGTTCGGGTATTGCTGACTTAGGTCACTTAGCCTATCCAGAGCAACTCAAGTTTAAAACCAAGCAAGTAAAAGATAGTCTTTATAAGATTGCTGGAATCACGAATGTAGAGGTTGCTGGTACTCTAGGTATGGAAAATCCTATCAAGTATCGCAACAAGGCCCAGGTTCCTGTTCGCCGAGTAAATGGTGTTTTAGAAACTGGCTTTTTCCGTAAAAATTCTCATGACCTTATGCCATTGGAAGATTTTTACATTCAGGATCCAGTTATTGACCAGGTCATACTTGCACTGCGTGATTTGCTTCGTCGTTATGACTTGAAGCCATTTGATGAGAAAGAACAGTCAGGCTTGATTCGTAACCTTGTTGTACGTCGCGGACATCATTCAGGTCAAATCATGGTTGTTTTGGTGACAACTCGTCCTAAAATTTTCCGGGTTGAACAATTGATTGAACAACTGGTCAAGCAATTTCCAGAAATTGTGTCTGTCATGCAGAACATCAATGACCAAAACACCAATGCGATTTTCGGGAAAGAATGGCGTACACTTTATAGTCAAGATTATATTACTGATCAAATGTTGGGCAATGATTTCCAAAATCTCTGGACCAGCCTTTTTACCAGGTCAATACTGAAATGGCAGAGAAACTCTATCAGACAGCTATTGACTTTGCGGAGTTAAGAGCAGAGGATGTGGTGATTGATGCCTACTCAGGAATTGGGACTATTGGCTTATCCGTCGCTAAACATGTCAAGGAAGTCTACGGGTGGAAGTTATCCCAGAAGCAGTAGAAAATAGCAAGAAGAATGCAGAATTGAACGGCATCACTAATGCCCACTATGTCTGTGATACAGCAGAAAATGCCATGAAAAAATTGGCTCAAGGAAGGCATCCAGCCAACCGCCATCCTAGTCGATCCACCACGCAAAGGGCTTGACCGAAAGCTTTATCAAAGCAAGCGCTCAAACAGGAGCTAAACGCATCGCCTATATCTCCTGTAACGTTGCCACCATGGCGCGTGATATCAAACTCTACCAAGAGTTGGGCTATGAATTGAAGAAAGCCCAACTGGTTGATCTTTTCCCGCAAACGCACCATGTTGAGTGTGTAGCTTTGCTGGTAAAAAGCGTAAAAACTTTGTAACGAAAGAGATTATGAGAATCTTTGAAGTTAAGACTTTTTCTTATGTGTTTGAAAAGTCTGTGACTTGTATTCCTTAGTCACCTTATTTACAATTACCTAAATTCTATAGTTAATAAAAATTGAGAGGTTTTTATGTGGACTGAACGCAAACAGTATTTAACCCAATTTATCGAAATTTCGGACTATTTGAAAAAGCACGGTTTCTTTCACGATTTTTTTAATTGGGTCATTCTCTTATGATAGTCAGCAAAAATCCATTTTGTTAACCATTGAGGAAGATTTTACTTCAACTGATAATACCAATTCGCCTGCTCTTGTTTGGAATTTAAATTGTGAGGGGTGCATGATTTCTTAATGGAAGATATGGATGGTCTTTCCAAGTGGTGGATTTCTGAAATACTAATGGATGATGACAATATTCAGTTTCAACTCGTCAACGGATATTTTTCATTTAAAATGGAATCTGCATCTTTAGGTATTCCTCAGGAAATAAATCAAAATTCTGTCCCTAAAGTTTCTTCTTTACATATTGACTACCTTATTCAAGAGTTTAAAGCGGGTATGAATGTTGATGAAACTTAATTTTTCTTTTTGAGAAGGATAATCAGGATTTTTATACGCTATATTGGTTATTCAGAAAATGAGCCTTTGCCATATTGGGCGGGTCTATGTGACTTACCTGATGGTAGAAGATTTCGAACAGCTGATGAACTTTTTGAAGCAAGGATTTATGATGGTAAATCGCCAAAAGAGAGGTGGGATGAAGTTACTATTTATAGTATCAATTCTTTGCCACTTGATGATTGGTTGAGTTGTTTGCCACATTCCGTTGAGACAACTGTTTTATGAACCAGAGGATGATTATGCTCTGTATGTTAATGGTGTTAAACTTGAGGGTTTTTATTGATGAAGATTCTATATGTAAGACATGTGGTGCTAATCAATGTTATTTAGACGATTATGATGAATATTTTTGCCCCTATTGTAATTTATGGATGTATAAAAGATTTTTTGGGATAGAGATGAAACACACTATTTTTAAAAAGACCCCTAGAACCAGAGTTGTTATGGAAACCAAGTAAAGAATTGAATTTTTGTAATGTTCGATTCTTTCCGAATGACAAAGAATATGTGTATTATTGTCCTGATGAGTCAATAGAGAAATTTGATTGATAGAAGTTCTGTTGGGAACAAATCTCATTTAAAAAGAAGCACAAGTTACTGAAGTTTTTAAAAGACAAGCCAATAAACCGCCATTTCCTCTTGAAAAATAAAAAAAGTAGAACGAAAAACTATCTACTATAAACGAAAAAATTTTTAGAAACTCAAAAATAGTCTATTAAGTGAAGGAGTTATCTGCGATTTATCAGAAGCTAAAAAATATAGTAAACTCTAAGCAAGCTTATGATATCCTAAAAACGCCAATCGGAAACTTTTTGGTTAGAGCTTAATGGTTCCCCATAAAAATTTCCATTAGCGCACTATTATCAAAAATAATGATGAAGAATACTATGTGGAGGCTTCTTATTACATAAAAACCTCTCAATCCAGATTTTGAAAAGTTTAAATCGTTGACAATCTGCTCAGATATTGATTTAGAAGTTCAAGATTAATAGATAATTTAGGAGGTGAGCATAAAGAGGGTTATAATTGGCAAAAGTCGATAATATTGATTTAGGTATTGTGGCTCATCCATATTCTTATCTAGAAGAGGAAGTCTCTGAAACACCCGTTGGAGTTCCATATTATGCGGAATGGATTGAAAAATATAAGGAACTCTATGGATTTACAGTTGCTTGGAAAATATTTTTGTATCTGATGAGGATTTGTCAGTTTGGTTTAATACATAACATTTTTATGTGTGTAAGTATCTAATAAATCAAAATATCGAACTTTTTCTTATTTCTAATTTTATTAAGTTACGTCAAGTGTTTAGAATTACTGGTAAAAAGCGTTAAAAACTTGTATAGAATAATACTTAAAATTCTATGAGGAAACGAAGTTACATGAAAAGAATATATTTTAAGTTTAGAAAAGAATTTTCTTTAATAGAAAATGGATTTAAAGAGGAAGAGAAAAGAGCTCTTTGCTGACTATCAATCAAACGACAATACGTATACCAAAGAATTAGCATTTCGATCCTTTAAATCCAATGTATATCAAGTTAGAATGTACAGTGTATTTCTTTTTGGATACTTATCAGAACAAGATGATATTTTTAGCTTTTTATGCGAGATGAAGTCTCAAAAGATGATAATTGGAGAGTTCAGGAAGTATTGGCGAAGGCTTTTGATGAATTTTTGTAAGCAAACAGGGTTATGAAAAATCCTTCCGATTATTGACGACTAGCTACAAAAAATAATAATCCAAAATGTCAGAAGAGCTGTTACAGAAGGCTTGAGAATATGGACGAGTAGACCATATTTCAAGGATAATCCGAGTGAAGCCGTTAGACGTATTGCAGCATTAAAAGAAGATTCCAGTGAATACGTTAGAAAATCAGTTGGCAATTCTTTGAGGGATATTAGCAAAAATTTCCAGAGTTAATTAAAGAAGAACTTGATAGTTGGGATGTTAAGAGTAAAAGAGACTCAACAAGTTTACAAGTTAGCAAGTAAATTTATTAAGTGACAATTATCAGCTATAAAGTTGGAAAAATGGTAACTATAAAATAGTTTCATTCTAAAGTTTAATTTTTAAACAACAACTCAGTCACTTTCATTCTATAATATAGAAGTTTGCTAGCACCACATGTTGAGGTAGTATCATTGCTTTGTACGAGCTGAGGCATCAGCGAAGTGAAGTAGATGATCTGCCCATGCGATAGCTGTCGGTAGAGTAAGGAGTATACGACGAAACGATACGGTAACAGCGAACCGCCTAGTGTGTGAGTTTGTTAGTGAAACGTAACTAATCATCAAAATGTTCACGAAATCTTTAGACTCCGCCTTGGGACAGGTTTTGGCAGAATGGGATTCGTGGCCGTGATGATACGAGGAGTAAGTCTTGCCTATAACTTAGCTTTTTGTAATTTTTTGGTTGATGAAATATTAATTACTACTACATTTTAAAAAAATTAGCATATAATTAATTAAATATTTTTATTCAATAAATATTTTATTTAGGAGAATTAATTCATGGATATTCTTTTATCATTTGAATGTTTGTTTTTGGCTTTTTGCAGAAAAACTACTAGATTTTATTTTTTTAATCTTTTTTAAAAATAAAACTTATAAAGAAAAGAGAAAAATAAATAATTTTTATAAAACTGAACATGAAAAATATAATAATAACAGCAACAGGTGTTCCATATTTTTTTATCCGAAACAAATTCAAGAGAATATTAGTAAATCATCAAAATTTTTGTTAGCGAAACCAGCTAATTTAAATTGTAATGATGCATCTTCTTTTTCAGAAGTAGATTGTGTTAGTGAAGACTTTAAAAAAATATATAATTAATAATTCTTTGCAGGATAAACTTGAAGAAATAAGAGAGGAGATATTCAGGTCTTTTTAATGAAGCAAGTAATGGGAATTATTTTAATGGTTCTTTATTAGGAATTAATAAAATGAATGGTTTTAAAAGAACAGCTGATGTAAAGGAATTACCAATACTTTTCTATTGAATTTTACAAAACTGATTATTTTACTCATAAAATAATTGAACGATTGATAAAAATACGTTATTTAGTGAACAAATGATTAATAGTACAACAGATTTTCTTGGTCTCGCACTTCTTTTTGGTATTAGTGTTATACTTATTATTCCAAAAGCAGAATGAAATTATATTAACTAAAAAGATCTAAAAATACTGCATATGCTGATGATTTTTGAATGGATTTATGTTTCAGTTACAGAAACTTTATCTGATACTGATATTAATGAGGAAACAGGGGAGCCTGATTTAAGAAAATGTGTTTTACGTGGGATCAAAAGAAGAGCTAGGTATTTCAGAAAAGAGATCTCAAAAATAGATACACTTTATTTTTTATGATTCATTTTACGAAACACTTTTCATCAAGATAATATAATTGCATCCATTGAAATATCGAATGAATTATCATTCTCAGATATATATTCGTTAATTGCAAAAGATAAATTTTTAGAAGTATCCGATATAATTACCATTTCAAATGATAAAAAAGGTATCACTCGATTTATAAATGATAATAAAAATGAAATGCGAGCTCAAACAGTATTTGCTTTAAACAGCTATATTGCTCGTATGGAGTGAATTAATAGGTATTCTATAGATTATTGTGAGAATATAGGCAAAAATGGTTTTTATATTTACTAGAGGGAAACTAAAAAGGTCTGCAGTGTAACAACCGGTATCGGGTGACTGGTGTCATGGGTTGTAGCAACTGCCACATTGATGGGAAGATGTTACAAAAGGCTTTTATGAAAGCAGTCAGCATATTTCAAGCCCATAGAACTGATGTCCTTGATAAGCTAAAAAGACTGAGAAAGGGAGACAATCTTCTGCATAAGAAATTATAGCAAGTTCATGAAACAACTTCTTGAACTAGACCATTTTTGACAGAATTATCATGTGCCAAGTTCTTGACAACATCACCATATCAGTTAGTTAGCAGATTACTCTAACTTTTCTTGAAGGAACAGAGGTTGAATTGTAGTAATTAAGAAAGGCTGTAAGCAGTAAAGAAAAATAATTATGGTTACAGCCTAGTTTCGTATTTGTGTTATAATCATTTAAGAATAATAGATGAGGGCGTGGGTGAAAAATGATAGATCAAAAGAGAAGTTGTTTTTCAGACTACTGGTCACGGTGCTAGAGACTTCAAGAAAAATAATGTAACTAGTAAATAAATTGAGAAGATTATTTCTTTTTGTATACAAAAAAATCAGTTGGTAATGCTTTGAGGGATATTAGCAAAAATTTCCAGAGTTGATCAAAGAAGAACTTGATAGTTGGGACGTTAAGAGTAAAGAGATTCAAAAGTTTACAAGTTAGCAAGTAAATTTATTAAGCGACAATTATCAGCTATAAAGTTTGAAAAATGCTAATTATAAAATAGTTTCATTCTAAAGTTTAATTTTAAACAACAACTCTATCCCTTTCGTTCTATAATATAGAAGTTTGCTAGCGCTACATTGTGAGACAATTGTGTTGATGTCAAGGGTTGTACCTATTGTTTAATTAATCTATTGAAATAGAAAGGTTTTGTGGGAAGATGTAGAGTTCATATAAGGTATTCCCAAGAGAATGAGCGAAAGTGAAGTTAGATTGGTAGTGGGTTACTGCGGATGACGAAGTTCTACTGTTAAAAAGAGTTTAAAAACTTTATAAAAATATTGAAATGAAAGGATTTCTAGCAAGTAAATTGAAGTTACTAGGAGGTCAAAATGAGTAATGTTGATTTGGAAAAACACCTTGATAGAATTGGGATAGCTTATGAAACGAGTGCCTTCTACAGACGGTATTCGACCAGAGTCAGAGGAGGATATAAAAAGTTTGAAGCAAGTTATGCCTCCATACCATGCAGAGTACCGCTGGCTGCTACTTAACCTAGGTGGTTGCTATTTGGTAGAACCATGGATTTTTGACTTGAAGGAGTTGGAGAAAATTATACATACTTTGAAGAGGCATACGAGGAGTATATGAGTGAATGTAACACGGCCCTGGTGTTTCCTATCGGAGGTTTAGGAGATGGAAGCATCGTATTTATAGACCTGAAAAAGCGGTAAGGTTCGTGGATATAACAATGACTATGCTGACCTTGAGGAAATTGCGGAGAACTTTTTCGGAACTTGTTTTAGATTTAGTAGAACAGGTAGAAAGCTTTTTCTTGATACAATTTATTCTATAGGAGTATGTATTAAATGTTGCATCTACAATATGTTTAAGATATGGAATATATTAAGAAGGTAATTGATCGAAAAGAGAAATATGAATGTAGGAATTAGTGACATTTTATCATAAGTGTGATAAAAACAATATTTGGACTGAAGAAGCAAATGATAGAGAAAAAAACAGTATGGTGGCAGGACAGACTTAGTTTGATAGATTCTAGTTTAGCATAAAAATATGTACAACGGTCATTATATAGATTTGAATTTAATAAAGAGGTTCACAAATGAGATTGTTTTGATAAGTTAAAAATTGAATTAAAAATGCTATAGTATTAGTTGTTCTATACAACTTAGAATTTGACGAGGTTTAGATTATGGCTTCAAGTAAAGAATATTTAGATTTCATTTTTAGAACAATTGTCCGAGTTGGAAGAAATATCATATAGAGCAATGATGGGTGAATATATAATTTATTATCGAGGGAAAAATCATGGGTGGAATTTATGATGATAGATTTTTAGTGAAGCTACGTCAAATCTGCAATAGCATATATGCCTAATGTAAATACGAATTACCGTATGAAGGTGCAAAAATGCTATTGGTAGATGATGTTGACAACAAAGAATATTTAACCGGCTTATTTAATTCAATGTATGATGAGTTACCTGCACCAAAACAAAAGAAAAAGAAAACAATAAAATCTCAGTTTATCTAGGTAATACCATTTAACGATAACCTTATGCTATCGTTAAAAAGTTTATAGAACGAACAAGATTACCTTGCATAATTAGTGTTCACTCGTTTCATGCTGAGACCGTACCACTGCTTGTCCGAGCTGAGGTATAAGCGAAGTCGAAGCAGATGTTCTGCCATGGGATAGCTGTCGTAGAGTAAGGAGTTTATGACGAAATGATACGGTAACGGCGAACCGCCGAGTGTGTAGTGTTGCTCGTAAAAGCCTAGAAAAGCTTGGTATGAATCAATAATGAAAAGCCTTGATTGTAAGGCTTTTTCATTTTGTGATAGAATATAGGTAGTTATAATCGACAGCAACTAAGAAGCAGTAAAAATATTATTCATAGAATAATCAGGATTAGGAAGATAAAATGACAGAAATTGACAAAAAAAGAATTTAAAAATTATCTTTATTGTACATTTGGAATTACTTATATAGCTTAGGGAGTTCTTGCCATCTTTACGCAATCTCATATTTTTGGGATTAGAAACATTTATAGGGAGAATGTTACATATAGTAGGTGCACTTGGTCCCAGCTATTGCAAGTGGCTTTTTATTTGAAAAAGAATAATACAAAATTTAAACATTTTCTATTTAGTAAGAAAGAAAATAGTAGTATTTATTTCATTATTCATTTGTTAGCAATTTTGATACTATTTTCTGTATCTTCCTTAGAATTAAATGAAGTATCCATTTATCTGATGCCATTATTCTTTATACAACTAATGGTGGTGGACATGAAGAATTAGGATGGAGGAATATTACAGCCGTTACTGATAAAAATATACTTATTGGCAATCTAATTTGATTGTAGGATCAATTTGAGGGAATATGGCATCTGCCTTTATGGTTTATAGTTGGAGAAAGTCATCAAAGGATTTCCTTTTTATTTTATTTTTATATATACATTATTTTTAAGTTTTGTTTTAGGGCTTCTTTATCGTCAAACAGAAATCTGTGGGATACTGTATATTATTTCATGCGTTCAGCAAATTTGTTAAATCTCTATTTTGTGTTAAAAACTAATGTTATTTTTATTATCATTTTTATTGGTTATTTAATTTATACAATATTGGCGAGTAATAAATTAGTAAGGAAAAAGAATTTGTATCCAAAATAACTGGATATACTCTAGAAAATGAAAATGATTTTGTTCAAGGTAATAAAGTAGAAATAACGAACATTTAGATGAAAGGTTTAGAGTAAACATGAGTCTCTTATTTGAAAAATTTAAAAACCATTTGTTTCCATTTAAATCGAGTCGGAATTACACCGACACTGATAGGGTCTTTAGGGATTGGAGTTTAGAACGAAAAGAAAGTTGGGGCCGTCTGACATTGACATTCATGTGCCTGGTGACCCTAGAGGTTGGGAAGCACCTGATCATCTCAGAATTTATGACTGGGACAAGATAATAAAAGTGATGAAAGACTTAGGCTACGTCTTAATAGATATTCATGAGCATGAATTCCAAAAGGATAGAGTGAGTGTTGAATTTGGAGTATCGATTCCTTACCTGATTTTTGCAGGAGTTTCGGAATCGGATATGAGAGCTTATTCACATTGAAGGCATCACTTTTCGTCTTCAAGTATGGAGCAGTATCTAAGTATTTACAAAGCTTCTTCTCAAGACTCCTATCAGAAATGATCACAATAACAATAAGGATTTTTAAAAAGATCGAGTGGCTGGAAAGACATTTGTAAATTATCATATGAAAAAGTAGTAGGTTGTAAGACGGCTGCTATGTATTTTTATTGATTATTTAATTTGTACTATATTGGCTAGTAAAAAGAATTAGTAAGGAAAAAGGATTTTCAAATCTTAGAATGGGTGTTGTTTCTTTTGGAAGAAGTGATCGACTTTACGTTCCACAGTATTAATTCAAAATCATTGTAATTGGACTACGTGGTTATGGATAAAGATTGGTGTCCTTTTGTTATGGAATTGAGTCAGGAAAAATGAATTTGAGGTCGATGAGTTTTCATTAAATTTTAGTTATGAGAATGAATTATGTGTTCTTTTAGATTGGATTAGATTAGTGGTTCTCATGGCAAAGGAATAAAAAATAATACTGATATCATATTAGAAGTTATTTTTCTATTTTAAAAGCAGTTAACCGATTGGTTAGCTGCTCTTAATATGTGACTTAGCATTCGCTGTGTTGAGGTATATCAAATTACTGGTTTGTAAAACGATATTGCCTTTGTACTCAAAATAGAAACAGCAACTATAGTTAGTGATAGTATTTAAAATTGAGATCTATTTCGATATGCATCGCAATCGGAGTGATGAGTAGGGTATAGCAAGGTCAAAATGATAAAAATCCGATATCAGCATCCAAAAATACATAAACAATATTAAAGCCAAAATGCATGAAAATAGTATAAATCAAATTGTTATATTTCTCCAAAAATAATATTCATTAAAATCGTAATGGATGTAATTACAACTATGTTAGCAATAATATATGGAATCGCACGCCAATCCGTGAATTTTGAATCTACAACCCACAGAAGTGTATGCCAGAAACACCAGACTAGGCCTTGGTAAATAGAGGATTTTTAAAAATGATACTTTTTATTAAATTCTTCTCTCATATAACCACGCCAACTAATTCTTCTACCAGTCGGACCTGATGTAAATGATAAGAATATACTTAGTGGCAATGATACTGTTCCTAGATTTGATGTGAGAGAACATTGTTTTTTGGGTCATAAGTGAGTAAATGAAAGGTGATAATATACTGAGCCCAAATGTAATGCCAAATGAAGATAGGAGTGGGAGATAGCGAAACTTTGAGAGAAAACACCGCTTAAGAAAAAGTAGTTATTTTTCATCAGTCCGGAAATACTTCCATCCAAATAAAAGGAGGTATGAAGGAGACCATGCGACGATATTTCATACTATCCACATAACAACAGGTGGGACTTTTAAACAATAGACTTGGGGAGCTGCTACAAAAACAATGAGGGCCCTTAAAACAAGGATATAAGAACTGAGGATTTATCTTTTTAAATAATTTACATTCATTTAGTTACCCTCTTTCTTTAACTGTATAGACAACAAGTTCACTATTGATACTAATTTAGTTCAATTAAATTATCAGAATCTGATGAATCAAAGCGTTCAGTATTTTTGTCCATCTTTTTCAAAATAAATATGTGTTCAATCCTTTCGAAACAGCGGTAAATATACTATTTTCTGGGATACAAATTCGAGATGTTGCTGAAATCTGATTAATAGAAAGATCACCGTTTAATGAATTACATAATACTTCCATATCAAGATTACAGTTAATTTTTACCTTGCCTGAAATATCTTCTAGAGTAATACAGAGATGTCTTTAATGTCAAGCTCAATATTATCGCATTCTAGAGAGCGAATCTCCACAGATTTTGCATTAACTTCACATTCGATGTGACTAATATAGGAAGTCGGAATTTCCACAAAGATACTGACAGTTTCTTTAGCCGTAGCCTCTGTTACACTATTATAACGTTTTACATCTACATCAATTCTTTTTCTACTATCATCAACTTTTTACTTTAAAATCATTTTGAAGTGTAAGAAAGAAGGTTAGATACCAGACGAACTCGAATTTTTCTCCGTTGTATCCGGATATACAAACTTTTCTGCGCCTCCAAATTTTCATATCATAACTCTTGATCTTATCAATATCATACTCTGTGATACTCTCGAAGAGATATTCGCTTGTCTTAAAGTGTAGTTCCTTTATTACAGATTAGCTCATCGATTGAGATGTTAAATGAGTTTGAGATTGATACCATATTGTCGATATCTGGAATTCCAGCACCCAGTTTCCCACTTTGTTACAGACTTGTCTGGATACACCGATTTTTCAGCTAAAAGCTCTTGTGACATCCCTACTTGTTTACGTATGGATTTTAATTTTTCAGCAAATGTCATGTTGTGCTGACCTCCTCTATATATTTTATAATGTAAATTGTCATATATTTGATATGACAGAATTTGATATAGTATAAACGATTATCAAGTCACAAGCAAGTAGACGTTGCATCCTCATTATTTTTGCTACTTTACGAGCATTTGTTGTTGATGTTGATTTTTAGTGTTATTCTAGTTATTTTATCATCGTTTGTTATATAATGAAGTAAGTACCTTAATTACACGTTGAGAACGTTTTATTACTTGTACGTTCTGATTACTCAACTAAGTATTACTAGATGTCTTACAGTAAGAGTTTAAATATGAAATTCCATGAATTTGGTGATAAGAATTTGCCTTCTATCTTGCTGATACATGGTGGTGGCAGTTCTTGGTGGAATTATCTTCGTCAAGCACGGATCTTGTCGGAGGGAGTATCGTGTCATTCTACCCACTTTGAATGGCCACGAGTGAAAGATATCAATTCGATTATATTTCTACTGAAGATTCTGCTTTGGAGATCCTAGAACTATGTCAAAGCAAACTGTGGTGGGAAGTTGTTTGCGATCGGTGGAGTTTCACTTGGTGGTCAAATTGCCATGGAGCTTTTTGTCCTTAGATAGCGAGATAGCTGAGAGGCCATCATAGACGGAAGCCTCTGTGTTCCTCAACCAAGGTTGGCTAAAATCAGCATCTTTATAGTAGCTCTATTTGGTAAACTGATGTTCAGTAAACTGTCTTGCAAACTTCAATTAAGCATGATGAACAAACTCTATCCTAAACTAGCTTATCCAGAGGAAATAAAAGCATATTATTTGGAGGATCTACCAAGGACACCTATTAAAACATTGGTGAGCATTTACAAAACCTATATGGGACGTTACAAGCTGAAGGACACGATTTCTGCTAGCAAGGCGCAGGTTCTGTATATCTACGGTGAAAAGGAATTAAACTGTGTGAAAGAATCGGCGAAATTATTTCAGCAGCTACATCCAAACACTATTCTGTATGAAGCAAAGGGCTATAACCACGGCTATTTATCAGCTTACCTGCCTCAAGAGTGGGTTGATTTGGTGATACCATTTTTAAAGAGTGATTCATTGGGAATGAATAATGAATCTGATATGCTGTAAGGAGGAATCTTATGCTAGGAGCAATTGTGGGAGATATTGTTGGTTCAGTTTATGAATGGAACAATATTAAAAACGAAGGATTTTCCCTTGTTTAGGGACGACTGCTTTTTCACAGATGATACAGTGATGACCTGTGCTGTGGCAGAAGCAATCATGAATGGCGGACAGAAGGATAACTATTGATGCCATGAAAAATAGTAGGATGTATCCGATGCAGGGTTACGTTGCTCGATTTAACCAGTGAGCTCATGAGCCGACAACCGTAGAGCCCACAATAGTTTTGGGAATGGGTCTGCGATGCGCTTTGCTCCGTGTGCTTTGGGTGATGGAGGCTACAACAGGCGAGCTGCCGACCGAGGGAAAACGTCTGGCGCAACTTTCTTCAGAGGTGACGCATAACCATCCAGAAGGAGTTAAAGGAGCTATGGCCACGGCGGATGCGATCTATATGTGCCGTTATTTCTTTGGTGGTGATGGTAGTGATAACCCTGCGGAGGTTAAAAGACGCGTTAAGGACACATCGAGAAAAGAGTATGGATATGACCTTTCTAAGACGCTGGATGAAATTCGCCCCTACTTATCGTTTCAATGAAACGTGTCAGGATACCGTTCCTCAGGCGATCGTTGCCTTTCTAGAAAGTACAGATTTTGAAGATGCGATTCGAAATGCGATTTTCTCTTGGCGGGGACAAGCGACACTCTTACTGCAATCACAGGAAGTATCGCCGAAGCAGCTTATGGAATTCCTGAGAGGATTAAAGACAAGGCCTATAGCTATCTAGATGAGACTTTAAAAGATGTGCTTAGACGATGGGAGCAAGAAGTTTCAATAACATAACAGAGATTAGATAAAAACAACCAAAAACACTAAAGAGACGGGATAAGTAACAATCTCGTTGCTTTTTGTTTAAAAATTAATGTTGCCATGGATTTATTCAGGAACCTAGTTAGATTTTTGCTGATTCAAGAGGAGGATACAAGTCATTACTGAGATACAGGATACAAGAATCAGATACCAAAGATTTTCAAGACTAAAGCCATGATCTAGCATCAATCGGTACCCCCAAGAAGCGGGGAAAAGACGCCCGATTGCTTGAAGAAAATCAGGTAGTAAGTCGCTAGGAAACATGATTCCTGAGAGCATAATTGAGGTAAAAGACAAAGTTGCGCTATCATGGTAAGCTTTGCTTGATTTTTTACAGTAAGGCCCAGTATACTTCCGATACTCAACGATACGAAAATGTAGATGGCCAGTGCGAGAAAGAATAGGGGAAGTTGATTCGGTAGACTTGCTTTAAATAAAAATGGAGCAAGTAGTAGGATCACTATGCAGGTCATTATCAAATGAACAAAGGCAGAGAGAAGCATGGACACCAATCCTAAGTGAATAGGCACACCATTTGCTTTATAAATCTTTTTTATGTCGCTTCCGTATGTTTCGAATAAGGAAGGCGGTAGCCGAGAAAGGCCCCCTATGGAAACACTCATGACAATCATTGACTGTATGAGTGTACTACCCATTTCAGGCATAACGGAAGTAAAAATACCACCCATGAGAAGAAAGAAAATAAGCGGTACAATATAGTAAGTAACCAAGAGAGACTTACTTCGTATGTCCAATTTCCACTGTAATGCTAGGCTATATAAGAAACCATTCATTCCGATCCCCTCCTTGCCATTTCGATGAAATGCTGCTCCAATGTACCACGATCAACCTTAATATCCAATACCTGGATATTTTTCTGTTTGCATTCTTCCAATAATGAAATCAAAGTGTCCTCGATTGTATCTGTTTGAAAAGATTCCTCTCCGTCCCGAGTCTTTAAATAGATGAAATAGTTTCTTCCCAACCTGTCTGTCAGTTCTGAAGGAGTACCACAAAAGACAATCTTTCCATTATTCAAAATAGCAATGCGGTCACATAAGGTTTCAACTTCGGCCATATCGTGGCTTGCCAAAACAATTGTCTTGCCCTGTGATTTGAGCTTTCGGATTTGTTCATGGAGAGATAGTCGTCCTTCAACATCAAGTCCCGCTGTTGGTTCATCGAGAAAAATAATATCTGGATTACTGATAAGTGCAAGAGCAAGATGTAATCTTCTTTTTTGACCGGTGGATAATTCTATGTATTGCGACTGTTCAATTTCTTTTATGCCAAGGGCCTTTAGCATAGCATCATCAATGTATGTATGATTCCATTTTGCAAAGAGCTTTATGGCTTCCATTGGTTTGATGTGGGCGGGTAGAGAGGAGGACTGTAGTTGAATTCCGGTTTTCCCGTTTACAACGATAGTGCCTTCGTCATATTTTCTCAGACCTTCGATACATTCAAGCGTTGTTGTTTTACCAGCTCCGTTCACACCGAGCAGAGCAAAAATTTCTCCTTTTTCGATTTGAAGATCGAGACCTCTAAGAACCATATTGCTACCATAACTTTTCTTTAATCCAGAAACCTCTATTGCGTCTTTCATGGTTCTACCTCCTCAAAGGGATTTGTTCCAAGCCTTGAAAAATAGACTTGTAAAGCGGGCCCTAAATAATCATTAACGATTTTTTGCTTTTCTTCCCAAGCGTTTGAGGCGGTATCGATATTCCCTATCTCCATCAACTTCGGAAGCATGCTTATATCACCATTTGTAAACCCATAATCAAGCTCCAGTATTCTTGCACAACCTGTTGGCATTGTTCGCTTTCAGCTGGTACGTTTTCTTTCTGAAGCTCCACGATTTGATCACTTTACGCGGTTCAACCTATCCATAAAATCTTGTCCGCTTTTCTTGTCAAATCGACTGCGTATATGATCCAGCGTATCATCATCAAAACGTTTAATCAGAGTAAAGATTCATTCTTCATTTGTAAATTGACAATAATATCTGCATACTCTTAAAGTCAACCGTCTGTATTTGTAAAACTTCAACTTTTAACTGCTCTATTTCTGACAATGATGCCTGAAGCTGTTCTATTTTTTGGCGAATATCATCTGCTTGCTCTGTAAGAGCATTTGCAACTTCAGCTGGAGTTTTCAAAGAGTTCAAACGCCCCTTTATGTCCTTGAGAGAAAAACCAAGTGATTTCAAGGATATAATCTGATGAAGCATGACTAGATCTTTATCAGTATAAAGTCTACGTCCTCCCTCACTTTCTGCTGATGGAGAAAGCAATTCTTCTTTATCGTAGTATTGTAGAGTACGGACTGTAACTCCCATTTTTCTTGGCAACTTCCCCAACTGTCATAAACCCTTCTGGGATTGCTCTGAGTTTTGCCATCATTCTCACCTCCTAATATATATTATACATCATGACGTAAGGTCATGAGCAAGCGCTTTTATAAAATTATTGATTAACGATTTTCTATCGACCTCATACAGTTAATATAATTAAAAATGCTTGTAGAAACACCTATTTTAAGGTGACAAAAAGGATTTGAAAGAGAAGACCCAAAACAATTACTTGCATTTAGTATATCTTGTTGCTTTGTTCAATGATTGGTGCTATAATGTAGTTAAAAAGTAAAGAAAATATAGGAGATATATGATGAACTCAACTTATATTATTGTATTTTTTTCTTGTCCTTTGGCTCTTGCTTTTTGTTGGATTTATGATTGTATATAACAATAGAAAAGAAAAAAAGCTGTTAGCTTTGTTAGTGATAATAATGATAAAGCTATTGTTCATTTATACTGTTCAAAAAGCTAAAAATTAATGGACGGAATCTTGCTGACTTTAATCCAATAACTGGAGAAAACCTAGAAAGGGTAGTTGCTTTAGTTCCAGGGAGATATACAATCGAGGGCGTTTATAAAACGACTGAGACTCGATTGAACAAAACAATCAATATCAAATCAGAAAATATCAGTATGGATCTTGACTTGGAGGCTGGAAACACCTATTCAATAGCTATGTACCTATACTCTCCTGAAGAAAGACAAGAGTATGAGAATGGCAAAACTGATGAAGTTGTTTTGAGTGTTCCGTTAACTATTGTCGTGGGTAGTGATTTCATCAAAGCATACATTATTTGCTACAAAGAAAAATGATTATCTAAGAGGCTGGGCTTAAGTTTGTTACTGGCCTCTTTTTATAAAATTAAGTCAAGCTATGTTCAGCATCATTTTGTTAAGTAGACTTGCCAATAAATCTGAATTTGTGGGGGAGATAAATGTTATGAAAAAGAGTACCCATAATCTATTAACTATGATTCCTATATATGGAATTTTATTAAAACAATCGAGTAAAGGTGAGATGAGGCTATGCAGTCCATTCCTTCAAGATTTGGCGGAAGAAGGGATTAGACCAATTGAAATTTATGAACTTTTAGAAGAGAAATATACTGGTGAAGTGGTAACAAGAGAACGTTTTTTTATGAAGGTTATAATAAAATACTTGAATTAAAGTTTAAGCAGGAGATTAACAAAATTTAATGTCTTACTTTTTAATTTTCAACAGAAGTACCACAGGCTGAAATAGTAATAATGTAAAAATGATGGGAACTAATAGAAACAGTTAAGATTAGAGGATGATAGATGCTTATATTGGAATTGTATCAAGGTGATTATCAAAAAGGATTTAGTCGCGTTTGATTCTTTAGAAGAGGGAGAGCCTTTGTTGCTCAAATTCCGGGATATACTTTAGAAACAGAAGATGGGTTTGAAGTGGAGTATGTGAAACCAAAACACTTGCCGGATTATATGGAAATTGTCTTCAATGGAAATATTGTCCCTTTATCTAGATTTTTCGTTTAATCCTGAGGAAAATGTGGACATTATTTGGAAAGAGATTTCGAATCTATCGGTTAAAAAAACGACAAAGTGATCGAAGGAGCTACAAAAATCGATGCTTATGTCGTGAATAACGATGAAATGAAAAGCTTATATCGAAGCCAGAGAATCAAACTTCCGCAAGGGCAAAAGCATTCTAGAAAATAAAGGATACGAAGTTGACAGAAGCTTTTTCGGAAGTGAAGACGGTGAAGCGATTCTCTACAGAAAAACGTGGCACCGAAGATTGGCACTTCTTATGCCACTTAGACCCCATGTTTGTAGAGATTGAAGATGTAGAGGGATATGTGAAAGAAGAGATGAATGCTATTCAATAGCCATCCAAAGTTCGTTTTGAGTTGCTATCACGTCTTGTGTGAGTGATTGACCATCAAATAGTAAACCTTTAGCATTGCTAGTTTCTTAAGGAGAAATATCTATCATGAAAATGGAAATCGGGAAAACCTATCTTGTAAAAAAAGATATTTTTGGTTTAAAAAGATGAACTTTGGACCTTAGTTGACAAGGGTTATCAGGCTTATTTTTGGTGAACATAATTTCGTATTTGTCAATGATGAGAAAGTGAAGGTATTTGCAGTTTTGCAAGATGGTTCAGAAGAAGATATGCGAGTCTACCATCATCTGGATGACTATTTTGAAGAAGTCGCTCATGAGAATTTCTAAAGAATGTGAGATGAAAATTGTATCTGTAAGTTTTTAAATTAGGGCTTAGATCTAATCTATCAATTTTAAGTTTATAGAATTGTATTTGAAATTGCCCCATCATAGAGACTTTTTTGATGATAAAAAAACTAGACTGAAACAAAGGTGAAAACCATCCGCTTCAGTCTTTTCTGTTAATGTAGTATAATAAAAGGTGTAGAGATTCAAATTTTTAATAGGGATTATTCTAAGAACGAAAACATCTAGAAAGAGAAAAAAATATGAAGCAATCACTTGAATTTTTAAGAGAAAGAATCACCGATAAGATGCCCTTGGAGGATATGGTAGCTATCTTTGAAGATTTGTGTCGTGAGCCTGTTGGGGATGAAATGATTTTTATTTGAAACAGGGACATTTACAGGTATATCTGATAAACCTTTGTTTCAACTTTCATTAGTAAGGCAAGTTCCGAATGAAGACGAAGAATTTTATCAAGCACACCTTGATATTTTCTATGAAGCTAGTCGTGAGAATAAAATTTTTAGTGAATCAACCTGGGATGAGGATTTAGAGGAAAATATTTTTGACTACATTAGAAATTCAGAAGTATTTGCCTCATGCAAAAGATCAGAAATCATCCAAGAGGTCAAGATTTATCTGGAAGAAACTTAAGAAAGCTAGTTAAAGTAAGGAAATCTAATGACAGGAGAATTATAAATGAATAAAATAATGGTGATTATCAACCCCTACATCTGGAGGCGAAAAAGCCTTAGATTATAAGGTTAAACTGGAAAATAAAGCAAGAGACCACTTTGAACATGTGGAGATTAAAATTACAGAAAAAGCGCAAGACGCAACAAACTTTTGCTGAGGAAGCTTCTAGAGAGAAGTATGATGCAGTCCTGGTTTTTGGTGGAGATGGGACTGTTAATGAGGTTATCTCTGGCATCGCTGAGAAAGACTATATTCCTAAACTGGCGATTATCCCAGGAGGAACTGGGAATCTCATTACGAAACTATTAGAAATCAATCAAAGATATAGATGGAGCGATTGACGAGCTTGATTTTAGTTCTACGAATAAGATCGACATTGGCAAATCTAACGGAAATTATTTTCGGTTATATCTTTAGTATTGGTTCACTGCCAGAAGCCATCCATAACGTTGGGATAGAAGATAAAACAAAGTTTGGTATGCTAGCCTATGCTATTAACACCATGAAGTCTGTCGTTACAGATCAAGCATTTAACATTAGAGTTGAAACAGAAAATGGAAATTACATTGGCCCAGCCAGTCATGTCTTGATTCTCCTTACCAATTATTTCGCTGACATCTTTGATGAAAATAAGGATGGCTATGCCAACATTTTTGATTCTAAAAGATGCCTCAATCCTGACTAAATTATCAGTTATCCTGATTTATTAAAAGGTGATGTTGTCGTGAATGTGAATATCGAGTATATCAAAAGCTCGGCATATAAAAATTTCTTCAGATGCTGCATTAGAAACGGATGTTGACGGCGACAAATCTGATGACCTTCCAGTGAAATCAAGGTACTAGGGCAGCATATCGAAGTCTATTCTCAACCGAAAAGAATAATAAACTTTTGACAAGAATAGTGGATAATAAAGGAGGCGATGATGACGAAGATTTTTAGCAATTAATTCTATTTCGTTAAAAAAGAAGATTGAATTACTATTTGATTATCTTTTTCATTCTAGCTTATTTAGCACTTCTGTTTTTAGGTTGTATGCTTTTTACATTATAATGGTATCCCAGAGTTTACAGAAATTCAGTCGCAGTGTCTTGTATTTTTTAACCTCTATTTTTGCCAATCACCCTCCTGTTCACATACTTGGATTATGTAAAAAATGGGAGTTTTGGGAAGTCGAAAGCAGGACTTCAATTGGTTTACAAGAAAAACAGTGCAAGCTAGCTTGCTTAGAAACACCATTAAATTTTTTCCTTGGCAAATAGGTCTATGGGCACGATACATGGTTTCTATAGTGAGTTTGATTCTTTTATCTATTATTCTCTCGTTTTTAGCTACTCTCCTCGCAGTTGCCCTACTTGCAATGATGGTTTTCAGGAAAGATAAGCGACATCTAGGTGACCTTATAGCTCATACACAAGTACAGCTAAAAGGTGACTAAAATAAAATATTTCATAGATACTTAACTTATTAGGAGCGTGCTGTGAGCCAGCTTCCCTTTTTCATGATTTAAAATCTACTTTACTTAGCAAAATGCTTGGACTAAAAATAAATTTGAACTATAATATAAGAGAAGCTTTATCGACCTGAAAAAAATCTTAGTTAAAAAGGAAACATTTTATGAAAGTATCTAAAAAAATCAGATTAATGAGCTGCTGTGTTTTAGCTATCTTTACTTTAGCTGCCTGTGTTACAAACCAAAACCAATCTACGGAAAAACAGAATAGTTCAACTACTAAGTTGGTTAGCTCAAATAAAGAAATCTACAAAGGAACCTATAGCAATCTCAATAGTAAGGAAAGCGAAGAAGAAGTTCGAAAAAGCCTTGGTTGCGCATTTGGATAAAGACAGTGTCGATGCATTTTCAACCTAGTAAATGATTATAACGCTACTGTAGGTTCAGTTGGGCTCACTGGGGATTTTTCTACATTTACCAAAAACAGACTATGATGTTGAAAAAGATAAAGCAATCTTTGGGCACCGAAGAAAGGTGATTTTGTTGGGACCAACTGTCGCATTAACAGTTACTGTTTATTGAAAAATTCTATCGAAATCCCTAAGTTAGAGAAAGATGATTCCCTCTTGTTTGTCGATAATGATGCTATTGACAAAAGGTAAGGTCTTTGATGCAGAAGACAAGGATGCTTTTGATATTTTATTCTCAAGAGTCAAGACCGAAGCAACGACAGATGTTAAGGTTCATGCTGCAAAGATGGAAAGAAATTCTTTCTCAATTCAAGTTTAATGAAAATGCAAAGAATGCTATCCGTAGTCGTCCATGATGACTTGGATGGGCAATCCCTCTTTATTAGCTCATGTCGGGATCCTTGTGCCAAGCGAGGATGGCTATCTCTTTGTTGAAAAATTAACCTTTGAGGAGCCTTATCAAGCCATCAAATTTTGACCAAGGAAGATTGTTACAAATATCTAGATACAAAATACGAAAAACTATACAGGTGAAGGTTTAGCTGAAACCCTTTATTATGGATAATGATAAGTGGGTTCAATTCTAAAGGATGGTAATGAAATGGAAGTAGTACTGGCATTCATAATTTTTGTCTTAATCGGAGTATGGGCTGTTTGGGTTATCAAGGAAACCAGCAGAGACCAAGAAGAAATGAACGATTTATTGGGTATATCAATCGATACGATGAAGATGGGTGATCCTTACCAAGCAGAGGTTTGGGAAGTGACAGAGGATGAGGAGTAGACATATGGAATTACAAGATTTTACGAAACAAGAACAAGAAATGATTAAAAAGGGGTTAACTTTCTCTAAACTGAGCGATAAGGAAACAGCTGATAAGATTATCGCCCTAATCCCTCAAGATATGATTAAACGGATTCCATTTTTTTGTTAGAAAACATGCTATTACGCGGACTATTAAGAGAATCTCTCTTGAGTATCCGAATTGTACGCTGTTGCTGAACAAGAAGGTCAACTTCCAGAAAAAGAAGCTCAAGAATTACGCCAAATTCTGACAACTATTTTCCAAGAGAAAATGAACAAGCATAAGATTAAATAGGAGTTGAGAATGGCTATTGATGGCGTTAAAATCATTGACAGTGATCAAAGCTTATTACATTTTACAATGAAGTAGTTGGTCGCTATAGAGACGGTGAACATGTAACGAATATTATCAAGGAAATCCTTGATACGGAGAAAGATGACTGTCAAACAGACTTTTTTACAGAAATTTATTGGACTGCATTTGCCTACTCACTGTGGAAGATTGGTCACCTGACTGACGATATCAGAGATAAAACCTTAGAGATTATTAAAAAGGTCCAGATCCATTTTGGTTGAAATAGACTCAAAAGGCATTGAAGCAAAAGGCAAAAGGTCTTGGAAAAACTTGCAGTTCAATTGCAAACTGAAAATCCTAGACCTCTAAAAGGTTCCTAAAGCAAAAGGCTAAACGCAAACCTTACTTTGAAGAAGGAGATATCCCTTGCTGTTAAGTTTGAAGATGAGTATGGTCTTGTATTTGTATCTATGATTGAGCAGAGTCCTAGAAAACTTGAGTACCATCTAGCTTGCACGCGCCTCTTACAAACAAAAAAGCCCTCCATAGATGATTTTTTGACCAGTCAAATCTCCTGTAAGATGGACAATACAAAGTTTGTCTCGTTACAGATTGCTGGTTCAATCACAAAGATTTAGGGCAATTATTAGAAAATATTGAAAAATTGGACAGGTGAAACTTAGACCTTTTAGTCTTTGGATGTTGGCACCTGCCCTAAAATTTAGAAGACATTTATGAAGAAATCACTAGAGATAAAAGGCTCTTCTGGCCTTCAGTTCATCGAAACCTATAAACTTGTAGATGATATTTTTCAGTCTAATGTCTATCTGATAAGAGGAAAATAAAGGGTGAGTCATTCCCAAATGCTGTGTTGGGCTCTGACTCCATAGCTATCAATCGAACCATCTGAATTGAATTTGGATTCAATACGGTATCTTTTTCAGAGGTCGTAATCTGCTGTTTGAATGGTTAGGATAAAGTTGGTATCTTTATCAGAGACGTTATAATCAGCAGGATTGACTTCAAAGATATTGATTAATTTTCGTGTTTGAAAATCTTGGAGCTTGAGATTTGCTAGTTTGACATGATTGATGGAAATTTCTTCTAGTTGTTTGCTATTCTTAGGTGTTCTGTAATAGGTGATGACGCAGTTTTTAAGTTGATCAGTATCTTTACCTGTGGGAGTAAGGCTCATAAAGCCAAAGGACTGATTATCCCGCTTGACTTCGAGAAGCTGACCGTAGTAGAAGTGGTCGTTTTTGGGATTGGTGATAGAACTCTCTGGCTTTTTATCTTCGAAGCTAAAGCCTTGGTCCAAAAAGCTCGGAAGCCTTGCTCTCACCGATAATGACAGTAGTATCTTGAATGGTTACTGGAACAGGTTGAGCCGGAAGACCACTCATCATCATGCAAAACATAAAAACATAACTCGTTAAAAAAGCTGTCCCGATAAAAGCGTTGGTTGATGCATAGACATGACTGTTATGAAAGTTTTTGCTTATAGCCAGTACAACAAATTTACCAATACTTTTTAAAACCATACTAACAAGTACGATAAAAAATTGTTTTTTCAAACATTCATAAATGGCTTGAGGAAAGCTATTACCACGATAGTAGAAGACAGCCAATACGAGTAGATTTACGATTAAATAGATTAGCAAGAACCAATGAATCTCTTTAAGGGCATTAGCATCAGTGATTTCTTCATAGTCAACGTGAATTCTTCCTTGAATAGCATGGCCAAGTTTATAAATCCATTTGGGAATGTCTTTGCCTTTTTTAACCGCAACTACAAGTCTAATATAGAGATAGATAGTAAAGGACAAGGATAGAAAGAAAAGAGCATAAAAACCCAAAAACAATACTAGTGAACATGACTGTTCCCCTATTTAACATTCAATAAAAAACAATTTCTTAGCTCCATTATAGCATTTTTCTATAGAAATAGAGCTAGAAACATCAGTATTATCCTACAAGATTCAAAGGGAGAAAAATCATGGGAATGATTGCCAATTATCAATATTTACCAGACTATGAATTAGAACAAATAAAAAGGTCTTTCTAATCAAGAAGATGACTTGTTGGACTTTGCTGAGGACTCCGCTGATACTCATGATATCTTATTAGATATTGATAAGATGTGGGATGCTCTTCTCTTTGTCATGACAGGATTTAGTAGTTCAGAATTTTTGGATGACAATCCCTTGAGAGAAGCTGTTTTAGGGTGACACCTCTAGAGGATGTATCTGAATATATCGCCCTATACTGAAAAATCGAGAATTGCGGCTATCAGTCAAGCTTTTAGAAGAATTTGATATAGACAAGGCTTTGAAAGACTTTAGTATGGAAGCTTGTAAAAAGCTGACCTCTATCCAGATATTTGGGATTATCTTGAGGAAGAGGATGAAATCAAGGATGACATCCGAATCAGCTTTGAAAATATGAAAGAGTTTTACAAAAAGATTCTGGAGCTCAATGGAAATGTCTTGGTCACTATTTGTTAGAAAGTTTATTAAACATTCCTAAAAGAATAAAACTGCTTGAGGTAATAAATGAACAAAGAAGATTTATTGGCATTATGGAAGGGAATAAACTGGGAAAAACATGATTCAGGGGATCTATTTTCTAGGGCGATATCTAAATAAAGACATAAATATTTATTTTACAGGTTACTGTGAACAGGATTTAGTCTTATTATCAGATGATTTGATGACTAGTTTATATAGAAACTTGGAACACCTTGATAAAAAGCTCAAAAGGTTATCCATGATAATTGGCCTGATAAAGCAGTTACAGAACTGGAATTAAGGGAGTTAATCTTGGATAAAAGTAGTTCTTATAGCGAATTTGCTCTAGGTTATGATGCCGGTGTCTCTCCAGCTGGATCACTTTATCTTTTTAGTGAAATTCGACAAATATTTTAAAGCTGATAGAGAGCTTGTGTATGAAATTTACTAACTGTCTGACAATAAGAGGTTAAAATCAGGTGATGAAATGAAAGATTTATATAAAAGCAATGTTAGGCTTAAATGGTATTGTCCTTGTACCATTTGTTAATCAGAACTTATCCATAAAAGAAAAGGTAGCCAGATGAATCCATATTTACAAGAATATATCACCCTGACAAGGCAATACCATGCTCAAGATGGAAAGCCTTCAAAGTGTCTCAGCTCTTTATGATTTGGCTGATGAATTAGCTAAGTCTGATGATTTAGAAGCGAAAAAGTCCCTAGTTGATCTCTATGAGCAATTGGGGCTCTACAAGTGCATATGATTTATTTACAAAAATAATCTCTAAACCGGATCGTAAACAAATTAAAAAGTTAGCTCGCTTAGAAGAGATGAGTCAGAGCCATGGAGATCGCTTCGCCCTTCCTCGTCCTCTAAGAAAAGAGGAGAAGAAGCAGAGACAGAAGTTATTACAGTCTTTGCCGCATTTTATCTACCATCCAGATCCTTTAGCTACAGGTTCATTTGTTGAAGGAGAAGCCAAGGTTTGTCCATCTTGTGGGAAAGAAAGCAATATTTATTATGACTTGATTCCTTATTGTATTGACAACATAGAATACCTTTGTCCGTTTTGTATTGCAAATGGGCTAGCAGCCAAGAAATTTGATGCAGAATTTATCCAAGATGCCGAGTGGCAGGGTGAATTGGATCCAGAAAAGAATCAGCTGCTTTTTTGTCAGACCCCAGGCTACTCTAGTTGGCAGGGAGAATACTGACTTTCTTGTTGCCAAGATTATTGTGCTTACTTGGGTACAGTTGGAACTCGAGAATTGAAGGATATAGGGAATCGCTGAGCAAGTCTTGGCAGATTATGAAGCGCGTGAAGAATATCAAGAGGTAGAAGATCTACTTGGTCAAAGACGGGCCTATCTGTGGTTATTTATTTAGATGTCTACATTGTCAAAAATACCAAATCTGGGTTGATTCAGATTAAATCGAAATGTGATTAGCTATGAAATTTAAAGAAGAAGACTATGGAAGAACTAGAATTATTCGAAGCTGCCTCAAAGATTTATTTGATACTATGCGAGGGATTTAAAGACAATCTATCTGTTCAATTTCCCCTGTTAGATAGTGATAACTGGCAGTATGATAAGGGATCGATAAAAGTTTGTAAAGCTGATGAATCAGGATTCAAAAAAAGATGTAGGGTCGGAATTAGCTACAACTTGAAAGTCTCCCTATTAAACGAAGATGCAGAGCAAATCTGGTTACTGTTTAAAGACTGGTTCAATACTAGCAGATTGGGTCAAGTTGAAAGAAATCCTAATAATGAGGATTTGGGAAGATATGTCTTCTCAGCAAGTTCTCCTCTAGGTGATCAGGTAGATTGTTCCATTTATTTGCCTAATGAGTGGAATATCCCTCAGATTAGCTTTTCAGGCTATCTAACAGCTCGTTATAGGGCTTGTGATCTTGATAAATTGCAAGAGAATAAGATGGAGGTTTTTAGAGATGAGAAAGATTGATTGGGACAAGATAAAGACACGCTTAGATGCCTTGCTGGTCATTGATGAGTATCTAACAGATCCGAGTGAGGATTGGCTCAGACTCGTGATCAAGTCTGAAGATGATTATGGATTTCGCTACATTATTGATAATGGATCTGGTGATTCTTTAGATGTGATTTTGACTGATAAAATGATCCTTATAAAAGGCTTTGATCATGAAAGTAATTTAAGCCAGTTTGCTGCTGACGAGTGGAATCAAGATCTCATCGATAGTTTTTATAAAGGACTGGATGAAAAGTATGTCTCACTTTATTCAGAAGAACAAAAGATGAAACAACCTTCTTTATCTGGTATGACGGTCACGCGCATCAACAGACTTACCAAGATCAGGATGGCGGAGAATGGTTGCTCTCTTACCTTTTTGATAGCTTTGAGAGATTTCATGAGTTTGTGACTGACTATTATGAAAGTACCGTAGATAAAGATTTACTTAGGAAACTCTACATGGATGGACAACTTTCAGACATAGAAGTAAAACAATTAATCCAAGAGAGTTAAGAGAGTAATCATGAGAGTGAACTATAAAAATACCCCTGAAAACTATCGAGCTATGGCGGAAATAATCATCCCACCATTGTTTGATTTACTCAAAAAGCTTAACCTTGTTGGAAGAGGAAATTTTTGAGCGTAACAGGGCACTGGATAAGGAAAAAGAAGGCCTTGGCATCCCAGCAAATCAAATTCATCCCAAGTGGAATGAACTTATGGATGACTATTTTCAGAGACAAATGCAACTTCTAACTGGACGAGTGACTCCAAAAATTACTTGGAAGGAGGAGTTCAATTTCTTACGGCTCCCCAAGTGAGTATAACTATGTTAAAAGGAATGATTTTTCTGTAGACTTCATCATGACAAAAGCTGAAGAAGCAAGAATTATCACCCATTTTCAAGAAGCATTAGAAATGAAGCATCAATTTGTACTTAGATTGGTGGATGGAAATTGGCTACTTGATGAGAAATTTTACAGTTTTGAGGATGGTTTTGAGGATGAGGAAACTTGGTATGGCGACTTACTTTTGAGTAAGAGAGCTTTGCTTTCCAACTGATATGAGAAAAAGGAGAAGTCCTGTGAATTTTTAAAAATCTATTTACTAGTAAGAAAGAAAAGTCAGAGAAGAAAAACAATTGAACTTGTCCATGCCTCTCTTCAAAGGCCAGCAAGCCTATTCTTTAGACCAGGTTGTTCAGGAATTGAAATCTCACTGGGGGCTTGAAATTTCTGAAGTTTTCTGGGGATGATTCTAGATGCAACCTTTGTGATTGATGGTGCTCTCGTTGCGCTGGCTTTAATGGATTTGCCTATCCCAAGTCAAGAATTTGAAGAATTGTATGCCTATTCTTACCTCTGGCAGGATGTTGAGAAGGATACACAGGAGCACACACAGCATGCTATTGTTTCTATTTTGTCTGACAATCTTTCGCCAGTAGAAACCTATTCCCTATTGACTAAAGTTAATTCCTCTATCCTAAAAAAACTAGTCAATCAGCAATTGGCATTTATCAGGGTTCTGCTACCTTACTCTTACCCAAAAGATCTTTATCTGAGACCTGGCTGACCTTTTGAAAGAAGAAATGCTTCCCCTTCAACTCTGGATTTATATGGGAATTATCAACCAGGGGATAAAACTAGTATTTACACTTATGGTTTAAAAAGAGTTTGGAAAAACTGAGATTGAAATTATCGACTCTCCTATGAATAGAGATGACTTATATTATTTCCTCCTGTCTATTCTTCAGTATGTTTTAGGCAGTGATGTCACCTTAAAGGACGGTGAAAACCATTGGCTTTTCAGAAGATCAAAAATCAAAAATCACTGAGTCAAAAGCTATCTTTCTAGAAGGTAATTCCTTAAAATTAGAAGTTTAGAAGATGATTTTCGATTGATTTCTCCACCTAGAATGAGGTTTTTATGAAGCATGATATAAAGAAGTATTATCTCTACCGATTTCTGGTCTATAGATTTGAAAAACTCTCTTGTAAGAATCCAAGTCTCAAGAATATAAAACCAGAGAAGAGAAAAAAATCGTTCTAGAGGCCACTCAGAACTAGTCAAAAGATTATTCTAGTTCTTGGAATTCTCTACATCCTTTTAAATTCAGCCCTCTTCATTTACCTAAGGATAAGTGATTTCCATCCCCCTTTATTTACTTGGTTTACTGACTACATCGACTATTTGGGTGGACTGATAAACGGAGAATGGGGCGGTAGTCAGCGTCAAAAGAAAGCTAGTTTTTGATGATTGCTATTTTGGCTATGCCTATTGTGGTCATAGAAGGCGGCCCTTCTTCTTGCTGGTTTTATTAGTTGGGAATTGGGAATTAAAGAGAAAGATAAGATTTGAGAGAGAACATAAAGGAGTAGAGAGCAATGGGTAGAACGGTGATTATAGGTACTTTTAATAGTTTTTTTGCAATCTTTAATCTGCTACTCGGTCTGGGCTTTTATCTCTTTCTAAAAAAGAGGAAAGAGAATGGGCAGTCATTGTACGAAACTCCTGTAAATCAACAAACTCGAACAGAAAAACTAGGTTTAGGTGAGATTTTTGGTCTACCTGACACTGATTGCCATCGCAGGGATCTTTGCTTTTCAGACCTTAAATCGAGGTGGTGTGAGGGAATTCTATTTTAGCTAAAAATGATCCTCCTACCTGCTATAATGGCCCTTTTTCAATGCAAGAAAAAGGACTGGAAAGTCTTTACTTGCCCTCCTTATAACCTTTATGGTCTTTCTAGTAGGAGTTATGTTTAATCTCACGATTGGTTTGCCACCTCAAACACCAATTTTGCAAATTAATGAAAGTAAAATCATTTTAGCAGAAACAAAAGCAAGTGATCTGATGGAAGCTGGATTTGATATCTATGTCAGACAAGGTGATGGTGGTAGCGACTACGAAGACCTCCTGACAGATGGTAATTACCAAAAGTATTCAGGAGATAAATCAGTCACTATCGAAAAAGGCTTCAGACTTGATAGCAATGCAGTCCCTTACGCTCCCTATCTCCTAGCAAAAAATGGCATAGTACTGGGGAGTATTTCCTTTTACGGTGCTGAGGACCGGAATGTGGCTTTAGAAGATTCTAAGGTTATTCAGGTTCGATTTAACAAGGACAGTATTGAAGCAGCAAAGAAACATTCTATCACTTCCAAGTTAGATGAACTCGACTTGACTAGTCGACTTGAGGTTCCTCTTGTTCAAGAAACTTTCAAAAAGCATCTATGGTCAATTCCCCCATCAAATACAAGTGATGTCACTCAATTGTGGTATGGATTACAGTGGTCAAGTAACAGCGACTCTCTATTTTGGAATGAGTATTATAGTCTTATCCGTCTAGATGAAAATTATTTGATGACTGATTTTGAACTAGCTGCCAAAGTAGCGCGTGATGAGTAAGTACGATTTTGAATAGTTGAATTTGCTTATGCCTATCTAAAGGAATTAATTTATTTAGTTCCTATTTTTATTATTTAAAAGGCAAATTTGAAAATAGTTTTTCAATTTTTGGGTATAGTAAAAATACGAACAAAAATGTAAATAATTTATAAAGTTTCCCCAAAAATACTTTACAAGTATCTGAAAAACATGATATAGTAATGAAGCTTAGAAAATGAGATGATGTTTTTCTAGCAAATATAAACCCGAGTAAAAATGCCTACGGACAGGCAGGGTTGAATGCCGAAACGTGGTTGAAAAAGCCACATTATTGATAGGGTTAAAAGCCTACTTTTATAAGTTGATGTTAGGACATTAGTTCTAATTCGTATACATTTGTTAGTGTGGTGAAAGCACACGTCATCTTGTGAAACGATCAATAAAGTACGTAATATTTGCTACTAGAGAGTTAGGAAACATCAGGAACAGACATACTCAAAAAGAAACAAACATAAACACGTCAGTAGATTGTAGAGCAGGTGCCAACCTGCTCTTTTTTTCATAAGTATCCTTTAGAGCCTTACACAAGGTGAAAAACTATGATAAAGGGTATGTCTCTATAATGTTAAATCAAAACCAAGCTCCTATTTATGAGGGACTGGTCAAGTTACGAAAAAAAAGAATTGTACCTTTCGATGTACCAGGTCACAAACGCGGACGTGGAAACCCAGAGTTGGTCGAACTTTTAGGTGAAAAATGTGTAGGTATTGATGTCAATTCTATGAAGCCTTTGGATAATCTAGGGCATCCCATTTCGATTATCAGAGATGCAGAGGAACTAGCGGCAGAAGCATTTGGTGCTGCTCATGCATTTTTGATGATTGGTGGGACAACCTCATCCGTACAAACCATGATTCTTTCCACCTGTAAATCAGGTGATAAAATCATCCTTCCTCGAAATGTTCATAAATCAGCTATTAATGCTCTCGTTTTATGCGGAGCTATTCCCATCTATATCGAGATGAGTGTCCATCCTAAAATCGGTATTGCATTAGGGACTTGAAAATGATCGTGTGGCGCAAGCTATCAAGGACCATCCGGATGCCAAGGCTATTCTAATCAACAATCCCACCTATTATGGGATTTGTTCAGATCTCAAGGGACTAACAGAGATGGCTCATGCTGCTGGAATGAAAGTGTTAGTAGATGAAGCGCATGGGGCCCATCTACATTTTACAGATAAACTTCCCTATCTGCTATGGACGCAGGAGCTGATATGTCAGCTGTATCCATGCATAAGTCTGGTGGCAGCTTGACACAAAGTTCACTTCTTTTTAGTTGGGGATCAGATGAATCCTGAGTACGTTCGTCAAATTATTAACTCTACCAGTCAACATCAGCATCTTACTTGCTGATGTCGAGCCCTCGATGTTTCTCGTAGAAACCCTAGCCCTTCGTGGTAAAGGAGTCCTTTGAGAAGGTTATTGAGTTGTCCGAATATGCTCGACGAGAAATCAATGCTATTGGTGGCTACTATGCCTACTCAAAAGAGCTAGTAGACGGTGTGTCCGTTTGCGATTTTGACGTGACCAAACTGTCCGTTTATACTCAGGGAATTGGGCTAACAGGTATTGAAGTTTATGATCTCCTACGAGACGAATATGACATTCAGATTGAGTTTGGAGACATAGGGAATATCTTGGCCTACATTTCGATTGGTGACCGTATCCAAGACATTGAACGCTTGGTTGGTGCTTTGGCTGATATCAAGAGACTTTATTCTAGAGATGGAAAAGACTTGATTGCTGGAGAATATATTCAGCCTGAGTTGGTGCTATCTCCTCAGGAAGCCTTCTATGCAGAGAGAAGAAGCTTAACATTGGACGAGTCCGTTGGCCAGGTCTGTGGGGAATTTGTCATGTGCTATCCTCCAGGAATTCCAATCCTAGCGCCAGGTGAACGGATCACACGAGAAATTGTTGATTATATCCAATTTGCCAAAGAACGTGGTTGTTCCCTCCAAGGAACGGAAGATCCAGAGGTCAATCACATCAATGTTATTGAGAGAAAGGAGAACTAAATGGATTTATGGTTTTCTGAAGTTCATACTCCAGATGTGAAATTGTCTCTGAGAACAGCCAAACAACTCTACGCTGGTGAAAGTGAATGGCAGGATATCGAAGTTTTAGACACGCCTGCTTTTGGGAAGATATTGATTTTAAATGGGCATGTCTTGTTTTCAGATGCAGATGACTTTGTCTACAACGAAATGACGGTTCACGTTCCTATGGCTGTCCATCCCAATCCAAAAGAAAGTCTTGGTTATTGGGGGTGGTGACGGTGGTGTTGCCCAAGTATTAACGCTTTATCCTGAATTGGAACAAATCGATATCGTGGAACCAGATGAGATGCTGGTTGAGGTCTGTCGTGAGTATTTCCCAGACTTTTGCTGCAGGGGCTAGATGATCCTCGTGTTACCATCTACTACCAAAATGGACTTCGCTTTTTACGAAATTGCGAAGATGATTACGACATTATCATCAATGATGCGACTGATCCATTTGGACATACGGAAGGTCTCTTTACAAAGGAATTTTATGGCAATAGTTATCGAGCCTTGAAAGAAGACGGGATCATGATTTACCAGCATGGTAGTCCCTTCTTTGACGAAGATGAGTCTGCTTGCCGAAGCATGCATCGCAAGGTCAATCAAGCTTTTCCAATCAGCCGAGTTTATCAAGCCCATATCCCTACCAGTCCTGCTGGCTATTGGTTATTTGGGTTTGCATCGAAAAAATATCACCCTGTCAAAGATTTTGACAAGGAAGGCTGGAAAAAACGCCAGCTTTTCACAGAATACTACACTGCAAACTTGCATATTGGTGCCTTTATGTTGCCTAAGTATGTAGAAGACATTTTAGAAGAAGAGGAAGGAAAAAAATGAGTCGTTTATTAGTTATCGGATGTGGGGCGTTGCCCAGTTGCTATTTCAAAGATTTGCCAAGATAGCGAAACTTTTTAAAGAGATTATGATTGCCAGCCGTACCAAGTCAAAATGTGATGACTTAAAGGCTAAATTAGAAGGGCAAAACAAGTACTAAAATTGAAACAGCTGCTCTTGATGCTGACAAGGTAGAAGAAGTCATTGCCTTGATCGAAAGCTACAAACCAGAAGCTGTTTTGAACGTAGCTTTGCCTTATCAAGACTTGACTATCATGGATGCTTGTTTGGCAACAGGTGTCCACTATATCGACACAGCCAACTATGAGGCTGAAGATACAGAAGACCCTGAATGGCGTGCTGTTTATGAGAAACGCTGCAAAGAGCTTGGATTTACGGCTTACTTTGATTACTCATGGCAATGGGCTTACCAAGAAAAATTCAAAGAAGCTGGCTTGACAGCTCTTCTTGGTTCTGGATTTGACCCAGGTGTGACCAGTGTATTTTCAGCATACGCCCTTAAACACTATTTTTGATGAAATCCACTATATCGACATTTTAGACTGTAATGGTGGGGACCACGGTTATCCATTTGCGACCAATTTCAACCCAGAAATCAATCTACGCGAGGTTTCTGCACCAGGTTCTTACTGGGAAGATGGAAAATGGGTAGAAGTTGAAGCCATGTCTATCAAACGTGAATATGATTTCCCTCAGGTTGGTCAAAAAGACATGTATCTTCTTCACCACGAAGAAATTGAATCGCTGGCCAAAAACATTCCAGGCGTTAAACGCATTCGTTTCTTTATGACTTTTGGCCAATCTTATCTAACGCACATGAAATGCTTGGAAAACGTTGGACTTCTTCGTACAGATGCTATTAATTTTAACGGACAAGAAATCGTTCCAATCCAATTTTTGAAAGCCTTGCTTCCAGATCCTGCCAGCCTTGGCCCACGTACTGTTGGTAAAACTAATATTGGTTGTATCTTTACTGGTGTCAAAGATGGAGTTGAAAAAAACTATCTACATCTACAATGTTTGCGACCATCAGGAGTGCTATGCAGAGGTTGGTTCACAAGCCATTTCTTATACAACAGGTGTTCCAGCCATGATTGGGACAAAATTAGTGATGGATGGCACTTGGAAACAACCTGGAGTTTATAACCTTGAAGAGTTGGATCCAGACCCATTCATGGAAGCTTTAAATAAATACGGTTTGCCATGGGTTGTGGTTGAAAATCCACAAATGGTGGACTAATGAAATTAGAACAAGTACCAACGCCTTCTTATATCATTGACTTAGGAAAATTAGAAGAGAATTGCCGCATTCTACAAGAGGTTCAGGAAAAGGCAGATTGTAAGGTTTTGCTAGCTCAAAAGGCTTATTCTCTCTATAAAACCTATCCTTTGATTAGTCAGTATCTATCAGGTACGACAGCTAGTGGACTCTATGAAGCGAAGCTAGCTAGAGAAGAGTTTCCGGGGGAAGTTCATGTATTTGCACCTGCTTTCAAGGAATCAGACATGGAAGAGCTACTGCAAATATCGGATCATATTGATTTTAACTCAGAGAGACAACTACGAAAATATGGTCAACGTTGTCGTGAGGCTGGTATCAGTGTGGGTCTTCGCATCAATCCTCAATGTTCAACGCAGGGTGACCACGCGCTTTATGATCCTTGTGCTCCTGGCTCTCGTTTTGGAGTGACTTCAGACAAGATACCAAGTGATTTATTGGAGTTGGTTGACGGTCTTCATTTTCATACTCTTTGTGAGCAAGGGGCCGATGATTTAGAGACAACACTGAAAGCAGTAGAAGACCAGTTTGGTGCCTATTTGCATCAAGTCAAATGGCTCAATATGGGTGGCGGACACCACATCACAGAGAAGACTACGATGTGGACTTACTGATTTCTGAGATTAAACGCATTCGAGAAACTTATAACCTTGACGTCTATATCGAACCCGGAGAAGCCATTGCGCTTAATGCGGGTTATTTGGCTACGGAAGTTTTAGACATCGTTGAAAATGGGATTGAGACATTGGTGTTAGATGCTTCAGCAAGTTGTCATATGCCAGATGTCCTTGAGATGCCCTATCGTCCTCCATTGAGAGATGGTTTTGAAGCGCAAGAAAAAAACCTTATACTTATAGACTCTCTTCAAATACTTGCCTAACAGGTGATATCATTGGTGACTATAGCTTTGAAAATCCGATTGAAATCGGCGATCGACTTTACTTTGAGGACATGGCAATCTACTCCTTTGTTAAGAATAATACCTTTAACGGGATTGGCTTGCCAAGTCTCTATCTCATGGATAAAGAGGGTGAATGCAGTCTAGTCAAATCCTTCGGCTATCAAGAGTTTAAGGAGAGATTATCATGATGGACAGTCCAAAAAAATTAGGTTATCGTATGCCTGCAGAGTATGAACCCCATCATGGAACTCTTATGATATGGCCAACACGACCAGGTTCCTGGCCTTTTTCAAGGCAAGGGAGCTAAAAAGGCTTTTAGTCAGATTATCAAAACTATTGCCCAAGGGGAAATAGTCTATCTTTTGGTAGAGCAGGACTATTTGGCTGAAGCACAATCCTATCTTGGAGACAAGGTTGTTTATTTAGATATTCCAACAAATGATGCTTGGGCTCGTGATACAGGTCCGACCATTCTCCTCAATGATAAAAAGGGAAAAGTTAGCGGTAGACTGGTCTTTCAATGCCTGGGGTGGTGCTGTGGATGGACTTTATCAAGACTATGAAGCAGATGACCAAGTCGCCAGTCGTTTTGCAGAGCTCTTAGAGATACCTGTTTACGATGCCAAACCATTTGTACTAGAAGGTGGTGCCATACATAGTGACGGTCAAGGGACTATACTTGTGACTGAAAGTTGTCTTCTCAGTCCTGGACGTAATCCTCACATGACTAAAGAAGAGATTGAAAAGACCTTACTAGAGAGCCTCGGAGCTGAAAAAGTTATCTGGTTGCCTTACGGTATTTATCAAGACGAGACCAATGAGCACGTCGACAATGTAGCAGCCTTTGTAGGCCCAGCAGAAGTTGTTTTAGCTTGGACGGACGATCAGGACGATCCCCAGTATGCCATGTCTGCAGCTGATCTAGCTCTTTTAGAGACGGAAACAGATGCAAAGAGTCGGAGTTTCACCATCCATAAGCTCCCAATCCCAGTGCTTCATCAAGTAGTTACAGAGGAGGATTTGCCGGGCTATTCATATGAAGAAGGAGAAGAGGAGCGCTATGCTGGTGAGCGTTTAGCAGCATCCTATGTGAACTTCTATATTGCCAATAAATCTGTCTTGGTGCCACAATTTCAGGATGTAAACGATCAAGTGGCCTTAGATGTCCTGAGCAAGTGTTTCCAGACCGAGAAGTCGTAGGAATCCCTGCAAGAGATATTCTTTTAGGTGGTGGAAATATCCACTGTATTACCCAACAAATTCCAGAATAGGAGAAAAAGATGAGAAATGTAACGGTTGCAGCTATTCAGATGCAATGCGCTAAGGATGTGGAAACGAATATCCAAACAGCTGAACGTTTGGTTGAGACAAGCAGCAGACCAAGGTGCACAAATTATTCTCTTGCCTGAGTTGTTTGAACGTCCCTATTTCTGTCAGGAACGTCAATATGACTACTACCAGTATGCCCAGTCGGTGACAGAAAATACAGCCATTCAGCATTTTAAAGTGATTGCCAAGGAACTAAAAAGTGGTTTTTTACCAATCAGTTTCTATGAAAAAGATGGTAATGTCTTATACAATTCCATTGCTGTCATTGATGCTGATGGAGAAGTACTGGGCGTTTATCGGAAGACTCACATTCCTGATGACCATTATTACCAAGAGAAATTCTATTTCACACCTGGAAATACTGGTTTCAAGGTCTGGGACACTCGCTACGCCAAGATTGGTATCGGGATCTGTTGGGACCAATGGTTCCCTAGAAACAGCCCGTTGCCTTGCCTTAAATGGTGCAGAATTGCTTTTTATCCAACAGCTATTGGTTCAGAGCCAATTTTGGATACAGATAGTTGTGGTCATTGGCAACGCACCATGCGAGGGACACGCTGCAGCAAATATTGTGCCAGTTATCGCAGCCAATCGTTATGGTTTTAGAAGAAGTCACTCCTTGTGAAGAAAAATGGCGGTCAAAGTTCAAGTCTGAATTTCTACGGTTCATCCATTATGACGGACGAAACAGGAGCTATCTTGACTCAAGCAGATAGACAAGGCGAAGCCATCCTGTTAACGATTTATGACCTTGACAAGGGAGCAAATGAGCGCCTAAATTGGGGCTTGTTTAGAGACAGAAGACCAGACATGTATAAAGATATTGAGAGATGAAAAAGCCTATATAGGCTTTTTCTGTAGATACTATAGTAATTTTTGATAATGTCCCTAGGATTCTGATAAAATGGGGTATAAGAAGTTTTTAAAATTTTGTATGTCGGATTTTTAAAATTGAAACATTTTGAGAGGTAAAATATGATTACAGGCGAATTAAAGAACAAGATTGATCAGCTAGGGAAATGTTATGGACAGAGGGGAATGCGAATCCTTTGACCAACATTGAGCAGTTGACTTATCTTTTATTTATGAAAGACTTGGATAGGGTAGAACTTGGACGAGAAAATGATGCTGAATTTCTAGGTATTCCCTATGAGGGAATTTTTCCCAAAGGATAAAACCTGAATATCGCTGGTCAACCTTTTAAGAATTTGGGAGATGCGCAAGAAGTTTATCGACTAATGTCACAAGAAATATTTCCATTTATCAAAAATTTAAAAGGCGATACAGATGATACAGCCTTTTCACGTTATATGCGTGAAGCCATCTTTCAAATCAATAAACCAGCTACCTTACAAAAGGCTATAGCTGCTCTGGATGAGTTACCTATGGATATAAAAAGATATCGGAGACATTTATGAGTATCTATTATCAAAATTATCTCAGGCAGGGGCAAATGGACAATTTCGTACGCCTCGTCATATCATTGATATGATGGTTGAGCTCATGCAACCGACAATTAAGGATATTATTTCAGATCCTGCCATGGGGTCTGCAGGATTTTTAGTTTCTGCAAGTCGCTACCTAGATCGAAGAAAAGAAGAGTGGCAGACAAATATTGACAGTGTAAAAGCATTTCCACAATACCATGTTTTCATGGGAATGATACGGACACGACAATGTTGAGACTTGGGGCTATGAACATGATGCTCCATGGGGTTGAAAATCCACAAATTAGCTATCTAGACTCGCTTTCTCAAGATAACGAAGAAGCTGATAAATATACTCTAGTTTTAGCCAATCCACCTTTCAAAGGATCTCTTGATTATGATTCAACCTCTGGAGATTTGTTGGCTACGATTAAGACTAAGAAGACAGAGTTGCTTTTCCTTGCCCTTTTCTTACGCACTTTGAAGCCAGGTGGACGTGCAGCTGTTATTGTACCGGACGGTGTCCTATTTGGTTCCTCTAAAGCTCATAAAGGGATTCGTCAGGAAATCGTTGAGCATCATAAACTAGATGCAGTTATTTTCGATGCCGAGTGGTGTTTTTTAAGCCTTATGCTGGAGTTTCAACCGCTATCCTTATCTTCACTAAGACTGGAAATGGTGGGACGGATAAGGTTTGGTTTTACGATATGAAAGCAGACGGTTTGAGCTTAGATGATAAACGCCAGCCTATCAACGAAAATGATATTCCAGATATTATCCAACGATTCCATCAATTAGAGAAAGAAGCAGAGCGCAAGAGAACAGACCTGTCTTTCTTTGTTCCAGTTGATGAGATTAAGGAAAATGATTTTTGATTTGTCCATCAATAAATACAAAGAAATCGAGTATGAAAAAGTTGAGTATGAACCAACTGAAGTCATCTTAAAGAAAATCAATGATCTAGAAAAAGAAATTCAAGCTGGCTTAGCAGAGTTAGAAGAATTACTAAAGTAGGAGATGAACGTATGAAAAAGTGAAGTTGGGGAGAAGTTTGTGAGATAGTTACAGGTTCAACTCCAAAAGTACTAATCCAGATTATTGGAATGGAGAATACAAATGGATTACTCCAGCAGAAATTTCTGATGATGATTTTTATCATAGTTGACACACAACGTAAAATTAGTAAGTTAGGAATTGAAAAACTGGCTTAAAATCATTTCCTATAGGTACAGTTTTTATTATCGTCTCGTGCTCCGATTGGGAAAGTTGCTATTGCTGGATGTGAAATGTATTGTAATCAAGGTTTTTAAAAATTTTATCTGCTCAAATGAGATAAATAATGAGTATTTGTATTATTTTTTTAAATCAAGGAAGAATTTTTGAATAATATAGGACGTGGAGCAACATTCAAGGAAATTTCTAAAAGTATAATTTCGAATATTGAGATCATTCTACCATCCTATGATGTACAATGTACACAAACTCAAAATCTCAAGAAGATTGATAATCTTATTTATCTTAGAAAAAGTAATAAAAAGAATATCAATTGCTCGTCAAACCTCGATATTTCGAGGAGGTGGTTGCATGACAATCCATTTTTTTACAAAATATATTTGAAAAAAATCTATAAATGGTGAATGGGGTAATGAGGATAGTGGCAAAGGAGAGTCAACAGCAGTAATTAGAACCTCAAATTTTTCTAAATTCTGGAAGACTAAATCTAGATAATATTGTATGTCGTGATATTGATAAAAATTAAATACAGTGATAAAATTCTAAGAACCGGTGATATTATAATTGAAAAAAATCTGGAGGTAGTCCAAATCAACCGGTTGGACGTGTTGTATATTTCGATGTTACAGATCAAGATTATTTCACAAAATAACTTTACTAGTATTTTTAAGAGTTAAACCAGGATATAATTCTAAATATATTTTTATTTAATGAAATATTTCTATGACACAAAAAGGTGTTAAAATTTCAAAAATCAAACAACTGGCATTATTAATTTAAAGTTAGCTGACTATTTAAATAAAACTAAAGTTAATATTGAAACTATAGAAAATCAAAAATACAATTGTAGATATATTGGATAGGTTAGAGTATCAAATAATAAATAGAAATAAAGCAACTTAGTGAACTTTCTAACCTTGTAAAAATCCCGATTTAACGAGATGTTTGGGGATTTTTATACTACATTATTCCCCAAATATAAAATAGGTGAAAAATTTGAACTTTCTAGTGAAGTACACCATCAAGAGATAATAAATTATATTGGGATAGCGGAACGATTAATTGGGTAAAAACAACTGAGGTAATAAATAAAGAAATTACGGAAACTGAGGGAAAAAAATCACAGAATTTTGCTTTTAGAAAATACATCTCTTAAACTTTTTCCAGTTAATACAATATTAATTGCTATGTATGGTCAAGGACAAACAAGAGGAAGAAGTGCAATCCTCAAAGTTGAATCTACTAGCAACCAAGCATGTGGTGCTATATTTCCAAATAAAATAGACAATCCAGTTTTTATTTGGCATCAATTAATGCTGAGGTATAGCGAATTACGAGAACTTGGACGAGGAGGAAATCAACTAATTTAAACGGTCAACTGATTAAAATTTTTGAACTGATTTTCCCCTCTTTCCCTTCAAAACGAGTTCGCAGACTTTGTGGCTCAGGTAGACAAATCACAATTGGCAATTCAAAAATCACTAGAAGAACTGGAAACCTTGAAAAATCTCTCATGCAAGAGTATTTTGGCTGATATTCTATCATTGTAATTACGGTAATTATTTGTTATAATACTTCAAAGGAGGAAATCAGATGGTAGTAAAAACAAGAAAACAAGGAAATTCAATCACCATCACCATTCCAAGTGAATTCAATATTCCAAGTGGTGTTAAATACGAAGCAAAATTGTTACCAAGTGGTGAAATTATCTTTACTCCCGAAAAGTCTGAACATCAGATTTCTTATGTATCTGATGATGCCTTTGACTTAAATTTGGACAAAATTTTTGACGAATACGATGATGTTTTTAAAGCTTTGGTGGAAAAAAATGACAGTCTATCTAACAGAAAGGCAAATCGAGAAAATCAATGCTTTAGCAATTCAACGTTATTCGCCAAATGAAAAAATTCAGACGGTTAGTCCTTCTGCCTTAAATATGATTGTCAATTTACCAGAACAATTTGTTTTTGGCAAACCTCTTTATCCAACAATCTTTGATAAGGCAACGATACTATTTGTCCAATTGATCAAGAAGCATGTTTTTGCCAATGCTAATAAACGAACTGCTTTCTTCGTTTTGGTGAAATTTCTACAGTTAAATGGTTATCGTTTTTCTGTAACGGTTGAAGAAGCGGTCGATATGTGTGTAACTATCGCAGTAGAATCCTTAACAGATGAAAGGTTATCTAGCTACACCAAATGGATCTCTGAACATTCATTTAGAGCTAATGGCCAAATTTAAGCTTGGATATTTAAATCCTATAAGTAAAAAATAGATAAATAGACAGTATTAGAATTCTGTAATTCAGAAAACTAATATTGTCTCTTTTTATTGAAAATAATGAAAGTGAGAAAAAAATGGAAACAAAAAGTGACAATCATCATTCAAGAAATGCTACCCCTTTTAAAACAATGCACAATTACTAGCATTACGGGAGAGTTTAGAGCGCCATTTAGTGAATGGTGTAAATCAACAGAAGTATACGAATAATTCCTTGTTAGCCTTGTTCATTACTGCTAAACAGGTGGAGGGGTGTAGTGCAAAAACCATTCGTTATTATCAAAGGACCATTGAAAATTTATTTACAGGTATAAGCAGTCTGTAACACAACTGACAACAGATGATCTGAGAAGTTATCTAGCACAGTATCAGTCAGAAAAAGATTGTAGTAAAAGCAAACTTGGACAATATCCGACGCATCCTATCTTCATTTTTGCATGGTTAGAGCAAGAGGAGTACATTATAAAAATCCGATTCGACGGATTAAAAATAAAGACAGAACAAACTGTAAAGGAAACTTATACGGATGAACATCTTGAAATCATGCGAGATAATTGTGAGAACCTAAGAGATTTGGCAATGATCGATCTACTAGCTTCAACAGGAATGCGCGTGGGAGAACTTGTGCAGCTGAATCGCTCAGATATTGACTTTGAGAATCGTGAATGTGTAGTATTTGGGGAAAAGGTAAAAAGGAAAGACCTGTATATTTTTGATGCTCAATACGAAAATCCATTTAAAGAACTATATCAATAGTAGAGAGGATAATCATCCAGCTCTTTTTGTTAGCTTGCTCGGAAAAGCCCAAAGACTCGGAATAGCTGGTGTTGAGATTCGATTACGAAAATTAGGTCAAAAACTTGGAATTCAAAAGGTTCACCCTCATAAATTTAGAAGAACACTAGCGACAAAGGCAATTGATAAAGGAATGCCTATCGAACAAGTTCAAAAGCTTCTTGGACATAGTAAAATTGATACAACTTTAGCCTATGCTATGGTCAACCAAAGTAATGTCAAACATTCCCATCAGAAATTCATTTCTTAAGTGCAAATCCCTGATTTAACGAGATGTTTGGGGATATTTTTTTGATAATCCACAGTCTAAATTAGAAGATCATATTGAGTTAAATCCTAATAAGAAAGAACTGCTAAATTTTTAATGGCAATGTTTCGTTTTTTGCCAATGTCAAACGTTAGTGAAAATGGGAAAATTGATTTATCTATAAATCGAAATATCGATGATGTTCGTAAGGGATTTACTTTTTTAGGATAATGATGTAATTGTCGCAAAAATTACGCCTTGCTTTGAAAAATGGGAAAGGTGCTCCAGTATTTGGACTATTGAACGGTGTGGGATTTGGTTCAACTGAATTTCATGTTCTTAGACCCAAGAATACAGTAAATACAGTCTGATATACCCATGTAACAATGCTTTCGAAATTTAGACTTGAAGGTGAGAGAAAGATGACAGGAAGTGGAGGCCAGAGAAGAATTACAAGGATTTTCATTTATAATTTTAAGCTAAATATACCCCTCTAGCTCTTCAAAACGAGTTCGCAGACTTTGTGGCACAGGTTGACAAATCACAATTTGCTATAAAAACTGTGGAGAAATAGCTTAAAAATCTAGTATAATATACGTATCTATATATTCAAAGTGAGAGAAAAATGGGAAATTTTGATTTTCTTTTAAATAACAAGGAGTATGAATCTTTTTCAAAACCCTGTATAGAAGCTGAAAATATGATTGGGACATCTACTGTAGCGACAGCATTCATGGCTCGTCGTGCCTTGGAGCAAGCTGTTCATTGGATTTATAGTCATGATTCCTATTTGGAAGCCCCCTATCGTGCTACCTTGTCTTCATTGGTGTGGGATGATGACTTTAGAGAAATCGTAGATCCAGAGCTTCATAGTCAGATGGTTCTCTTGATACGTTGGGGTAATCATGCTGCTCATGGTGGGGAGATCAAGGAACGCGAAGCGATTTTAGCCTTACATCATTTGTACCAGTTCGTAAACTTTATTGATTACTGCTATAGCAATGAATTTGTGGAACGTTTTTGACGAGAAATTATTGCCACTTTCAGAGAATGTCAAGAAAAGAGAAACACCACAAGCCATGGTGGAACTGCAAGACAGTTTACCTGTTATGCCTGACTTTCATGAACAAATGGCTGTACAGTCCTTGGAAGTTCAAGAGAATTATACAGAAAAACGTGAAACTGCTGCACAACGGCAAGAGGTTCCTTTCCACATCGATCAGTTATCTGAGGCTGAGACAAGAAAACTCTTTATTGACATTGATTTACGTTTAGCAGGTTGGACATTTGAAGAAAATTGTCGGGTAGAAGTCGCTATTAATGGACTGAAACACGGATCGGGAACAGGTTATTGTGATTACGTTCTTTATGGTAAAAAAATGGAAAGATTTTAGCAATTATTGAAGCTAAAAAGGCTGCAGTGAATCCAGAAGTTGGTGAGGTACAAGTCAAGGAATATGCTGAAGCGCTAGAGGAACAAATAGGTTATCAACCGATTTGTTTTTATTACAAATGGCCTCAAGCACTACATTCTTGATGGTGTAAATCGTCGCCAGGTTGCAGGATTCTATTCTCAAGAAGAATTGCAATTATTGATGGACAGACTGCATTTGCAAAAACCACTGGAGGATATTTCTAGTAAAATCAGAGACGATATTTCTGGTCGTTATTACCAGAAACATGCGATTGCAAGTGTTTGTGAGGCTTTTTCCAACAATCGTAGACAAGCTCTTTTGGTCATGGCAACTGGTTCTGGGAAAACTCGAACAGCGGTCTCTCTGGTTGATATCCTATCACGTCACAATTGGGTCAAAATGTTCTCTTTCTAGCTGACCGAACATCTCTCGTAAAAGCAAGCCTATGATTCATTTAGGAAATTACTTTCCAGATCTTACAGTTTGTAACTTTTTAGAGGATAAAGCCGAGGGCAAGATCAAGTCGAATGGTATTTTCTACTTATCCGACCATGATCGGAGCAATTAGTGATCAGGGAAGAAGTCATTCAACGTCCTTTCACTGTTGGCCACTTTGATCTTATTATTATTGATGAGTCTCACCGCTCTATTTATCAAAAGTACAAGGCCATTTTTGATTATTTTGATGCTAGAATCGTAGGGCCTAACGGCCACACCTCGTCAGGATCTCGATAAAAACACTTATGGATTTTTCAACTTAGAAAATGGTGTTCCTACCTATGCTTATGATCTTGAGAAGGCTGTTGAGGACGGCTACTTGGTATCCTATCATTCAATTGAAACCAGATTAGAATTACCTACAGACAGCCTCTCATTATGATGATTCTATCCCAGGAAGATAAAGAATATTTTGATAGCCAATTTGAAGATGATAGTCTAGAAAAAGACATTGATGCTGGAGCTTTTTAATTCCTTTATTTTTAATAAAAGCTACAGTTGAGATTGTTCTAGATGAATTAATGACGAGAGGAATTCAGACAGCTTCAGGGGATGAGATTGGAAAAACGATTATCTTTGCCAAGAATCATCATCATGCAGAATATATTAGAGAGATTTTTAATAAACGTTATCCTGAAAAGGGGAGCGACTATGCTCAGGTGATTGATTACAGTATTAAACATTATCAAACCTTGATTGATGATTTTAAAATTAAGGAGAAATATCCTCAAATTGCAATTTCAGTTGATATGCTTTGATACAGGTATTGATGTCCCGGAGGTTGTCAATTTAGTCTTTTTCAAGAAAGTACGCTCAAAAACAAAATTTTTGGCAAATGATTGGTCGTGGAACCCGTCTCTGTAAAGATTTGTTTGGACCTGATCAAGATAAAGAAAAATTTCTTGGTATTTGATTATGGTGACAACTTTGAATATTTCAAAGCAGATCCGAGAGAAGGTAGTGGAAGACATATTGTTCCATTGACACAGCGTTTGTTTAATATCAAGGTGGACTTGATTCGTGAACTACGGACCTTCACTATCAAGATGATCCATTTGCAAGAGAGTATCGTCAGCAACTTGTCTCAGACCTTCATAGACAAGTAGAAGACTTGAATGAGTTAGACTTTAGGGTACGTATGGTCTTAGATACGGTTTATACCTATAAGAAATTAGAAAAATTGGCAAAATCTTACAACGATTTCATGCGAGCAACTTCATAGTCATATCTCTCTCATGTTTGATGATGATAAAGAAAATGAAATGGCGAGACGATTTGATTTATGGATGTTAGAAATTCAAGTCGGACAACTAACCTCTAAAGCCATCAAGGATCCATATATCTCAAGTCATGAAAACTGCTCAGGCTCTTGCTTCTGTTGGCAATATCCCTCAGGTCTTTGCACAGGCAGAAATTATCAGGAAAGTACAAGAACCTGAATTTTGGGAGGAAAGTAAGCTTGTCTGAACTTGAAAAATACGCCTGTCTCTAAGAGATTTATTGCAATTCTTAGATAAAACGAACCGAAAAGGTATATTATGTCAATTTTGAAGATCGAATTCTTTCTACTGTATATGAAAGCACTCCTTATTTGCAGGTAAAATGATCTTCGATCCTATAACGAAAAAGTTGAGCATTATTTGAAAGCTCATTTGGATGAAGAAGCAATTTCTAAATTGTACTATAACAAGAAGTTGACTGCACAAGATTTATTAGCATTAGAAACTTTATTATGGGAAAAAAATTAGGAAGTAAAACTGACTATCAGCAGCACTATGAAAATAAGGCTATTCCTAGATTGGTGCGAGAGATTATTGGTTTGAATGAGAGGCCGCTAATCAAGTGTTTTCTAAGTTCTTGTCAGATGAAAGCCTTAATGCTAAGCAAATTTCTTTTTGTGAAATTGATTGTCGATTATGTCGTTGAAAATGGGTATATGGATAAGTCGATGCTGACACAAGAACCGTTTAAATCTTATGGTTCCGTACAAGTACTATTTCAACATCAAATACCAATATTGAGGAATATTGTCCAAACAATTGACTTAATCAATAATCGTGCCGAAGAAGTAGCTTGAATATAGAAAGAGAAGCATGATGCAAACACAAGAAGCAATGAATATTATGGTACCTGAAAAACTAGCGGAAATTGAACGTGATTATGATGTTACCGTATTGTGGGCAATTGAGTCTGGTAGTCGCGCTTGGGGCTTTGAGTCTCCGGATAGTGATTTTGATGTGCGTTTCATTTACAAGCATAAGCAAGATTTTTTTATCTTAGTTTGAACGATCATCGCGATGTTATCGAACTACCAATTGACGATACCTGGGATGTGAGTGGCTGGGATTTGGACAAGTCTTTAAAGTTGCTTTATAAGTCAAACCCAACCCTCTTTGAGTGGTTACAGTCGCCAATCGTTTACCAGCAAGACGAAAGGCTTTATTGACCGTATCCGTCCGCTTGTTAGTCAGTATTTTTCCGATAAAAAGATGCTCCACCATTACTTGAATACTGCTAGAACTCAAATGAATAAGTATCTTTCTGGAGACAAGGTCAAACCTAAAAAGTACTTCTATGCTCTGCGTCCAATTTTAGCCTGTCGTTGGATAGAAAAATATCATTCTGTTCCACCGATTTTATTTGATGATTTAGTGAAAGAATTGCTTCCTGATGAAATGAAAGAGCATGTATCTAGTTTGCTTGATATCAAGATAAATGGGCCTGAAGGTATGGAAATTGAGCCCATTAAGCCCATCCAGGACTACATCACCAAAAATATCAAAGAACTAGACGATTACATCCAAAGTGTTACCGAGGAGAAGAAAGACTGGGAAGCTCTTAATCAATTTTTCCTTGAAGAATTAAGTCGCGACTGAGGTTAGATATGGGAAAAATGGACATGTAGATGTGGTCAAGCAATGAACGACCACCAAGCGCCTGATCCAAATGCTTATTCGGTTTATTCGGATGAGTTGCTTGAGAATATTTTTAACAATACTGACGAACATGATAGAATTTCCTATAAAGACATTTCGGAGGCTTCCTTTTATATGTGGAAGTGCCCAAATTGTGGTAGTTTAATGGTCTTTTGGAGAAGAGGATAATCCAGGTTGTTTCACTTTTATGAGCGCCAGACTAGTGAAAAAGTTGAACCACTTTTCGATCCTGATCAGGAGTTAAATCTCGTTGTCGTTGAGTTTCAAGAAGGTGGAAATGGCTATACTTATATCTGTGATGATCCAATTATTCATATTGGGCATGGTGTGATTGTACCAACTGGAAAGGAAAATATTGAAAAAAATAGCTCTGGTAGTCCAGAAATATCATGCTTACCCAAGAGATATCACTTATCCCGTTGAAAAGTTAAAAAGGGTCATCCAGGTATTCTATTTTTTGATCCTGAGACTTCAAAAAAATAGTTTGTAAAAACATACTTGAGCATGGAAGAACTCTCAAATGCTTGCTCGAAAAAGTAAAAATAGACTCTAAAACAAATTTACCATGCAATCAAAACTCCTCTAGGCTATTTTTTTGGTTGAGTTAAAATAGAGTTCAATTCCGATGAAAATCACACAAATTCAAGTACAAGATAAAAAGTATCAGGTTGATGGAGCCTTTTTATATAAAGCCTGCCAAGGTAAACTACAGAAAATTGTTAGAACTTGAATTATGTGCAGATTTTGATATTGACGCCCTCTCGTTGGATTGACGTTCTATCAGACGAAAATGTTTTGGGGAAATACCTGGGAACTGAATGGCCTTCAATTTGGAATTACTGCAGGAGAGTCCCCAGAATTTGAAGATGAAGTAGTTGCAAGAAAATTTAGCCGTATCCCACTTTTATTATGACTGGCATCCAGAATTTGAAGACTATTATGGCTTTAGCCTAGCATGGAAAAAATACGAGTCTGATAGTGATTTGTCGATTGATTTCTATACTACATAAAAAAAGAAATACTCGGTATTATTGTGTAAATTATAAAACAGTATTTGAGATTTTTAGATGAAAAAGTAATTTAATTTATAAGAAAAAAAGTAGCCCAATTAGGCTACTTTTTTAAAATTCTTTATAAACATAAGGATTCTCTAGGTTTGTCGACCTTGATGAAAGACTGGACTTCAAGGGTTGGGAGGACTTGGTTAAGTTCCTTGTGATAGTGATTGCTAATCTTACCTTTTGACTTTCACCCAGGTGTTATTCTCATAATGATTGGTATTTCCTGTGGTTAAGGGGCCAAAAACTCCTGAATCAGCGATACAGTGCATGATACCAAAGGAAAAGACAAATTGACTATCGCTGTGACTGGGATCGTTGTAAACAAAGCCAATAAACTCGATTTCTTTGCCTTCAAATTCATTTGGATAATCATAGATAGCCTCCATGACCTCCAGGTAATTTTCATCATCTATAACTATACTTGATTGAGCTAAGTATTTATCAGCACTCTCCGAATAATATTTTTCATGAGCTGTTTGTGAATAAAAGCGACTGGTATCAGGTTTGAGATACTGACTGCTAGTACCTTCACTTGCCTGGATTGCCTTGTCAGTTCCTTCAGACAAAGGGAAATAATAGCCTTTTGCCGATACTGTTTGTGAATCCAGAGTGACAGTTGGAAATGTAAATCCAACTAACAAAAGGCAAACTTAAGAGGACAAAACTAGCAAGCTTGGTTGAAATACTATGTAAGTGACTATGTTCTTTCAAACGCTTGAAGCAAATATAGGCTTGAACGATGGCTAGTATCAAAGATAGAACCATGGTGATATAAGCCAAATAAGAGTAGTGGAGGTTTAGATACTGATTGAGCTTACCTGAAATATGTAGATAAAGAGTCAAAGAGAAATAACCAAATAAAATGAGAAAGCGTATCATAGTATGACCCCAACTAGGTAAGAATAGACAAGTACAACAAGAGTTACAATCGTCATGAACTGCCAAATAAATCGCGTTTTGAGATAATTCTTCATCATGAGTAGATTTTTGACATCAAGCATAGGACCTATAACCAGAAAGGCTAAAACAGGAGAAAAGCCAAAACTGGAGAGAAGAGAAGATCCAATAAAGGCATCTGCCTCACTACAAAGCGATAGTAAGAAAGATAAGAGCATTAAAAGAACAATAGCGAGTAGTGGTGTTGCACTAATTGATGTCAGAATACGAGTTGGTACATAGACTTGTACTAGGCTTGCAAAAAGACAGCCAAAGACCAAGTAACGCCCCATATCGAAGAACTCATCAACAGCTTGGATAAAGACTTGAAGAAAATTTCTGACCTTTTCGTTAAATGAGAAAAAAATCATGTTCATGACAAGCTAGTCTTTTTCTTTTTGTATAGGTTCTTCCCAGAAAAATCCAAGGAAAAGACCCAATATCGTAGCAATGAGTATTGCCCCTAAAGCTCTTAGAAGAACCATTTGAATGGAATTACCAAAAGCTGAATAGGTCGCAAAGAGTACGATAGGATTGATGATCGGAGCTGTTACTAGAAAGGGAACAGCTGTATAGCTTGGAACCTTCTTATCTAAGAAACGATTAATGATAGAA
>BNJV01001557.1_pt1 | contig 125416 bp, 100 predicted proteins | sample 8540591 | NCBI WGS metagenome assembly BNJV01 (sample SAMD00202457, study PRJDB9452) | human saliva metagenome | host: Homo sapiens
GCCATATTTCGCGGATTTCACGAAAAAAATTCCCGATTTTTCAGCCCAAATACGTCCATTTCTGTTATGTAGATCACACAAACTTTCCACCTGTTCAGCACCCGCGCATCCTCAAACACGCCATTACCGGCATATTTTTCGGTAACGCCAGACGTGCACGGACCCCGCGTTTACGCCGTCGGCACAGCGATGACAAACCTGGCCCCCACCCGACGCTCATCCCGACGAGCCAGCCACGGCCTCGGGACCACACGAGTCCCTCATCTGGGTATACGCCCCACTCCCCTACGTAATGTTTTACGATAATCATGCCTTCTCGATACCGACGCTGAAGGCATCCCTTCACACATGAATATAGGTTCAGGAGACACGCATGGCATCTCGCCTCTCGTCCGCTCCCCATCCCGTCGACCAAGTTCCCCCCATCGGAAAACTAACAGTTCTCGGCATCCAGCACGTCCTCGCGTTCTACGCGGGCGCCGTGGTCGTCCCGCTCGTCATCGCCTCCGGGCTCAGGCTCGATAACCACACGCTGGTTCACCTCATCAACGCCGACCTGCTCACCTGTGGCATCGCCACAATCATCCAGTCCGCAGGCATCGGTCGTTTCATCGGCGTGAAGCTCCCCCTCATCCAGGGCGTTACCTTCACCGCCGTCTCCCCCCTCATCGCGATCGGCGCGGCCGCCACGCCGCCCGGCGCAGACCCCACGACCGGCCTGGCCACCATGTACGGCTCCATCATCGCCGTCGGCCTCATCGTCTTCCTGGTCGCCCCCTTCTTCGCCAAGCTCCTGCGGTTCTTCCCGCCCATCGTCACGGGCACCCTACTGACCGTCATGGGGACGACCCTGCTGTCTGTCTCCGCCGGCGACATCGTCGCCTGGGCCGACAGGGCCAGCGACGACGCCGCCAAGGCAACCGCAACCTTCGAGGCCCTGGCCTTCGCCTTCGGAACAATCGCGATCATCGTGATCATCCAGCGCCTCTTCAAGGGCTTCATGGGGACCCTGTCGGTCCTGTTGGCGTTGCTCATCATGACCGCGGTCGCCTTTGCGATGGGCAAGACCGATTTCTCGGGCGTAGGAGAGGCCACCTGGCTGGGCATCACCACGCCCTTCTATTTCGGCATTCCCAAGTTCTCCCTCACCGCGATCTTCGCGATGATCATCGTGATGGCCGTGACCGCCGTGGAGACAACCGGTGACGTGTTCGCGACCGGTGAGGTCGTGGGCAAGCGCATCACGCCTCGCGACATCGCCAACGCGCTGCGCGCCGACGGCCTGTCGACCTGCTGGGCGGCATCCTGAACTCCTTCCCCTACACCTGCTTCGCACAAAACGTCGGCCTGGTGCGCCTGACCCGCGTCAAGTCCCGCTGGGTCGTCACGGCCGCCGGCGTTTTCATGATTATCCTGGGCCTGCTGCCCAAGGCGGGGGCCATCGTCGCTGCTATCCCGCAGCCGGTCATCGGCGGCGCGTCCCTGGCGATGTTCGCCAACGTGGCCGTGGTCGGCATCCAGACCCTGTCTAAGGTCGACCTGCGCGACAACCGCAACGCCGTCATCGTCTCCACGTCGATCGGCCTGGCGATGTTGGTCACCCTCAAGCCCGGCATCGTCACCGTCATGCCTTCCTGGCTGCAGATCATCTTCGGCTCGGGCGTGACGATCGGCTCGCTGACGGCCATCATCCTGAACCTCCTGTTCTTCCACATCGGACGCCAGGCCTCGCCGGATGTGGCCGTCGTGGACGGCAAGAAGATCAACCTGGACGACGTCAACGCGATGGATCGTGAGACGTTCGTGTCGACGTTCTCGCAGATGTTTACGACGCAGACTTGGCCGGCGGAGCGCGCCTGGGAGGCGCGTCCCTTCGCGACCGTAACCGAGCTGCGTTCCTCCTTCGAGGATGTGGTGCTGGCGGCGACGGCTGAGGAAGCCGAGGAGCTCATCGCATCCTACACGGACGTCGTCTCCCTGATTCTCGATGGGGAGGGCGACGATCAGTCGCTGGCCGACACCTCGAACCTGTCCGTCGGCGACCTGACGGACAAGGAGGCCGAGGAGCTGCGCGCCCTGGCGGCCGCCTACCGCGAGAAGTTTGGCCGTCCCCTTGTCATCTGCGCGGATAACGTGGTGGACCGCAAGCACCTGCTGTCCTCGGGCTGGCGCCGCGTCGAGCACTCCCCCGCCCGCGAGGCTCGCTTCGCGCTCGGCGAGGTCATCGACATTGCCGACCTGCGCTTCGATCAGCTGGTCGCCGACGCGAACCCCATGCGCGCCGCGTGGGACGCGGGGGTTGAGCGCCTCTGAATTGCTCGCCTTGTCACCGTCATTGACGAGGCCGGGGCGCGGCGAGTTCTCATTCGAGAGCTCGCCGCGCCCCGTTGTGTTGCATGACGCGCACGCCACGAAGCAAACCGGCTCTTCGCATTGTGGGGTGTGGGGGGTGGTGTTCGAAGCGTCCCGGGGATTGTGGACAGTGTCGTGGGACGATGACCGAACACAGGAGTTCGCCTTGGGCGCCTCATCAACCAAAACTCGCACGTAATTCGGGTGCCCGAACTTTCTGCAGCACCCCAAAACGTTGCAATTCCAACGGTGCGATTTCAATGTTTGAAATACATGTCGGGGAATTACGTGCGACATTTCTGAGGAACCACAACATGAGGCACCGCAATGACCCCACGAAGTGCCCCAAGCCCGGAAGACAACTCAAGCCCAGAAGACCCCCACAACCCCGACAGTCGCCACAAGCACGGGGGCGCTGCACCCGATAAGGGGCACTGCACCCGTTATGTGGCGGTGCACCCGTTATGTGGCGGTGCACCCGTTACGTGGCGCTGCACCCGAACAGAAGAGGTGCATTGCCTACGGATCGGGTGCAGTGCCCCAAGAAACAAGAACAAACGCGGAACTGGCACACCGAACCACTCACCGCCACACCCCTCCATGCGCAGCTGGACCCTACAGGTGGCAGGATGGGCACGCCGCCCACGCCACCACCTACACTCCGGCCCACTCCAACACCTCCCACACCCTAAAATGCGAAGAGCCAGCAAACCGTTCGAGACCCATACGCATAGGCGAGGACAGCAACAAATCCGGCGGCGACAACGCGGATGATCTTCGCGCGCAGACGCCGAGGGGCCGACCCTGCGGTCAGCCCCTCGGCGTATCCCATCAACACAGTGCGAGTTCTCCCAGATGACTCCTCACAACGGTTCTCGTCGGCATCTCCCGGACCCGATTGGCCCGTGCCGTATTCCTTTGTAATGACGTCTACTCTAGGAGGCCAACCTTGTGGGATCCCCGAGGCAACCTGAGAAAACCCTGGGATTTATCCGGATCGCGCCCCCGGACTACTGTCCGGGGGCGCGAGCCTTGCAGGCGGCCTATGGGGTTAGCTCACTGAGCGCTGCCACTGACCGGAATCAGAGAAGTAGTACCACGTGCCGTTGATCTGCATCCAGCCCGTCACTAGAGTGCCGCGCACCGGGTTGAAGTAGAACCAGTCGTCGCCCACCTTGGCCCAGCCGGACGCCATTGCGCCGCTGGCCGGATGCAGGTAGTACCAGCTTCCGCGATCAACCAGCCATCCGGTGGTCATCGCGCCGCTGACCGGATCCGTGTGGTACCAGGATCCACCGGCGAACAACCAGCCCGTGGCGAGCGTGCCGCGGCCGGGGGTCAGGTAGTACCAGGCGGCCCCGTCGCGCACCCAGCCTGTTGCCATCGCGCCGTCGGCGGGGCGCAGGTAGTACCAGGATCCACGGTCGTAGTACCAGCCGGTCCGCATGGCGCCGGTGGTCGCGTCCAGGTAGTACCAGGTGCCTCCAACTGAGGCCCAACCGGTGGCCTGGGCGCCCGAGGAGGTGTGGTAGAACCAGGAACCAGCTTCCTTGACCCAGCCGGTACGCATGTAACCGGAGCTATCGAAGCGATAGGTGGCGCCGTCGATCGCCAGCGTGACGCCCTTCGGGTAGGAGCCATCGGCGTAGCTGTACCACCAGCCCTGCGCGTCGCTCACCCACGTGCCGGCGGGCACGGTGGGATTCGGCGCGGGTTCGGGAGCGGGCTCCGGCTCGGGCATCGGCGAGCCGTCCAGGGTCACCTCGCGCTGGGCGGGGTTCAGGCCCCAGTCCCAGGCGATCAGGTGAGAGGACACGGGGGCCGCGCCCTCGTTGCCCTTCTCGGCCCAGGCACGGTTCAGGTCGGCGACGGGTACGTTGACGTGGTAGCGGTGGGAGCCGTCGGCCTGGATCTCGCCGTCGCCCTCAAGGAGCTGGCGGTAGTACCACGCGCCGTCGGCGTCAGCGCGCAGCTCGATGCCGGCCAGGAGCGAGGCGTCGGTGACGTCGAAGGAGAGCGTGCGCGCCCCCTCCTCGCCGGTGACCGTCGCGTTGGAGATGACGGGCGCGCGGGTGTCGAGCGTGAACTGGTAGCGCATCTGCTGCGTGGTGGACGAGGGGCCGTCCGTGGCAGCTTCGAGGGTGAGCGTGTAACGCCCGTCGGGCAGTTCCTTGCCGCCCTCGTCCACACCGTCGAACACGGGGTCCTCGCCGGTGAACTCGCCCGGCTTGGTGTAGCCGGTTTCCAGGTCGTACAGGGACTTGCGCACCCGGGTCAGCTCGTAGGAGCGCACGCTCACCCCGGCCTCGTTCGTGTAGGTGGCGTTCATGCGGGGCACGGAGCGCAGCATGCCGGTGCGCGGGGCGATCGTGTTGGGCGCGCCCGGGGCCTGCGAGCGCGAGGCGACCAGTCGCGTCGGGTCGACGGTGACGACTGAGTTGTAGTCTGCTTCTCGGCCAGGGGGTTGAGCCCGCCCAGCGGGATCTCGGTCTCGGTGTCCATCAGCGCGGAACGGTAGACGTGCGCGGGGCGAGTCTCCTCGTCGGACCACAGCTCGTCGAAGATCGCGGGCGCGCCCCAGGACCCGTAGAAGCCCAGGTAGGGAACCGTCAGGTCGGGGGCCCCATCGGCGCTCGTGAAGGTGATGGCCCCGTCGATGAACGTCCCCCTCGGGGGCATGAGCCGACGCGTACGAGGCGAACTCGGCTTCGGGGGTCACGGTGACGGTCACGGTGGCGCTGGAGGAGGCGGGGACCGTCACGGAGTCTGAGGAGAAGGCCAGGGTGATGCCCTGTCCCGCCCAGTTCTGCGAGTGCTCCATGAACAGGCCTTCCTCGACGACCTCGGAGAGGGCTTGGCCGCCGAGCGTGTAGGTGTGGGCCTGCGCGGACAGGTTCGTCAGCTGCACCTGGAAGGTCCATCCCGTGGTGCCGTCACCCAGGTCGGCCTTGGGGCGCGAGGGGTTGGCGCTACCAACGACGCTCGGGTAGACGGACGAGGTCGTGGCTGCCACCGCGTCGACCTCACCTGCGCCGACCTTGCGCGGGGAGTAGAAGGTGCCGTCCCCAAGCTCGATGTCGACCAGCGGGTGGGCGGTTCCCATGATGAGGTTGGTGACGACCGCGTTCTTGTCTGCGGCGCTCATGCTCGCGAAGGCCGGGTCGGAGGCGATGCGCTGGCGCACGAGGGCGGAGATGCCCGCGACCTGCGGGGAGGCCATCGAGGTGCCGGACAGGCTCGCGTACTCGCCTCCCAGGATCGCGGAGGTGATGTTGCCGCCGGGGGCTGCAACCTCGGGCTTGAGGGTCAGGTCCGGGGAGACGCCCCACGCGGAGAACTCGGAGGCGGCGGGGTTGGGCGAGGCCAGGACGATGCCGGAGTGGGTGACGGTGACGTAAATGTCGCCGCCCTTCGCGTCGCGTATCGCCTCGTCGAGCAGGTCCTTGCTCGCCTTGGTGATGGTCACCGTCGGCAGGTCGCGGGCTGCCCCCGTGATGGCCTGGTAGGGGGTGTTGGATTCCTCGGTGTCGGCGATCATCAGGGCGGCCGGCGGCGGGGTGGCCTTGAGCAGGTTCTCGGCCTTGAACTCGTCGGTCATGGGGATGTCGCCGTGGGTGTCGATGCCGCCCTTGTCTTCCAGGACGATCGCGTCGGACAGGTCGTAGCGGTTCGTTTCCCAGTAGCGCTGGACTTCGTCGCTTCCGCCGAAGGATGCGTGGACGATCCGGTAGGTCTTTTCGGGTATGTCGCGCAGGCTGGGCACGGGTTCGCCGTTGCCGTCGATGGCGGTGGCGTAGGGGATCTTGTGGTCGCCGAGGCGCACGTAGGGCAGGGTGTCCTGGCTGTCGACCGAGGCGACGGCCAGGTTGGACTTGTAGGAGGCGGGTTCGCCGAGCGTGCCCGTGTCGGGGTCGGAGGCGAAGGGCTTGTTCTGGCCCGAGTTGTTGCCGTAGGCGTTGGAGAAGGCGTTGCCGGACGCGGCGTTGACGGTGATGCCGGCGTGCGCGAGCGCCTTGTAGACGTCGGCGAAGATCGAGCCGGCTTCGCTGCTCATGCCGGAGTCGTCGCCCAGCGAGATGTTGATGACGTCGGGCTTGATGATGAGGGCGTCGTCGAGGGCGGCCAGCAGGGCGTCGTCAGACATGGCGCCGTCGGCGTCGTGGACGACTTTGGCGACGATGAGCTGGGCGTTGGGTGCGGTTCCGCGCACCTCGCCGCCGTTGGCGGTCGCGATAGCGGCGACGTGCGTGCCGTGGGACATGTCCTTGGTGGAGGTGGGCACGACGGTGGCGTCGTTGTCGGCGTAGTCGTAGGCGAAGGGGATCTTGTCGGAGACCCACGCGCCGGCGGATCCGTGGGGCAGGCTGGGCGTCAGGGATGCGACGTCCGCCTGGTTCATGCGGATGGCGGAGGCGTCGAGGGCGCCTGAGAAAGCGGGGTGGGTGATGTCCAGTCCGGAGTCGATGACTTCGATGACCTGGTGTTCACCCTTGTGGGTGGTCTGGTTGGCGCGGGTCATTTCGAGCGCGGCGGCGTTCTTGAGGACGGGGACGCCGGCGGGCTCCTCCCCTTCCGCCATGGCTGCGATGGTGCGCGAGGCGAAGGCGGCTTTGACGCCGTTGGTGGCCTGGATGGCGCCGAGAGCGGAGGCGGGCGCCTGGAGCGCGAAGCCGTCCATCGCATGGCTGTACTCGCGAAGCGTCGTGACGGTGGCACCGGGAAGAGCTTGCGCGACGGAGGCGGCAATGCGGTCGTGGGCCTCGGCGCGGTTGGTCCCGTCCTGAAGCTGGACGATGATGGTGGCCTGCTCGTCGGCCGACGAGGCCTGGGCCGGGTTCGCGGGTTGCGCGAAGGCGGTGGTACCGACGGATGCATGGCCTGCCCCGTCCGCTGCGAGCGCAGCTGGGACGGCGAGGGTTGATATGCCGAGGGCACCGGCGGTCATCAGCGCGAGTGCCGATGCGTGGCGGTGGGTCATGTGAGTCTCACTTCGTTCGTGACTGTGGGATACGAGCCAGGCGCGTGACGCGCCTGGCCAATTATCAGCAATTTCTCTCAGTTGTGCAGTATGCGTTGCGGAAAACCAGGGTTATAGAGATCAGTCGCCCGCGTGGCGGACAGGCATAACCGGCTTCAAGGTGGCGCTGTTGGCCGTACAGGTGGATGCCTGGGCCCCTTTACTGCGCAGGTTAACCCGATAGGTGGAGCGTGGGCAGGGCCGCCCACGCTCCACCTATAGGGCCCAGCTGTGCATCATCGGGCTAGTACTGCCACATCTCGGGCCCAGGTGACACAGACAGTCAGCACAGAACCACCCGCCCAGCGACAATTCGTTCGACCAACACGATTTGCCCATCCTCATAGTTGGTCCCAATCAACTAAAACACCGACTTTCCCGCACCACCACACCGAAGAGTCACCCCACCAGCAACACGTAGTGTCCTATAACCCGAAGACCACCGCGATCACCCCATCCGGTGGCCAGCGCGCAGATACGCCGAGGGGTCGACCGTGCGGTCGACCCCTCGGCGTATCCCATCAACACAGTTCACGTTCTCCCAGATGACTCCTCACAACAATTCTCGTCGGCATCTCCCGGACCCGATTGGCCCGTGCCGTATTCCCTTGTCATGACACCTACTGTAGGGATCGAGTCTGTGCAGAGCACCGGAGCGTCCTGTGACAACGCTGGGATCATGCGTTGGCGCGGGACACTAGTGGATCCACTTGCCGGTGTCGGAGAACTGGTACCAGGTCAGTCCAATCTTGACCCAGCCGGTGACCATGATGCCGTCGGCGGGGTTCAAGTAGTACCAACCGTCCTTACCGCGGTACCACCCCTTCACCATTTTTCCGGTGGTGTCGCCCAGGTAGTACCAGTGAGAGCCATCCTTGAACCAGCCCTTGACCATTGCGCCGGTGACGGGGTCCAAGTAGTACCAGTTATCCTTGTCCTGCACCCAGCCGGTGACCTGCTCGCCCGAGGAGGAGTGGTAGTACCAGTGGTTGTAGTAGTAGGTCCAACCGGTGTGCATGTAGCCGTCACCGTTGAAGCGGTAGATCTTGCCGTCGATGACAACTGCGGTGCTGCGGGCGCAGGTGCCGTCCGGGTAGGCGTACCACCATCCGAAGATATTGTGCCTCCACGTGCCAACACCCTTGGCCGCGTTGACGTCGAGGGTTCCTCCCACCTCGACCGCCACGCTCACCTCGGCGCTGACCTGGGTCACGTCGCGGGCCTCAACGCGCAGGGACCTGGCAGCCCCGGTGGGCGTCCAGGAGAAGGTCAGGGACGAGGCCTCGTCCCCGTCGCCGCCCATCGCCGTCCAGTCCTGCACGACGGTCTCGGCGCCGCCCGTACCGACCTGGATGACGCGCAGCTCGCGCCCCTGAGCGATGGCGCCGCTCACGGTGGCGGTCATCTGCACAGGAGCACCCACTGCGCCGCTCCAGCGAACCCCGTCCCCGGCCTCGTCAATGCCGGTGCCGGACAGCGAGATTGACGCGGGCACGTAGGCGTGCAGGTGGGACAGGTCGATACCTTCCTTGACCAGCTCAGCCTTCGCGACCTCCCAGGCGGGCGACCCCTCGGCGGCGGCCACGTAGACCTGCGCGTCGGACTTGTATCCCTCAGAGGAGAAGGGGTCGAGCTGGAAGGTGGTGACGGTCGAGGGCAGGACGATGATCCTGGGGCCCTTGCTGCGCACGTCGACGCGCGTCATCCCCTCGCCGAAGAACGCGGTTTCGATGCGCCCGTTGGAGGGCTCCCCATCGGTGTAGTACTCGCCGTTGATGCCGCCGCGCACGATGAGGTGACGGGGCGCCAGGTTCTCGCGCGTGGGCATGAAGAGTTCTCGCGTGTTCTTACCCAGGATGACGGTGTCCAGTCCGGTGTTCTGAACGCCGCGCACGACCTCCAGGGACTCGGGAAAGTCCATGTCCACCAGGTTCGTGCAGCCGTAGAAGGCCGCGTAGTCGATGGTTGTCAGCCCTTCGGGCAGGGTGACGCGGGAGAGCGAGCTGGCCCCGTCGAATGCCAGGGAGCCGATCTCCTTCGTGCCCGCGGGGACCTCGAACTCGGAGCCGGGCCTGGCCGGCGGGTAGAGGGCAAGGCGCTGCCCACCCTGGTCGTACAGGACCCCGTCGACCGCCTTGAACGAGGCATTGGCGGGGTTGACGGTGATGGTGGCCAGCGCCGTATTCCCACTCAGCGCCGCGTTTCCAATGGTGGACAGGCCCGCTCCCACGTGCACCTCGGTGAGCGAGGTGTTGTTTGAGAACGAGGAGTTTCCGATGGAGGTGACGCTATCGGGCAGGGTGAGGGAGGTCAGGGCGGCGCCCGTGAAGGCGTTTTGAGAGATCGTCGTGAGACGGCCGAGGTCGGGACGCAGGTTCAGCTCGCGCAGATTCCTCGCATAGATGAACGCGCCGTCGGGCAGGGTCTTGATGCCACCCACGTCGAGGCTGGTCAGCTTCTCCATGTAGGAGAACGCCCACGTGTCGGCGCTTTCAACACCATCGGGCAGCGTCAGGGACGTCAGCTCCGCATACGAAAAAGCCCATGCACCGATGTCACGCAGCGACGAGGGCAGCGTGAGGGTCGACAGCTTCGCGCCATAGAAGGCCTGGCGCTCGATCGTGTCGGTCCCATCCAGGACCGTGTAGGTCCCACCGGGTGCCTTGGAAGCGGGGTAGGCAACCAGGTGCGAATGATCCTTCGTGTACAGGACCCCGTCATGGCTGGAGTAGTTCGTACTGGCCGCATCCACCTCGATGGCCTCGAGCTGGTAGGAACCCAGGAACGCATCGGTCAGCTGGCCCTCGTCAATGTTGGGGCCCAGGTGGATGGTCTTCACCCTTCCCATGTTCTGGAAGGACTCGTAGATCGTGCGCACGGAGCGAGGCAGCCTCAGGTGCTCGATAGCCGTTCCACCGAACGCCTGGTCACCGATCTCGGTGAGCTGGGAGGGGTGTTGCTCGTCATCCTGGAAGGTGATCTCCTTCAGGCCGCTGCCATAGAAGGCCCTATCGTCGATCGAGCGCACGCTGGCGGGAACCCACACCGTGTCGAGCGATATGGAAGAGAAATCAGGGCCGATACCAGTGACGCCCTCGGGGATGACGACGTTCTTGTCCTTACCCTTGTAGGAGGTGAGCACGCCGTTGTCGTCCGTGATGAAGTCGCCGCGAGGATCGGGCTGGACGGTCACGGAAATCGTCGCAGTCTTCGTCTGCCCCGACGAGTTCGTCACTTTCGCGGTGAGCGTGCCGGTGCCGGGCTGCTCGTAGGCCACCAGATCGATAGCCGTCGGGCTCTTGGCCTCGTCGATCCTTCCCAGCGAGGACGGGGTGAAGCTCCACGTGATGTCGCCGTCGTGGAGGGAGGGAGCCAGGAGCGCGTTGACGGACTCGACGTGGTTGAAGATCATCGTCATCTCGGGGACGGACAGTTCGATGCCGACATCCTCGGAGACCTCCCGGACCTGGACCGCGGCCGTGGAGGTCAGCGTTGCGTCGTCCTTGTCGGTCACGGTGATCGTTGCGTCACCGACTCCCACAGTGCCGACGTGGCCCTCCTGATCCACGGTCGCAACCGAGGGATTCGAGGACGTCCAGACGACGTGGTTGGGATAGGCGGGGCCGGAGTCGTAGGACGCATCAAAGGTAAATGACTGGCCAAGGGCCACGGCCGTCGACTTCGGCCATACGTACAGCGCCGTCGTCGGCACCCCGATCGTGGGGGCGAGCGTCGTCGCGGGCTGGAGGGAGCTGGTCGCGGCCGCCGCGCCAGCCCCTGCGGCGGATGCTGGGGATACGCCGAGGGCCGTCAGCGCCAGGGCGCCGACAGCCGCCAGCGCCACCGCGCAGAACTTTCGATGGGACATCTGGACCTCACTGAGTTAACTAATGGATGAAGGAAAACGCGCGCTGCTTTGTGGCGAAATCCTCGTTTAACACTAGTATGGCTTCCCCTCAAACGGGCACGATAATGAGACGTTTTCTCAGCATGTGTCAAACATGTGATGCGTTTAAACTCAGCATTTTTTGCCCAGCTGATAACAATCCATCACGCCGTCACAAGCGGCTTAACAAGTGCCCTTGCAGGATCGTCGCAACACACCAGTGCAGGCCTCACTCCGACAAGGAGGGCGGGGCCGACCATACGGTCAACCCCGCCCACGTCGCATTCGACGTTTTATTCGACCCACTGGCCGGATTCTGAGAATCGATACCACGTCACACCGGAGAGCACCCAGCCGGTAGCCATCGTGCCGGACCCGGGCGTCAGGTAGTACCAGGAGGCGCCCTGCTTACTCCACCCGGTCACCATCGCGCCACCCGTCTCACTCAGGTAGTACCAGGAGCCACCTTCCTGGAGCCAGCCCGTCACCATCGCACCCGTGCCCGGGGCAAGGTAGTACCAGGAGACGCCATCGAGGATCCAGCCGGTCGCCTGGGCCCCCGAGAGCTGGTGGAAGTACCAGGCGCCACGCTCGAAGACCCACCCGACACGCATGTACCCCTCGGCGTCGAAGCGGTAAATCTGGCCAGCGATCGTCACGGCCGCACCGGCCGGGTAGGAGCCGTCTGAATAGCGATACCACCAGCCGCGAGCGCCCCACACCCACTCCCCCATGTGGTGCGCGAGCTCGGGGCTCGTCGTCGGCTCAGGGCTCGGGGCAGGCTCAGGGCTCGGTACGGGGCTGGGCTCGTCGTCAAAGGCCGGGGCGGGCTTCGCCTCGTTCGCAGGATCGGGCTCCTCGTTGGGCACCGGAAGCGCAATGGGCGGCAGAACGTGGGTGACGACAACTGTCGTCGGCACCGATCGAATCAGGCCGGTGGCGTCGCGGGCATCGACGCGCACCAAGGCATCCTCGGGGGCCGGAGTCCACGCGTAGGACGCGGTAGCGAAGCGCCCATCCGTGCTTGCCACCATCGGGCTCCAGTCCTGCAAGACCGTCTCGCCACCATCCTCGCCGACGCGAACGACGCGCACCTCACGCCCGGAGGGCACGCCTCCACTCACGGCGATATCAACGCTCACCGACGCGCCGAGGGACGCGGTGAGCACGTACCCCCTCCCCGGCCTCGGCGATGCCGGTGCCCGACAGGGACAAGGTGGGACTCTCGAGCGACACCAGGAGCGAGGCGTCGTAGCCGGCGGCCTCCATCGCGGATCGCGTGACCGTCCACGCCGAAGAGCCCTCGACGGCGGCCACGTAGATGGTCGTGTCTGCCTTGAGGGCCTCGTCCATGCTCGCGGCGAGCGTGACCTCCTCGGCGCTGGAAGGCAGAACGAGGACGCGCGGCACCTCCTGCTGGAAGGAGAATGACGTCATCCCGTCGCCGAAGAACGCGCTAGCCGGGCGATCCCCCGTGTTCTTGCCGGCGGAATGGAAGGAACCGTTGACACCGCCACGAACGATGATGTGGCGCGCGAAGCGCTGGCCGTGGGCGACCATCGACAGTTCGCGCACCTGCGTGCCCATGTCGATGGTGTCCAGGCCGGTGCCGACCAGGCCTCGGGCGACCTGCACCGAGTCCGGGATGGGCATGTCTGTCAGCTTGTCGCAGCCGCTGAACGCGTCGTCGTCGATAGTGATTAAGCCGTCGGGCAGCGTGACGCGTTCAAGCCTGGCACTGTTCTCGAAGGCACCCGCCCCGATCGTCGACGTGCCCGGAGCCACCGTGGCCGCGCTCGCGGGGGTGGCGGGGGCGAATCGGACCAGGGCCTGGGACGAGGAGTCCGTGTGATAGAGGCCGCCGCCCTCGACGAAGAACGAGGAGTTCGCGGGGCTGACACTCAGGGTCGCCAGGGCGTCGTCGCCGCCCAGCGCGTAGTCGCCCATCGAGGACAGGGATGCCCCCACGTGGAACGAGGCCAGGGCGCCGTTCTGGGAGAAGGCCTCCACGCCCACGGTTGACACCGTGTCCGGTAAGGTGATCGAAGGGTCTGAGATTCCAACGAAAGCGCCTTCGTCCACGGTCCGCAGGGTGCCCAGGTCGGGGCGGAAGGTGACGTCGCTGAGGGCCGCGTCGTAGCGGAAGGCGTTGGAGGAGACGGCGGTGGCGCCGCCCAGGTCAACGCGGGCCAGCTTCGGCATCTGCCAGAAGGCGGAGGCCCCCATCGTCTCAAACGCGTCGGGCAGCGTCAGCGACGTGAGGGCAGCGCCTTCGAAGGCCTGCTTGCCCACGCGGCGCAGCGTGTCGGGGAAGGTCACGGAGCTGACCTGCGCACCCAGGAACGCCAGGTCGTCGATGTCTGTGGTCCCCGAGACGACCTCGTAGGAGCCGCCCGCGTTCTTCACCGCGGGGAAGGCAATCAGGTGCGAGCGGTCTTCGGAGTAGAGAACGCCGTCGACACTCTCGTAGTGCGGGTTGCCCGCGTCGACACGGATGCTACCCAGCGCGGGGGTGGAAGCAAAGGCACCCACCAGCTGCCCCTGCTCAACAGCAGGGCCCAGGTCGATCGAGGCCAGGTTCACCATGTCGACGAAGGCGTTGGTGTCGATCGTGGTGAGTGAGCGGGGCAGCGTCAGAGCGGACACTCTCGTGTGGGTAAAGGCGCGGCTTCCGAGCTCGACAAGCTGGGAGGGCACGTCCGCGTCATCCTGGAAGGTGACGGCCTCAAGGCCGCTGCCATAGAAGGCCTCGTTGCCGATGCGGCGGACACTCGCGGGGATGTGAACCGTCCTGACGGTGGCCTCGGAGAAGGCGCGATCCCCGATCGCTGTGACGCCCTCGGGGATGCTCACGTCCGTATCGGTCCCCCGATAGGAGATCAGTTCGCCACTCTCGTCCATGACGAAGTCGCCCGAAGCGTCGGCCAGGACCTCAACGGGGATCGTCATCGTCTTACTCTGACCAGCCGGGGTCGTGACGCGAGCGGTGAGGGTGCCGGTTCCCGCGCTCCCGGCGGGGTGGAAGACGGCTGTCGGCGCGCCTTCGTCGGGGGCGATGGTGCCCAGCGTGGACGGGCTCAGCGTCCACTGGACGTGACCGCCGTGCAGCGAGGGGGCCAAGAGCGCGTTCAGGAAGAAGGGCTCCCCGGCGATGGAGACCAGGGACGCGGCGGACAGCTCGATCCCGCGTTCCTCCGTGACAGCGCGAACGATGATGGGCACGGCCGTATTGAGGGAAGGATCTGAGCGATCGCGCACGGACAGCGTCGCCTCGCCCGGGCCAACCGCGCTCACGGTCCCCTTGTCGTCCACGGTCAACACCGACGTGTCGGATGAAGCCCACGTCAGGTCGGGCAGGACGGCGGGCGCGGTGTCGTACTCAACCGTGTAAGCGACACTCTGCCCGGGCACGAGAGCCGTGCTCCCAGGCCACAGGCGCAGGGCGGCCGTGTCGGTGTCGCGGTTCGAGCCAGCGAGATCGCCGGACTGCGCACTGCCCTGCTGGGCGGCCATATCAGCCGCGACCGCGTGGGTACCGGGGACGCCGAGCGCGGTCACGGCGAGGGCACCGGCCAGCGCAAATGACAGCGCCACGTGTGTTCGATGGGGCACCATAACTCCCTGTGTCGACAAGCATGTGAAGAACGACTGCGCGGCCACACGCGCAGTTTTCCGTCAAACATGATCCCAGGAAGTATTACCGCGTACCTGCTGGAAGATTTATTCTCACCGTTCTCGCAGGGTGCTCGTGTCCAGATGAAGTATGCGCACACCAGTAATAACAACGAAAACCGCGGGACTGTTGACTGCCACACTCACCCCTTATGCGGGCGCAGACATAGGCCCGCGCCTCCCGGGAAACTGACCGGGGGGCGCGGGCCGATGAAGTCAGGCGTGAGCCTGGCACCAGGCGCTTAGCTGATCAACTGGCCATTGTCGGCGAAGTGGTACCAAGTACCCCAAATCTTCAGCCACCCCGTAGCCATCGCACCGCTACCGGACTGCAGGTAATACCAGTGGCCACCTTCCTTCAGCCACCCGGTGACCATGGCCCCATCAGAGGGATTCAGGTAGTACCAGGTGGACCCCACCTGCACCCACCCCGTCACCATCACGCCGCTGTCAGGACTCAGGTAGTACCAACGCGCACCAGAAAACACCCAACCCGTCGTCTGAGCACCCGATGAGGAGTGGTAATACCAGGCACCCTGATCCTTCACCCACCCGGTACGCATGTAACCGGCAGCGTCAAAGCGGTACGTGACACCATCGATCACAACAGCCGCGTCAGCCGGATACGAACCATCCTCGTAGCGGTACCACCAGCCACGACCATCCCACTTCCACACGCCAGCCTTCGGCGCGGGAACAGGAGCATTGACGTGAATGGTCACGGCGGCAGATACAGAAGGCTGGGTCGGGTCAGCAACCGTAATGGTCGCATCACCCGCACCAACCGCCGTCACCACGCCAGTATCCGAAACCGTCGCCACGGCCTCGTCCGACGAGGACCACACCACGGAGGTCACGGTCGCATCCGCAGGCTCGCGGGTGACGCTCAGCGCCACAGACTCCCCCGCCACCAGCGACGCCGAGGCAGGCGAGACCGACAGCGACGTCATACGCACGAGGGACGAGGGCAGCTTCGTCGTTCCCTTGTTCTTGGCCCAGTCCCACACATGCAGGGACAGCGTCGACGGGTCGTCACCCGCGCCCGTGGTCGCGGTGAGCGGCACGTCCTTGAGGTCGTAGTGGGCGTGGAAGAGCCCGTCCTCACCTCGCGCAGCGGGCTCCTCCTCGTACTCGCGCTGGACATAGTCCTTGCCCGAGTCCGGGAAGAGACCGCATCCGGCGATAGGCGCGGAGTCGGTGACGTCGAAGGACAGCGAGTAGGTGTTCTCGCCCGTGGGCACGATCGTCATGTTGGAGACGACCGGCGCCTGCGTGTCCAGCGTGAAGTCCCACGTCATCTGCTGCTTCGTACTGGAAGGAGCGTAGGTCTCGGCCTCGATGATCAGCGTGTAGACCCCGTCGGGTAGGGGGTTGCCCGCCTCGTCGTAGCCGTCGAACACGGGTTCGTCTCCCCAGTCTTCGACGTTGGCCCCCAACAAACCGTAGGGGATTTCGTGGTCATGCAGGGACGCGCGGCGGTGCGAGCGGGTGTAGGAGCGCACGACTGTCCTGCGTCGTTGAGGTAGCTGTAGGTCAGGGTGTCGATGGGGCGCAGCGTGTACGTCGAAGGACCAACGTGCGAGGGGGCCAGGAACTCGTCGGACCGGGAGACGTAGAACAGGGCGGGGTCCGACTGCTGCAATTCACGGATGTCATTGTGATTGTAGAGCGGGTTGACGTCGCCCAGCGGCATGCCCGACATCAGGTTCTTGAAGGTAGATCCGTACAGGTGCACGCCGGCATCCTTACTGCCATCCCACTTGCCATCGAAGACGGGTGAAGCACCCCAGGAGCCGTAGAACCCCATGTAGGGGACCGTGAGGCCCGGCTGCCCGTCAGCGCTCGTGAAGGTCACGGCGCCGTCAACGTAGGTGCCGGAGGGCGCATTCGTGTTCGCGTACGAGGCGAAGGCGGCCTGCGGGGTCACGGTGACGGTCACGGTGGCGCGCGACTGGGCGGGGACGGTCACGGAGTCCGCCGAGAAGACCAGGTCGATCCCAGTACCCGTCCAGTCGGTGGAGCCGAACGTGAAGGAGTTCCCCTCAATGGTCGGCGAGAGAGCCTGGCCGCCGAGGGTGTACGTGTGGGCGGTATCGGAGACGTTGGTCAGTTGCACCTGGAAGGTCCAGCCGTCGGTACCGTCACCCAGGTCGGCCTTGGGGCGCGATGGAGTCGCGGCTCCCACGACGGTCGGGTACACGGACGAGGTCGTGGCCGCCACTGCGTCCACCATGCCTGCGCCGACCTTGCGCGGGGAGTAGAAGGTATGTCCCCCTCGCGTCGTGTCCACGACCGGGTGGGCGGTGCCCATCAGCAGGTTCGTGACCACAGCGTTTTTCTCCTCAGCGCTCAGGCCTGAGAACATCGGATCGGTGGCGACGCGCTGGCGCACGAGGGCGGCGATACCCGCCACCTGAGCCGAGGCCTCGGCCGTGCCAGCCCTGCGACCGTAGGAGCCCGCGGGCAGCGCGGACATGACGTCGCCGCCGGGGGCGGCAATTTCAGGCTTGAGACGCAGGTCCGGTGTCACGCCCCAGGAGGAGAAGCGAGAGGGGGAAGGATCCGCAAGGGGCTGACCGTCGCGCTTGTCGACCTCGTCGAGAGAGGCGACTGCCAGGGCGTTCGAGTCGAGCGCGGGCAAGATAATCGCGCCGTAGTCGGCGTCAGTGGCGAAGGGCTGGTCCCCCCTTATTCCAGTTGCCCCACGCGGAGGACGTGTAGTCACCGGCGGGCGCATTGATAGCAATACCCTGGGCGGTCAGGGCGGCGTAGACGTCGGCATAGGTGGCCAAGGCATCGCCGTTTTGCCCGGCGTTGTCACCGACGGACACGATGAGGACGTCGGGCTTGAGGATAGCCGCGTCGTCGAGGGCGGCCAGCAAGACGGAATCGTTGATCTCCTGATCATCGTCGCCAAGAACCTTCGCCATCACGAGCTGCGCGTCGGGCGCGGCACCCCGGAACTCCGAGCCGTTGGCGGCCGCGAGCGCCGCCACGTGGGTGCCGTGCGTGTATCGAGCATCGCTGGTTTGGTCGGGGAACTGACCGGGATCTGGGTAGCTCACGTCCGCGTCACCGTCGGCGTAGTCGTAGGCGAAGGGGATCTTCGCGCTCACCCAGCCGCCGCCCTGCCCGTCACCGAGTCCGGCCGTCAGGGAGGCCACGTCCGATTGAGCCAGGCGCGCGCCCTCCACGGGACCCGCGAAGGCGGCGTGGCTCGTGTCGAAGCCGGTGTCGATGACCTCGATGACCTGCCCCGAGCCCTTGTGGGTGGCTTGGGCGGCCGCCGTCATGTCCATCGCAGCCGAGTGCGCGGGGTCGTGGTCCTTGTCTTTGTTGCCGCTGTTGCTGGACCCGTACTCGTCGTAGACCGTGGCGCTGTAGCGATCCTTGAACGCGGCCTTCACGCCGGGCGTTGCCTTGATCGCCTTGAGGGCGGACATGGGCGCTCTGATCGCGAAGCCGCGCAGGACGTGCGTGTACTCGCGCACGCCGGTCACGTTAGCCCCGGGGACGGCCGCCGTCACGGAGGCGGACACGCGCTCCTTCATCTCCGCGAGCGCGGGGGCGTCGTCCGTCAGCTGGACGATGATCGTCGTGGTGTAGTCCTCGTAGTATTCCGAGGACGAGGCCTGGGCGGGTTCCGTCGACCGGGTGTCGTCAGCGACGGAGGCAGGTGTGTTGAGTGTTGTTACGGCGAGCGCACCGACGGTTGTCAGCGCCAGTGCCAAGAGTTTCGATGGGACATGTCTGGCTCACTTGTCGGAGGGTTTGACCAATGTTGAGGTCGCCACTATGCGAGGCTCCTCACATCCAAGCGTAGACTGTTCAGCATGTGTGACAAGCCTTTTCTGGCAATTCGTATTAGTTTTGACAAACATACAAGCGAACTCTTGGGCCACATTGCCTGCCAGCGTGTTCAGAATTTAACCATCATTATGAGGGAGCATGACGCGCGACTGTCGAGTGTCGAGTCATCGTTGCACGTCACGCAGACATAGGCCCGCGCCCCCGGACGTCTGACCGGGGGCGCGGGCGCGGGTGAGCGCGAATCGACTCAGGTACTTAGTCGATCAGCTGGCCGTTGTCGGCGAAGTGGTACCACTTCCAGTAGATCTTGACCCAGCCGGTCACCATGGCCCCGGAGGAGCGATCCAGGTAGTACCAGTGCCCGCCTTCCTGAAGCCAGCCCGAATGCATCGCACCAGTGGCCGGGCTCAGGTAGTACCAGGTGGACCCCACCTGCACCCAGCCGGTGGCCATGGCCCCGGTCGCGGGGCTCATGTAGTACCAGTGCACGCCCGAGTACACCCAACCGCTCACCTGGGCTCCCGAGGAGGCGTGGTAGAACCACTGACCGCCCTCGAATGCCCAGCCAGTACGCATGTAGCCGGAGGCGTCAAAACGATACGTCGTCCCGTCGATCATCACAGCCGTGTCAGCTGGGTAGGAGCCGTCCTCGTAGCGGTACCACCAGCCGCGGCCGTCATGCTTCCACTCCCCTGCCTTCGGCGTGGGCGTGTCATCGGCCGCGAGGGAAACAGCCAGCGGAGCCCGGTTCAGGGGCCAGTCCCACACCTGCAGGTAGACAGCCTTCGGGTCAGCGCCCGCGCGCTGCGCGATGTCCGAGAGCTTGATGTCGTAGTGGTAGTGGCGTGCACCGTCGCCTCCGAGCTCGCCCCAGCCGTATTCCTTCTCCTGCATGAAGGCCTCGCCGTTCGCCGCCATCGAGAATCCGTAGCCCGCGATGGGCGAGGAGTCGGTGACGTCGAAGGAGAGCGCGGCGTCGTCCCCCTCGCCCGTGATGGTCACGTTCGAGATGGTGGGCGCCTGCGTGTCCAGTCGGATCACGTGGGTGAGCTGCTCGGTCGCCGGGTTCGCCCCGCCCCTCGTTCCTTCGATGGTGAGCGTGTAGTTGCCGTCAGGCAGTTCGCGGCCCGCCTCATCATAGCCGTCGAAGAAGGGGGGCGCTGTCGAAGGTGCTTTCGGCGGTGGTTACCTCCGAAAAACGCCCGCTGCCAACGGTGCGACTCCTGGGTGCGCCCGGGTAGGTGTAGGAGCGCACGGTGTCCCCGGCCTCGTTCGTGTACGTGTAGGTCAGCGAATCGACATCACGGAGCAGCACCGTGCCCGGGGTGGCGTACGTCCTGGCGTTTTCTTCCGCCGAGCGCGTGATGATGTACAGGTCGCGGTCATTCGTGCTGATCGCCATGGACTCTTCCGGATCGAAGGGGTTGATCTGGCCGAGGGGCAGGCCGTGGAAGGTCATCGTTGACGGGCTGAGCTTCGACTCGCCGTACACGGGGCTATCGAAGATTCCCAGCTCGTCGCTCTCGCCGTAGAACCCCAGGTAGGGCACGGTCAGGTCGGGGGCACCGTCGGCGCTCGTGAAGGTCACGGCTCCGTCGATGAACGTGCCCTGCGGGGGTGTTCTCCTTCGCCCACGAGGCGAATTCAGCCTTCGGGGTCACCGTGACGGTCACGGTGGCGCTGGAGGTGGCAGGAACGGTCACAGAGTCGGCCGAGAAGGTCAGGTCGATGCCCGCTCCGGCCCAGTTCGTGGAGTTGGCTCGGAAGAGCAAGTCGATCACGTTCTCGGAGAGGGCCTGGCCGCCGAGGGTGTAGGTGCGGGCCTCATCAGAGACGTTGGTCAGCTGCACCTGGAAGCTCCAGCCGTCGGCGCCTTGACCCAGCTCCGCCTTGGGGCGCGACGGGTTGGGGGCACCCACGACGGTCGGGTACACGGGCGAGGTCGTGGCCGCCACCGCGTCCACCATTCCAGCGCCGACTCGGCGAGGAGACCAGAAGGTCCCATTCGCCTGGCTCGCGTCCACGACCGGGTGAGCGGTGCCCATCAGGAAGTTGGTGACAAGCGCGCTCTTGTCCCCGTCGGACATTCCGGCGAAGGCCGGGTCGGTCTGGATGCGCTGGCGCACGAGGGTCGCCGCGCCCGCGACCTGAGCCGAGGCCTCGGCCGTGCCCGACATGGTCACGTAGTCGTTGCCAGGCGCGGCGGAATTGACGAGCACTCCAGGAGCAGCGATCTCGGGCTTGAGCCTCAGATCGGGGGCAGGTCCCCACGAGGAGGAATCCCACGGCTTGAAGCTGGGCTGGCCGGGGGCACCCGACGCGCTCAGCGCCGCCACCGACAGGACAGACGAGTACTCGGCGGGCGCGCCGATCGCGCCCGGATCAGACCCTCGCGTGCTCCACGCAGCGCGCCCATCATCTCCGGCGGGCGCATCAACCGTGACACCCTCCGCGGACAACTTGTCGTAGGCGCGCGCGTAGAGCCTCCCGGCGTCGCCGCTCACATCGCGAGCCGCCATGACAGAGACGACCAGGGCGTCAGGCTTGAGCACCATCGCGTCGTCCAGGGCCGCCAACACAACACTATCGCGAACGACGTTCCAGGAATCGGAGACGACCTTGGCGACGATGAGCTGAGCGCCGGGCGCGCTACCTCGATACGTTGTCCCGTTGGCGCCGGCAAGGGCAGCCATGCGAGTGCCATGCACGTGCCGCGTGTAGTCCTCAATTCCATACTCGTAGTCGGCCAGCACATTCGTGTCAGCGTCGGCGTAGTCGTATGCGAAGGGAATCTTGTCGCTGACCCACGCGCCGGCCCGCCCAGCACCGAGCTGGGTGGTGAGCGCCGCCATGTCAGCCTGGGTGACGCGCAGGGATGCGGCATCCAGGGCCCCGGAGAAGGCCTCGTGCGAGGTGTCGAATCCCGAGTCGATGACCTCAATGACACGCCCCTGGCCCCGCTCAGACGCCTGGTCTGCGCGGGTGAGCACCGACGGATCATCGATCTCATCGCTGGCCCGCCCCACAATTTCCGGGTACACGATCGGCTCGCGCACGCCATCGGAAACGACTGCCTGGACACCCTGCACGCCCTTGATGGCCGCGAGGGCGGAGGAGGGCGCCTTCACGGCGAAGCCCTCAAACACGTGGTGATAGTCGCGCACATACTCGGTGCTCGCACCGGGCGTGGCGGCCGCTACCGCCTGATCGATGCGCTGTCGCACCCCCTCACGATCAGCACCATCCTCGAGTTGGACGATAACCGTCTGCTGTGCATCCAGGGAGACCCCGGTGTTCGAGGCGGCCTCGGCCTCGTGCGCGTCGGCCGCAAACGAGGGCGGCGCGCTCACGGTCGTACAAGCAAGGGCACCTGCCGCTACAAGCGTCAGCGCCAACCGTTTCCGGGGTAACATCTGTGACTCACTTTCTTCACAACTGGTTAATGGGTGCCTGCATCGTTGCTCGGATCCCTCCGTTCAAGAGTAACCTAGACCCGTTCATCGACAACTAGTTTTCTCAAATTTTCACGCAATCTGTCAAAACGCTCTCACACGCATTTGTCGGACAAACCTACCCATTGCCCAACATTTCAACGAAAAGAAGGGGGACGCCCCTGACCACTGCGTAACGAGGCAGCGACGTGTGCGCACACTCAGTCCCACACATCGGCGACGCCGCGGAGCGCTGGACGCGCGAAAAGGCCCGCGCCTCCCGGAAAACTGACCGGGAGGCGCGGGCCGATGAGGTCAGGCGTGAGCCTGGAGCCAGGCGCTTAGCTGATCAACTGGCCATTGTCGGCGAAGTGGTACCAAGTACCCCAAATACGCAGCCAACCGGTCGCCATCGCACCACTACCGGACTGCAGGTAATACCAGTGACCACCTTCCTGAAGCCAGCCCGTATGCATCGCACCAGTGGCCGGGCTCAGGTAGTACCAGGTGGACCCCACCTGCACCCAGCCCGTGGCCATGGCCCCGGTCCCGGGGTCCAGGTAATACCAACTCACACCCGAAAGCACCCAACCGCTCACCTGAGCACCGGAGGCATTGTGGTAGTACCAGACGCCCCGGTCCTTCACCCACCCAGTACGCATGTAACCCGACGCATCAAAACGATACGTGGAACCATCGACCACAACAGCCGCATCAGCCGGATACGAACCATCCTCGTAGCGGTACCACCAGCCACGACCATCCCACTTCCACACGCCAGCCTTCGGCGTAGGAGCGGGCGCCTCCACGTGAACCACGGCGCTCGCCGACACGACGGACGGCTGCGTCGGATCCACGACACTGATCGTCGCATCACCCGCGCCAACCGCCGTGACCACGCCGTCCTGGCTGACCGTCGCCACGGCCTCGTCCGACGAGGACCACACGAGGTTGACCTCCTCCGCGTCGGCTGGCTCGCGGGTGACGCTCAGCGTCACAGACTCCCCCACCACCAGCGATGACGACTCAGGCGACAGAGACACCTTCGTCAAGGGCTGCGAGGTCACAGGAACCTCCATCACCGCCTTATTGACCGGCCAGTCCCACGCCTGCAGGTACACGACCGTACGGTCTGTAGCCGAATGCTGTGCGAGCTCCGAGAGCTTGACCTCAACGTGGTAGACAAGCAAGCCTTCTTCTCCTCGCCTACCCACGTAACTCTGCTCGCATTCCATGAAGGAATGACCGTCCGCGCTCCACGAGAAACCGCAGCTGGCGATCGGCGAGGAATCGACGATGTCGTAAGAGAGCACGCGCTCATCCCCCTCGCCCGTGATCGCAACGTTCGAGAAGACGGGCGCGTGAGTATCCACGCGAATCGGGTGGGTCAGCTGCTGGGTCACGGGTGACGGACCACCAGTCGTGCCCTCAATGGTGAGCGTGTAGGTCCCGTCCGGCAGCTCGTTACCCTGCGCGTCATAGCCATCAAACCAGGGCTTGTTGTCAAAAGGAATCTTCCGCGGTGGACACATTGTAGAAGCGTCCAGATCCACTGGCCACACTCTTGGGCACGCTTGCGTACTCGTAGGAGCGCACGACCTGACCGGCCTCGTTCGTGTACGTGTAGGTCAGCGAATCGACGTCACGGAGCAGCACCGTCCCCGGGGTGGCGTACGTCCTGGCATTGTCTTGCGTCGAACGCGAGATGATGTAGTACTGGCGGTCGTTGGTGTGGATCGCCATCTCGTCTTCCTCCGCGAAAGGATTGAGCTGCCCGAGGGGCAACCCATGGAAGGTCATCGCCGAAGTGCCCAGCTTGGACGCGCCATAGTCAGGGCTGTCGAAGACCGTCGAGTCACCCCAGGAACCGTAGAATCCCATGTAGGGGACCGTGAGGTCGGGGGCGCCGTCGGCGCTCGTGAAGGTCACCGCTCCGTCGATGAACGTTCCCTGCGGGGTGTTCTCCTTCGCCCACGAGGCGAACTCGGCCTTCGGGGTCACCGTGACGGTCACGGTGGCGCTGGAGGCGGCAGGAACGGTCACAGAGTCGGCCGAGAAGATCAGGTCGATGCCCGCTCCGGCCCAGTTCGTGGAGTTGGCTCGGAAGAGCAAGTCGATCACGTTCTCGGAGAGGGCCTGGCCGCCGAGGGTGTAGGTGCGGGCCTCATCAGAGACGTTGGTCAGCTGCACCTGGAAGCTCCAGCCGTCGGTGCCGTCACCCAGGTCTGCCTTGGGACGCGTCGGGTTTGCGGCTCCCACCACGGTCGGATACACGGGCGAGGTCGTGGCAGCGAGCGCGTCCACCATTCCAGCGCCAACTCGGCGAGGAGACCAGAAGGTTCCATTCGCCTGGCTCGCGTCCACGACCGGGTGAGCGGTGCCCATGAGAAGCTTGGTGACAACCCCGGACTTTTCCTGCTCGGACATCCCCGCGAAAGCGGAGTCGGTGTCCACGCGCTGACGTACGAGCGCGGCAATGCCCGCAACCTGAGCCGCAGCCTCGCCCGTTCCTTCCATTGATTGATAGAGGCGAGGCCGGTCCGGAATAGCGGAGTTGACTTCATCTCCGGGCGCTGCGATCTCCGGTTTAAGCCTCAGATCAGGGGGTCACTCCCCACGAGGAGTCACTCCACGGGTACAGTTCGGAGCCTACTTCCGCGCCGGAGCCGCTCAGAGCGGTGACGGACAGTATCTGCGAGTTCGCGGCGGGTTCACCGATCATGCCCCCATCAGGCTGGTCCGCGCGCCGCGACGAGCGGCCGGAGTCTCCCACTGGCGCAACCACCGTCGTTCCTGCGTTGGCGAGCCTGTCATAGGCCTGCCCGTACAGGAGCGCCGCATCGCCGCTGATGGAACGATTCGCCAAGAAGGACACAATGAGGGTGTCTGGCTTGAGCACCATCGCATCATCCAGGGCCGCCAGGAGGTTACTGTCGAAGGCGTATTGAGAATAACTGGAGACAACCTTGGCGACGACAAGCTGAGCCTCAGGCGCGGCACCCCGATAGGTGGCCCCATTCGCAGCCGCGAGGGCCGCCACGCGAGTGCTGTGCGCGTGCTGCGTAAAGTCTTCCGGCCCGTAGAAGTACTCCTCGTACAGGTCCGTGTCACGATCTGCGTAGTCGTAGGCGAACGGAATCTTCTCGCTGACCCACGCGCCACCCCGGCCGACACCGAGCTGGGAGGTCACGGACGCCATATCGGCCTGCTTGAAGCGCAGGGAGGCGGTATCCATCGTCCCAGCAAAGGCCTCGTGTGTGGCGTCAAAACCCATGTCGAGAACCTCGACAACCTGTGCCTTGCCTTGGACTGACGCCTGGTCGGCGCGGGTCAGCGCAGCCGGATTCTTGATTTCCTCACCGTCGCCCCGGCGAAATTCCGCGTAGAAGACCGGCGTGCGCCCAGTGTCAACGACGGCGGTCTTCACGCCCCGCACGCCCTTGATAGCCTCAAGCGCGGATTCTGGCGCCTTGATCGCAAACCCCTCGAAGACATGGCGGTACTCCGCCACGTCCTCGACGCTCGCCCCCGGCTGGGCCTGGGTGATGGCCTCTCTGACGCGCGTCTTCACATCGGCGAGCCTGGCGTCCTGGTCGCCGCCGACCTCCTCGACACTAACGATGAAAGTACTCCTCCCATCCGGCTTCCCCTGTTCACTCGACGCGGTCTCGGCATGGTCCGTATCGGTCGCAAGCGCATGGGGCATGGTCATGGTGGTGATAGCAAGGGCACTGGTCACAGCTAGCGCCAGTGCCGACAATCGACGGTGAAACATCTGCGGCTCACTCTCTTGACAGCTGGTTGATGGGCGGGCACATCGTTGCACCAGTCCCTGCGTTTAAGAGTAACCCCTCTCAGGCGCCGGAGTAGAGTTTTCTCGACATTTTCTCACAATTGTCAACAGACAATCGCCCCTATTTCTCGCACAGAATTACTTGTTTCCCGACTTTTTGCGGAAATAGCGTGGGGAGTCTCCTCTCTCCCACAGCGCGTTCCCCTCAACGCCCGTCACAGAGTCTGACAGCGCCCCTCTTCATCCCGCGCAACGGCGCAGACACAGGCCCGCGCCTCCCGGGAAACTGACCGGGAGGCGCGGGCCGATGAGGTCAGGCGTGAGCCTGGAGCCAGGCGCTTAGCTGATCAACTGGCCATTGTCGGCGAAGTGGTACCAGGTACCCCAAATACGCAGCCAACCGGTCGCCATCGCGCCACTACCGGACTGAAGGTAATACCAGTGACCACCCTCGCTCAGCCAGCCCGTATGCATCGCACCCGTAGCCGGGCTCAGGTAGTACCAGGTCGCCCCCACCTGCACCCAGCCCGTGGCCATAGCCCCGGTCGCGGGCTCCAGGTAGTACCAACTCACGCCCGACAGCACCCAACCGCTCACCTGAGCACCCGAAGCAGCGTGATAGAACCACTGACCGCCCTCGAATACCCACCCGGTACGCATATAACCGGCAGCGTCAAAACGGTACGTGACACCATCGATCACCAGGACCGCATCAGCGGGGAACGAACCATCCTCGTAGCGGTACCACCAGCCACGACCATCCCACTTCCACTCCCCCACCTTCGGCGTGGGGGCGGGCGTGTCATCGGCCTTGAGGGAAACCGACGATGTCGCCCTGTTTTCAACCCAGTCCCACACCACCAGCTGGATGGTCGCAGGGTCGCCGCCGAGTTGGCTCAGGACGCTCGGGAGCTTGGCTTCGAAGTGCTCGTGGTAGAGTCCGTCGTCTGAGCGGGAGCTCGGATAACTGTTGACGCTCCACAGGGTCAGCGCTCCGTCCGGATCCGTCTTAAATCCGTAGCCGGCGATCGGCGAGGCGTCGGTCACGTCGAAGGAGAGCATGCGTTCCTCCCCCTCACCGGAAACGGTGACGTTCGAGACGACGGGCGAGACCGTGTCCACCGCGAAGCTGTAGCTGGTGTGCTGGGTCGCCGACGAGGGGCCGTAGGTGGCGGCCTCGATCGTGACCGTGTAGCGGCCGTCGGGCAGCTCATTGCCGTCCGCGTCGTAGCTATCAAAGCTCGGGGCGCATCCTGGGGACATGAACTCGGCGTTGTGCACGCCGCGCCAGTGGTCGTCGTAGAAGCCCTTGTCCGCGCGATCGCAGGTGTAGGTGCGCACGGTTGCCCCGGCCTCGTTCGTGACCGTGTAGGTCAGCGAGGGGACGGCGCGCAGCAGGATCGTGCCCGGAGTGACGCTTGTACGAGAACCGTTGCGCGTGATGACAAAACGATCGGGGTAGAAGCCGTGCAGCGCGCGCTCGTCTTCCATCTCGAAGGGGTTGAACTGTCCGAAAGGCAGGTTGCCGCTCATGAGCGTCGACCCGTAGCCGACGTTGTGGTTGTTCGGGGCCTGCTCGTCGAAGATTGCCGGGGTGCCCCAGGAACCGTAGAAGCCCATGTAGGGAACCGTGAGGTTCGGCTGCCCGTCAGCGCTCGTGAAGGTCACGGCACCGTCGACGAACGTTCCGTTGGGCGTGTTGGCCGTCGCGTGCGAGGCGAAGGCTGCCTGCGGGGTCACGGTGACGGTCACGGTGGCGCTGGAGGCGGCGGGCACGGTCACCGACTCGGACGAGAAGGTCAGGTCGATTCCCCGCCCCGCCCAGTTGGTTGAGTGGCCGGTGAAGAGCGTGCTCTGGACGTCTTCGGACAGGGCCTGGCCGCCGAGCGTGTAGGTGTGGGCGGCGTCGGAGACGTTGGTCAGGCGCACCTGGAAGGTCCAGCCGTTCGTGCCGTCACCCAGGTCGGCCTTGGGGCGCGAGGGATCCGGGGCCCCCACGACGGTCGGGTACACGGGCGAGGCCGTGGCCCCGACCGCGTCCACCATTCCCGCGCCGACGCGACGCGGCGAGTAGTAGGTGCCGTCGTTACGTGTCGCGTCTGCGATCGGGTGGGCCGTGCCCATCACGAAGTTACCGACGAGCGCGTCCTTCTCGGCGGTGCTCAAGGCCGCGAAGGCCGGGTCGGTCGCGATCCGCTCGCGCACGAGGGCGGAGATTCCGGCAACCTGGGCCGAGGCCTGGGCCGTGCCCGACTGGCGACCGTAGTAGTTGCCGGGGCTAGCAGACATCACCTCGCCGCCGGGAGCCGCGACCTCGGGCTTGAGGCGCAGGTCGTAGGTCGCACCCGTGCCGGAGAAATCGGAGACGGTGATCGCCCCCGTGCCCAGGTCCGGCGCGTCCTGCTCGTTCACGGAGGCGACGGCCAGGGTCGAGGGGTAGAACGCCGGGAAGCCGAGGAGGCCCGTATCCGGGTTGGTGCCAAAGCTGGAAGTGCCATCGTTGCCGGCGGGCGCGCTGACCACGACCCCGGCCTCGCTCAGCTTCTGGTACACCTGCGAGTACAGGGCCACGGAGTCGGCGCTCATCCCCTCGAGCGTCGCAAAGGAGACGGTGAGGGCGTCGGGCTTGATGACCGCCGCGTCATCGAGGGCCGCCAGGAGCGCAGTGTCGTAGGCCGTGTACGTGCCGTCGCTGGTGACCTTCGCGACGACGAGCTGAGCTCCCGGCGCGGCCCCCGTGAAGGAGGTGCCGTTCGCGGTCGCAAGCGAGGCAACGTGCGTGCCCTGCTCCGACGCTCGGCTGCTCGCGTTACCTGTCGTCGCATCCGTATCCCCGTCGCCATAGTCGTATGCGAAGGGGATCTTGTCGCTCACCCACGCGCCGTCCTTGCCTGCGCCGAGGCTGGGGGCAAGTGACGTCATGGCCTGGCGCGTGAGGCGCGCCGAAGCAGCATCCAGGGAGCCGGCGAAAGCCTCGTGCGAGGTGTCGACTCCGACGTCGATGACCTCGATGACCTGCCCCTGACCCCTCTGGGAGGCCGCCGCGGCGCCCGTCATGCGTGAGGCTGTGCCACGATCGGGGGAGCTGTCGGTGGAGTGGTCGCGCATGTCCCAGAAGTCGGGGTCTGTGACCGGCTCGTGACGCCCCTCGACGAAGGCGCCCTTGACTCCCTGCACGCCCTTGATGGCCGCCATCGTAGCGGCAGGCACCTCGGGCCTGTAGTCGTGACTACCGGCCGGCACCTTGATCGCGAAGCCCTCGAACACGTGATGGTAGTCGCGCACGTCCTGGATGGTCGCGCCGGGACTGACCTGGGCAACGGCCTCACCGATACGCTTCTTGACGTCGGCGTAGCGGGAGGCATGGTCGCCGCCACCCTCCTCAAGCTGGACGATGACCGTGGCCGAGCGTTCGCCCGAGTCTCGGTTCGTCGACGAGGCGTCGGCGCGCTCCGTGTCCGCCGCGACGGAGGACGGCGCACTCATAGCCGTTACGGCGAGAGCGCCGACGGCAACCAACGCCACCGCTGATAGTCTTCGATGGAACATCTGTGCCCACTTTCTTAACGAGTGACAAATCGGCATGCACACACGTGCAGCTCCACTGAACAAGAGTAACCCTATCGAGGGAGGACCACAGCAGTTTTCACGAATCTATCGCACCATCTATCAAACAGGTGTTTCCCGCATTTTCACAACATGTGGAGCGATGTCTAGCATTGTCACCTCACGTATGAGGAATCGCGTCTTTCTCTCATTCCCAGCCCACGCTCCCCCACAATCGCCCGGAGCCAACACCGCGCTGGGCGGCACTGACGCGCGAAGACAGACCTGCGCCCCCGAAATTTCTTCCGGGGGCGCAGGGATTGAGGGCGTCGTGTCTGTCGTCGGGCTAGCCGATCAGCTGGCCACTCGTCGAGAAGTGGTACCACGTTCCCGAGATCTGGAGCCACCCGGTTGCCATGGAGCCACTGGAGGGATCCAGGTAATACCAGGAGGCGCCATCCTTGAGCCAGCCGGTCGCCATATCACCGGCACCATTCAGGTAGTACCAGGTCGAGCCCACCTGCACCCAGCCGGTCGCCATATCACCGGCACCATTGAGGTAGTACCAGGAGGCGCCATCCTTGAGCCACCCGGTCGCCATGGCACCGGCACCATTGAGGTAGTACCAGGTCGAGCCCACCTGCACCCAACCCGTCACCATCTGTCCGGTCGCCGGGTCCAGGTAGTACCAGGATGAACCATCCTTTACCCAACCGCTCGCCTGAGCACCCGAGCCGGTGTGGTAGTACCACGATCCGCCGTCCTTCACCCAGCCCGTGCGCATGTATCCAGAGGCATCGAATCGGTACACGGTTCCGTCAATCGTCAGCGCCTGATCCTTCGGATAGGAGCCGTCTGCGTTGACATACCACCAGCCGCGAGCGTCCTGTTTCCATCCACCGGTCTGCGGCTCGGGAGCCGGAGAAGAACCGACACTCAGCCTCGTCGAATGCAGGGCATAGAGGCGTCGCGCACGTCGACACGCAGGCCCACAGTCGCACTGGTCGGGGTCCACGCGAAGGATGCCGTGCGAGACGCGAGGGCGCTCCAATCCTGGAGGACGGTTTCGGCATGGCCCGGCCCAACCTGAACGAAGCGCACCTCGCGCACGTCCTGGGTACCGCCGGTAGCGGTGACGGTCACCGTCGTCGGCGCACCCAGGCCAGCGTTCAGCGCGTACCCCTCCCCGGCCTCGGCGATGCCAGTGCCCGACAGAGCGAGCGTGGGCGCGGAGTATTCCAACAGGTTCGCCGTTTTGTATCCGGCACTGTCCATCGCTGCCTTGACTGTCTTCCAGGCCTGCGATCCCTTGGCCCCAGCAACGTAGATGGTGGTGTTCGCCTTCGTGTCGGCGTCGACTTCTTCGTCAAGTTGCAGCGAGGTCACGGTCGAAGGCAACACAATGACGCGCGGTGTCTCGCTCCAGAAGGAGAACGTCGTCATCCCCCCTCGCCGAAGAATGCGCTCTCCGGGCGGCCGTTCGAGGCACGGCCCTCGGAGTAGAACTCGCCGTCCACGCCGCCGCGTACGACAATGTGGCGAACGTTGCGGATGCCGCGCGTGACCATGCGCACATTGCTGACCCGATCCCCCAGCTCGAGCGTGTCCACGCCGGTATTCGACACGCCTTCGAACGAGGTGACGGACGCAGGAACAACCAAGCTGGTCAGCTTCGTGCAGCCGCCGAACGCATCGTCACCGACCGCCGTGAGCCTTCCCAGCTCGGGACGCATGTTCACCTCGGTCAACGCACGATCATTCAGGAAGGCGTTATCCGACACCGTGGTCGTGCCACCCAAGTCCACCCGAGTGAGACTCGAGGCGTTCGAGAACGCCCAGGAACCGATCGTCTCAAGCGAATCCGGCAGGTCACAGACGTGAGCCGAGAGCTTTCAAACGCGTAGTCACCGATCGTGCGCGCCGAGGAAGGCAGCGTCACCGTCGCAATGGTCGCACCCGCGAACGCGTAGTCATCGATCTGCGTGACCCCGCCAACGACTGCGTAGGCCCCTCCCGTATTCTTTGCCTGCGGATAGGCAATCAGGTGCGAATGATCCTTCGAATACAAGACACCGTCGACGCTCGCGTAGTTTGTGTTGGCAGCATCGACCTCGATGGAAGTGAGCGCGCTTGTTCCCACAAAGGCCGCCACCAGCTGGTCCGCACCAACATTGGCTCCCAGGCGGATCGACGTGAGCCCGCTCATCCCCGCAAACGCGTTGTAGCCGATCGTCACCACGGAGCCCGGCAGCGTCAAGGTCGTCAGAGTCGTTGACTGGAACGCACGATCCCCAATCGTGGTGAGCTGGGAGGGATGCTCCTTGTCATCCTGGAAGGTGAGCTCCTTCAGCTCCTGGCTCACGAAGGCATCATCGCCGATGACACGTACGCTCGCGGGGATCCACAGCTTCGTCAGCTGCGCGTTATCAAACGCCTCAGTGCTGATCTCGGTGACACCGTCGGGGATCGTGACCTCCCTGGCGGTTCCCGTGTAGGCGGTGAGAACACCGTTCTTGTCGATCTCGAAATCTTCGGACGGATTGGGCTGCGCGGCCGGCGCGACAACGCTGGAATGCGACACCGCCCCAGAGTCGGCCGCGAACGCTGCGGGAACGCTGACCGTAGAGAAAGAAACAACCCCGGTCAGCGCTACTGCAAGCGCCGCCACGTGTCGATGAGACATGACTATGCTCCCTGTGTTGACAATTCGGCAAACGGCGGTTCGGACCATGCGACACGAACGCGCATCACACATTACTCCGCACACTAACGTCACCCACTTGTGACACCAATCCTTCTCACGATGCGGCAATCACCGAAGTGTGCACCCCACCCACAGTACCATTCGCCACCAACAACAAAACGCTCACACCTCTCTCGCCGCGCCGCGACACCCACGTGCGAGCACCCAGAGCAACGCAGACTCTGACCACTCTTACTTGCATCCGATCGTCACCTCTAACGGGATGCCTCACCGCGAGCGCAGATACGCCGGGGGCCGACCCTGCGGTCGGCCCCCGGCGTATCCCATCAACACAGTGCACGTTCTCCCAGATGACTCCTCACAACGATTCTCGTCGGCATCTCCCGGACCCGATTGGCCCGTGCCGTATTCCCTTGTAATGACGTCTACTCTAGGAGGCCAACCTTGTGGGAGCCCCGAGGCAACCTGAGAAAACCCTGTGACTTTTATGGGGCTCGCGCCCCGGACTTCTTGTCCGGGGCGCGAGCCCAGGTGCCGGAAGCACCTAGCGACATGGAATCAGGCGCTCAACTCCACTGGCCCGAATCAGAGAAGTAGTACCACTTCCATCCGATCCAGACCCAGCCGGTAGCCATCGCGCCCGAAGGCTGCAGGTAGTACCAGGAGTCGCCGATCTGCAGCCAGCCGGTGACCATCGCACCGTCGGCCGGGCTCAGGTAGTACCAAGTGCCGCGGATCATCATCCACCCCGTGGCCATCGCGCCACTGTCGGTGTTGAGGAAGAACCACGATCCGCCGACCCTGACCCAACCTGTCGTCATGACACCTTCGGGGCTCATGTAGAACCAGGAAGAGCCGAGGTGCAGCCAGCCGGTAGCCATCGCGCCGGTTGCCTCATCCAGGTAGAACCACGACGCGCCTTGTTTCACCCAGCCGACCGCCTGGGCGCCCGATGCCTGGTGGTAGAACCACGATCCCTGGTCCTTGACCCAGCCGGTGCGCATGTAACCGGACTCGTCGAAACGATAGACGGATCCGCCAATCACGAGCGCGGTGTCCTTCGGGAAGGACCCATCGGCCAGGCGATACCACCAACCGCGCGCGTCACTCATCCACGCGCCCTCCGCCGGTGCCGGGTCCGGGTTGGGTGCGGGGTCCGGGTTCGGCGCGGGGTCCGGGTTGGGTGCCGGGTCCGGGTTGGGTGCCGGGTCCGGGTTGGGCGCCGGGTCCGGCGTCGGTTCGGGGGCACCCGGCATCGCCAGACGCACCCTATTCGTCACGTACGAGGCGTCGCGCACCTCGACGCGCAGAGCAACGTCGGTGCCGGTCGGGGTCCACGGGAAGGTCGCGGAGGCCACGGGCGCGCGGTCCCCGTTATCCGTCATCGCGGTCCAGTCACGAACCAGCGTCTCGGTGCCATCCGCACCGACCTGCACGGCGCGAACCTGCGACGTACCAGCGATGCCACCCGTCACGGACGCGGTCACGTCCACGGGCGTGCCAGCCGGACCCGTCAGCGTATACCCAGCCCCGGCCTCGGCAATGCCGGTACCGGACAAGGCCACCACCGGGAGCGTGATGCTGTGCAGCTGCGCGACGTCGATACCCGCTGACTCAAGCGCAGCCTTGGCGACGTTCCACGCCGCAGAACCCTCGGGGGCGACGACGTAGACCTGCGTGTCCGCCTTCTTCTCGTCGCTCAGCTCGGGCTCGAGGTCGAGGCGGATCAGCGTGGACGGCAGCACGAGGACGCTCGGCACGTCAACGCCGAAGGACACGGAGGTCATGCCCTCGCCGAAGAAGGCGCTCTGGCGACGACCGTTCGTCGGGCGACCGTCGTAGACGAAGGAGCCGTCCACGCCGCCGCGCACGATGATGCGGCGAGGCATCGGAACCCAGCTGCCCTCCATGCGGATCGAGCGCACCTTCGTGCCGTACTCGACAACCTCCAGGGAGTTGTTGACGACGCCGGTCGAGCGCTCAACAGAGTCCGGGATGACCAGCTCGGTCAGGCCTTGCACTCGGCGAAGGCCTCGTCGCCGATGACCCTCAGGCCAGCGGGCAGGACGACGCGCGTGAGTGTCTTGTTGGCGCGGAACGCCGCGGCACCGATCTCGACCGTGCCCGCGCGCACCGTGTAATCGGTGAGCGAGTTCGCGGCCGGTGACAGAATCAGGTGCAAGCCGTCGTCCGCCTTGCGGTACAGGACGTTGCTGTCGGCCGAGTACACCGTGTTGGTCTCGGCAACGGTCAGCGACGCGATCTTGTTGGAGTTGTACAGCGCGGTCTCGCCGAAGGAAGTCACACCCGCACCGATGTGGAACGAGGTCAGGGTGCCCGTCTCCGAGAAGGCCTGCTCACCAACAGTGGTCACCGAATCCGGCAGCGTCACGGAGGACTGGCCGGCGCGGCTGAAAGCGAAGTCACCGATGGAGACCAGCCTGCCCAGCTCGGGGCGGTAGTTGACGCTCAGCTTGGAGCCGCTGGACTCAAAGGCGCTGCCCTTGATCGTGACGGTGCCGCCCAGGTCAACGGTTTCCAGCTTGCTCACGTTGCAGAACGCGCAGGTTCCGATCGTCTCAAAGCCCTCGGGCAGGGTGAGCGAGGTCAGCGAGGAGAGGCGGAAGGCCTCGTCGCCGATCGAGCGCAGAGACGCGGGCAGGGTCACGGTCACCAGCCCGGACTCCGTGAACGCCCGGTTCGCGATCTCAGTGGTCCCATCCATCACCGTGTACGTTCCGCCGGAGTTCTTCGCCGTCGGGTACAGGATCAGGCGCGAGTGGTCCTTGGAGTACAGGACGCCATCCACGCTGTCGTAGAACGGGTTGTCCGCATCGACCTCGACGCTGGTCAGCGCGCGGGTCTCCGCGTATCCAGAGGTCACCGATTCGCCGGAGACCTTCGGGCCGAAGGACAGCGTCGTCAGAGTCGTGACGTAGTCGATGAACTCGGCGCCAATCGTCGCGACGGAACGCGGCAGGGCCAGCGCCTCCAGGGACGTGTGCGCGAAGGCGCGATCACCGATCGATGTCAGCTGCGAGGGGGCAGCCTTGTCGTCCTGGAAGGTGATCTTCTTGAGCGAGGAGTAGATGAACGCCTCGTTGCCGATGGTGCGCACACCGGCGGGGATCGTCACGTTCTCCACGGTCGAGCTGGCGAATGCGCGCTCGCCGATGTCGGTGACGCCCTCGGGGATGACGACGTCGGTCGCGCTGCCCTTGTAGGCGGTCAGCACGCCACTGTCGTCGATCACGAAGTCGTCGGCGTCGGCGGAACGGACAGTCACGGGGATCTGCGCGGTCTTAGCCGTGCCAGCCACGTTCGTGACGGTCGCGCTCAGCGTGCCGACACCCGCGTGATCGCCGCCCGTCAGGGTCGCCGTCGTCGACTCGGTTCCGGCCACGACGGTCGCCAGATCGGCGGGTTCGACGCTCCAGGTGACCTCACGGCCAGCCAGCAAGGGAGCCAGGTACGCCTTGAGGGAGGCCTCCTCCCCACCTTCACGGCGACGGAGGTCTGCGCGAGTTCGATGCCCGCGTCCTCGGAGATTTCACGCACGTGGACCGTCGCGGAGGCCGACAGAGTCGGCTGGGAGGCGTCGGTCACGGTGATCGTCGCGTCGCCCGCGGCCACAGCGCTCACCTCGCCGGTCTCGCTCACGGTCGCCACGGCCTCGTCCGAGGAGGACCACACCAGGTCGGTCACGTTGGCGTTCGTCGGCTCGTAGGAGGCGGTCAGCGAGACCTTCTCACCGGCAACAACCGTGGACTCGGCCGGGGTCAGCGTCAGCGAGGTCATCGGGATGGTCTGGAAGCGGATCTGCTGGCGGGCCTGGTTCTTGCCCCAGTCCCAGGCGTACAGGTAGGAGGTCGCCGGGTCGGACGAATCCGCGCGGTCGACCAGGTCCGCCCACTTGATCTCGTAGTGCTTGGAGTAGGTGCCGTCGGCCGCTCGGTTCGCGCCCACAGCCTCCTTCTCGTCGTAGTAGTGGCGAGACGTGGGAGACTCGGAGAACGCGATACCCGCCAGCGGCGAGTTATCGGCGACGTCGAAGGAGACGACGCGCGCGTCGCCCTCACCGGTCACGGCGACGTTCGAAATAGTGGGCGCCTGGGTGTCCAGCACGAACTCCCACGTCAGTTCCTGCTTGGTGGAGGAGGGCGCGACCGAGGAGGCCTCGATTGTCAGCTTGTAACGACCGTCGGGCAACTCGTTGCCATCCTTGTCGAAGCCGTCGAAGACCGGGTTGTTGCCCTCCTGGCTCTCCACGGGCTGCACGGCGCCCGCGGCGAAGCTGAACAGGGATTTCTTCGCGCGCTGGAAGGTATAGGAGCGCACGGTGTCCCCGGCTCGTTCGTGTACGTGTAGGTCAGCTCCGGCGTGTTACGCAGCATGCACGTGCGCGGAAGCATCTTGTTGGGTGCTTCCTGGGCCGCGGAGCGCGACATGATGAAGTAGGCGGGATCGACCGCGCGCACGGACATCGGGTCCTGGCCGACCAGCGGGTTCAGTGCGCCCAGGGGCACGTCCGTCGCCGGGTTCATCAGGGTCGAGGAGCAGGAGTGCGCGGTGCTGGTCTTGCCGTCGTACCACTTGCCGTCGAAGACTGCGGGCTCGCCCCAGGAACCATAGAAGCCCATGTAGGGAACCGTCAGGTCGGGAGCTCCGTCGGTGCTCGTGAAGGTCACGGCGCCGTCGATGAAGGTGCCCTTGGGCGCGTTTGCGTTCGCGTACGAGGCGAAGGCCGAGCGCGGGGTCACGGTGACGGTCACGGTGGCGCTCGACTTGGCGGGCACGGTCACGGACTCGGAGGAGAAGGTCAGGTCGATGCCCTGCCCCGCCCAGTTGGTGGAGTGCTCGGTGAAGAGCTCACCCTCGACGATCTCGGACAGCGCCTGGCCGCCGAGCGTGTAGGTGTGGGCCTCGGTCGACATGTTCGTGAGCTCCACCTGGAAGCTCCAGCCCGACGTACCGTCTCCCAGGTCAGCCTTGGGGCGCGAAGGGTTGGCAGCTCCCACCACGGTCGGGTACACGTACGAGGTCGTGGCCGCGACCGCGTCCACCTGACCTGCGCCGACGCGACGCGGAGAGTAGTAGGTGCCGTTGTTCTGATCGACGTCCAGCAGCGGGTGGGCGGTGCCCATCAGGAAGCTGGTGACGATCGTCGTCTTCTCGTCGGCCGACAGGGAGGCGAACTCCGGGTCCTCGTTGAGGCGCTGGCGCACGAGCGTCGTGATGCCCGCAACCTGCGGGGTCGCCATGGACGTACCGGACATCGATCGGTATTCATTGCCCAGGACCGCTGCCACAATGTTGCCGCCGGGGGCCGCGACCTCGGGCTTGAGGGTCAGGTTCGGGGTGACGCCCCACGACGTGAAGTCGGAGATCGTGGGGTTGTTCGAGGCCAGCTCGAGGCCCGCGTGCGGGTTCGAGATGGAGATGGAGTGAGAGTCGGCGGCGTTGATGGCCTCGATCAGCGCGTCCTTCTCCTTCTTCGTGATGGTCACGGTGGGCAGCGTGTGCGTGGACTCGATGGTCGCCACGTAGGGGGTGTCCGTCTCGTCAGCGTCGCCGATGATGAGGGCGGCGGGCGTCGAGCTCAGCTTGGTCAGCGCGCTAACCTTGGCCTCGTGCGTCATATCCGCGCCGGTCGCGCTGTCCGATCCGCCGCGGTCCTCCAGGACGATGACGTTGGACAGTCACCGGGGTGCTGCGCGACCATCGTCTCCAGGGCTGCCGCGTCGCCGATTCCGCCGTAGATAACGGTGTAGGTGCCCTCCGTGATGTCCAGCAGACTGGGCACGAAAGCGTCCTTGAGTCCGCGGGACTTGCGGTAGACAACCTTCTTGTCACCGTAGGTCAGGTAGGGCAGGGCGTCCTGGTTGTTGACCGAGGCAATGGCCAGGGTCGAGCCGTAGGAAGCGGGTTCAGAGACCGTGCCCGAGTCGGGGTCGGTCGCATAGGGCTTGCCCTTACCCGAGTAGTTCGAGAAGGCGCTCGAGTAGGAGTTGCCAGCGGCGGCGTTGACGGTCACGCCGGCTGCTGCGAGGTTGTTGTACACCTCGGAGTAGACGGTTCCAGCCTCGGTACCCATGCCCGCATCGTCACCGAGCGAGAGATTGATCGAGTCGGGCCTGAGGACGACCGCGTCGTCGAGGGCCGCCAGCACGGTGCTGTCCGGGATTGCCCCGTCCTTGTCGGCGGCGACCTTGGCCACGATGATCTGGGCGTTGGGCGCGGTGCCCTGCAGGTCGGGCGCGTTGGCGGCCGCGATGGAGGCGACGTGCGTGCCGTGGGACAGGTCCTTGGTGGAGGTGGGCAGCACGTTGGCGTCGTTGTCGGCGTAGTCGAAGACGAAGGGGATCTTCGCGTTGATGTAGGCACCGGTCTTGCCGTGGCTCAGCTGGCTGGCGAGGACCTCGACGTCGTGCTGCGACAGGCGCACGGATACGTCGTCCATGGACCCGGAGAAGGCCTGGTGGGTGGACTCGATACCCGTGTCGATGACCTCGATGACCTGGTTGTCGCCCTTTTGCGGGGTCTGGTTCGCGCGGGTCATCTCAAGGGAGGACCCGTTCTTCAGCTCGGGGTTCACGGCGTCCGCGCCGGCCACGCCGGTGTCGCCGTCGACGACCATCGGCTTGTGGTAGCGTTCGATGAAGGCGGTCTTGACGCCCTCGGTGCCCTTGATGGCCTCGAGCGCGGCGGCGGGTGCCTCAATCGCGAAGCCGTCGAAGGCGTTGGTGTAGTCACGCACGTGCGTGATGGAGGCGCCGGGGAACTCAGCCTCGATCGAGGCCGCGACGCGGTCCTTGACGGTCTGGTGCTTGGTGGAGAAGGAATGGCCGAAGGCGCGCTGCGTCCAGGGCACTCCCGCGTTCGTTCCCTCCATCTGGACGATAAACATGGTCGGGGTGTCGTCGGCGGGCTCGGGGGTGGTGCTCGCGCTGTCTTCCCCGGCCTCGTCGGCGCTGTCGGAGGGCGTGGGGGCTGCCGATTGCGCGTCGGAGGACGAGGCCTGGGTGTCCTCGGTCCCCTGCGTCGGGCTCTGCGCGGCGGCACCGGATTGCGTCTGGTTCTCATCATCGGCGGCGAAGGCTGCCGGAATACTGACTGTGGTCGCTGCGAGGGCGCCGGTTACTACCAGCGCCAGCGCCGTGATTGATCGATGGGACATCCGTGGCTCACTTAGTTGACAACTGGGCGTGGGGCGCGTCGCGTCACGGTGACACACCCAGTGTCAAGACTAGAGCGGGGAGCCTCTCAAAACTAACCTCTTCCGCCTTTATTCTCGGCATCCGTCAAGGGCTTTACCCTCGATGCTTAATAGGGTAGACTGCTCTATTTTAGTCTCGCCTTAGTTGCAATAGTTTTGTATTATTTTGGCTGGTCCCACACGTGAAGCCTTCGCCAACCCGAGCGCGGGCACGCGCAGACACAAACCCGCCAGGAGGCCTCGGACATCAGTGCCCACGCCCCCCGGCGGGTGTGTGTATGGTCGCGCCTTGACGGCCCGATGCACTCAGAGAATGACGGCGGTTCCCGTCGCAATTGCGGCGAGCATACCGTTGTCGCTGCCGGCCGTGAAGTAGTCAACCTTCACGCCGACGACCGCGTTGGCACCCATCGCCTGCGCGCGTGCGCACATCTCGTTGACGGCCGTTGCGGCGGCGTTGCCGATCTCCTCCTCGTACTGGGAGGCGCGGCCGCCGAACATATTGGACAGGCTGGCGCCAAAGTCCTTGAAGACATTGACACCGGCGAACGTCTCGCCGGATACCATGCCGATGTAGCGCTTAATCGGCGTACCCTCAACGGTCGGGGTCGTCACCACAAGCATCATGTTCTCCTTTGGTTAGGTTGTGAACAGACCAACATTACCCGCATTCCCGCACGAAGGCTAGTAGGTCCGCGCCCGCGCGGGCAGGGACCACCTGACAGCTCGGTGCGGACCGGGCCGCTGCAATTCGGACTGTTAGGCGTCGCCTGCGAGTTTGATCGGGTGCCGGATGATCGTCTTGAGTTTCTCGGGAGCTACCTTGCGGGCATCCACGCGCTACCCTTCAACAGATTCAGCACATTGTCTTGCATAACGGCATGCACAGCTGCTATGCTTCCTGCCATAGCTCCCCGTCATCCCCAGGGATTGGCGGGGTTTACTCTATCCGGAGGCGTCACAATGACTGTGCGTATGGCCGTCGTCATCGACTATCAGAACGTTCACTCACAGCCGCCCAACTCTTTCTGCCCGGCCGCCCTATCGAGGAGAGCCTGATCGACCCGTTTCGATTCGCGAAGCAACTTGCGAAGGCACGTAACAAGGATGGCCAACATGAGGTTGAAGTTTCACGAGTCGAAGTCTTCCGCGGCATCCCAATCCCCGACGACGACCCTGACGGTTACCGCCGCAACCTTGAGCAACAATCACAATGGGAGTACGGACATCACAATGCCGTCTCGGTAACTCTGCGCCCACTCAAGTACAACTGGGAATGGATCGAGGGAATTAAGATTCCGATCCGATCATCTCGCAGAGAAAAGGGCATTGACGTTATGTGCGCCCTCGCACTCGTTAGGCTCGCCCGATCAGGCAGCTACGACGTCGTTACCCTCGCCTCGCGGGATACCGACCTCGCCCCTGCCCTTGATGAAGCACACAAACTACAGGCCGCAAAGATTGAAGCGGCAAAGTGGTACGACCCCTCCGACAGGCGAACATTTGGAAGTATAAAAACCGAAGCGCGGCTCTGGACGACCTCCATGAACCGAGATCATTTCATGGGTTCGCTAGACCCTCGAAACTACGAGTAGGTCCGTTCCCACCACAAGGACACCGCACGAGGGCAACGCCATGAACATGCACGTCTACGGCTCCAGCGCCGACGACTCCCCCACCGTCCTCCTTATTCACCCGATGCTGTCGTCTGCCTCGCGCATGAAGGCCGCAGTCGCCGACCACATGGGCGACGGGCTGCGTTTCCTCATACCGGACCTGTCCGCCCACGGGGACGAGGCCTCGGCCCCCTACGTGTCAGCGGCGGCCGAGGCGGCGGCGATCCACTCCTGGCTGGTGGACCACGGGATCCGCCGTCTGGCTCTGGGATTCGGGGCGTCGCTCGGCGGCGTCGTGTTCTTCGAGCTACTGCGCTTCCCAGATCTGTCGTTTGACCGCCTCTTCATCGAAGGCGTGAGCTTCTACTCGGGAGGGCCGATCTCGAGGACGGGCGGCGCAATCCTGAGCCACATCATGGTCGCAAAGCACCGCAAGGCCGTGCGCGACCCCGAGGCCGGGGTTCGCAAGCTCGCGCGACTTTTCGGCGAAGAGGTCGCCCGCCCCATGGCCGAGAGCCTTGCTGCGATGAGCGAGGAGAGCATTCGGGCGATCATGCGCGACTGCTCGCGGGTCACACTGCCGCACCTGTCCCCCGACGTTCAGCGCCGCTGCACGTTCGCGTACGGGCAGAAAGACTCGGACCTGCGACTGGCACGGCGCACGGTTCCGCGCCTCTATCCCGAAGCGGAGTTGGTCGTGTGGCCGGGGTGGGGCCATTGCGAGCGCATGAGCCGTGACTCGCGCGCCTACGGGGCGATGCTGCGGAACGTCGCCCTGGGCGGCCGAGAAACCACAGCTAATCCCAGAGGCAACTCAGCAACCGCAAACTCACGGAAACCTCAGTCACGAGCCCAAGACATACACACGGCCACGCGCTAGCGGCCTGCACCCACAGGGTTACATTCCCCCGGTAGACGCCATTACTGCGCGGCGCGCCGCAAGATTGATCACCTGCGCCCCTTCCTGCCTTTCTTCCCTCGCGCCGGACATGTGACTGACGCCAATCCAGGGCATGATAAAGCAAGAAGGAACACCCGTTTCCTCTGCGATCCTCCGCACCGGCAAACCCGGCCAAACGCGCTCAGCAGCCTGCAAAAACAGAGCGGGAGTCTCTATGGGGACCTCGACAGGCTCATCGAACCTCCAACCGCGAGCATTAATCTGCCCATACAGACTCTTTGCCCGCATGTCAGAGATTAGATGGAGCCTACTGGCACGCTTAATGATCGCCATTAGGGACACTCCAAAACGTGCCTTAATTCGCAATAAGTCAGTCAGCATAGAACGCTCATGAACAAGCTCACGAAGAGGAGCTTCGGGCAAAAGAAGCGCACCAGCAAAATCAAATGCCTTCAGTTCCTGAGGCGACCTCGCACGGGGTGCCCTAGCCATATCGTGATCAAAGAGCAGGTGAGCCAACTCGTGCGCAATAGTCAGACGCTGCACATCTCCACGTTTGGGAGCCAAAGTGCCAACCAGAGGCCTGTCCTCACTAGCGGACGGGTGAGACACCCCAGCCATGTCCGTCCCATAAGAACGCTCAGGATCCAAGTTGGCCACGACTGCAACGCCCATACGCTCCACAAGCCTTGTCATGGAACCGACCGGCGCGTCCGCACGCAAGCCAGCGACTTCCCGGATCGCCGCAGCCGCATCCTCAGCATCCAACCCGCTCATCTGAGGAGGAACGAATGTGCGATACCCCGACTCAAGAGACGTCACGCGCCACAGATCACCCGCAAGCTGCACGAGTACACCGATTCGGCGTTCCTCACGCGCCCGCGTTGAAGACTTCTTTCGGAACGTTGCGGCAGCCGCATCCGACACACGCGGAGCACGAGCAAAACGAAGGCGGAACATCGAACTCCAGAGCTAGTCTCGTCACCAGCTCCTCGGAAAATGGAGAAACACCGTGCACAATTTTCGAGACGGCTCCCTGCGTCATACCCAAACGAGAAGCCAGTTCTCCCTGTGTCATCCCTTCCAAATCCAGAAGGGCCGACAGACGCCTCCCATAACACCTATTCACCGAACCCATCAGCTATAGCCTCCTCCGCGTCGATCTGAGCAAAGAAGTCCTCCAACGGATTTTCTTGATTATCGACGAATCGCAGCGCCTTCAAGACCCCAATGTCATCACTCAGCGGAATACTTGCATCAATCGGTGTTTGACTGCCGAACGCACCCTTCCCTTTCGGATGAACGAGACGCAATGTGAAGCCCTCCTCAACCCTGCCCGGGTCCACATAGTCCCAGAGGAGCAGAAGATTCAACGCGGGAGCACCCTCGTCTTCAACCTCAAGAAGGGACGGCTGCCAGAAGGCCTGACGCGCCCCATTCCGACCGGCAGCCGGAACCCCGCCAGGAAAGACAGTTGAAGACTCTTTCAAAAAGCGCGCGCAGACTCCATCCGATTCCACCAGCAGCTGTCCCATGCGTTGCGGCGAACCGGCTACCCGCCACCCATTCGGAAGCTCACCCCCAGCCGTGAGGACCTCACGCAAGCACGCGCGTGCGACGAGTGGACGCAGCATCGGATACTTTTCGTGGGCAAGCCCGTGCATACGTCGCTCGGCATCTTGGAGAGCTTCCCAGTGCGCATTCCAAAGCACAGGGGAGAGCTGCTCGGCAGCGCTTTGCATAGTCTCGATCATGTTCGTGTCGCTCATCTCAGCCTCCGATAAACCTTTGGGAATATTATGCACTAAAAAGACATGTCGATGGGGCAGACACAACACGATCGTCTATGACTCAGACAACAGTTACTCAGGCCCGCAAACCAACGCATGGCGACGGACTTCGCCCAGGCCGCGTCCGCGCGCGAGCATCCCCGTCTGCGCAAAGCAGAGGCTCTTCAGTGGCACTGAATTATCGCGATCATGCAGGGGATCCGACCGCGCACAACCCGATAGGTGACACCCGTGTAACCCATGCGTTCAAAGAACGCCCGGTAGGACGCCGGGTCGAAGTGCTCCTGGAAGTGCACGCCGAATCGGGAGATCAGCCTCAGGAACATGGTGTGCGCGCGCTTCTTGGGAATCACGTAGGTAGGAACAATGATCGTGCCGCCCGGGCGCACGACCCGCTTGAGCTCTTGAGCGCGTCGCCCGGTTCAGGCAGCAAGTGGATGACGTTGCCCGCCACGACGGCGTCGAACGAGTCGTCCGCGTAGTGCAAGTCGGTGATATCCGCCTGCTCGACGACCACATGCGGGAACCGTGCGAGCTTCTTGCGTGCCTGCTTGAGCATCCCCTCGGAATAGTCGGTCGCGACCACACGCGCGCACGTGGGGGCGATGGCGGCGCTAATCGCGCCCGTTCCGCACGCACATTCGAGCACGGTGTCACCGGGGCGAATCAACCGGGCAACGGCAGTGCCCGTCCCGTCGTACACCCTCCTGTTGAGCGTGTTGACGGCGAGGTCGTAGAGCGGGGCAACTCGATCCCAGATCATATTATTCCTCCACTGTCAAACAAGGTGACAGATCAACGAAAACTAATGATACCCAAGTTCCAGAAACGCTCGAGGCGACTGCATAGCATCCTCCAGAAGCCCCGCCCGGGCAAGACCCACCACTTTGGCCACAGTCCTTGCCTGACAGTTGATCGCCCGCTCCGGATTATGCTCGATATCAGTGAATGCATCGAACATCATGACCTGCTCAACGAGCTTGTCATCACGACAGAGAGCCGAGGCGTACAACCAGTCGTAGAAATAAGTCTTCGGCTCTAATGGGAATTCATGTGCAAAATACTTGAAACCAACGAGCTTTCCACTTGCCCTCAATCGCCGATCTGTTTTTGCCGCACGACTCGAGGCATCGAAAAGATCAACAAACGGGCCACCATGCGAAAACACTTTTGAAGCCTGGAAAGCACATTCAACACTGTAACTTCCACGTCCTGGATGCTCAATCATCAAATTGAACGCGCTTAACTGAACGCCAAGGTCTCTTTCACTCTTGGACGACACCTCCAGAACGCGCGACGAAGGAAACTGAGCCACATACGACGCATGCAAACTCGCAATCGAACGCTGCTTCTGCTGAATAGAAGATCCAGAAAACTGCTCACAATCCAGAGACAACTCCGAAACATACGGCTTGGCCGAGTCAGGCACAAACACCGGCCTACGAACCATGACGAGACCCCTTCTCACTCAATACGACATCCCAATAATTAAGGAAAGCAAAGACGTTCATACTCTCTAGTATTCTTACTTTCCCCTGACCGCAAATGCTTTCATACTTATTCAGACTGTGCAACCTTGCGCACTCGTCTTACAAAATTATCCTTCATGAAAAAATCGCGTTGTCCCACTGCAAAGCCTGCCTGATATCAGACTCTATTATTCTTCTCTCGTACGTTTGCGATAGACCAGCACACCGAGGCCGTGGACCCCGAAACCGAGCAAGCTGTAGCCCACCCCGTAGATGAGGGCACTGTCGTTGAGGAACAGGTACATCGGCGCCAGAAAGCACACAAAAGGTGCGAGCAGCCACAGGAGGCTAAAGCCCTCCTTCACACCGTCCCAGGCTCCAAACCCCATTGCCAGGATCGGCAGGATCACGAGCAGGATCAGGAACACGAGGCTCTTCACGATCTCCATCGAGTCCGAGACGCTCGAGAGACTAAACCACGCCGCCAGCACCAGCAGGTAGATGCCAAACAGCACTGCGATACGAATCCACGTTGATTGTGTCGTCCACCTCATGACTCAATGATAGCCGCCTCACATGAAGAAAACAGCTCTTTGACACGTCAGCTGTGCGGGCCTCGACAAGGGCGTGAACGACCCGGCGTCGCGGTGCTCGCAACGCCGGCAGTGGGGTGTGGGCTACTTGCAGAAGCTACCGAAGAAGCCGCTCTTCTTGCGGGCGGCGGCATACTCCTCGTCGGTATGATTCTTGTCGCACCACTGATCCGGGGGGAACCTGTTCCTTCACCGAGTCGATGTGCTTGCCGCAGCCCTTCCAGGTGGTCTTTCCGCATACCTCGCAGGTGGTGGGTCGACACATGGTTGTTTCCTTCCGTTGTTGCGCCGCGGATCCTTGGGCGGATCCGCGCCATGGTGTTGTGACGTTGCGCCCGCAGTCTGGCCGCGCCATCGCATTAGGCCAATCTGAGGAACAGTTGCTCGAGTTCTTCGAGCGTGATGCTCCCGGTTGTGACGAGAGATTCTACCGCTTCGCACTCCGACGCAGGAGCGTTTTCGGCTCCCGCATCCTCAATCGCACACTGGGACATGATCGTCGCGACGGCAAGGTAGCTGGCGCGCTTGACCGCAGAGTTAACGGCCGCGAACTGGGTGAGCACGTCACGGCAATTTGTATCCCCGCTCTCGATGTGGTCGATGAGGCTGTCGAGCTGCCCGCGCGCACGCTTGAGCCGGTTCACGACCTGCTTGCGCGTCGTCATGCGCACCCCTCCCCCGTGACGAGGACGGCCTCGGCCTTGTCTCCGAGCCACGCCCGCAGCGTCTGAATGCCGCCCGACAGCATGGTCACATTGAAGCCCGCGTGGCGCACGATGCGGTAGCCGATCCAGGAGCGCACGCCCGCGGCGCACATGACGACGAAGGGCTGGTCGCCGACCTTCTCATCGACCCAGGAGCGGACCTCGTCGAGGCGGTCGCGCAGCTGGGTGTGGGGAATGTTGAGGGAGTTGGGCATGTGCCCGGCAGCGTACTCGCCAGGCGTGCGCACATCGAGGACCGGCATGTCTTCGGTCAGGGCGTCCGGGCCGGTCAGGACGAGCTCGCCGGTCACCACGTTGTGGGCGACCATGCCGGTCTGGTTGACGGGGTCCTTGGCCTGGCCGTAAGGCGGCGCGTAGGCGAGGTCCAGGTCGATGAGATCCGTCGCGCTCAGGCCGGCCCGCATGGCGGTGGCGATGACGTCGATGCGGCGGTCCACGCCGTCGGCGCCCACGGCCTGCGCGCCGAGAATCTGTCCGTCGGTGCCGACGTGCATGAGGATGTGCACGGGCTTGGCGCCGGGGAAATAGCCCGCGTGCTGGTTGGCGTGCGTGTGCACCGTGAAGTACTCCGCGCCCGAGGCGTCGAGGGCCTGGCGGTTAGCGCCGGTCATGGCGGCGGTGAGACTCCCGATCCGAACGATTGCGGTGCCCTGGGGGCTCGGGATGGGGCGCGCGGTGGCTTCGCCGTGTTCGGCGTCGGCGATCGCGTCGGCGACGAGGCGTCCCCCGCGGTTCGCAGGTCCGGCCAGGGCGACGGGGCGGTCGTGGTCGCGACCCATCGTGCCGTCGCCGATCGCGTAGACGTCATCGGCGCTAGTACGCCCGTGCTCGTCGACGAGGATGTAGCCGCGGCTGGTCTCGATGCCCGCGGCCTCGGCGAAGGCGGTGTCGGGGCGCACGCCGGTCGACAGCACGATGACGTCGGCGGTCAGGATGGTGCCGTCGGAAAGCGTCACTGAGTCGTGGTCGTCGCCGTGGGTGATGGTCTGGGCGGCAACTCCTGCATGGACGCACACGCCGAGGCTGCGCAGCTCATGGGTGACCAGCGTGGCCATCTCGACCTCGAGGGGCGGCAGGACGTGCTCGGCGTACTCGACGAGGTGGGTCTCGAAGCCTCTGTGCGCGAGGGCCTCGGCGGCCTCGATGCCGATGAAGCCGGCGCCGAGGACGACGGCTCGCGTTCCCGAGGCCTCGCGCAGGGCGAGGGCGTCGTCGACCGTACGCAGGGTGTGCACGCGCGGGGAGTCGAGGCCGTCGATGGGCGGGCGGGCGGCGACGGCTCCCGGGGAGAGGATCAGGTGATCGTAGGCGAGCGTGTACTCCTCGCCCGTCTCTGTATCGGCCACCTGGACGCTGTGGGCACCCGGGTCGATCGCCGTGACCTCGGAGTTGATGCGCACGTCGAGGTTGAGTGCGGCCTTGAGGGTTTGCGGGGTGTGGAGGAGGAGCTTGGCGGGGTCTTCGATCTCGCCGCCGACGTAGTACGGGAGCCCGCAGTTCGCGAAGGACACGTACTTGCTGCGCTCCAGCACGATGATCTCGGCGCCCTCGTCGCGCCTGCGCAGGCGCGCCGCCGCGCTCATGCCACCGGCGACTCCTCCGACAACTACAACTCGCATGTTCGGCTCACTTTCTGGCTCGGGGGACGTCTTCTCTGACCACTTCGATGATACCCCTGGGGGTATCGCGCCACAAGAGACTTCGCCCTACTCCCACCCATGTCCACCACCCATTGACACCGCCAACTTCTTGCGCCGAACTGACACACACCCTAATATGTAGTTTATGAGTAACCTAGGACGCTATCAGGAGTTCACCACACAGGCTAAGGAAGCAGGAGGGGTGGATTCATTGCTGGACGCGATCAAACGCGACGCCGTCTCAGAAGCCGCACCAAAATATAAAGGGAGAGGCATCATTATCGGTACCATAATCACAGCCACTGCTTTGGGATAGTAGAGTTTCTCCGCAACAAGCAGCAAGAGCGCAAACAGAGCAACAGAAAAGCGAAAGAAGCTGAGAAGGCTCTCCACGCACTCACTGAGTTTTCCTCACAGTCGGCAAACTGCGGGGAAGGTGGCGAGCACGATCAGATCGGTGCCCCAGAATCAACAGAGTCCCAAAGCAAAGCCAACTACGAAGGAGCTAATGATACCAACAGGTCCTAGCCACTACGTTATCCGCCGCGAAAATGGACCCGGCTCACAGTGGGACGAACCATGCCGTTGCATGATCGGCTCAGATCATGACCCTAACGGCTACACCATTTCACTGATGGACTATGAGCGCTGGGATAGGGAGGACGGACGCTACCGCGCAAACCCTGATTGCCCAGTCTGTGGCGGCGATGGAGCATGTGCGCTGTGCGAAGGTGACGATTGATTTTCAACCTGAATGCACAAAGCACCCCATGCTCGATCAGCTTTCAGCAGTTCATGAACTGCTGCTAAAAACGAAACCAAACCCCGGGCTTCCAACGGAAGCCCGGGGTTGGATGGTGGAGATGGGGGGAATCGAACCCCCGTCCAATAGTCGGCCCCGAATTCTTCTCCGAGCGCAGTCTACGGTTTTATTTCTCGGCCCCCGGCATTGCGTAGACTCACCGCCGGATGGGCTCAGTTGATTGAGTGTCGGAGGCGCCCCACCAACATGGGCGACTCCCAGTGGCTCCCTAGACGACGCCAGACACCGGGCCGGAAGCAACTCCCGGGCTGACGGACTAAAGGTTCAGGCTGCGATATCAGGCAGCGAGAACGTAGTCGGTGCGATTCTGTTCGGCACCTATTGGTTTGCACGCATCGTTTACGAGTTGAGCGTACATTCTCGGCTCGCTTCACTTCGATCGACGACCACTGTCGAAACCGATCATCCCCTCTTGAGTTTCAACTCCCCGACGCCCAGCGTTACCGCAGACCATCGGACACATCAGCATACAACCGTCCCACGTACGCCGTCAAGACAGAAAACCCATCGCACGAGGAAAGAGGCCCCCGCGAACACGCGCAGGCCTCGTCCCTACGAGCGCCGCTGTCCTACAGGAGCTTCGTGGACTCCAGCTTGGCCACCATCCGCCGATTGCCGCGCACCAGTAATGGGCGTAAAGCCAACCCCAGGAACGCGGCGAACAGGATGAAGGAAGCGAGGAACCACATGGCGTCCGCATACTCGTGCCCCGAGTATCCGGCGATCGACGCACGAAGCGCCGTGATCGCGTGGGTGGCCGGCAGGAACGGGGACACAGACGAGAAGAAGGGCGGCAAAATTGCCAGCGGGAACGCTCCTCCGGCTCCCGAGATCTGTAGGACCAGCAAGAACACACCCAGGGCCTTGCCCGCATTCCCGAACGTCGCGATCAGCGTGTACATCAAGAACGAGAACACCACAGCCGTCAGCCACAGGGTGCCCATGAACTCCAGGGGGTGGTTGTGCTGAACCTTCAGGAAATACAGGTCACCCAGCCCCAGCAGAGTCGCCTGGGCGAGCGCCACCGTCCCGAAATCAGGTAGCGCCCCAGGTACCCGGCAGACAGGCGGATCGGCGAAGCGGTCAACGTCGCGCGCAGCGGATCATCCTCGGCCAGGCCTTCAGCGACGTTGGAGTCAGTCACGTCGGAGCGGATGGACACAACCATGAGAACGGAGCCGACCCACAGAGCCAGGATCGTATACATGGGTGCCATCTGAGAGCCGAAGTTCGCCACCGGATAGACGGGGATCGTATCGACGCCGACGGGGGCGGCGATTGCCGCGGCCAACGCCTCGGGATTGTTCCCGATGACGTCCTTCAGGGTCGTCAGATCGCCGCTGTCCTGCGCTTCCTTGATGGAGTTGTGCAGCGAGTCCATCTTGCCGGCAGAATCTCGCATATCCGTTGCCGCAGAGGTCAGACTGTCACGCAAGCTCGTGAGCTTCTCGCGCGCACTGTCGCTGCCGTCCGAGGCAGTGGACGTCGAGGAGGTCAAGCTGGAGCGCGCAGACGACAGAGAACTCTGGGCCGACGACAGGGTCGATGCCAGTGAGTCGAGTTTCGGCTTCAGATCGTTGTCGTAGTCTGCGGACAGGTCGTCGACGGCCTGGTGCGCGTCGGCAATCAGCGCGGTGATGTTGTCGTGATTGGTTTGCGCGTTCGAGGTCTTCGTGTCGAGGTCGGTAGCCGCGTCGCGCAGGTTGGTCGCCAGGGTGCGGAGCCGGTCGGCTGCGCTTTGCAGCGTATCCAGGGAGGACTGGGATACGGGAGAACCTGGCATGTCTTTGAGCGTCTTTTTGATGTCTTCGTACGTGGTCGCGTGCGAGTCCAAGACTCCCGCCTGCGACCGCAGCGACGCGGAGGCATCGGCTGTACTGGTTGACGCCGTGGAATACACGTTCTCCACGGAGGTGGACAGCGTGTCCAGCTCTGTCTTGGATGAGTCGATGGCGCTCGAGACAGAGGCAATCGCTCCCGTGGCTGCAGCGGTCAGACCGGTTACCCCGGAGTCGGCGCTGCCGACAGCTGACTGCGCGGAGGATTTCGCGGCCCCCACGCCGGACACGAGTGTGGTCGTCGAGTCGATGAGAGTCAGCGAAGAGCTGGCCAACGCAGCGTACGCATCCGCGCTGTCGGCGGCGGTCCGCAGGCGCATAGCCACCAACTGCACGCGGTTATCGAGCTTGGTGACGGCCCCCGTTGCGGTCGTCGAGGACAGTGCGTCCCCCATCGATGAGGCCGTATCCAGCGCAACCTCAGCCAGGGTTTGCGCGAAAGTCTGGTTCACCTGCGCGCTGACGGCCTCGGCGCCCTGGCCAGCGAGCTTGGGGCTAATGCCGTTCTTCTTCTCGTTGACGTAGTAGGTCATGGGGGCGCTAGACACCTCGCCGTCGAAGAAGGTCAGCATATCCTTCGAGAACTCCTCGGGGATGACGATGGCCGCGTAATAGTCGCCGGAGCGCGTCCCTTCGATGGCCTCGTCCTCCGTGGCAATCACCCAGTCAAAGTTGTCGTTCTTTCGCAGCGCGGAGACGACCTGGTCACCGATGTTGATGTGCAGAGGCACCAGATCGGACTTGTAGCCCACATCCGTGTTCGCGATAGCGATGCGCAGGGAACGCGTGTTGCCGAAGGGATCCCAGGACGCAGCAACGTTAAACCACGTAAACAGCGAGGGGATGACGATCAGTCCAAAGGTCACGACGACGGCAATCAGGGAGCGACGCGCGCGGCGCAGGTCCGCGCGGTAGATAGCCCACATGGTTCTCACTTCGCGCCCTCCTCGTCCTGGGTACACTCGGCATCCGCTTCATCGCCGAGGCCGGGGTCGGTCTCGGCGATCTCGGCTCCCTCCGCTGACTTGTTCTCATCCGCGAGGCCGGGGTCGGTCTCGGCGATCTCGGCTCCCTCCGCTGACTTGTTCTCATCCGCGAGGCCGGGGTCGGCCTCGGCGCTCGCCTTCCCCTGCGCAGAGGGGGCGGTGTCGGCGGAGTCCGGGCAGGCCTCGTCCTCGGACTCCTCGCTCACATCACTGCCGTGCTCGGAGTCGTACTGTGCGAGGGACGCCGCCAGGGCAGAGGAAATCGACGCACTCACGGCAGCTGCGCCGAGCGCGAGTCGCGAGCGGGCACCCTTGATGCGGCGGGTCAGCAGCGAACGCACATCGCTCTCGTCCATGGCACCGAGCAGCTGCTGACGCTCGAGCGCCTCGCGCAGGTACTGCAAGCCGATCAGGAACATGATGACGGCCAGAACCCACACGATCCACGCACCCAGCACAACCGGCACTTCGGCGGAATTCGTGACCGACAGAACAGCGAGAGCCGCGGGCACGAGAACACCCAGCACAATGGCACCACGCCTGATGCGGGGGTAGCGGCGCTCGAAGCGGGCAGCACGCGCGGACACCGACCGCTGGAAACCTTCATGATCGGCCAGCGCCGCAACGATCTGGGTGAGGCGATAGCGGCTGGAGGGAACGCGCGTCGCCTCGGCCAAGAACAGGCCCGAGGACGACAAATCCCGCGTGATCATCGCGTTCAGGTTCACCAGGAAGGGGCGCAGCGCCAGCCCAATGACGAATGCGAGCAGCGTGTGAATGCCGAGCGCCCCCAGTGCTGAGAAGTACTCATGCCGGTAGAAGCCTGCGACCGTCTCACGCATCGCGTTAATGCCGTAGGTGAAGGGGAACAGCGGGTGCAGGAAGCGGAAGAAGGACGGCAGCATCTCGATCGGGTACAGGCCGGCGGAGCCGGGAATCTGCACGACCATGATGATGACGCACAGCCCCTTGCCGATGTGCTGGAAGCACGTCGCGAGCATGTAGACGATCGAGACGTAGACCAGCGAAATGATCATCGACGTCCCCACGAACGCTGGGCGCGACACGGTCTGCACGCCGATCACGAGAACACCGATCGACACGACAAGCGCCTGGATGATGCCGAAGAATGCCAGCAACATCCACCTGCCCATGTACTTAGCAGCCGAGGAAGTCGGGCCGATCTCCTCTTCGTCAACATCGAGCTTGATGAGAAGAACGAGGGAGAACGCGCCGATCCACAGCGCCAGGTTCGTGAACAGGGGTGCCATAGCCGACCCGTAGGCGGCGACCGGGAACACCGTCTGCGTCTGGATCGAGGTCGGCGACGCCATGAAGGAAGCAACCGACTCCGCGTTGGTCCCCAGCGAGGTCGCCAGGTCACGCAACGTGTTCGACGACGCGATCGACGAGATATCCGTCGAGACAGTATCCAGGTCCGTCTTAATCGCGTCCGCGTTAGTGGCGCTATTCGACGTGGCGCTCTTCGTATCATCGAGCAGCGAATCCAACTGGTCGAGCAGCATCGACACATCGTCGCGTTGGCTGCGCAGGGTGTCGAGCGAGGAACGCATCGATGAGGAGGCGCTCGAAAAATCATCGATGGCCGCCGAGAGTGTGGGAACCTCGCCGCTCACGCCCGTTCGCGCGTTCGACACGGCCGTCTGCACGGAGTTGGCAGCGGTCGACGCGGAGGACAGAGCCGTGGAAATCGACGTCGAGGACGCGGACAGGTCCGTGTTCAGAGTCGTCAGGTCAGTGATCGCGGTCGACAGCGACGTGTTGTTGTTCGTCAGATCCGTCAACGCGGTGCCCACGCCAGGAAGATTCCCCACCCCCGCCGTGTCCAGGTCACTGAGGACCGTACCGACCGTCGTGTTGATCGAGTTGCCCTCCACAAGCAGGCCGTCGAGCCTGCCCGTTGCGCCCTGCACGGCACCGTCGAGGCTGCCCGCGTCGGTCGACAGGCCGGCGAGCGCATCCGACGTATTGGTCGATAGACCATCCAGAACCGACCCCATGTCGGCGGAAAAATCAGCCAGCGAGGTGCGAGCGTCGGTCACCAGCGCGTCGGCCGTGTCCAGCGATGTCGACAGGTCGTCGGCCGCGGTATCGAGCTCCCCCAGCGTCGTACGAGCCGAGGCCACGGAATCCTTCGCGGAGTCAATCGTCTCGCTCATCCCGGACAGGGTGTCCGACGCGTTCTGTACCTTCGTCGATGCCTCCCCGAGCGATGTCACCACGTCTGCACGCGCTGTGTCAGCCTGATCCGCAATGCTCACTCCGGCCTCGGACGCCTTCTCGGACAGAACCTTTGCGACGGTGGACACGAACGTCGCGTTGATCTGCCGATCCAACGCCGTCGCGCCCGCCCCCGTGATCTTCGGAGCCACCGCGTTGTTCTTCTCGTTGACGTAGTACTGGATGTTCGGCTTGACGTACGTACCGTCAACAATGCCAGTCAGATCGGAAGAGAACGAGGCCGGGATAATGAAAGCGGCATAGGAATCACCTCGCTCGACCTCAGCCAGGGCCTCGTCCGCACTCACGAGGTGCCAGCCCAGCTGATCGTTTTGTTTCAGCTGTGTCGCCAGCATTGCGCCAACGTTAATGGTGCCTAGACTGTCCTTCGTCGCACCCTCGTCCTCGTTGGCTACGGCCACGCGAATCTGCGACGTATTGGCATAGGGATCCCAGAATCCCGCGATGTTGAACCACGCGTAGAAAGCGGGCACGAACGCCATACCGATGATGACAATCCACGCGGCCGGAACACGCACCAGCCTCAGAAGATCACGACGAAAAATCCTGATGGAACCTCGCACGTAATCGCCTTCTTTCCCTTACCGGCGGGCCTGCTTCACGTAGCGGCGCATCGCGCGCTCGGCCTCGCGCTGATCCTGCTTCTCGCGCAGGGCCTGGCGCTTATCCCATTCCTGCTTGCCCTTAGCCAGGGCGATCTCAACCTTGACGCGGCCCCCGATGAAGTACAGCTCCAGGGGCACAATCGTGTAGCCCTTCGCGGCCACGCGGTCTGCATGCGGTCGATCTCGGCGCGGTGCAGCAGCAGCTTGCGCTTGCGCGTGGGCGCGTGGTTCGTCCACGAGCCCTGCGAGTACAGGGGGATGTTGGCGCCGTACAGCCACGCCTCTCCCCCGTTGATCTCGACCCAGGCGTCGACGAGGGACGCGCGGCCCATGCGCAGCGCCTTCACCTCGGTACCCATGAGGGCCAGGCCGGCCTCCCACGTGTCCTCAATCGTGTAGTCGTGGCGAGCCTTCTTGTTACGGGCGATCGTCTTCTTCGCGTCGGAGGCAGCCTTGGCGCGCTGCCCCTCCGTGGTCTTGGGCTTCTTCCATTCCTTGGGCATGACCTGCCTCCCTCCACACTCGTATTCCTGCTCGACAGGAAAGACCCCCGCAGCGAAAACGCTACGAGGGTCCATCCTAACCCGGATTACAAGTAATCCATGGGTTCAACGTAGTTTCCGTTCTCACGAACACCGAAATGCAGGTGGCAGCCCGTCGCGTAGCCGGTCGAGCCGACTTCACCCAGAGCGTCGCCCGCGTTCACGTACTGTCCGGGAGAGACGTACTGGGCCTGCATGTGCAGGTATTCCGTGATGACGGAGTTGCCGCCGACGATGCCGTGGTTGACATCCACGTAGTTGCCCGCCGACACGTCCGCGGAGACGGCGCTGACGTAGCCGGAGGCGACCGCGCGAATGATGGTGCCGCAGTCGGCCGCCATGTCCGTGCCCGAGTGGCCCTTCATGTAACCCAGCACCGGGTGGTAGCGCATACCGAAGGGACTGGTCACCACGATGGGGATGTCGAGGGGGTTACGGAAGCCCGAGGAGGACGTGTAGGACACGCCCGTGGCCTGGTTCGCCGCGTCGATGGCCGCCAGCTCATCGCTGCGCGCCTGGTAGTCGGCCTCAGCCTGGTCGAGCGAGGCCTGCACGTCGCCCTTCTGCGCGTCCCACTCGGCCTGCTTCGCGGAGGCCTGATCCTTGAGCGTATTGAGGTCCGTGAGCTTGGCGTCGGCGTCATCCTTCGCGGTTTTCGCGTCCTTTTCCGCCTGCGCGGCCTTGGCCTCGAGGTCGGAGATACGATCCGTGATCGCGCCCTGGCGTGTGGACTGCGTGCGCTGGGAGGAGGAGACGTCCAGCGCCGAGGTCATGGTCTGGCTTTCGGTGCGCAGCGCCATGTCAGCGACCGCTGCCCGCTCCGTGATGGACTCGGTGCCGCCGGAGGTCAGGGCGACGGCGACAGGGTCGACGTTGCCGTCGCGGTACTTGCGGCGAACCAGGTCGCCGATTGCCCGCTGGGAGTCGTCGGCCTGCGTGTTCGCGTCGGTCAGCGAATCGTCGATACGGGTCTGTTCGCCCTTCGCGGCGTTCAGCTCGCCCAGGACCGTCGTATGTTCGCGCGTCTTCTTGTCGTAGTCGGCCACGGCGTTGTCGTAGGCAGTCTGCGCGTCGGGAATCTGGGCGTTGAGGTTTTGCAGGTCGATAAAGACCTGCGCCAGCGACGCGTCGATGCCTTCGAGCTGAGACTGGAGAGCATCGACGGTCGCCTGCGCGTTAGCCACCGCGTCAGCGGCGGCGTCGCGGTCGTCGTCCGCCCGTGCGGGCAACGTCTGGCTCATCGCGACGAACGAGGCGAACGCGAGGACCAGGGCGCCCGCTCGGACGAAGCCGCGGCGGGGACGACGATGAAGAGAAAACATGCGACTCACGCCTTCGTGTACTTGGCCAGCGAGAACATGGAGGCGATAACCGCCAGCGCCACCGCGGCCAGGACGAGGATCGGCGTCATGATCGCCACCTCGCTCATACCGATAAAGTTCGTCCACTTGAAGGCGGGTGCCATCCACCCCTGGACGACGAAGTGCACGCCCGCGAACAGGGTGCCGATCGCGAAGGCTGCGCCCACCAGTGCGGCCAGCGCGCCCTCGATCATGAAGGGGGGCCTGGATAAACAGGTTCGAGGCACCCACGTAGCGCATGATCTGGGTTTCCTGCTCGCGGCTCATGGCGCTCAGGCGGATCGTCGTGGAGATCAGCAGGATCGCCGCGACGACCATGATCGCGCCGAGGCCGAGGGCAGCCGTGCGGGCGGCGCCCAGCACGCGGAACAGCGGTTCGACGACCTCACGCTGGTCGCGCACCTCGGACACGCCAGCGGTGCCGGAGAACTCCTCCTTGACCACCGAGTACTGCTCGGGATTGACCAGCTTGATGCGGAACGCGAACTGGAGCATGTCCGGAGTGGTCCACTGGGTCAGTGCGTCGTTACCGTTGAGGCGCTTGAAGTTCTCGTAGGCCTCTTCCTTGGTCTCCTCGTAGACGGTTGCCACGTAGGGCGTCATTTCGGAGGACGCCAGCTTGGTGCGCACGGCGTCGATCTGTTCCTCGGTCGCCTCGACTGAGTTGCAGTTGGGGCGGCGTCGTTGATCGCGCACATGTAGATGGTGACCTCGATCTTGTCGTACCACTCCGACTTCATCTTGGAGACCTGCATCTGGGTCAGGCCGGCGATGCCCACGAAGAGGAGGGACACGAAGGTCACGAGGATGACGGCGACGCTCATCACGCGGTTGCGTGACAGGCCCTTGCCGACCTCGGAGAAAATAAAACGAAGCTTCACTACCTTTACCTCCCGGCCCCGTAGACGCCGCGGTTCTGGTCGCGGATGACGTCGCCGGCCTCGAGCTCGATGACACGCTTGCGCATCTGGTTAACAATGGTGGCGTCGTGGGTGGCCATGACGACGGTGGTGCCCGTGCGGTTGATTCGGTCGAGCAGACGCATGATGCCCAGCGACGTCTCAGGGTCGAGGTTGCCAGTAGGTTCGTCCGCGAGCAGCAGCTCGGGACGGTTCACCATGGCGCGGGCGATGGCCACGCGCTGTTCCTCGCCGCCGGACAGTTCGTGCGGCAGACGCGATTCCTTGCCCGACAGGCCCACGAGGTCCAGGGCGTCGGGGACGGAGGTCTCGATGGCGTGGCGGGGCTTGCCGATGACCTGCATGGCCAGCGCGACGTTCTCGTACACGGTCTTGGAGGGCAGCAGGCGGAAGTCCTGGAAAACCGTGCCAATCTGGCGGCGCAGTTTCGGCACTGCCCAGGTGGACAGCTTGGATACGTCCTTGCCGAGCACCCACACCTTGCCGCTGGTTGCTTTCATCTCGCGCATGACGAGCTGGAGGAAGGTGGACTTGCCGGAACCCGACTTGCCGACGAGGAACACGAATTCTTCGCGTTCCACCTCCAGCGAGACGTGGTCCAGCGCGGGCTGGGCACCTGGCGTGTACACCATGGTGACATCATCAAAACGAATCATGGGACCGTCCGATCGGGGTCAATAGTCTCTGCCAGATTAGGTAACGATGGGGTCACGACCCGGGTGCGACACGCGGAAAACCGGCGGTGTGGCAATCAGCCCTGCACCCGGGAGGGCTTGGATATACGCGCGGCCCGGCCTCGTTCATGAATCGACGAGGCCGGGGCCGGGAAAAGTGACGCGCGTGCGCTTAGTCCTGGGCGGCGTTCTTCTCGTTCTTGCGCCAGCGGATACCGGCGTTGATGAAGCCGTCAATGTCGCCGTCAAACACGGACTGGGGGTTGCCGGACTCGAACTCGGTGCGCAGGTCCTTTGACCATCTGATACGGCTGGAGCACGTAGGAACGCATCTGGTCTCCCCACGAGGCCTTGACGTCGCCGGCGAGCTCCTTCTTCTTGGCCTGTTCTTCCTCGTGGCGCAGCACGAGGAGTCGGGACTGCAGGACTCGCAGGGCGGCCGCGCGGTTCTGGATCTGGGACTTCTCATCCTGCATGGACACGACAATGCCCGTGGGAATGTGGGTCATGCGCACGGCCGAGTCCGTCGTGTTCACGGACTGGCCGCCGGGACCTGAGGAGCGGAAGACGTCAACCTTGAGCTCGGATTCGGGGATCTCGATGTGGTCGGTCGTCTCAATGAGGGGGATGACCTCAACCGCGGCGAAGGACGTCTGGCGTCGGCCCTGGTTGTCGAAGGGGCTGATGCGCACGAGGCGGTGGGTGCCGGCCTCGACGGAGAGCGTGCCGTAGGCGTAGGGGGCCTGAACCTCGAAGGTCGCCGACTTCAGGCCGGCTTCTTCCGCGTAGGAGGTGTCCATGACCTTGGTCGGGTAGCCGTGACGCTCCGCCCAGCGCAGGTACATGCGCAGGAGGATCTCAGCAAAGTCGGCGGCGTCCACGCCGCCCGCACCGCTTCGGATCGTGATGACGGCGTTGCGCTCGTCGTACTCGCCGTCCAGGAGGGTACGGATCTCCAGGTCGCCCAGGTCCTTGCGCAGCTGCTCCAGGTCAGCCTCGGCCTCGGCCAGGATGTCGGCGCCCTCGTCGGGATCCTCAGCGGCCATCTCCACCATGGCCTCAAGGTCGTCGATGCGTTCGCTCATCTGCGTGACGCGGTCAAGCTCGCTCTGGCGGTGGCTCAGCGCGCTCGTGACGGCCTGGGCGGCGCTGGGGTCATCCCACAGGTCGGGGGCAGCTGCCTTCTCGTTCAGCTCGGCGATCTGCTCACGCAGCTTGTCCGGCTGCACGACCGCGAGGATGTTCTCCATCGTGGTGCGCAGGGAGGGGATCTCTTCAGAAAATTCAATGGCCACACACACAGGGTAGCCGATTCATGCCCCGCGCATGGACGCGAGGGCCACCGGTGTCGGGCGTTACGCAGACTCTCGCGGCCCTTGCCCCCGTAAGACGGCGGTGCCCCGGCGTCGCGCAGGACGCCGGGGTACCGCAACAGGATCTGATCAGATCAGACCCATCGCGACCATCGCGTCGGCGACCTTGCGGAAGCCCGCCAGGTTCGCGCCGGCCACGTAGTCGCCGGCCACGCCGTATTCCTCGGCGGTGGCGACAGTGTTGGCATGGATGTCCACCATGATCTGGTGGAGCTTCGCGTCGGTCTCCTCGAAGGGCCACTGGGTGCGGCCGGAGTTCTGCTGCATCTCGAGGCCGGAGGTGGCCACGCCGCCCGCGTTGGAGGCCTTGCCGGGGGCGTAGGCGACGCCCGCAGCCTGCAGGGCTTCGATCGCCTCGGGGGTGGTGGGCATGTTCGCGCCCTCGGCGACCAGCTGGACGCCGTTCTTGATGAGGCTCTGAACGCCGGACAGCGGCAGCTCGTTCTGGGTGGCACACGGCAGGGCGACGTCACAGGGAACGTCCCAGATGGAGCCGTCGGCCACGAAGGTGGCGCTGGGGCGCTCGGCGGCGTAATCGGAGACGCGTCCACGACGCACCTCCTTGACGTCCTTGAGCAGCGCAACGTCGATGCCGGCCTCGTCCACGACGTAGCCGGAGGAGTCGGACACGGCCACGACGGTCGCGCCCAGCTGCTGGGCCTTCTCGGTCGCGTAGATCGCGACGTTACCCGAGCCGGAGACGACGACGCGCTTGCCGTCGAAGCTGGTTCCCTTCGCGGCCAGCATCTCGGCGGCGAAGTAGACCAGGCCGTAGCCGGTGGCCTCGGTGCGCACGTAGGAGCCGCCCCAGGACAGGCCCTTGCCGGTCAGGACGCCGGCGTCGAAGCGGTTCTTGAGGCGCTTGTACTGGCCGAACATGTAGCCGATTTCGCGGCCGCCCACGCCGATGTCGCCGGCGGGCACGTCGGTGTCGGGGCCGATGTGGCGGGAGAGCTCAGTCATGAAGGACTGGCAAAAACGCATGACCTCAGCGTCGGACTTGCCCTTGGGGTCGAAGTCCGCGCCGCCCTTGCCGCCGCCCATGGGCAGGCCGGTCAGGGCGTTCTTGAAGATCTGCTCGAAGCCGAGGAACTTGATGATGGAGAGGTTGACGGAGGGATGGAAGCGCAGGCCGCCCTTGTAGGGGCCGAGTGCGGAGTTGTACTCGACGCGGAAGCCGCGGTTCACGTGGATGTTGCCCTTGTCGTCGGCCCACGGGACGCGGAACTGGATCTGGCGCTCGGGTTCGACGATGCGGTCGATGATGGCCAGGTCGGCGTACTCGGGGTGACGCTCAGCCAGCGGGGCGATCGTCAGAAGGACCTCGTAGACGGCCTGGTGGAACTCGGCCTGGGCGGGGTCACGGCGCTGGACAGACTCGAAAACGGAAGCCAGCGCAGGATTAAGTCGCGATGTATCAAAGCTGCTCATGGCTTCGAGTTTACGATTCGTTTACCAGCGATTCAGTGGGCGTCCCACGATGTGACCGTCGCGCATAACACCTTTTTGGCACAGATCAAAGCGGTCTCATGCGCGCACTCGACGTTCTTTCGAGCTCGGGGATGACCACTCCATGCAGCGCCGGGGGCACCAGTGAGACGCGAGGCCGGGCCCTGACTGAGACCTCGATTTCCTCTCCCTCAACGCTCACGGAGGTGACTTCGACCCCCTCCCCCACCCGGCAGGTCGACGCTGCCATGGCACCCAGCGCAGCCTCGACCCGGAAGGCAACCTCTGCCTCGTCAATGTCCGAGGATTGGCCCACCAGGACCGATGTCGACGACGCGCCGCCCACCCCGGCACCGGCCAGCGCGTCCGCGCACGAGACCAGACGCCGGTCCTGCATCGCCACCTGCGTGAGCGCGATGGTCACGTAGAGAATCAGGCACACGAAGGCGCAGCCCGCGCACATGAGGATCCCGATTCGCCCCTCCTCATCCACCGGCGACCACCTCCCGAAGGGGAGCGTTCGCGCTGGAGGACACGTCCATGCCGACCGGGCCCAGCCAGGCGGGCAGGAAGGGCAGGGGCACGCGCACCGACACCCGGACCTCGATCATCGCCTCAGCGGAGTCGCACGCCTGACACGAGGAGGACACAACGGGCTGGGTCTCCACCCCGAAATCCTCGACGATGAGGGACACCGCGTGCTCCGCGTCCCCCTGACGCTCGACGTCCTCGGCGAGGATCCGCGCCGCCTCGCGCGCACCCGCGTCCGCCGCCATCGCGCCCGCGCTCACGTGTCCGACCGCCAGCACAATGTACAGGACAGGAATGACCAGGACCACCAAGATGCCGAGGAACTCGACGGTGGCGTCGCCACGCTCGCTCATGGCCCCTCCACGAGGCTGCGCCCGCGCACGGTCAGCCAGCGCGGGCCGAGACCGCCCACGAGCGGCAGGCGCGTGCGCACGGTGACGACCAGGACCTGCGCACCCGCATCCGTCTCGCGGGTCACCGAAATCTCGCGATCCCGCGACGCGCCCACGAGCGAATCGAGAGCTCGCTCGTGCGCGCGACCGCTTCCTGCTCGTCGCCTCCCAGCAAGCCGCCCCGGCGCGCGCCCTCCGACGCCGCGCTCACGCTCATCGTGCGCACGTGCGAGGCGAAGGCGAGCTGAATGAGCAGGAGGATCACCAGGACGACGAGGCCCTGGACGAGGACCGTGGAGACCACCTCGGAGCCGCGTTCGTCGCCGCTAAATCCCCGCAACGGAATCCATCGCCCGATTGAAGATTTCCACCAGACGATCCGACGCAACGCCCCAGATGAGGACGACGAGGGCCGCCGTCATGAGGGTGATCAGCACCCATCCGGGCACGTCCCCGCGCTCCCCCAGGGGCGGGCGCCGCCGCAACCACTTCTTCATGTGTGTTCCTTTCTTGTCAATGTGTCTCACGGTGTGAAGTCCAGAGCGATCAGGCCCGGGTACAGGGCGAATATGACGGTGACCGGCAAGATGAGAAAGACGACGGGCAACAGCATCGCGATTTCGCGGCGCCCGCCCTCCTCCATGAGGGCCGCCAACGAGCGTTCGCGCTGATCGCGGGCCTGGTCGTGCAGGACCGAGGCCAGGGGTGAGCCGCGCTCGATCGCCGTCGTCAGCGTGCGAGAAAGCCGCGTCAGCGCCGGGGAGTCGGTACGTTCGACCATGTCGGCAAGGGCTCGCACGGAAGGCATGCCGTTGCGGATATGACCGGCCGCGAGCGCCAACTCGGCACCGAGGGGCCCGCCCGCGCAGCCGGCGACTCTCTCGATGGCGGCGGGGATCGATTCGCCCGCGGCGACGGCGAGGGCCAGTAGCTCGGCGCAATCGGGGACGGCGGCGTCGATGGCGCGCTGGCGGCGGGTGGCTCGCAGGGTGAGAAGGCGGTCCATGGCGGCGATGCCCAGGAGCGTGCCGAGAAGCGCGCAGACGATGAGTGGGATGATCGAGGCTCGCAGGGAGGCCGCTGGCCGGGCGGTGAGGGCCAGGCAGGCCCCGATCATTCCCGCGATACCGGCGCAGGCTTGGCGCAGGCGGAAGACGGAGATCTCGGGCTGCTTTCCCGCCAGGATGAGCCTGCGGGCGACGGATTCGCGGGTCGATCCCAGGGAGTCCAGGGCCGAGGCCCCCACGCGCCGGGCCCATTGGGTGAGCTGGGGTGGCGCCTCGTCGAGGACGCGGCCCTGGGCGACGCGCTCGGCGAAGGTCAGGCGGCGTGCGCGCATGGCCCGCACGATGAGGTGATGCCGGCGACGGCGAGGATTGCGGCACAGACGTCGAGCGCGTGGAAGTACCAGGGATTCATCGCGTCCCTCCCAGGTTTCTCGGATCGGAGCTGAGTCGCCCGATAGCTTTCATCGCCAGGTAGGCGATGACGCACACGCCCGCGCCGGCGCACAGGACGGCGATGCCTCCGGGAGAGTTCCAGACGTTGGCGCTCGCGCCGCCTCCGGAGAGCAAGAGGAGGACGGCCCACGGGGCGGCCAGGCCCAGGCGTGCGGCGCCGACGGTCCAGGATTGGCGTGCTTCGAGTTCCCCGCGCACGCGCGCGTCCTCGCGCAGGAGGGTGGCGAGGTCTTGAAGCAGGCGTGTCAGGTCGGCGCCGCCGACAGATCGGGCGACGCGCAGGGCCTCGACGATGCGGTCGGCGACGGGGTCCGCCACCTCGTCTTTCATACGATCCAAGGCGGAGGCGAAACGCCCGTTGGCACTGTAGTCGCGCGAGAACGCCTCGAAGGCGAAGCGCACGGGCGCGGGTCCCTCGTCGGCGAGGTCGCACAGGACTTGAGGCAGCGAGGTTCCGGCACGTACGCCGGAGACCATCGCGTCGATGACTTCGGGCCATGCGGCCCGCACTGTCTTGGCGCGCGCGGCGACGCGGGAGACGACCCAGGCGTAGGGCAGGAACGCCACGCCCACCGAGACGATCAGGGCGACCGGCCAGGCCCCCGTGACAGCCAGGACGACGAGCGCGACGATCGCGCCGAGGATCAGGCTGAGCACGACGAGGCGCGCGGCGCTCAGCCCTGGGACGCGGGCGCGGGCGACGTCCTCGCGCAGGCGCTTGCCCGGCCTCCAGGGCGCAGAGGTGCGTGGGGGTGTGAACCACGGGGACAGTGCCAGGACCAGGCCGATGCCGAAGACGAGTCCGCACACGAGCTCGATCACAGCGGCCCCCACTCCAAGAGCGAGGACAGGTCGAAGCCCGCCGCGGCGAAACGATCGTGCAGGTCCAGACTCCCTGCGCCTCGTTCACACCTGCGCCCGTCGAAGGTGAAGAGCGTGGCCGTCTCGATCCGGTTGCCCTCGACTCGTCCAGGCACGGCCAGGACCTCGGCGACGAAGCGGCTGCCCTCCCGGCTTCGCTCGACGTGACACACAAGGTCGATGGACGAGGCCAGGGTCGGGGTCACGAATCCCGTCGTCACGTTTTCGCCCGCCAGGAGGGGCAGGATCGAGAGCTTGTCGAGGGCCTCGCGCGCCGAGTTCGCGTGCACGGTCGCCATGCCGGGCACCCCCGCGTTGAGGGCCACGAGGAGGTCGAGGGCTTCGGGGCCTCGGACCTCTCCGACGATCAGGTATTCGGGGCGCATACGCAGGGATTCGCGTACGAGGTCGCGCAACGTGATCTCGCCCGTGCCCTCGGCGGCCGCCGGGCGAGTCTGCATGGCGACATGATCCCAGTTCGCCAGGCCCAGCTCGAAGACCTCCTCGCAGGAGATGACGCGCCGCGAACGCGGCAGCTCCCCGGCGAGAGCGCGCAACAGCGTCGTCTTGCCCGCCTGTGTGCCGCCCGAGACGAGGACGGACAGCCCCACGCACACGGCGGCGGCCAGGAAGTCGCGCATCGGCGGGGGCACCATGTCGACGGCCACCAGATCGTCCAGGGTGCGGGCGCGCTGGATGTGCTTGCGGATGTTGACGCTCCAGGACTGGCCGGTCACCGGCGGGATGACGACGTGGAGGCGCTCTCCCCCCGGCCAGCATGGCATCCACGAAGGGGCTGGACAGGTCGAGGCGGCGACCCGAATGGTGCAGCATCCGCTCCACGAGTGTGCGCACGTCCTCGTCGGTGAGGATGAGGCTCGTCAGCTCGGCGACGCCGCCTCGGGCCACGAACACGCGCGACGCCGAGTTGATCCAGATTTCCTCCACGCTGGGGTCGTCCATGAGGATCTGGAGGGGGGCCCAGGCCACAGATGTCGTCCATGAGGTCCGCTTCGACCTGCTCGCGCTGGGTGGGCAGCATGTCGGGGGCGTGGGCGTCGATGGCGCGGTGGATGAGGGCGCGCACGGCCCTCGGGTCTCGCGCGGCATCGATGCCGCCCGCGGCCAACCCCTCTCGCACCCGCGCTGCGAGCGCGCGTGTCACGGCTTCCATCCCTGAGCCTCCTCGCTACAGCCAAAGCCAATGTGTCGAAAGTAACAGGGTTGTTCGGAAAGGAGCAAACCGCTGTCCCACAATCGGGCGCCCACCCGCGCGGGGATGCGCACCCGGGCCGCAGGCGCGATACATTCGAAGAATGACAAGCCACAAGAGCGCCCTCGAACTAGCCGCGCTGGCCACCTCCGCCATGCCCGGGTTGCGCGTGAGCGCGCTGCGCCCGCCGACCTACACCGACGAGCTGGCCTCCGTCACCGGCATCGAAGACGTCGGCGGCAACCGCTGGATCGTCACCTGCCCCCACGAGGAGGTCTCCGGCCCCGCCCTCGAGGCCACCTCGGGGATCCTCGACCGCCTCGGCCAGGCCTACGAGCACGACTACATTCCCTTCGACGTCCCACGCCTAGCCGGGCAGGCCAAAATCCGCGGCGGAGGGACCGTGTACGTGCACCGCGATCCAGGCGGCCGCGCCCCCACGGAGCGAGACCTCGAGACGGATCCGCTGCTGCCCGCGTCGCTCGGGCGCGCGCTCGCGGCCCTGCACAACCTGCCGGAAACCGTGTTCTCGGCGATCGGCCTGCCCTCCTACACGGCGATGGAGTGCCGCGACCGCAACCTCGCTCTGCTCGACGAGGCCGCCCGCCAGGTCACGATCCCGCCGTCCCTGTGGAGCCGCTGGGAGGCCGCCCTGGAGGACGTATCCCTGTGGCGTTTCCCCTCCGCCCCCATTCACGGGGACATTCAGGAACGCAGCCTATCCGTCAAGCGCGGCTCGGTCGTCGCTATCGGCGGGTGGACCAGCGCGCACGTGGGTGACCCTGCCCTGGACATCGCGTGGATTCAGGCCAGCGCATCGGACGCGTTCCTCGAGCGCTTCCGCGAGACCTACGGCCACGAGCGCCGCGCCATCGACCTGCATGTCTTCACGCGCGCCCAACTGCTCAGCGAGATTGCGCTCGTGCGGTGGCTGGTCCACGGCCTACACGCCGAGGACTCCTCCATCGTCGACGACGCCCGCGCGATGCTCACCGACCTGGCCATCGACCTCGACGGCGAGCCACTACTGCCGTCGCACGCGACCTCCGTGGGGTCCGTCTCCATCGACGAGGCCTCCCCGCCTCGACCGATTCCGTTTCCTCCCCAACTCCCCCAGGGCGCCACCTCCGGCTCTCGCCAGGTCAAGTGGAGGGACCGGGCCGCAGCGGCCGCCAGGACGAGCCCGAGACGGGCGCGTCGACGCAGCCCGTGTCGCGCACAACGTCGGCCGTAGCCCGCAAGCTCGCCGAGGGGAAGTGGATCCGGCAGCACCAACCGAGCGCCTGCGCCTGGGCCCCGACGGGACGCTCATCCCGTAAGCAGCCCCTGTCGCCGCGGCCACCGCCCAACCCGCCCAGGCGCGCCGCCGCACCCACCCGCGTCCCACCACAGGACGCACCCAACGACTACACCGGGGCCCGTCAGGCGTTCAACCTGACGGGCCCCGGCCTCGTCAATGGAAGCGATCAACGGCTCACACGTGCCGCCTCAGCGCTTCTTCTTGCCTTTCTTGCCCCGCGAGGAGGGCTTCTCAGGGGTGGGCTGCCTCGACGAGGAGGCGCGCCCCTCAAGGGCATCGAGGCGGCGCTCCAAGCGCTCGACCTGGAGGCGCAGGATCGCGGCCTCCTCGGTGAGGCGCCGAGCGGTCCTCATCTCCGCGCGAAAGGTCGACCGAGAACCGCAGGGAGAGCAGCAGCAGGACGACGCCCGCCACGAAGAATCCCAGGTTCAGCGGAACGACGACGCCCAACTGGAAGGCGGTCCACTTCAGGATCGGCGGGAAGAGGGAGAGCAGCGCCGTGCAGAAGGCAATCCAGTACCACCACAGGCCGTAGCGTTCCTTCATTCCCGAGTTGCGCATCTTGACGAACACCATCACCAGGATGATGCACGCGAAGACGACTCCGAGCACGTACGTGGGACTCATGCGTTCTCCTCCGCGGCCGGGGCGACCTCTTCGCCGGGGCGGGTCAGGGCCACGGCGAGCGCGAGGGTGGCTCGCACCAGGAAGAGCGCCGACTTGATCGGGTTGTGCGACGGCTCGCCGCCGGCACGTGGGTGCATCTGCACGCCGACCTCACGCACGACCAGGTGAGAGCGGGCCGCGATGACGAGAGCGCCGATCGTGTCCCCCAGGTACTCTGCCGGGTAGTTGTGAGCGAAGAGCGACAGGGCGCGCGGGCCGTAGAGCTTGAACCCGCTGGTCGTGTCGGTCAGCTTCGTCGTACACACGCGCGAGAGGATGAACGAGAACAGGTTCATCGCCCATTTGCGCGGGCCTCGCGCCTGATAGTCACCCTTGCCGGCGAAACGCGACCCGATGACGACGTCGGCGTGCTCGGCCGACGCCATGTCGATGAGCGTTTCGATTTCCGTGGGGTCGTGCTGGCCATCCGCGTCAAGCTGGCAGGCGTACTCGTAGCCCATGCGCCGCGCGTACTGGAAGCCGGCGCGCATGGCGCCGCCGACCCCCAGGTTGATCGGCAGGTCGAGCACGGCCACGCCGGCGTCGCGCGCGATCTGCGCGGTAGCGTCCGTGGACCCATCAGACACGACCAGGATGTCCGCGAAGGACGGCTTTTCGACCTTCACAGACTCCAGGACGCCTCCCAGCACTGCTTCTTCATTCCACGCGGGAATGACGATCAGCAGGCGGGACTTAGCACTCGGGCGCGACACTCAGTTGTCCTCACGGTTGAGCAGCTCGAGCAGGTAGGCTCCGTAGCCGGACTTGACCAGGGGCTCGGCGCGCTGGCGCAGGCCCTCGTCGTCGATGAAGCCCATGCGCCACGCGACCTCTTCGGGGGCGCCGATCTTCATGCCCTGGCGGGCCTCGACCGTACGCACGAAGGCGGTGGCGTCAGCGAGCGAGTCGAAGGTGCCGGTATCCAGCCACGCGGTGCCGCGCGGGAGGACCTCAACCTTGAGCTTGCCGGCCTCCAGGTAGGCGCGGTTGACGTCGGTGATCTCGTACTCGCCGCGCGCGCTCGGCTTGAGGTTGCGGGCGATGTCGACCACGTCGTTGTCGTAGAAGTACAGGCCGGGGACCGCGTAGTTCGACTTGGGCTTCTCGGGCTTCTCTTCGATCGAGAGGGCGTTGAATTCCTCGTCGAACTCGACGACGCCGTACTCTCGCGGGTTGGATACGTGGTAGGCGAAGACCGCACCACCGTCGGGGTCGACGTGGCGACGCAGCTGCGTACCCATACCGGGGCCGTAGAAGATGTTGTCGCCCAGGACCAGCGCTGCGGCATCGTTGCCGACATGGTCCGCGCCGAGCACGAAGGCCTGCGCCAGGCCGTTGGGCTCGTGCTGGACGGCGTAGGAGATGCTCACGCCGAGCTGGCTGCCGTCACCGAGCAGGCGGTGGAACGACGGGGCGTCGTGCGGCGTGGTGATCACCAGAACGTCCGAGATGCCGGCCAGCATGAGGGTCGACAGCGGGTAGTAGATCATCGGCTTGTCGTAGACGGGGACCAGCTGCTTCGATGTCCCCAGCGTGATCGGGTTCAGTCGGGTGCCGGACCCGCCTGCCAGGATGATGCCTTTCATGTTGCCTCCGCTTCCTGGCGCGTCCTCGTGTGGGTCGCGCATCATTGACAATTATCCCTATGTGACGCTATTTTTCCACAACTGTGGCCTCCCGCACGCCGATGGGACGCAGTACCCTCACCGGTGGTGCGCAGATCGGCTAGAATTTGTATGGATTGTTACGTCCGCACGATACCCACGCACATAGAGGAAGAACAATGGCGCCCACTGCTAAGCCCCTGGGGATCACGACTACGCCGATCCCCGGCTTTTTGCGCATCGACCTGACCGTTCACGGCGACAACCGAGGCTGGTTCAAGGAGAACTGGCAGCGCGAGAAGATGGTCGCGCTGGGCCTGCCGGATTTTCAGCCGGTGCAGAACAACATTTCTTTCAACGACGAGGTCGGGGTGACGCGAGGCATTCACGCGGAGCCGTGGGACAAGTTCGTGTCTGTCGCCACCGGCCGCGTGTTCGGCGCGTGGGTGGATCTGCGCGAGGGGCCCTCGTTTGGCACGGTGTACACGACGATCATCGATCCGGGCGTGGCGGTGTTCGTCCCCAAGGGCGTGGGTAACTCGTATCAGACGCTGGAGCCGAATACTGCCTACACGTACCTGGTCAACGATCACTGGTCGCCGGACGCGAAGTACACGTTCTTGAACCTGGCGGACGAGACGGCGGCCGTGGACTGGCCGATCCCGCTGGATCGCGCGATCCTCTCGGATAAGGACAAGGCGCACCCGCGCATGGCAGACGTGACACCCTTCCCCGCGCCCACTCCGACGGGTCGCCGCGCGCTCGTGACGGGCGCGAATGGTCAGCTGGGCCGCGAGCTCATGCGCGTCCTGCCCGAGGCTGGTTTCACGGTGACGGGCGTGGACCTGCCGGAGGTATCCATCTCGAACGCTGAGCAGGTGGCGGCCCTGCCGTGGGACGAGATCGACGTGGTCATCAACGCGGCCGCGTGGACGAACGTGGATGGCGCGGAGACCCCGGAGGGACGCCGCTCGACGTGGGAGGCGAACTCGACGGGTCCGGCGGTTCTGGCTCGCGAGGCGACGGCGCACGGCGCGACGCTCGTGCACATTTCGACGGAGTACGTCTTCGATGGCACGCAGGATGTGCACGTCGAGGACGAGGCCCCCTTCCCCTTGAGCGCGTACGGCCAGTCCAAGGCGGGTGGCGACGCGGCTGTTGCCTCGACGCCCAAGCACTACATCGTGCGCACGTCCTGGGTGGTGGGCGACGGCAAGAACTTCATCAAGACCATGGCGTCGCTGGCCGATCGCGGCATCTCCCCGTCGGTCGTGTCGGACCAGGTGGGCCGCCTGACCTTCACCGCCGACCTGGCGCAGGGAATCATTCACCTGCTGACGAATGAGGCACCCTACGGCGTCTACAACCTGTCGGGCGAGGGCCCGGTCATGAGCTGGGCGCAGGTCGCCAAGCGCGTCTTCGAACTGTGCGGCCGCAACCCCGAGGATGTCACCGAGGTGACCACGGAGGAGTACTTCGCGGGCCGCGAGGCTGCGCCTCGTCCCCTGTCCTCGACGCTGGACCTGTCGAAGATCGAGGCCACGGGCTTCACGCCTGCGGATTCCTCCAAGCGCATCGACACCTACGTGGCGTCGCTGCGCAGCTGATTGTGCGGCTCGGCCCCGGGCGCTTTCGTTTTCGCGAGCGCCCGGGGCCTTGCTGTGCCTGCGTTCGTTGCGTGCTCATTCTGTGTAGCTCGGGATGGCTCGCGGTAATCTCGGGGACTCGCGGCGACGAGGCCATGGTTGGGTCACCGGGGCGCGCGCACGCGGATAGGTAACGAGCACGCGGATAGTAACGAACACGCGGATAGCTTATTAACCTATCCGCAAGCACATAACCTATCCGCGTGCGACCAACCTATCCGTGAAAGGGTGGGATAGCAGCACTCCACGATGCCGATGCTGCGCTCCGCACACGGCCACAACACCGCACACCCTATGGCGCTCCGTGCTTTCTGACTTAGGATCCCCGCAACAGAGCTGGTGAAATTCACCGGCGAGTCTTAATGCACCTTATGGCGCTCCGTGCTTTCTGACTTACGAGTGGGATGATCGTTTGCGCGCGTTTGCGCTCGCGTCTTAATGCACCTTATGGCGCTCCTTGCTTTCTGACGGTATGTTCTCTCAGCGTGGCGTGCGAGCTCTTCGTAAGTCTTAATGCACCTTATAGTGCTCCGCGCTTTCTGACCGCCTGTCGAAAATCGTCAGCAAGAATTAGAATAGCTTGGTCTTAATGCACCTTATAGTGCTCCGCGCTTTCTGACATCCTGGGACGCGAGCCAGCAGGTCCAGGGATCCCTGTCGTCTTAATGCACCTTATGGTGCTCCGCGCTTTCTGACCACGTACATGAGTGACGTTGCCCGCAAGCTCGCAGGGTCTTAATGCACCTTATGGCGCTCCATGCTTTCTGACGCACACATGTGTGTGGATCAGGACTCCGTCGTCTACTGGTCTTAATGCACCTTATGGCGCTCCGTGCTTTCTGACAAGGTATTCGATACATGAAGACGTACTGCGACGGTTACAAGTCTTAATGCACCTTATGGTACTCCGTGCTTTCTGACTCGCGGGCGTCAAGGTAATCATCAAGCACACGACGTCTTAATGCATCTTATGGCGCTCCGTGCTTTCTGACATGAGATCAACCGAACCACGTCCGACGTCACCTCGGGCACGTCATAATGCACCTTATGGTGTTCCGTTCTTTTTGACTCCGAAGTGTACAAGTGCTCGGACCACTGGGATCCGGGGTCTTAATGCACCTTATGGTGCTCCGCGCTTTCTGACACAAGGTCCAGCTCTACGGAGAGATCGGCCTCAAGTACGGGTCTTAATGCACCTTATGCTGCTCCGTGCTTTCTGACTACTTGACGAGGTATGCGCCGTTCCGGTGGGCGGGTGGCATCTTAATGCACCTTATGGCGCTCGCTGCTTTCTGGCAAGTTCACGATCGAAGCCTACACTTACCCGGATGAGTTTGCGTCTTAATGCACCTGATGGCGCTCCATGCTTTCTGACACAACAATGATTGATTTCGATGCCCTCATGAACCTGGAGTCTTAATGCACCTTATGGTGCTCCGTGCTTTCTGACGCAGAAAGGAGAGCGATGGACCTTAAAGAGTTCTTCCAGTCTTAATGCACCTTATGGTGCTCCGTGCTTTCTGACCGTTCCTCGAGAACATGACCAAACTCGCAGACGCTATGTCTTAATGCACCTTATGGTGCTCCGTGCTTTCTGACTGCCCAGCGTGTCGTACCTGCTGTGACCAGGGGAAACGACGCTTGGATCGCCGGGGGCCGAAAAAGCACTAATCCGACCAGCATGCACGACGTCAGATTAGCAGACTTTTCGTTGCAATACGGCGCATCGCCACCGATGGCCGACAGCACTCGTCCCGCCCCGGAAACTCACGCTCACGCCGGCGTGTCGCGTCACTCCGCACATGCACCACGCCACACGCCAAGCATCCGATTAGCCTCACCCATGCCCGCGCGCCGCCCCGTGCAGCACTCTCGCTCGAGCAAAGAGGCCGGGGCCCGCCACACCTTTCAGCGCGACGAGCCCCGGCCTCGTGAGGAGCGACAGCCCCTTAGAAGTACGCGTTCAGCATGGACACCAGGTCGTAGCCGTACCCGCGTGCGGCAGCCCAGCCGGTGCGGTTCGGGTTCTCCTGGATGCCCAGGTACTCGACCACGGGGGCCGCGCCCTTACGCACGTAAGAGAAGCGCGGATCCACGACCGGGTAGGCCAGCGAATCGGCGGACGCGGACGGGTCCGCGTAGGCGCGCAGGTGCTGGACCTGGGCACGAATGCCCGTACGCACGTCGGGGAACTCAGCCCCAGCCGCGCCGCCGCCGACAGCGCCGATACCCGCGAAGTTGAACTGGTCAACCTCGACGTCGCCGCCATACTGGAGCCAGCCGGTCTCCTTCATGGACTGGACGAACACCAGCTCGGGGGACACGCCCTCAGCCACGGCCTCGTCGTAGATGATGCCCGCGAAGTCGCGGATCGACGGTGCACCACCATCCGCCAGCTCCGACGGGTAGGGGCGGCCCGCGTCGTTCCAGGCGTCGACCATGTCGTCGATAACCTGCGAGCGCGAGGCCATGGGCGCGGTCATGATGAGGCGCTGGCCCTCCGCGTTCGTCACCGCGTCGCGAGAGCCGGAGCGGGAGTCAGCATCCGCTCCGGGAGCGCCGCTGCCGTCCGTGTAGCCCAGCCACGCACCCGAGGAGGCGAAGGAGGACTCGCGGCCTTCAATCGTCTTCGTACCGGTCGCCATCGCGCCGGTGGTGGGATCCAGCCAGTACCAGGAGCCGCCCGAGGCGAGCCAGCCAGTGCTCATGACGCCGGAGCCGTTCATGTGGAACCAGTCGCCGCCGACCTTGATCCAGCCGGTCTTCATGATGCCTTCGCCATCCAGGTAGTACCACTTGCCACCGTCAAGGAGCCAGCCCGTGGCCATGACACCATTCCCGTGCATGAAGTACCACTCGTTGTCATCCTCAGTCAGCTGCCAGCCGGTGAGCATACGACCGTCGTCATCGAAGAGGTACAAGTCGTTGCCGACTTCCGTCCACCCGACAGCCATTGCGCCGGACTTACCCAGCCAGTACCAACTGCCCTTGTAGGACAGCCAGCCCGTGGCCATCACACCTTGGTCGTCCAGGTAGTACCAGGAGCGCCCGTCCTTCACCCAGCCGGTGGCCATGTCACCCTGGGAACGCAGGTAGAACCACTTGCCGTTCTCCTGCTTCCAGCCCGTCACCATTGCGGTGGTGTCATCGAAGAAGTAGCGGCGACCGTTGATGGTCGACCATCCGCGGATGGTGCGCCCGTCGGAGCCCGCCCAGTACCAGCGCCCACCAGCCGAGAACCAGCCGGTGGCAGCCTTGCCGCCGCGCATGAAGCGCCAGGAGTCGCCCGATTTCTCCCACGTGCCCTTACTCAGGCCGTAGGTCTCGGCAATACCGGTCGCGTCAGCGACACCCAGGGGAGCGCACGAACTCGGGGTCGCGCAGCATCTCGGCATCCGAGGGGGACGTCACGAAGGCGTGCTCGACGATGATGCCGGGCATGTTTTCCTCACGGGCCTGGCGGATGATCGCGTAGTAGTCGCCCGTGGAGCCGTCCGGGTAGTCGTAGTAGGGGTTGTCGCGGGTCTTGATGCCGCGGTCGGCCAGCCCCAGCGAGGTCAGCTCGTCCTGGATGTTACTGGAGAGCTGACGACCCTTCGTGTGGGTCCAATAGTTGTAGGACGAGGAGTTGCCGTACCAGACCTCCGCGCCGCGCGCGATGGGCGAGGCGGAGTTGAAGTGAATCGACACGAGCGCGTCAGCGTCGGCAGCTGCGGCCATCTCGACGCGGCTCGACAGGTCCGCGCCGAGGTTTTCGGACGGGCGCACGTCCGTTGTGCGGGTCATGACGACGGTGACGCCGTCGTAGGACTCGAGTTCTTCTTTGAGAGCCAGGGAGACCGCGAGGGTCAGGTCCTTTTCTTTGAGGCCGTTGGCGACCGCGCCAGGGTCGGATCCCCCATGCCCGGGGTCGATGGCGATGATGATGCCGTTGGCCGCGTGCGCAGGCGGCACCAGGGCCGCGACGGCAGCGCCGAGCGCCAGGGTGAGCCCGGCCGCGAGTTTCCTCCACGGAGATCGCATAGTCATCCTTCAAGTTGCTAATGTGACAATCGAGATTGTAGTTACTTATGTTGTAACTGTAAATATGAGAATGGATACACGAATAGACTGACACAAACTAGCATCACAGTTTTGCGAGTTCTGAGACAGCGCCACGAATCTTCTGCGCCTTCACCCAGGAGGCCTTCACGGACGAGGCCTGGGCCAGTCCCACTTCCCCACCCAGAAAGGGGGCAGCTGGAAGGGGACGGCTGAAAACACGACAGCTCGGAGCTGCCACGCGGACCTCGTCATCGAAGCAACGCGCGACGGGACAGAAGCAGCCTCGGACGCTAGAGGGCCAAGCACACCACCGCAGCCGCCGCCCGCGAGGACGCGTCGACGGAACGGTGCGCGCGCACCCAGGCGCGCACGCCCTCGGCTCCCGCCCACGTAACGGCGTCGGAAGCGAAGGCAACCATGGCCTCGGCGACCTGGGAAGCGTCAAGGGAGCATGCGACCCCCAGCCCGGCATCGCGCACGTCGGAGGCGGCCTGCCCGGGCCCGGCGTAGATGACGGGCGTGCCCTGAGCCAGGGAGGCGAGGATCTTCGTCGGGTAGGCGTAGTCGTATCCGCCGGGGCGCAGCGACGCGAGCGTGGCGGTGGCGCGGGCCATCCACCGGTCGGCTTCGTCGGCGCTGACGGCGGACCGCAGGCACACCCCGTGGACGCCGCAGGCGCGTGCGGCCAGTTCTTCCCAGCCGCTCCCCTGCCCAACAAAGACAAGGCGCGCATCCCCGAGGCTGGCGCGGGCCCGCTCGAAGGCGTCGACGAACACCTCGGGGGCCAGCCAGTGCGCGACGGTGCCGGCGTAGACAAAGACGGGTCCGGTGCAGGAGGGGAAGCCCTCGGGCACACCACCCGCCACGGCCTCGGGCACGCGCACGCCGTTGGGGACGACGACCACGCGCTTCGCCCCGAGGTCGCGCGCACGCCGGGCGACCCCGTCGGACACGGCGATGACGCTGCGGGCGCCGCGCAGCGCGAAGGACTCCAGGGCAGCCACCGCGCGCACGATCGGGCGCGGCACGCCCGCGAGCGCGGCGGCGTCGGAGACAATATCCGCGCAGTAGTAGACGTAGGGCAGGCGCCGCAGGGCGCACGCGAGTCGCACGGCCGCGCCGGTCGTGGGCGGCGGCTCGCTGACGACTACGTCGGAGCGGGCACCGGTCAGCAGGCGCGCGATGAGCGGCAGGTCGAAGGACAGGTAGGACACGTATCCGCGCACTGCTCCCGTCTTGTCGCGTAGCACGGGCGCGCGCCGCACCTCGACGAGGCCGTGGCCGCCTTCGCCGTTCCCCGTTTCCGCGGGTGCCCCCTGGCCCTGGGTGCCTCCTTCGCGTTCGAGTGGGGTGAGGCCGTGGGGGTCGTCTGCGGATGAGGCGGCATCGCGGGCGACGCTGGGAGCAAGCCGCGAGGTGAGGACGCGCACGCGGTTTCCACCCGCGGCGAGCGCGCGGGCGAGGGCGCCGAGGCGCAGCGCGGCGGCGGTTGGTTCCGGTGTAAAGGTGCGGGTTGCCAGGGTGACTAGCATGTGGGGTTGTCGCCCCCGCCGATGGTGATGCGAGGGGTTCCAGCCCACAGCGAGGGGTCGGTCACAGCGCGCCCGTCGACGAGGAGGCGCACGCCCGGCAGATCGCCGGGCGTGAGCTCACGATAAGAAGCATGGTCGGCCTGGATGATGGCGACGTCCACTTCTTCGCCGAGCTGGTAGGCGTCCCAGCCGAAAGCTGCCAGCTCAGAATCGGAATACAGCGGATCGTGAACGCTCACCTGCGCCCCGGCCTCGTTAAGGGCCGACACGACGCCGAAGACGCCGGAGAACGCAGTTTCCTTGACCCCACCGCGGTAGGCGGCGCCCAGGACCGCGACGCGCAGGCCCTCCAGGGATCCCAGCAGGGCGGCGGCGCGAGAGACCGCGTAGGCGGGCATGTCGGCGTTCGCGGCGCGCGCGGCCGACACGACGGTCGCGCCCGGATCGCCGGCCAGGTACAGGCGCGGGTAAACGGGGATGCAGTGCCCGCCGACCGCAATGCCGGGCCGATGAATGTGGGAGTAGGGCTGGGAGTTGCAGGCTTCGATGACGCGCGCAACATCGATGCCGACCGCGTCCGCGTACCGTGCAAACTGGTTAGCCAGGCCGATGTTGACGTCCCGGTAGGTGGTCTCGGCGAGCTTAGCCATTTCGGCCGCCTCGGCCCCTCCCATGGGCCACACGCCGTTGGGCCGTGGCAGGTCGTCGCGCTCGTCGAAGGAGAGGACGGCCTCGTAGAAGGCGACGCCGCGAGCCTCCCCGGACTCGCGAAGCCCGCCCACGAGCTTGGGGTAGCGGGCGAGATCAGCGAAGACACGCCCGGTGAGGACGCGCTCGGGCGAGAACACCACGTCGAAGTCGCGCCCCTCGACGAGGCCGGAAATCTCCTCGATCAGGGGCGCGTAGCGTCCGCGCGTCGTACCCACGGGAAGGGTCGTCTCGTAGGACACGAGGGTGCCGGGCGTGAGGTGGGCGGCCATGGAACGCGTCGCGGCGTCCATGATGGTGAAGTCGGGGCGGCTCTCGGCGTCCACGACGAGGGGCACGACCATGACGACCGCGTCGGCGCCGGGGATCGCGTCGGCGTACTCGGTCGTCGCGCGCAGGGCGCCGGAGGAGGCCAGCGGGGGCAGGTACTCGGCCAGGTGCGCCTCGCCCGGGAAGGGCTCGACTCCCCCATTAATCAGATCCACCGTCTGCGGGTTCACGTCCACGCCGACGACGCTGTGCCCGCCGCGCGCGTAGTGCACCGCCAGCGGCAACCCGATCTTGCCCATCCCGACGACCGCGATCCGCATGCGGTTCCCCTTTCTGGCTCTGGCCTCGTTCATCCCCTCCAGTGTAGTGCCCCGCCCCACCTACAATGGGGGCGTGGATCGCGCGCTCAACCTCCTGCTCTACCCCTCTGACCTGGCCTCACCCGGTCGGCTGGTGAAGATCGCACGCTCGCTATCCTCGCTTTTCTCGCAGACGCACGTCGTCGGCATCGATCAGGGCGCGCTCCCCACCGACGAGGCCGTGGCCCCCACCGTCCGCCTCACGCGGATTCGGGGCGCGTCCCTGGGTGCGCCCTTGGGCGGGCTGCGGGTTGTCGCGGCGTGGGGTGCTCGGGTGTATCGGCGGTTCGCGTGCGAGCGTGTCGCGGCCGTCTCCGCGCAGAACCTCTTCCTGCTACCCCTCGCGCACGCGTTGGCGCGGCGCACAGGCGCGGTGTTTGCCTACAACGCGCACGAGTTGGAGACGGAGACGGTGGGGTCGGCGGGCCTGCGCCAGCGCCTCCAGCGCGTCATCGAGCGCCGCTACATCCGCCGCGCGGACGTGGTGTCCGTGGTCAACGAGTCGATCGCTCAGTGGTACCGCGAGGCCTACCCGGGCGTGGATCCCGTCGTCGTGACGAATGCCCCGACGGGGGCGGAGGGGGTCATCGACCTGCGCGCGCGCCTGGGGATTCCCGAGGGCGCGCTCCTGTACCTGCATTCGGGATACCTGGCACCCGGGCGCAACATTCCCCTGATTCTGCGCGCGTTTGAGCAGGTGACAAGCGCGCACGTGGTTTTCGTCGGTTCCGGCGCCCTGCTGCCCGAGGTCGAGCGGGCCGCCGCCTCTCACCCCAACATCCACCACCTGCCACCGGTGCAGCCCGAGCAGGTCCTGGCCATGACGCGCGGGGCTGACGTGGCGCTGTGCCTCATCGAGTCGGGGTGCCTGTCCCACCGCATGTCCACGCCCAACAAGATGATGGAGGCCTTCGCGGCCGGGGTGCCCGCGCTGTGTTCTCCCCTGGCCGAGGCCCGCCGGTACCTGGGCGACCAGGCGCCCGCGTGGGTGCTGGAGGACCCCGAACGCGACCTGACCTCGGCCCTGCGTCACATCACGCGCGACGACATCGACGCGTTCGAGGCTCCGAGAATCCCCACGTGGGAGGAGGGGGCCGCGCGCCTGCGCAAGGCCTACGAGCGGGCCCTCGCCGCGCGAGCAACACATCAATAGTTTCCCCAAAATCTCGCACGTAATTTGGGTTCCCTAACTTTTCTTAGTGCCACTAAAAACTGCGGAATATCAACACTTTTTACCTTGCCCACAAACGGACCACATGGAAATTACGTGCGACTTTTGGGGAGAGGCATGTCAGGAGGCGACGACATCGCCTGTTTCACAAGGGTTTCACGAGGCCGACGGGCGTGTCACGAGGCCTCGGCCCACCCGATAATTGCGCCCCTACTGATGGTTCCTCAAAAAAGTCGCACGTAATTTGGGTTCACTAACTTTTCTTAGCATTCCTAAAAATGGCAGAATATCAAGGTTTTTGACCCTACACAGAAATGGACCACATGGAAATTACGTGCGACTTTTGGGGGGAGGGGCACGTCAGGAGGCGACAACGTCGCCTGTTTCACAAGGGTTTCACGAGGCCGACGGGCGTTTCACGAGGCCTCGGCCCACCCGATAATTGCGCCTCTACTGATGGTTCCTCAAAAAAGTCGCACGTAATTTGGGTTCACTAACTTTTCTTAGCATTCCTAAAAATAGCAGAATATCAAGGTTTTCGACCCTACACAGAAATGGACCACATGGAAATTACGTGCGACTTTTGAGGAAAGCCCGTCACACCACTTCCGGCCGCACACCTTCGCCGCGGTCGTAGGCGCGCGCCGTCAGGACAGCCATCGCCAACATGCCCACCAGCAGAATGGCCATGAGGCCGCCCAGCACGGCGACCGTGGTCTCTATCCCGTAGGGACTCAACCAGAGCCACGCGAGGGGCGCGGCGCAGTACACGCAGGCGAAGGCCAGCATCCGGCGCTGGTGATAGGTCGCGACGAACACATTGGACAGCGGCGAGGTGGCGACAGTCAGGGCCAGCCAGGGTGCCAGGGAGCGCGCGAAATACCCGGCGGCCTCCCAGCGCGCCCCAAAGACGAGGGGAAAGAGCCAGGGACTCACCCAGGCGAGCAGGGCGAACACGGGAATGGAGAACCCTAGGGCAGCTCCCCCGACCCGCCGCACGACGGCACTCATCTGCCCCGGCGGCGTATCGGAGAGGCGAGGCAGGTACACCTGCGACAGCGCCCCGGCGATGAGGGCGACGGGAGCCTGGAGGGCCATCCACGCCATGTTGAACTGCCCCAGCGATGCCACCGAAAACGAGGCGATGAGCATGGGAATCGCGCTGGTGCGCAGCGCGTCGACGACGACGTTGGGCACACCGACGAGCGCCATCTTCCGGTAGCGGGTGGCGACGGCGCATAGGGAGGGGTCCGAGGCCTCGGCGAGGCGGGCGTCTCGGGCGCGCCAGTTCAGATACGCCACGGCAATCCCCTGTCCCGCCAGGGTCGCGCCGATGGCGGCGCCCAGCCCACCGGAGGCCACAAACCCGCAGGCGAGCTGGAGCGCCGCGATACCCAGGGAGCGAACGACGGAGGACGACGCGATCGCCTGGAAGCGCCGGTGCCGGGTCAGCCAGTAGGAGCAGACCTGCCCTTGGGCGAGGAAGAGCACGGAGAGCCCGACGGCCAACATCCACCCGGCGAGCCCGGCCCCGTAGCGGGCGGACACCCACGGCCAGGAGGCCGCGGCAACGAGCGTGGCAACCCCGGAAGCGGCGAGCACGCAGCGCGAGGACAGGCGGAACAGTGAGCGGGCGGAGGCCTCGTCCCCGGGGGCGGGCAGGACGATGGACAGGTCGAAGCGGGCGCCCGCGACGGCCGCGCCGAGCGTGGCGGCGGACGTGAAGATCCCCAGGTACCCCAGGTCCGCGTCGGTGTAGAGGCGGGCGATGCCGATCTGGGCGACGAATGCGATGACTTGGGCCAGGAGGGTGCCACTGAGCAGGGTGAGCACCTGGCGCAGCACGCCCGAGCGGGCGGGGAGGGCAGGTGCAGTCGTCATGTGTTCATTAAATCACCAGGTCGCCTTCCGCAGCCCGTAGGATGGTGGCATGCCCGTTTCCCCGCGCGCCGCGAGCGCCCGCAGCGTCGGGCGGCTGCCGTGAAGGTCGCCCTGACGAAGGGAACCCTGCTGGTTCCCCCGACGTATTTCGCGGTCGCGCACGCGCTCGCCATGCCGGAGTGCGACTGGCGGGTGTTCACGTTGGCGGCACGGGTCAGTGATTCGTCGGTCGCGCTGCCCATTTACGAGGCCGCCCCCGGCGCGCTCTCCCCTGCCCTCCCCGTGCGCGCGCTGCGCCAGGCACGAGGCCTGGGCGCGATGCGCCGCGCGGTGTCCTCGTGGGGTCCGGACGTGATCCACCAGCATCAGGCCACCTGGTCATTGCCGGCGGTGGGGGCCGCGCGCGAGAGCGGCGCTGCCCTGGTGGTGACGTTGCATGGAGGGGACGCGTACCCGAGGCTCGGGCGAGGCCTGGGCGCGGCCTGGAACGCCCGCAATCGTCGGGCGGCCTTCGAGGGGGCGACGCGCCTCCTGGCGGTATCGCGTTACCTGGCGGACGTGGCCCTGGGGGCGGGCGCGGATCCGGCGCGCCTGTCCGTGCATTACCAGGGCGTGGATACCGACTGGTGGACTCCGGCCCCCGCGCGCAACACTGTTCCCGCCGAGCCCGGCCACGGCCTCGTCGATGCCTTCCTGCCAGCAGATGCCGATACCCCTGTCGTCCTGTTCGTGGGGGCGTTGTCCACCCTGAAGGGCGTCGATGATCTGGTGGAGGCCTCCGCCGCGCTGGCGACGCGCCGCCCGCATCGCCTGGTTCTGGTGGGCGACGGTCCCCTGGCTCCCGCTCTGAGAGCGAGTGCACCCGCGCACGTGAGGCTCACCGGGCGCCTTCCGCGCGAGCGCGTGCGCGAGTGGGTGCGCCGAGCCCGAGTGATTGTCTTGCCGACGAAGCCGACGCAGGGGCGGCAGGAGGCGGCGGGCCTGGTGCTGCTGGAGGCGCAGGCGTGCGGCGTGCCCGTGGTGGCGTATCGGACGGGCGGGACGCCGGAGATGGTCGCGCCCGGTGCTTCGCTGCTGACCGCCGAGCGCACGCCGTGGGCCCTGTCCCACTCCATCGACGAGGCGCTGGCATGGTCGGACGCGGAGCTAGCCGAGCGTGGGGCGGCGTGCCGCGCCTGGGTCGACGCCGAGCGCTCTCTGCGCGCATCGGTCGCCCAGCTGCGCGCGATCTACGAGGCCGTGGCCCGGTAGGCGAAGGCGCGCCGAGCAGGCGAGGGGCCGCAACGCACCCCTGCGAACGAGCCGTATCTGTCAGGGCGCGTCGGCCCTGACACCGCGCGTGAAGACACGCCACCAGGCCCGGCATGTCAAGGAAAACACGGCCGCCACACGACACGGATTATGTGCTTACCACCACCAAATGTTCACATTTGGTCACAAAGTGCTACGCTCGAACACGTACCACCCAGGTAACCCTGTGAACGAAAGGTGATCGCATGCCCTCGACGAACGTTGGCACTCTCAGCGAACCCCAATTCAACGTCCTGACCGCCCTGGCGCGGGCCGGATCCGCCCTCACGCAGCGCGCGCTGTCCGTGGCCACCAGCATGAGCCTGGGCCGCGTCAACACCGCAACGCGCGAGTGCGAGGCCGCCGGTTACATCGAGGACCGCGCAATCACCGACGCGGGACGCGCAGCACTGGAACCCTATCGCGTCACGGGTGCCGTCATCATGGCGGCCGGCGTGTCCTCGCGCTTCGCCCCCATCAGCTACGAGCGTCCCAAGGGCACGCTCAAGGTGCGCGGCGAGATCCTGGTCGAGCGTCAGATTCGTCAGCTCCACGAGGTCGGCATCACGAATATCACGCTGGTCGTCGGCTACAAGAAGGAATACTACTTCTACCTGGCCGACAAGTACGGCGTCGACATCGTCGTCAACCGTGAGTACGCCACGCGTAACAACAACGGCTCCCTGTGGCGCGTGCGGGAACGCCTGGACAACACCTACGTGTGTTCCTCGGACGACTACTTCACGACGAACCCCTTCGAACCCTACGTCTACAAGTCCTACTACTCGGCCAACTACGTCGAGGGCCCCACCGACGAGTGGTGCATCAAGGTGGGCGCGGGCGACCGCATCACGGGCGCGACCGTGGGCGGCGAGGATGCGTGGGTCATGCTCGGCCACGTCTACTTCGACCGCAACTTCTCCGCAACGTTCCGCGAGATCCTCGAACAGGTCTACGACAATCCCGAGACAGTCTCGAAGCTGTGGGAGTCCATCTACCTGGATCACATCAAGTCGTTCGACATGGTGATCCGCCGCTACCCCGACGGCGTCATCCACGAGTTCGATTCGGTCGACGAGGTGCGTGACTTCGATCCGCTGTTCATCGAAAACGTCGACTCCGAGGTATTCGACCACATCGTCGAGACTCTGGGCTGCGCAAAGTCGGAGATCCGCGACTTCTACCCGCTCAAGCAGGGCATCACGAACCTGTCGTGCCACTTCGCGGTCGGAGACGACGAGTACGTCTACCGCCACCCCGGCATCGGCACGGAAAAGATCGTGGACCGCAGCGCAGAGTTCGCCGGCTTGCGCCTGGCCGCCGAACTCGGCATCGACGATACCTTCATCACGGGCGACCCAGCGGCGGGATGGAAGCTCTCGCGTTTCGTGCGCGACGTGCGCAACCTGGACGTGACCCGCCCCGAAGAACTGAAAGCGGCTATGGAGATGGACCGCGCCCTGCACACCTCCGGTCGAGTCCTGGACCGCTCCTTCGACTTCGTTACCGAAGGCTTGCGCTACGAGGGCCTCCTGAAGACCTTCGGCCCGATTGACGTGCCCGGATACTTTGAGCTGCGCGACAAGGTCCTGCGCCTGAAAGCATTCGCGGACGCGGACGGCTTCGATAAAGTCCCCTCGCACAACGACTTCTTCCCCCCGAACTTCCTGGTGGATAAGGATGGCACCATCAGCCTCATCGACTGGGAGTACGCGGGCATGTCGGACATGGCAGCAGACTTCGGCACGATGACCGTGTGCACGGCGGAGATGACCCGCGAACGCGCGGCCGCTGCCCTCGAGTACTACCTGGGGCACACCCCCACTGAGCGCGAGGCGCGCCACTTCTTTGCCTACGAGGTCTTCGCCGGCTGGTGCTGGTACCTGTGGGCGCTGGTCAAGGAGGCCGAAGGCGACGACGTGGGCGAATGGCTCTACATCTACTACTCGCACGCGACACGCACAATCGATTCCCTGCTCGCTTCGTACGAGGCCACCTCGACCTCGGGCGCGCAGGTTTCCCAGGAGGGTGAACTGGCATGAAAACTCAGCACGGAGGCAAGCGCTACGGCTTCTTCTCGGGCGCTCTATGGGGCCTGGACACGGTCGTGCTAGCGATCGCGCTAGCCATGATTCCGTTTGACGGCTTCGGCCAGTCGGCGCTCGTTGGCGCGGTCCTGCACGACGTCGCGTGCGCCGTGATCCTCCTGGTCTACATGGCGATTCGCGGGCGCCTGAAGGACACCTGGAACGGGCTTCGCACCCGCCCGGGTATGTCGGTTGTCGTGGCGGCCCTGCTGGGTGGCCCGATCGGCATGAGCGGCTACCTGATTGCCATCGACAACATCGGCCCCGGCCTGACAGCGATTATCTCGACGTTCTACCCGGCCCTGGGAACGCTGCTGGCGTTCGCCCTGCTCAAGGGAGCGCATGGCTCCGCGTCAGATCGTGGCGCTGCTGGTGGCGCTTGGTGCCATCGTGGTGACGGGCTTGTCTGCAACCTCCGACCCCGTTAAGGACGGCAACGCGATCCTGGGTATCATCGGCGCGCTGGCGTGCGTGATCGGCTGGGGGTCCGAGGCCGTCATCCTCACGTGGGGCATGCGCGATGAGGCCGTGGATAACGAGGTGGCGCTCCAAATCCGCGAGACCACGTCGGCCGTGGTCTACCTCTTCATCGTTGCTCCCATCGCGGGCGTCTTCGGCTTCACGCTCCACTCGCTGGCTCACCTGTCCGCGGGCGTCGTGGCCCTGGCCGGCTTGGCTGGGACGGCCTCGTACCTCTTCTACTACAAGGCCCTGTCGGCCATCGGCGCCTCGCGCGGCATGGCCCTGAACATCTCCTACTCGGCGTGGGCGATCATCTTTGCCCTGGTGTTGCAGGGAACGATCCCGACGCCCATGCAGGTCCTGTGCTGCGTCGTGATCCTGGTGGGCACGGTCCTGGCGGCCACCTCCAACTGGGGTGACCTGCTTCCCAAGCGAACGGAGAAGGTCACGAGCTCCCAGGCGTGAGACAATGGCGGGTGGGCGCAGGCGCGCCCACCCGCTTAGTCGTATTCGGAGGACTTATGACGACGCCCGACGCCGACCTGCGCAAGGTCCAAAAGCTCCTGACGCTGATCCTGGCCGAGTTGGACAGGGTGTGCCGCCGCATCGGAGTGTCCTACGCGGTCTACGGCGGCACCGCGATTGGCGCGATCCGCCACGGCGGCTTCATCCCCTGGGATGACGACATCGACGTGATGATGACGCGCGCCGACTACGAGCGTTTCCTGGCCGAGGCGCCCGCGCTGCTGGATGAGCGTTTCCGCCTGGATAACACGCGCACGCGCGAGGACTTCCCCTTCATGTTCACGAAGATGGTCCTGCCCGGCACGCTCCTGATCCCGGAGGCCGACAAGGACTCGAAGTACCGCATGCCCTTCTTCCTGGACATCCTGCCCCTGGACGAGATCCCGGCCGACGACAAGGCGTTCAAGGAGATGTCGCGCCAGTCGTGGCTGTGGGGCCGCCTCCTCTTCCTTCAGGGAACGCCTCGCCCTCACCTGATCAACACGCCCGCGTGGAAGAAGGCGCTGATCTTCTCCGCGACGACCGTGGCGCACCTGGGCCTCAAGGCCGTGCGGGCCACGCCGCGCAGCCTACAGGCCCGCTGGGAGAAGGCGGTTCGCCGCTACGAGGGCACGGGCACGGGCGTGTACGCGGACTTCACGATGCGCGACCCGCAGAACTGGATCGTGCGCGAGGAGGAGTTCTTCCCCACCATTGACGTCCCCTTCTGAGGACATCACCGTCATGATTCAGCACGAGTACGACTCGCTGCTGCGCGCGGGCTACGGCGACTACATGCAGCTGCCCCCGCCCGAAAAACGCTACAACCACGAGGCGGCCGTTATCGACTTCGGCCCCTACGCCGACTCCCTGTAGGCCCGCGACCCCATCGAAGAATCGGAGAGACATGAGCGCGGCAGATCCCGCAACCCTGGCAGCCATTCAGCGCGTCACCAGGCGGTGCCTGGCTGAGATCGACCGCGTGTGCGACCTGTTGGGCGTACGCTACGTCGCCTACGGCGGCACGGCGATCGGCGCGGTGCGCCACCGGGGCTTCATCCCCTGGGACGACGACGGGGACGTGTGCATGCCCCGGGCGGACTACGAGCGTTTCATCGCCGAGGCCCCCGCGCTCCTGGGGACGAGTTCTTTATCGCCTCGCCCGCCTCGCACTCCAACTACCCGATCAGCTTTGGCGTCCTGGGCCTGAAGGGCCCGAGTTCGTCTCGAAGGTCGCCAGGACCGAGCCTTCCGCATGCCGATCGGCGTGGACCTGTTCGTCCTGGACGAGATCGCGGCCGATCCGGCACGCTTCCGCTCCCAGTCGCGCGGCACGTGGCTGTGGGCGCGCCTCATGTTCCTGCGCTCGATCCCCAACCCGCCGACCGGCCTGCCGATCCCGGCGCGCCAGCTCGCCTCGGCGGCCATGGCCTGCGCGCACTGGGGGATGCGGGCGCTGCGCGTGAACGAGGCCTCCCTGTACCGCCGCTGGCTGCGATCCGCCCTGAAGGGGCGTGAGAACCCGCAGCTGGCCGCTGACGGCACGACCCTGTACGGGGACTTTTCGACGCGCGATCCCAGGCGATGGAGCGCCTCGGAGGCCGAGCTCTTCCCCGCCAAGTCCGTCCCCTTCGACGACATCACCGTGCGCATCCCCGCGGCCTACGACGTCGTGCTCACGCGCGGCTACGGCGACTACATGCGCGTGCCGGATCCCGAGGACCGTGTCACTCACGAGCCCTTCCACATCGTCTTTGGACCGTTCGACCCGGGCCCCGCGACCCAGGACGGAGCCGACGCGTGAGCGAACAGGACACCACGGCCTCGTCCATGCCCGAGGCCCAGGGCCCCGGCGAGCAGGTGGAAACCACCGAGGAAGCCCTCGAATCGCGCGGACAGCTGGGGCGCGACTACCTGTGGAACACGGCCGCCTCCCTCATGTCCAGCCTCGCGGTGGTCATCATGGGCGTGGCGATCATGCGCTCGGGCGCGACCGACACCTTCGCGCGTGCCCAGTACGGCCTGTTCACCCTGGCCCTGGCGATCGGCCAGCAGTACCAGACGGTGGGCCTGTACGAGGTGCGCACCTTCCACGTGACCGACGTGCGGCGACGCTTCGATTTTGGCACCTACCTGTCGACGCGCCTCCTGACCTGCCTGGTCATGGTGGGCCTGATCCTCTCCCACTCCTGGAGCTCCTCGACGAAGGACCCCTACCCGGCGTTCACGGTCATCGCCGCCATGGCGCTGCTGCGTATTTTCGACGCCTTCGAGGACGTGTATTACTCGGAGTTCCAACGCTCCGGGCGCCTGGACATCGCGGGTAAGGCCTGCTTCGCGCGCATCTTCACGACCACCTTCTTGTGGTCGGGGCTGTACTGGTTCACCCAGGACCTGCTCCTGTCCACGCTGGTCACCTTCGCGGTCACGTGCGTCGTGCTGGTCGTGGCCTACGGGCTGCCCGCGCGCGGGCCTCTTCTCCCTGGCCCCGTCCTTCAATGCACGAGGCATCGGCGGAATCCTGTGGGAATGTCTGCCTCTGTTCATCGCCGCCTTCCTCAACCAGTACCTGGCCAACGCGCCGCGTTTCGCGATCCACGCAAACCTCGGCGACGAGCAGCTGGGCGTCTTCGCGATCATCTACATGCCGGCCGTCGCGATCAACATGCTCTCCCTATTTGTGTTCCGCCCCCTGCTCACGCGCATGGCGCTGCGTTGGACCGAAGGCAAGCGCGGCGAGTTTTTCTCGATCGTGCGCCGCGGCCTGCTCACGACCGCGGGAGCCTTCGTGCTGGTCGCCGTCGTCACGTACTTTATTGGCGCTCCCCTGCTGACCCTCGTGTTTGGCACGGACGTGTCCGACTACGTGCCCGAGCTGATGGTGCTCGTCCTCGGTGGCGCCCTCAACGCGGCCGGCGTCATCCTCTACTACGCGCTGGCCACCATGCGCCGCCTGCGCGCCGTCCTCGTCGCTTTCCTGATCGCGGGCGGCACCGCCTACGTCGCGGCCGCCCCGCTCGTGCGATCCTACGCGATGATGGGCGCGTCCCTGGCCTATGCTTCAACCATGGCGCTGCTCGCGATCCTTTTCGTCGCGTTCATGCTCATCCCCGTTCGCAACGCACCTATCGAAACGGAGTCCGTCAATGGCTGACCGCTCTCAGTCCCCCATCAAGGTCGGAATCTTCATGGAGTTCTTCCTGCCCTACCTGGGCGGGATCGAACGCTACCAGGATCGCCTGAGCGAGCAGCTGCGACTTCTCGGCTACGACGTGTTCATCGTCACGTCCCTGCACGACGAGTCCCTGCCTCGTTTCGAGGACAAGGACGGCCTGCGCATCTATCGCCTGCCCACCAAGGGCCTCTTCAAGCAGCGTTACCCCTTCTTCAAGCGCGACGCCCGCTTCAAAGAAACGATGGCCGCCGTCGAGGCCGAGAACGCGGATTTCTACATCGTCAACACGCGTTTCCACCTCACCAGCCTGCTCGGCGCTCGCCTCGCGCACCGCCTGGGCCACCCGGTCGCACTCATCGAGCACGGCACCGCGCACATGAGCGTGGGCAACCCCGTGCTGGACTTCTTCGGCGCCATCTACGAGCACGGCCTGACCCACTTCGTCAAGAAGCACGTGACCTCCTACTATGGGGTGTCGCGCAACTGCAACAAGTGGCTGCGTCACTTCACAATCAAGGCCTCGGGCGTGTGGTATAACGCGGTGACACCCGAGGATACGACCGTGGCCGACGACCGCTACGAACGCCTGTGGCCGCGCGGGGGCGAGGGCTCCGAGATCGTCATCTCCTACGCGGGCCGCCTCATCGCCGAGAAGGGCATCGTCGCGCTGCTGGACGCCTTCGCGCGCCTGCGCGCCGAGCTGCCCGACGTACCGCTGCGCCTGGCTGTCGCTGGCTCCGGCCCCATCGAGGACGAGCTGCACGCACGCTACGGCTCCGACCCCGCCGTGACGTTCCTCGGCAAGCTGGACTTCCCCGGCGTCATGAGCCTCTACCGTCGTTCCGACGTGTTCGTCTACCCGTCGATGTACCCCGAGGGTCTGCCCACCTCCATCCTCGAGGCTGCCCTAGGCGACTGCGCGATCATTGCGACGCCGCGCGGCGGGACCGAAGAAGTTATCACCTCCCCCGCTCTGGGCTGGATCGTCGACGGCGCCACGTCGGAGCAGCTCACGAACGCGCTCGTGCCCGCCCTGCGCGAGGCCGTCACCGACCCGGTGCGTCGCGCCTCGTGCGCGGCAGCCGTCGGCGCGCGGGTGCGCGAGCACTTCACGTGGGCGTCGGTTGCCCGCGAGGTTGCCTCCGTCATCGACGAGGCCGTGGCCCGCTAAGCGGGACCGTCAGCACCCCACCGCCGGACTTCCGTGCGGCGCGAGGACCGCCCACCGCACCTCCGCTCGCCCGGGGGCGGCGGCCCACTCGCGCAGGCTATCCACACGTTCATTCACTAATGCACTAGACATGTCCAGACATAATGAGACGAAAGGCGGGGCGGATCGACAGACCTACCCCGCCTTTCATGAGAGCGTCGTTAGTGTCAGGCGTTCGTCGGGAAGTTCATTCCGACGTAGCCGACCTTCTCGCCGCGCTTGGGCCAGCGGGTCGTGACGACCTTGGCCTTCGTGTAGAAGCGCACGCCCTCGGGGCCGTGGATGTGAGTGTCGCCCAGCAGCGATTCCTTCCAGCCGCCGAAGGAGTAGTAGGCGACCGGAACCGGGATCGGCACGTTGACGCCGACCATGCCGGCCTCGACATCGACGACGAAGTGGCGGGCGGTGTCACCGTCGGAGGTGAAGATCGCGGAGCCGTTGCCGAACTCGGAGGAGTTGACGATCTCGATGGCCTCTTCATAGGTATCGGCATGCACGACGACCAGGACCGGGCCGAAGACCTCTTCGCAGTAGACACTCAGGCCGCGGTCCACGCCATCGATGATCGTGGGGGCCAGCCAGAAGCCGTCCGCGTATTCTTCGCCCTCGGGGCGGTAGCCGCGACCGTCGAGGACGATGGTGGCGCCCGCAGCCTCGGCCTCGTCGATCCACTTGGTGATGCGCTCCTGCGAGGAACGGGTGATGACCGGGCCCATCTCGGAGGCCGGGTCGGTGCCGGGGCCAACAACGATCTTCTCGGCGCGAGCCTTGATCGCGGGGACCAGCTTCTCCTCGACGCCACCAACGGCGACGATGACGGGCAGGGCCATGCAGCGCTGGCCGGCCGCACCGAAGGCACCGGCGCTGATGTGCTGCGCGGCGAACTCGATGTCCGCGTCGGGCATGACGATCGCGTGGTTGTTCGCACCACCCAGAGCCTGGACGCGCTTGCCGTGCGCGACGCCGGTGTCCTGGACGATGTGGGCGACCGGGGTGGAGCCGACGAAGGAGATGGCGTCGATGCCGGGGTGGGTGAGGATGTCGGAGACGAGGTCGCGGTTACCGGCGATGACGTTGAACAGGCCGTCGGGCAGGCCGGCTTCCTTGTAGAGGCGGGCGATGATCAGCGAGGCGCTGGGGACGACCGAGGCGACCTTGAGGATGAAGGCGTTGCCGGTGGCCAGGGCGACGGGGTGCATCCACATGGGGACCATGGCCGGGAAGTTGAAGGGGCAGATGCCGGCGACGACGCCGACGGGCTGGCGCAGGGTATGCACGTCGACGCCGGTGGAGGCCTGGTCGGTGAACTCGCCCTTGAGGGCGGCGTTGATGCCGCAGGCGAAGTCGATGGTCTCGCGGCCGCGGGCGATCTCTCCGAGGGCGTCGCCGTGGGTCTTGCCGCCCTCGCGCACGATGGCGTCGGCGATTTCGTCCTGGTGCTCGATGACGAGTTGGCGGAACTTAAACATGATGTCGACGCGCTTGGCCAGGCGGTGCGGCCCCATTCCTTCTGTGCCTCGCGGGCGATCTCGACGACGCGGTCGAGGCAGTGCTTGTCGGCGAGGGCGAGCTGGTCGACGACCTTGCCGGTGGCGGGGTTTTCGACGCCGATGGTCTTGTCCGAGTGAGCGACGTACTCTTCGCCGTTGACCCACATGTTGATTGTCATTGGATAACCTTTCTTCCCATTCGACCGCGAATGGCGGAACAACTTTGTTAGGACAAACAGTAGCATGTTTCTGCGACCAATGTCGCGATATCCGCAATACCGGCACATACCCGGACACAATTGTCCCGTCTATCGTACACGAGCCTCGTGCTCCCCGAACGAGGCCGTGGCCGGGCCTGCCGCATCGCAAACTCCTCGCCCCCGCCTCGTCCCCCTCGACAAAAAAGAAGGGGGCGACCCCGGAACACATCCGGGGCCGCCCACGCCAGCGCGCCGACGCATCACAGGTAGTGGCGCTGCGGCTTGCGATCGCGCTGGTAGTCCTCGTAGGCGCGCTGCGTCGACTCGAGCACGGACACCTCCGAGATCGCCACGTCCCACCAGGAGGATCCGGGCGGGTTGGGGCCCATCAAGTCGGTCTCGATGTGGATCATGGTTGCACGATCCGAGGCGGCGGCCACCTTGTAGGCTTCCTTGAACTCCTCGATCGTGTGGACCTCGAGCACGTCGATGCCCCACGAGCGTGCGTTCGCCGCGATGTCGACGCCGGCAATCGTATCGGTGTCCTCCAGGTGCGAGCCGGTCCCGCGCTGACGGTACTTCGTGCCGAAGCGCTGGGAGCCGCGCGACTCGGACAGGGCGCCGATGGACGCGAAGCCGTAGTTTTGCAGCAGCACGTAGATGACCTTGATGCCTTCCTGGGCGACCGTGGCCAGCTCCATGGGGAGCATCTGGTAGGTGCCGTCGCCGACGATCGAGACGACCTCGGACTGCGGGCGGGCTAGCTTGACGCCCATGGCGGCCGGGACCTCGTAGCCCATGCACGAGAAGGCGTACTCGACGTGGTACTGGACGGGCGTCTTGGCCTGCCACAGGGCCTGCAGGTCGCCGGGCATCGAGCCGGCGGCGTTGATGACCACGTCCTCGTCGCCCATGAGCTCGTTGAGGGCGCCGAAGACCTCAGTCTGCGCGGGCAGCGGGGCGTTGCCCACGTGGTAGCACTGCTCCACCTTGGCGGCCCAGGCCTCGCGCTCGGCGGCGATCTCGGCGGTGTAGGATTCGTCGACGCGGTAGTCGGCCAGCTCCTCGGTCAGGGCAACGAGCGCCTCGCGGGCATCGGCCACGACCATCTCGGCGCTCTGCTTGGCGGCGTCGAAGGGCGTGATATTGATGTTGACGAAGGAGACGTCGGGGTTCTTGAATTGCGTCTTCGAGGCCGTCGTGAAGTCGGAGTAGCGCGTGCCCACACCGATGATCAGGTCGGCCTTGTCGGCCAGGTGGTTGCCCGAGTCGCCGCCGGTAGAGCCGACGCCGCCCACGGAGCAGGGGTGATCGCAGTTGATGGCGCCCTTACCGGCCTGCGTGTCGGCCACCGGGATACCGGTCGCGGCCGCGAACGCGCGCAGCTCCTCCGAGGCTTCGGAGTAGATGGTGCCGCCGCCGGCGATGATGAGGGGACGCTTGGCGGCACGGATCTTGGCTACCGCGCGCTTGAGGGCGGCGCGCTCGGCCGGGGGGACGGCGCACGTGCCACACGCGTTTGGCGAAGAATTCGACCGGCCAGTCGTAGGCCTCGGCCTGAACGTCCTGGGGCAGGGCGATCGTCACGGCACCGGTCTCGGCCGGGTCGGTCAGGACGCGCATGCCGTTCAGGAGCGAGGGAATCAGCTGCTCGGGACGGTTGATGCGGTCAAAGAAGCGAGAGACGGGACGGAACGCGTCGTTGACGGTCACGTCAAGCGAGGTCGGATCCTCGAGCTGCTGGAGGACCGGGTCCGGGATGCGGGTCGCGAACTGGTCGGAGGGGAAGATGAGGACGGGCAGGCGGTTGGTCGTCGCCGTCGCAGCGCCGGTCACCATGTTCAGCGAACCGGGGCCGATCGACGCGGTCGTCATCCAGGTCTGCAGGCGGTTCGTCGTCTTGGCGAAGGCCGCGGCCGCGTGGACGGCGCCCTGCTCGTTGCGGGGCATGATGTAGGGCATCGGGTTCTCACCCTCGGCGGGCGCGATCTCGTTCTGCAGGAGGGCCTGGCCGATGCCGGCAACGTTGCCGTGGCCGAAGATGCCGAAGGCGCCCGCGATGAGGCGATGTTCGACGCCGTCACGCTCGGTGTACTGGTTGGACAGGAAGCGAATGATGGCCTGTGCGACCGTCAGGCGCACGGTACCCTTGTAGGCTTCTTTGCTCATGGATAGTCCTTTCGGGTCTTTCTTACTTGTTCATGGGCAGCCGAGGGTCCACTTCCTGGTTTTCCCAGGTTGCGCGGATCCAGTGGTGGGCCGGGTCGTCGGGGGCGAGCCACACGAGGTCCTCGTTCGGGCCTGCCATGACGTTGAGGTAGTACATGTCGTAGCCGGGGGCTGCGACGCAGGGGCCGTGGTAGCCGTGGGGCACGAGGGCGACGTCGCCGTCGTGGACCTCGCAGCACAGGTCGATGGGGCGGCCAGGGCTGCCGTAGGTGCGGTGCAGGCCAAAGCCCTTGGAGCCCTCGGGGCCGTCTTCGATTTCGAAGTAGTAGATCTCTTCAAGCTCGCGCTCGTCCTCGGAGTCCTGCTCGTGCTTGTGGGCCGGGTAGGAGGACCAGTTACCGCCGGGGGTGATGACCTCGCAGGCCAGCAGGTGGGAGGTGGTGACGCCCTCGACGGCCAGGGAGTAGTTGTTGACCTGGCGCGAGCAGTCACCGGCGCCGCGCAGGTCGACGCGGACCTGGCTCTTGGGGTAGTAGGCGACGGGGATGTCGCGGGTGGCAATCGCGGAGGGGAAGGCGAAGCGGCCGCCACGGGCGGAGGTGATGGTCAGGCTCTTGCCGCGTCCGACGTACAGGTAGTCGGTGACGCCGGAGAAGACGCCGCGGCGGCCCTCCAGCTCGAAGGTCTGCCCGTCGACCTCGACGGTGGCGCCGCCGGCGAGGGGCAGGACGAGGAGCTCGGCCTCGCCGGTCTCGACGACCTGGGAGGCGCAGGCCTCGAGAACGAGGACGCGCAGGCCCGAGAATGCCCAACCAGCACGCTGGGGGTCAATGTCGACGGTGAAATTGCCATGGCCGGAGGAGCCGGCGGGAACGTAGATATCGGGAAGAGTCATCTGAGTCTCCTGGGTTGGGGGCTTCGGTGCCGCAAGGGGTTTATTCGGTACGAGGCTGGGGCGTGGGTCGGCGGGTTACGGGAGGCCCCCCGTTTCCACGAAGGTGCTCAGCTGCTCCTGGGTGGGCATCGCGGTGGAACACTCGATGCACGCGCACACGTAGGCGCCCGCAGCCGAGGCGTAGCGGATGGTTTTTTCCAGGTCCCATCCTTCGACGAGGCCATGGATGAGTGCGCCGCCGAACGCGTCGCCGGCACCCAGGCCATTGATGACGTCGACCTGCCGGGCTTCCACCCAGACGCGCTCGTCGGCGGTCTTGGCGAGGGTGCCTTTGGGGCCCTGCTTGACGATCGCAAGTTTGACGCCGCGCTCCAGGAGGGCATCCGCAGCTTTCTCGGGGTCGGACACGCCGACGGCCATCTCACATTCCTCGCGGTTGCCGACGGCGACGTCCACGCGGGAGAGAACGGCGCCCACGCGCGAGCGCGCCTGGGCCATGCCACTCCACAGATTGGAGCGGTAGTCGAGGTCGAGGATCGTGGTGCCTGTACCTCGGTCACGATGGTCGAGGGCGCGCAGGTGCAGGCCGAAGGATGAGTCGCGCGACAGTCCGGTGACCGTGAACCAAAAGATTCCAGCGCGTTCGACGGCGTCCCAGTCGACTTGATCCTCGCCAAGCTCGAGGTCGGGTGCGCTGGGCTCGCGGTAAAGTAGAGGGGGAAGGAGTCGGGCGGGAAGAGCTCAGCGAAGGTGACGGGTGTATGAAAGTCACGCACGGTCACGACATGATCGGAGGAGACGCCGAGGCGCTCGAGTTCGCGGGTGACGAATCGCCCAAAGGGGTCGTCCCCCACGCCCGTGATGACGCCGGATCGGTGTCCGAGGCGGGCGACCGCGACAGCGACATTCGTCGGGCTGCCGCCGAGGAATTTCCCAAAGGTCTCGACGTCTTCGAGGTGAGCCCCGACTTGGAGCGGGAAGATATCGACGCCGGAACGGCCCATTGTCAGAATGTCGACATAGCGACGATCCAGGGACATGCTGACTCCTTCCTCTCCGTTGGGGTGGCTCGCGGGCCCGACCCACCAAGCATGCACTATCGACAGGCAATCGTCAAACTTTGTCCATACAATAGGGTCAGCGTGTCATTGCATCCACACCCAGTCAAAGACTGCTACCATGTAACCGTATTTATTTCAAACGGCCGAAGTCCCAACCTGCAAAGGTCGACCATGTCTCACTCCCCCAAGGCTACCGAGAACAGGCCTTACATCCCGGATATCACCCTGGATCGCTCATCTCCCGTTCCCCTGTACTTCCAGATCTCCGAGCCGATCGCCGAGTTGATCAACTCCGGAGCACTGCCTGCAGATACGCGCCTTGAGGACGAGCTATCGATGGCCGCTCGCCTGCACGTCTCACGCCCCACCGCCCGCCAGGCCCTTCAGCGCCTCGTGGACCGCGGCCTCCTCACACGCCGCCGCGGCGTCGGCACGATCGTCTCACCCCGCCAGGTCCACCGCCCGGTAGAATTGACGTCCCTCATGAAGGACCTCGTGGAGGCTGGCCACAAAGTCCAGACGACGATTCAGCGCTACGAGGCCCATCCCGCCACGGAAGCAGAGGCTGACGCACTCAAGATCGCGGAGGGCACGCTCATCGTTTACATCGAGCGCACGCGCTTCACGAACGATGAGCCGATCGCCGTCCTGACGAACCTCATCCCGGCCGACATTGCACCCGCGATGCAGGAGCTCGAGTCCGGCTCCCTCTACGACCTCATGCGCGAGCGCGGGGTCACCCTGGCCTCGGCCCGACAGGTCATCGGCGCACGTACGGCGACCGCGAAGGAAGCCAAACTCCTGTCCGAGCACCGCGGGGCGGCCCTGCTGACGACGCAGCGCACGACATACGACCCCTCGGGACGCATTGTCGAGTACGGCGACCATATCTACCGCGCATCGCGATACTCCTTCGAGGCCAAGCTTTTCGCGCAATAACAACAGATTGGCAATTTGTCCTAACAAACTATTGACAGCATGACGCGCCCGCCGTAGACTTGTGTTCGACGGAGAACAGTCGAAAGCAATCACAAAGGAGTGCTTCCCGCCATGTCCATCGAGTACACCCCCGGCCCCCTTCTGGACGCCGCGCGTCACACCCCCACCGCCCTGTGGAACGATTCCTCGGATCCCAGCGAGCTGGCGCAGTCCATCTCCTTCGGCGGCGTTGGTGCTACCTGCAACCCGACCATCGCCTACACCTGCATCAACCAGCGTCGCGACGTGTGGCTGCCCCGCATCGCCGAGCTCGCCAAGGAAATGCCCGACGCCACCGAGTCTGAGATCGGCTGGCAGGCCGTGCGCGAGCTGTCCCTCGAGGCCGCCAAGCTCCTCGAGCCCATTTTTGAGGCCGAGAACGGCCGCAACGGCCGCCTGTCGATGCAGACGGACCCGCGCCTGGCTCGCTCCGCCAAGGCTCTGGCCGACCAGGCCGAGGAGTTCCACAACCTCGCTAAGAACATCATCGTGAAGATCCCCGCCACCTCGGTGGGTGTCGAGGCCATCGAAGAGGCCACCTACCGCGGCGTCTCCGTCAACGTGACGGTCTCCTTCTCCGTCGCACAGGCCGTCACCACGGGCGAGGCCATCGAGCGCGGCCTCAAGCGCCGCGAGGCCGAGGGCATGGACACCTCCCAGATGGGCCCGGTCGTCACCCTCATGGTGGGCCGCCTCGACGACTGGATCAAGGAGGTCGCCGCGCGCGACGAGATGTTCCTGGATCCGGGTCACCTCGAGTGGTGTGGCGTTGCCGCCTTCAAGCGCGCCTACCAGGAGTTCCGCAAGCGCGGCCTGCGCGCCCGCATGCTCTCCGCCGCGTTCCGTAACGTCATGCACTGGTCCGAGTTCGTCGGCGGCGACGTCGTCATCTCCCCGCCGTTTAAGTGGGCCAAGCTCATCAACGACTCGGACTACACGATGGAAGAGCGCATGGACATCCCGGTGCGCGAGGACATCATGAAGACGCTGCTCTCGATCCCCGAGTTCGTCCGCGCCTACGAGCCCGACGGCATGACCCCGGAGGAGTTCGACACCTTCGGCGCCACCGTCAAGACCCTGCGCGGCTTCCTGCAGGCAGACGCTGACCTCGACGCCCTGGTGCGCGACGTCATTATGCCCGCCCCGTGATCCACTCGGTGGCCCCACACGTCGCGTGTGGGGCCACCGCCGGTCACGGTTTTCTGCTCTCCAGCACACCCTCACCTAGAAAGAAGCAAAGATGCTCAACATTGCCGTTATCGGCGCCGGCCGCATCGGCCATGTCCATGCCAAGACCATCGCCGCACACCCCGGCGCCACCCTCGCCCTCGTTGCCGATCCTTTCGGTGACGCCGCGCAGAAGCTGGCCGAGGTCTACGGCGCGCGCCACACGACCGACGTTGACTCCGTCTTCACCGACGAAGGCGTCGACGCCGTCGTTATCGGCTCGCCCACGCCGCTGCACATCCCCCACCTGCTCGCCGCCGCCAAGGCTGGCAAGGCCGTGCTGTGCGAGAAACCGATCGCCCTGGACATGAAGGACGTCGAGGCCGCCCGTGACGAGCTGGGCGCCGTGTCCGTGCCCGTCATGTTCGGCTTCAACCGCCGCTTCGACCCTTCCTTCGCCGCAGTTCACGCCCAGCTTGAAGAGGGAACGATCGGCGATCTGGAGAACCTGCTCATCATCTCGCGCGACCCCTCCGCTCCCCCGGCCGAGTACGTGAAGGTTTCCGGCGGCATCTTCCGCGACATGACCATCCACGACTTCGACATGGCACGCTTCTTCCTGGGCGACATCGTCGAGGTGCACGCCTTCGGCCAGAACTTCAACGAGGAGATCAGGGAAGCCGGCGACTTCGACGCCGCCGTGGTCACCCTGAAGAACGCCGCCGGCGTCGTCGCGACCATCGTCAACAACCGCAAGTGCTCGGCCGGCTACGACCAGCGCCTGGAGGCCCAGGGCTCGACGGGCACGCTCAACGCGGACAACATCCGCGCCACCACCGTGCGCCTGTCCAACGCCAAGGTCACGGATGCGGCCGAGCCGTACCTGGACTTCTTCCTGCAGCGCTACGCGGACGCCTACCGCATTGAGCTGACCGCGTTCATCGACGCGGTCGTCGCGGGCACCAAGCCCACGCCGTCCATCGGCGATGCGATCGAGGCTCTGCGCCTGGCCGAGGCCGCCACGGAGTCGGCGAAGACCGGCAAGCCCGTGTCGCTGGCCTGAGCGCCATCACCTCAATCCCGGCGGGGGGCCTCATCCCCCCGCTGGGATTGTCGTATCACCTCCAGTATCGCGGGGATCGTCGGCTACGACGACATCGCGCTGGCCAGCTACCCGGGATGTGTGCTCTCCTCGATCAATCGGAGTCCTGCGAGGTTGGCGCAGGCGACAATGTCCGCGGTCCTGTCCGTCCCCTCGCATGCCGCAACGACCGCGACGATCACGCCCCGCCTCGTCGTGCGCCGCTCCTCCACGCGACGAGGCCTGTAAGGGGTAGCGCAGGTCACCTATCCGCCGCCCGTGTCAGGACAAATAAAAACGATAGACTTTGTCACGCCAAATAGTAACGCGCGTTTTCAGTGCAGAAACGCGCAGCCCCACAATGTAGCAAGGAGCAACCTGCGATAACTCGTAAGCCCCTCGGCATCGATGTCATCTCCCTGGGCTGGATGGGCCGTCTTCACTCACGCGCCTACGCCAACGTCGTGACACACCTCCCCGACCTTCAGGTCGCGCCCCGCCTCGTGGCAGCCGCCGACCCCTCCAAACAGGCACGCGCGGACGCCCTCGACATCCTCAGCTTCGAGCGCGCCTACGCCGACTACCGCGAACTCCTCGCAGACCTCGAGGTCGGCGCCGTGTCCATCGCCCCCCAACTTCTTTGCGCCACGAGATCGCCATGGCGGCGATCGCAGCCGACAAGCCCTTCTGGATCGAAAAGCCCATGGGCGTCAACGCCGCACAGTCTCGCGATCCGCCGATCCATATGATCACTCAATCATCGGAGGAAGGGGTGCCGCAGGGTACTCCCACCCCCTTCCTCACGCCCTTATTTGTCTGGACAAATTCCCATTTTTGTTATACTGGTCGCTACCGGCAACACACGCCGACGCTTCTACCGCGACTCATAGGAGAGCTGCAATGACTCAAGTCTACGATCCCGCAACCGCGATCTCAGACCCCAACGGCATCACCTGGGGCATGCACCCCATCGCATGGCGCAACGACGACATTCCCGAGGTCGGCGAATGGAACACCATCGACATCATGTTCGATGACCTGGCCGAGGCCGGTTTCGCAGGCACCGAGGTCGCCGGCTGGTACCCCTCGAAGGAAGAGACGAAGGAAAAGGCTGATGCTGCCGGCCTGACAATCGTCGCCCAGTGGTTCTCCTCCTTCATCGTCCGCGACGGCGTTGAGGCCGTCATCCCGGACTTCCGCGCCACCTGCGAATACCTGCAGTTCCTGGGTGCCACACGCGTCGTGGTCTCCGAGCAGACCGGCTCTGTGCAAGGCATCCGCGACATCTGCATCTTCGAGAACAAGCCCGTCCTCAAGGATGAGGAATGGCCGATTCTCGCCGCTGGCCTGAACAAGCTTGGCGAAATCGCCCACGAGTACAGCCTCGATCTGGTCTACCACCACCACCTGGGCACCGTCATCCAGACCAAGGACGAGACGCTGCGCCTCCTGGAGCTGACCGACCCGGACAAGGTCTCCCTGCTCTTCGACACGGGCCACGCCTACGTGGGCGACGGCGACGTCATGGGTCTGCTGCGCGGCGCAATCGACCGCACCAAGCACGTCCACTTTAAGGACGTGCGTCCGGCCAAGATGGAGGAGTCGCGCGCGGCGAAGCGCTCGTTCCTCGACTCCTTCCTGGCCGGCATGTTCACGGTTCCCGGCGACGGCACGATCGACTTTACCGAGCCCTACCGCTTCCTGGTCGAGCACGGCTACAAGGGCTGGATCCTGGTTGAGGCCGAGCAGGACCCGAAGATCGCTCCCCCGCTTGAGTACGCGCACATCGCGCGCGACTACGTGAAGGGCACGCTGCTGGGTCGGTAAGCAGCATCGCGCGGGTTGTGAAGGGTCCGCGCGACGCGTGAGGGTGCGGAAGCAACAACGTCGTTACTTCCGCACCTTTCTTCTATCAAAGCTGCCCGAGATGCAGGGACTGCTACGCCTCGAGCACCTGCCCCTCATCGGGTTGTTGGCACCCGTTGTACTTGCGTGCGCATGGTCGGGGCGTCGACTGGCCGCCCGCATTCCGCTGCGCGTCTTCGAACCCCTCGTCATAGCGACGACGATCGTAGCGACGGTGCCGCTGCTCGTAGAAAGAGTTGTCGGCGAGAGCCTCAGCCCGCGCCGACAACTGTCGCCATCAGGGGTGTCCATGCGATGGGCGCGCACTCGGTGGAAGCAATGCGAACTTGTCGTCGAACTCTAAAGCCGCACACATACCACTGAAATGAGAGCTATCTACCAAATAAATGAAGTGAAAGACCTGTCTAATCAAAATGTCAAGCTGTTGACCCGAACTTGCCCCAACCGTAGTAGGCATCCTGTTATGCGATCCAGCATTTGTTGCAGGGAGCACAATGTTTTCACATACTGAAATAGTGTTCTCAACATCTGAAGAACACGCAGCACCATTCACACAATTTCCACGTACATCATTTGCAGCCTCCTCAACCGCTTTACTGAACTTTGTCGCGTTATTCGGATACTTAAAAGCGAGAAATTGCTCGAGAAGTCGCCTTGCGAGATTTGGGTAAAGCAATTGAAGATCAACGATACCATCCAGGCCACCACGCGCAGGATTAATCAAACAGCGTCCCAGCAGACCGAAAGCATGATGATAGGAAGAAAATACCTCCATACGGCCTTTTAAGCCTTTTCCTAGCACCAGCCAATCCACCAAAGCTGGGTGACGCTGCCCTGAATTATTAACTGACAATAGTTCATACACAGACATCGGTCCCAGCGAGCCATCCTTAGGAAGAGAGCAAACTAAGTATCTGAAAAAGTCAAAACTATGGGTCAATATAAACAGCTGCGCAACTGCAGAGGCGGTCAATTTCCCACTTTGCACATCCCAACTAGTCATTAACGCTTTCAACACGGAGGCAACTCCATACTGGATTCGCTCATCGAGACTCGACACCGGATCATCGACGACAACAATGGGAGTGCCCCCATTAGCGATATCAACCTCTACCATCTCGATGAAGTGAACGAATGTTATGGCAGTTTGCTCCCCTTCGCTCAAACGCGTCGCCGGTCCACCATTTCTCGTCACGAGATAGTGGTCCCCCTCAATCTCAAAGCGGAGCTCATCACGACCAATCAAGTCGGCGACTCTTCTATTCAATGACTCAGCAGATGGAACCGGATCGCCCGAAACATTCTGGAGGCTAGTCAGCTCTGCGAGAACCTGCCGTTCCTCATCAATTAAAGATGACTGCTCGCTCTCCACTGCTGACAGATTGCGATCTGCGCGATAATAGTCACGCGCATACCGCGAACAGTAGTAGGCACGTATACGCTCTGAAGCAATCTGCTTTCGCGAGTCTTGATCGTCAACCTCAGCGTTATATCTAACAATCCACTCAGCAAGGCCACTTTTGTCCGGAGCGTTGATAACATCTAGCCGCCGCGAGCTGACCACCATCACATTTAAGTTTACTCTCGACAATACTCTTCGAAGACCGGACCCACTCTTGATAAGCATCAAGATCACCCTTATAGACCGCAACCAAATCCCTCAAGTCGCGCCGATTTTCAAACTGCGCAATTATTCCATCAAGACTATACGTCAGCTGCTTAATATTTGTTTCCTCAGCCTCAAAGAGGTAATTATATTTCCGAAGCTCTGCCTGCAACTCTTCAACCTCTTGCGAAAAGTGTGCACGAAGTGCATTCATCCGCTCCACCGAGAGAGGCGCTCCACAGAATATACACTCATCAGACTCTCTATGCAGGGAAATGCCTTCCTGCACCCAGTTCGACGCGTGAGGGTGCGCATCGAGCGTGTCTATATCAGAAACGCTAGGTATGCGACTAATCGACTCGTTAATATCTGAGATACGACTAATTAGCTTTCACTTATAAACGTAAGATTCGAGAGACGCTGCAGCTCCCCCGCAGCGAGAGTATCACGATGCGCCTTCAGCTCATCTTCACGGATATCCTCCAAGGACGCGGCAACATCTTTATCAGAGACGCCACCTCTCTCTAACAGCCGCTCTATATCTTCCCGCCTACTCTCAATGTACTGCGTGAGCACTTCTTTCGCTCTCGGCTTTTTGAAGCTACCTTTAGTAGTCCAGTTCTTATATCGAGCGAGAGCTTCAAATACACTGTCCTGAAATTTGCCGATCAGATTATCTAACTCAGATTCATACTCTTCTTCCCGTTCCCCCACCTCTTTCAGATCGTCCCTCACACGCCCCAGACGCTCTTCAAGCTCAGATATTTTCTGTTCCCGGTCAATCCTCTCCTCACCTAACGTCAGAATCGCTGACATCGAGGCATCGTCAACCGTCAGCGCATGAGATCGTGACACCATATCCCTGGTAAAGACATGGACTCTCGAAAAAATGGCGTCGTCCCGCTGATCTGTGTCAAGAGTCGTACCGTCTTTTTTCCTCACTTTGAGAGAAACTTTGTCCCACGTTCGCATTCCAGCGTCAGGCCAGTCATGAGACAGGCCATAGAACATGTTCGCCAGGGAAGTCTTTCCAGAGCCGTTCGGCCCATAGATCAAATTGATCCGCTGAAAGTTCTTCGGTTCGTTGTTGGCCGGGTAGACGTAATCCCAGTTACCGACCCCTGCAATCGTTTGGATGGAAACGATACGCTCCGGCACATCCTTCGCCATGGGCAACCTCTCTGTCGTATTCGGCTCCAGCACCTATGACCTTTACAGCGATCACAGTATCAGCTCTAGGTTCACCTTGCAGTCGTTTGACAGATAACAATCTGTGCCCTCGATATCCTCGCCACCGCGACGATGTTCGCTGCGACGGCTTTACTGCTGGTATGAACGTAAGGCTCAGCTCATTGATATGACTCCACCTGCGACCGACACAGGTTGTCTATGCCCAGCGGTACCCCAGCTCGGCGATGCCGCACGCGGACGCCATAGACAACGGCATCCCGTTGCCCCAAGATGTGGAGAACCGTCAGTCTTCATGTACTCAATAGTCCTCGATTGAGTCTGGACAAGGTCCCTCCCATGCCACACTGACGCTCGACAGACCATCGACCGTGGCACATCCCCCTGCACACTGACGCAGCTAGAGGGCGAGGCTCATTCCTCGCTGGCGAAGCATCATGAAGGGATTGAGACACTCCACCCCAAGCGCGGCACATGCATCCGGAATCTTGATCCGTCTCTTCGACCTAGGTGCCGACTTTTCATGCGTGACGACCACCCACCCGTTTGCCGGCTCTTCGCATTTAAGGGTGTAGGAGGTGTTGGAATCCCCCGGAGTGGAGGAGGCAGCGTAGGCGGTAGTTTCGGTGGTTGATGAATCCTTGGGCGATGCCGCGGAGGTGTTCGAGGCGTCCGTTGATGGCTTCGGTGGGGCCGTTGCTGGTGTGGGGGTGGTCGAAGTAGGCCAGGATGTCCCCGGCTCTGCGTTTGAAGGTTCTGCCCATGCGGGCTAGTTCGATGCATGTGTGTGGCAAGTCCGGGCGGGTGAGTGTCGTGATGAGCTGGTGGAGGGTGTTTTTGCCGCGCCTGGGGTCACGATCACGGTAGGCCGCTAGGAGGTCCTGGTAGATTCTCCAGGTGGTGTGCACGTCAGCGTGGTCGGGGCAGGCGAATAAGGCATCCAAGCGCGCTTGGGATGTGTCGGTGAGGATGTCAGTGCCGGTCAGGAGCGTTTTGCGGGCCGCGTACAAGGGGTCGCCCTTGCGGCCGCGATGCCCCAGGGTTTCTTGCTGGACGCGCTGGCGGCACTGCTCTAGGGCGTCGATAGCGATATGAACAACGTGGAAGGGATCCATCACCGCTACCGCCCCTGGAAGCTGGCTGGCTGCTGCGCTTTTGTAGCCACTGAACCCATCCATCGCGACGATCTCGATGGTGTCCTTCCATTCTTGGGGGCGCGCGGCCAGCCAGGAAGACAAGACGCGTTTGGAGCGGCCTTGCACCACGTCCAGGAGGCGGGCCGGTCCCGTATGGTCGCGTACAGGGGTCAAGTCCACGATCACCGTGGCGTACTTGTCCCCACCCCGATGACGCCACACGTGCTCATCAACCCCAATGACGCGCACGCCTTCAAAGCGAGTCGAATCCGCCAGCAGGAGTTCTTCCCCATAGGCCAGTATCGCCTCGTTGGCGGTATGCCAGGCTACCGCCAGGTGAGCGGCGATCCGGTTCATGGACATATTGTCAGCGATCAAGCACACAAGTCCCCAGCGCAAGGCCCCAAAGGAGAGTTTGGCGCGTGGGGGAGCCGCCTGGCTGATGTCATCACACCAGGAACGAGAACACGCGCGACAGTGGTAACGTCTCACATACACCGCCAGCGTTGTGGGCTGATGCCCCCGCGGTTCGTGCGCTAAGCGCCGGGTACGTGACCCCAGCGAATACCCCGGGCGCCCACACCCTGGACACAGCCGAGCAGGATGAGCCGCACGGCACTTCAGGACAAACCCACCCCCCTGGCAGCGCATCCCCACAGCCACCAAGCCCAGCTCCTCCAACCCGCAATAGGCCGTCATATCCGGAGCAGAAAAGGTAGCATGAGACATGTCGGGGCCTCCCAGCGTTTGAAGTGTCGCAACCTCAATCATCGGGCAGGCCCCGACCCCATGCCAACACCACCCCCACACCCCAAAATGCGAAGAGCCCGTTTGCCAGTGCGTGCGCAACGATCCAGGAGTCCGCAACGCGTTGAAACTCGCTGACTGCCGACGGCTCATAGTTGTCTTTTGCCCACGCCATGACCTGCTGGTAGCAGGCCACCACACGCGAGTCGGGAGCGATAAAGTGTTGCTTATGCTGCTTCGCCCAGTCCTTGAGAGGATCACCGTCGCCCGCGTCACCCAGTTCGTCGTACACCGACTTGATACTCACGGCGTGTTGAGAGACGAATAGCCGGACGAGAAAGTCCCACTATCCGGGGGCCAGATCGAACGCATAGTAAGCATTTGCCGCATCGATGAAGACGTTCGTGTCCAGGACGTACATCTCTCACACCACCTGGAGATGTCTCGCCAGTTCGTCGAACACTTCCCTCTTGTGCGTGCCGATCATACGGAAACTTTCCGTGAATCCTGTACGCCCCTCCAGGGTGGATGTAACAATCGCGGTCGCAAATGAACGCCCAAGACGCGCGGTGAGAGTGTTGTAATAGTTACCGCCGCCATTGCGACGCTTTTCGTCACCGTAGTCAGCGCGCACCGCCTCGAGAAGCTCGTGGTAATGCTCGTCACCAATCCGCTGAACTCCGTGCAGTCTGTGGAGTGCAACCTCGGCGGACACGCCAAAGCGACGCGCAACCGCACGGTAATCCAGCACAGTTATCGCTTCGTCGAAAGCCGTCAGCGTCTCGTCAGGCAGCAACACACATGCAGCGACACGATTACACCATGACTCTTCACCGGTTCCACCAAGCAACCGGTCGCCCCCAGACAACGCACTGTGGCCCAGAAGCAGGTGAGCAAACTCGTGCAGGAGGGTGAAGTTCTGTGCGCTATACGGTTCGTCAGCGACGTTGACGAAGATCAAGGGAGCAATGTCGTCGTAGAGGCTAAATCCTCGGAACTCCCGCGTAGAGAGCTTCCTCGTGTTGCTCGCACCGACGACACCGCTCCTCATGACAAGCACACCTGCACCTTCAAGCGCTGCGACGATATCGTGGCACCATTGCTGGGTTCCGGTCGCCGACACATGATCAAGGTGCAGGAGAGAACGCACACAGCGAGCAACTGCCCGCGGGGCATCCTGGACGGTTGCTGACCCTAGGAACGGAAGTTTTTCCGCTCCCTGTTCACGGGCGTAATCGTGGTACCAGTCCTGGAATTGCTGATAACGGTTGATAATATCGAGAAGATTCCCGGAAGGACGCTCAATAGCGACACTCTCATGGGTACGCATGTCGGCGATAGGCAGTGTCTCATCGGGCGGTTCAGGCATGACGAGCGCACCGAGAGACGTGTGGGTATAAGCCGCAAATTTTTCGAGATCATGAAGAGTCGGCTGACTGCTTCCGTCCATCCAGTCCCCAAGTTTTGGGAACTTCATCAGCGCTTCCTCGAAGGTACGCTCAGAGCGCTGGAGGGCCCACGAAAGCACTGGCTGGCTGACAGCGACCCGCGCGCTCATGACGTTCCTCCTCCCACTCACATATCGATGTCACTATCGTACAGTGAGTCTCTATCACTTCCGTCTCGTTAGCGCGTTTTCTCTGCGATATCACGCGCCTCGCACGGGAGTTCTCACCTATCCCACCCGCCATCGCGACGACGATCGTGGCGACGGTACCGCTGCTCGTATAAAAAAGTTGTCGGCGCGGGCAATGCCCGCGCCGACACCCTCAACTCACGCCCGTGGGGCGGTGATGACCAGCGGAAGTGCCTCTCCCCGAGCATCGCTCGGAGGCTGATCCCCCGCCTGCAGGGTCAGGCTCTGCCCATCCCACGAGCACGCCGCGCCTGGCGTGAGGATCGTGGATCGCGAGTAGTCGAAGCCCTGCGACAGACCCGACACTGTTGACACGGAGGCATCCGCCACCACAGCGACGTGGTCGTCGTGAACGAGAAGACGCACCCAGGCCTCGTCCTGCGAGGACTCAGCGGTGATGGCCTCGGATTCCTGCGCCGACAGCGCGCGTACGCCGCGCAGCTCCGATCCGTACAGGTCGTTCCACGCGCCCAGGCCCTCCAGGCACTCGCGCTGCTCGCGCGGGATCGTGCCATCGGCCTTCGGGCCCACGTTGAGCAGGAGGCGGCCCCCACGCGAGACGACGTCCACCAGATGGCGAACCGCTCCAGCACCACTCAGGTACTGGTGCTCACCCTCGGCGCGGTTGTAGCCAAACGACAGGCCAACACCGCGGCAGTTCTCCCACGGCTTCCCGCTGGTCTCCGAGTCACCCATGTGCTGATATTCGCTCGTCAGGTAGTCCGCGTGAACGCCGCCGTAGCGGTCGTTCGTGACACCCTCGGGGCGCGCCGCGTAGAAGTACTCGAAGAGCGTGCCCAGGCCGTAAGGGCCGAAGTTCTTGCCCTCGTCCGGCCACTCGATGTCGTTCCAGATGACGTCGGGCTCGTAGCGGTCGATCAGGTCGCGCACGTGCACGAAGCAGTAGCGCGCGTAGTCCGCATCCTTGGGGCGGCACAGGTCCTTGCAGTCAACCTCGGACAGGATCGGGCGGTGGGGACGGTAGTGCCAGTCCAGGCCGCCCGAGTAGTACAGGCCAACCCGCAGGCCCTCGTCGCGCGCGGCATCCGCGAAGCCCGCCACGAGGTCGATGCGCGGACCCCGGCGAACAGTGTTGCGCGTGCCCGTCTCCGGGGCGTCCCACAGCGTCACGCCGTCGTGGTGCTTCGTCGTCAGCACCGCGTATCCGGCGCCCGCCCGGTGGAACAGGCGCATCCACTCGGCCGGATCCCACGCGTCGGGGTCCCACGCGTCCAGGAACGCGTCGTACGAAGCCGACCCGTACAGGTCCTTGTGGCGCTGCGCGGCCGGGGAACCCGGAATACGAATCGTGTTGAAGTACCACTCAGCGTAGGAATTGTGGGTGAACCAGGCCTCCCAGTCCTCCTCGACACCCAGCTCCCCGTGGTCCTCGGCCCACGCGGGCACCGAGTAGGGACCCCAGTGGACGAAGATGCCCAGGGGGGGCGTCCTCGAACCACTGCGGGGTCGGGCGCGCCAGGGCGCCCCAGCGGGCGGACTCGTCGATCGTTTCACGATGTTCCACGCTCATCACCGTCCCCCGAAGGCGCCCAGGGTGACGCCCTTTTCCAGCTGCTTCTGCAGGAACACGACCAGCAAGATCGACGGGATCGTCGTCATCGTCACCGCCGCCATCAGCGGGCCCCAGTCGGTGCCGCGCTCACCCGAGAACATCTGCAGGCCCAGCGGGATCGTCGCCAGCGTCGAATCGTTGACCACGATGAGGGGCCACAGGAACGCGGACCAGTAGTCAATAAACGCGAACACGCCAACAACCGTGATCGGCGCCTTGAGCAGGGGCAGCAGGATCTTCGTCAGGATCTGCCAGTCGCTACACCCGTCGATGCGGGCTGCTTCCTCGAACTCGAGGGGCAGGGACATGAGGAACTGACGGATCAGGAACGCGCCGAACGCGCCGAACGCGAAGGGCACGATGAGGGCGAAGTAGGAGTTCACGAGGCCCATGCGCTGCATGCCGATGTACAGGGGGATCACGAGGACTTCCTGGGGCAGACGAGCGTGCCCAGGAACAGCATGAAGAGGTGCTCGCGGCCCTTGAAGCGCAGACGCGCGAACGCGTAGGCCGACAGGACCGACACGACGACCACCAGGGCCGCGCCGGCCAGCGACACAATGAACGAGTTGAGGACGACCCGGCCGAAGGGAATCGAGTTCAGAGCCGAGGGATAGTTATCCCAGGCGACTCGGCTGCCCGACGGGCTCAAGGTGAAGACCTCGGTCGTGGGCTTCAGGGAAGTCGCAACCATCCACACGAAGGGGAACAGGAAACCGATAGCGATCAGACTGAGCAGAAAGACCGAAACGATCGTCGAAAGACGCTTCTTGTTATGCATCGTAATTCACCCACTTCTTCTGGCCAGCGAACTGCAGGGCCGTCACCGTCATAACGATCACGAAGAGCACCCACGCCATCGCGGACGCGTAGCCGAGCTTGTCAAAAGAGAAACCGTTGCGGTACAGGGACAGCACGATCGTGTTGGTCGCTTCACCCGGGCCGCCGAGAGTCAGGAAGTAGGGCTGCGCGAAGACCTTGAAGGCTCCGATGACCGTCATGACCGTGCAGAAGAAGACGGTCGGGGAAATCATCGGGAAGACGACCTTGAAGAAGCGCTGCACGCCGTTACAGCCGTCGATCGTGGCGGCCTCGAGCACCGAGGTGTTCAGGCCATTCAAGCCAGCCGTCAGGACGACGATGTTGTAACCCAGGCCCTGCCACAGGCTCATCATCAGCAGGGAACACATCGCCAGCGTCGGGTTGTTGAGGAAGGGAATGTGCTCGATCCCGAAGACGCCGAGGGCGGAGTTGACCACGCCGTGATCGGAGAGCAGGAGCCTCCAGATGAGCGCGTTCCCGACCATCGGGGTGACGACGGGGATGAAGAAAATGACGCGCAGGATGCGGCTCAGCCACTCGGGCACGCGCTGGAGCCAGTAGCTCAGGCCAATAGAAATCACGAGGTTCAGCGCCGTGTAGGACGCGGCGAACACGACGGTATTGCGCATGACCGTCCAGAAGGCGGGGTCTGCGCCCGAGAGCATGCGCTTGTAGTTCTCGATTCCGATGAAGCGGCCTCCCCCGAAGAGGGACCAGTCGAAGAATGAGATCACGAGGGACGCGATCAGGGGAAGGACAATGAACAGCAGGAACCCGGTCATGCCGGGGGCCAGATAGATGAGGGCGCGCACGCCGTCGCCGCGCCTGCCCTCGTCGCGCACCTTCTGTGCGCGCTTGGAGGCCTTGGCCTCACCCGGATCCGCCTCGCGGCCGGGTTTCACAGTGTCAACGCTCATCAGCAGTGCCACCTTTCCATCACGGGAAACAAAGTGAATCCTTGTGTTAGCCCCAAACAACGTCGTTAGCGCTAACGACTATGGATTGAATCGACGAGGCCGGGGAACCCGAGCAGGCCACCCCGGCCTCGTCGATGATGAACCGGACTCAGCCGGCGGAGTTCTGCAGGTCGGAGAGGATCTCCTGGGCGGTCTTCGTGCCGCGGAAGCCCTCAGGCGAGTACTGCTGGAACGACGTGTTGATCTGGTTCCACGTCGTGGTCGTCACCAGCGGGGTGCCGTTCTCGAGGAGGACATTGACGGCCTCGGCGCTGTCTTCAGGCTTGTTCGCAGCCCACTTGTCCATCGCGGACTCGACCGAGGGAACGGTGCCCTGCTTGTCGGCGACCGAACCAATGACCTCGGGGGTCACCAGCTGCTTGAGAACATCGAAGGCAGCCTGCTTGTCGGGGCAGGACTTGGAGATGCCAAAGCCCGAGCCCTGGATGACCGCGCGAGGCTGACCCGTCGGGGTCGGCAGCACCGCAACACCGAGCTTATCGCCCAGCTCCTTCTCGAAGGAACCGTACATCCACGGACCGTCCACGATCATCGCGGCCGTGCCGGAGGTGAAGGCGGTCTGCGCGGGGCCATCGTTGTCGGCAGCGTTGGGAGCGACCGCGACCTGCTCCTTGTAAACCAGGTCGAAGGCGAACTGGACGCCCTCAACGAACTTGGGATCCGTCAGGGTGTTCTTGCCGTCCGCAGAGACCTGGCCGCCAAACGCGATACCGAAGTCGCCGGCCGCGTTGCCCAGGAGGAGCGGCTTGACGGCGATGCCGTACTTGCCGTCGCCAGTCAGGGCCTTGGCGTCCGACAGGAACTGCTCCGTGGTGTAGGAGGTGGTGGGCATGCTCAGTCCAGCCTGCTCGAACATCTCACGGTTGTAGTACAGGACGTCGGGCTCGGCGTCGTAGGGCAGGGCCAGAACCTTGCCATCGACCGTCATACCCTGCATCATCGCAGCGTTGTAGTCAGAGGCCTTGATGCCCGCCGACTCCATGTAAGAGTCGAGAGGCTCGAGAATGCCGGACAGCTCCTGGGCGCGAGCCGCCTGCGTGGTCAGGATGCAGGGCGCATCACCGGCGACCATGCGTGTCTTGACCTTGGTCCAGTAGTCGTTGAAGGAGGGACCGTCGAAGGTCAGCGTGAAGTCCGGATTCGCCTCCTTGGCAGCATCCACGAAGGACTGCCACTGAGCGCGGTCGTTGTCCGTCGAGACCCAGGTGTACATCTGGTGGACCTGGTCGCCACCGGATCCGCTGGTCGATCCGCCTCCCGAGGCGCACGCGCCTGCGAGGAGCGCCAGGGCCGAGGCAGTGGCACCGAGTGCGAGGAACTTGGAGTTAGTGGGGCGCATAATGCGCTCCTTCCTACTAGAGGCACGAGGCGCTGACAACCGACATGCGCCGCCTCTCTGTAGCGCACAACGGCAGACAGTTTCTGACGTACCATCACTCATCATTGAAATTGACAGGACAAGGCTACCAGTGCATCAGGGGTAAGGCTAGGGGAAATTTCAGTTGAACACCAACGCTTATTTAATAACCTTAACGAACGTCAAACACCAAGATTGCACGAATGATAGCGCTAACAATTGGAATCACCGAAATCCTCGGTAGATGTCACGCAAAAATTCGCATAAAAAGGGGCGCTAGCCCGCCCCCGCTTGACACTCCCAAGCAGGTCGCACCATCCCACGAGACGAAGCGACCTCACGACACGACGCCGAGACAATTAGCATCAATGTAACGTCCAACATATGAGGGGTTCGCGTGGGCCGTCGCCCAAGCTGCGTCGCGGCCGTTCCTGTGCGTGCGGACTTACTCAAAGACGTCCAGAAGGGGATCAACATCGCCGAGACGACCGCTAACAGTGGATCACGCCCGCGAATCGAGGCAGACTCACCAGCACGACCGGCTGGCCCCCTGCCGGTAGCGGATCGCCCCCTCCTACGGGATCGCAGTTGCACGCCCTCCTCGAACGTTTATTCGTACACCCCATACCCAGTGATTGGAGACACCTCATGAAACAGCTGATCCGACACGCAGCTGCCTGATAAGCACGGCTGTCTTAGCCGCGAGCCTCAGCGGCGCATGCGCCGGCAGAGAACAAGGACAGAAAATGGAACAATGCACAGGCAGGATCTACACTCTTCGAACGGCAATTCTCTACCCGCTCATCGATTCCTTCCCCTATCTCAGAGTCTTTTCAACCGATGCTCAAGTCGTTGATGGAACACCCGAAGCAGATATTCTTGTCTATTGGGTCGGCGGAGATAATGCGCCACCCAACCTGAATGCGACACTGAAACTGGGAGAGAGCGCGACCCTCGAGAAGGTCGGGACCTTCACGCTCATCGGCATGGAGCCTCCCGCCCACGGCAAGCGCTGGCCGGATCCCGTGGTGTGCTTCGAACAAGACCCCCAGCTCATGGACACCGCACGCCAATACGCCGCCGACAACAACCTCTACTTCCGCCCCGATGACGAGGAGGCACGCCAGTCATGACAGCATCCTTCGCCTGCGACCCCGCCGAGATGACTCGGCTCAAAGACAGGCACGACACCCTGCGTGGAACCGTCGACGAGATCACTCTCCCGTCGGGCGCCATCAACTGGGGGTTCTTGGTCGTCAACTCCGGCTATAGCAAGCTCGAATCAGACGCCAAGAGACACCGCGATACCATGCACAAGTGGTGCGACCAGATGTCCGGTGCTATTTCGAAAACATCGAGTGACGCTCAGGCGGGTGACTCTCACTGGGCATCCGTGATCGAGAAGGACCGGCGTACATCCCTGTAGCGCGTTGCCCCAACGACAATCGGGGTGTTGCCTCCGCTCGGACATGGCGGCTGCGTCGCCGTCAGCTCAGCGCCCCCTTCACGGCCTCGTCCAGCGACTGCTCGGCACTCCCCAGCATCTCCTCGAGGGCCTCGAGCGTGTAGTGCGACGGGCCCGCCAGGAACGCGACCATCGCGCCGACCTCGGAGGCATCCACGCCCATGCGAGCTGCCCACGCACGTCGGTACAGGCGCAACTGGGTCGCGAAGTACGCCAGCTTCTCCGGCTTCGTCGAGGCCGTCACCGGCTGACCACTCTTCCAGTCGATCACCAGGAAACGCGGTCCCTCCCCGCTCACGCGCTCAAAAACCGCGTCGATTCGCCCCTGGACGGACACTCCGCCCACCTCCACGGAGAACGCCTCTTCGATCGCCACCGCCCGATAGCCGGCCAGCTCCCCCGCGACGAACGCGCGGAAGTTCTCGCGTAGCCTCTCGAGCAGCTCACGCTCCTTGAGCGTCAGCAGAGCCTCATCCGCACCGTCATCACCGCCCGCCAGCGCCCCATCCTCACCGGGCACGACCGCAGAGGGGTCCACGGCCTCGGACGCGGGATCCGCGCCCGCCACGTGCAGCTCGCGCTCCGCCCACGCGTGGAACACCGTGCCCAGGGCGGAAAACGAGCTGGGTTTAACTGGCATCGGCCGACGCATATCGCGCGCAAACTCATCCGCGTCCTGGAGCATCGCCGACACTGACGTCGCGGGCACGCGCTCGGCCCACAGGTCCACGACCGGCGCCTCCCGGCCCAGACGGTCCTCCTCGATCAGGGCAATCGTGTCCCGAACCGACGGGTCATCACCCATCTGCGCCAAGGCCTCGAACACGTCGCGGTCCTCGGCCAACACGCGCAGCTGCGCGCGCACAGCATCCGCCGCGGCCGCAACCCGCTGACGCGACGGGCCCGGCTCCGGCGGGAACGTTTCCGAGGCCGTCGGCGCGCTCAGCGCCGTACGCTCTTCCTCCCCCGGGACGGGAGCTATCAGGCACGTCCCGTCACCTGCGACAGAGCCGACGCCCAGGTCTCGCCACGCACCGCTGCCCCACACGCCGCGATCGTCCAGGGCCTCGACTGTGCCTTCGGAAGGCGCAGGCGTGTGCTCGAAGAGCTGGGAGCTGGCCTCCATGAGGTAGCGCGCCGGAAACTTCGTCGCACTGCTGCCCGGGTACAGCCACGAGCCCACCAGCAACTGCGCGCTGCGCGCACGCGTCATCGCAACGTAGGCGAGTCGGCGCTCCTCGCGCTCCGCGTACACGCCGACGGCGAGCCCGTACTCCTTCTTCATCCACTTCTCATAGGCGGCCGATGGCTTCTTCTCGCCCTCAACATTCAGGTCGAAAGGCGGCAGGTCCGCGTAGTCCCCTCGCAGCGGGTGGGGCAGATCCCCACCCTCCGTCAGCCACGCTTTCTCGTAAGGCGGATCGTCCTGCCACGACACGGATTTCTTGCCCTTGCCGTGGGAGGGGAACACCCCGTCGCTCAAGCCGAAGACGGCGACGCCATCCCACTCCAGGCCCTTCGAGCCGTGGACAGTCAGGATCTGCACGGCGCGCGGGTCCGGTTCACCCAGGGGAGCCTCCAGCCCCTTCTCGCGTTCGTCGGCCACGCGCAGGTACGCGAGGAAAGACCCCAACGACGCGCCCGGCGTCTCCTTCTCGTAGGCGGCGGTCACCGCAATGAACTCGTCCAGCGCGGCTCGGCCCCCCATCGACAGGGGGTCCGCGATGACGTCGTCCAGGGTGCCCATGATGAGGATTGCACGCTCAACCTGCTCGGTGATCGAGCGCCCAACGCCCTCACGCACCGCGCGCAAGCGCTCCCCCAACAACCGCACGCGGCGCGCAGCCTCCTCGCTGATCGCGGGGCGCCCCTCCACAGCCCACCCGGGGTTGGGCGGGTTGTCCACCGCGTCCAGGAGAACGGCCTGGTGGGGGCTGGCTCCCTCCTCGCGTGCCAAGGCGCGCGCCCTGTCGCCCAGCGCGATCAGGTCGGTGGCCCCCAGGTCAATGCCCGCCAAGAGGCGCGCCAGCCACGGGGAGGCCGCCACGTCGTAGGCCAACTCCAGCGCCGCGCGCACGTCCTGCACGGCGGGCTGGTCCAGCAGCCCGCCCAGGCCCACGATCTCCGTCGGGATGCCGGCCTCGCGCAGAGCGGCGTCGATAAAGGGGAAATCCTTGCGGCGCCGACTCAGGACGGCGACTGTGCGCCGCTTGCCATCCTTGGTCGCTTGCGAACGGACGCGCTTCACAAAGTCCACCGTTGCGGCCAACGCGTCCTCATACACCTGCGTGTACGCGATCTCCACGGTGCCTGCCCCGCTCCCTTCCTGGGAACCAGGACCGGCGACTGTGCCTTGAGCGCGTCCTTGCCCTGCTGATAGGAGGCCACCTCACGCAGCGGCGCTGCCACGCGATTCGCCGCGTCCAGAATAGACACGTCGTTACGCCACGCGGTGGACAGCGTGAGGGTCTGCCCGGCCTCGGGCGCTCCGCTCTGGAAACGATCCAGGAAGGTCTCCAGGGACGAGGCCGAGGCCCCCCTCCACCCGTAAATCGCCTGATTCGGGTCGCCCACCGCAGTGACTGCGTGATCCCCAAACAGCGTGGAGAGGAGCTCCATCTGGATGACGGACGTGTCCTGGAACTCATCGAGGAGGACCGCACGGAACTCCTCGCGCAGCGCGGCGCGCACCGCCGGTGCCTCGCGCACGATGCGCGTGGCCAGGACCAGCTGATCCGAAAAATCGAGAACGCCCATCTCACGTTTGCGCTGCTGATAGGTCGCAATAGGGCCCAGGAATGCGAGACGACGTCTGTTGGCCCTCAGGAGGTTGCGTGCCTCCACGTTGGTATCGCCCACCTGGGACAGCTCACGACCCAACTCCTCCAAGGCCTCGCGCGCACTCTCCACCGTGAAGCCGTGCTCGGCCAGCTCGCCCGCAAGATGCAAGACCTGCGGAACCGCGTCGATCGGCCGGAGCTCCTCGTCCAGGTCGGTGGGCCACGCCTCGACGATCTGCGTCATCAGGTCGAGGGCGCCGGCCTCGGACAGCATGGAAATCGGGATCGATGCCGATCCGCATCCCGTGCTCGGACACGATGCGCTCCGCGAACGAGTTGTAGGTCAGGGCCACCGGGTCTTCGTCCAGACGCTCGCGCATCTGCGGCATCTCTCGTGACAGCAGTCGGATACGCTCGCGCAGGCGGTCGCCTAGCTCACCGGCCGCCTTGCGCGTGAAAGTCAGGCCCAGGATCGAGGCCGGGGTCAGGTCCGGGTGATTGGCCAACAGCCAGAGCACCCTCATCGACATGGTTTCGGTCTTACCCGACCCGGCACCCGCGACGACCAAGAGGGGGCGGCGTGGGGCCTCGACCACGCGCACCTGCTCCGGCGTCGGCGTCTTCGTCGCGTCGACGATTGACTGAATCTGCATCGCGCTCAGGTTCATGGCGCTGTCCTTTCCCACGTCACTCCACCACCTTGCGGCCGCGCTCACGCGCCGGACACAGCCGATCGAAAGGACAGTACCGGCACGCTTCCTCCGAGGGTGTCGCCTGGAAGTAGGGGCCGCGCGCGGCGTCAGCTACCTCGCGCACCTTCTCGTGCCACTTGCGCAGTTCCTCCCCCTCCAGGGGCTTTTGGTCAAAAGTCTTCGGTTTCTTGTCCCCAAGCAACGCGATGCGGGCACCGGCCACCTTCTGGCCCGAAGCAAGCAGGGCCATCTGATAGGCCGCCAGCTGCGGATTGTCCGGAACCGTCTTCGCCGAATATCCGCTCTTACCCGTCTTCAGGTCCGTGACGCGCACGCCCTCATCGACGTGCTCGAGGCGGTCCATGCGGCCGCGGATGGTCACGCCCTCAACCTGGGCCTCGACCATCTGCTCGACGTCGACCCGGCCGGGCACACCCACAATGTAGGAGGCGAGATTATCGACGATAGCGTGCGCGCGGCGTTCCGAGTGACGCCCCGCCCAGGTATCCAGGTTGTACCCCAACTCCTCGATGCGCCCCTCCAGCGCCTCCGTCAGCTCCTGGACGCTGCCGTGCGGATTCTCCTCAGCCAGCGCGTGCACGAGAGTACCCAGGTTGGCTGCCGCGTTCGACGGCCCGTCGGCGCCGATGGTGGTGAGGAACCACCGCAGCGGGCATGCCAACGCGCGCTCGAACTGAGACGGGGAGAGCCTCACCTCCCCCCTGAAACTCCTCGTCCGTCGTGGGCGTGCCACCCGCGCCCAGCCAGCGCTCCGGCTGCGCGGACGCGATGCCCTCGCGGGCCATCAGGGCCAGCAGCGTGGCCGCAAGCTCAGCGTCGACCGGATCGTCCGGCGAAGCCGCACGCGCACGCAGGTCAGCGATGTGGCCGGGCAGCGACAAGGGCGCGTCCACCGTATCAATCGGAACGACGCCGTTCTCGCGCGGCGTGCCCGCCAGTCGCGCCACCAGGTCGAAGAAAGCGGAAGGTGCGGCGTCCTCCGAGCGCACGGCGCCGGCGTGCACGAAGAGGCTCGATCGCGTCAGCGCCGCCACGAACAGGCGATACTCGTCGTCCAAACCGCGCGGCGCGCCGAGCGCGTCGAGTCGATCAGCTCCTCACGCCCATCCTCACCCACGACCGTGCGGCCCGCGCCCACGTCCGCCAGCAGGTCGGCTCGCAGGATCCGGTCGCGCAGCCGCATATTCGGCCACGCCCCATCCTGTAGGCCAGCGAGCACCACGACCTGCCAGCGCCGCCCCATGGCCTGAGCGGGCGTGAGAACCTCGACGCCGCCCGGGCGCACGCCCACGCGCGAGATCGTGTCGATCGGCACCGACCCCGCCAACAGCTCCGAGGCGAAATCACGCGCGGATCCGGCCGGGTTGCGCTGCTCCCACACGTCCGCAACGCGCATGAGTGCGACGACAGCATCCAGCTGATCGTCGAACCACGCGGAGGCCTCGTCCGATCGGATGGCCCGCGAGCGCCAGTCTTCGCCGACACCGCACGCCTCCCACAGGGCCCACAGGCGCTCCTGGGGACGCTCCCCACCCGACGCGGCAATCTCCCACATGGCCGCCGCCTTCGTCAGCGCCCGCGCGAGCGAGCGGTCATTCCACCCGCGCCGCCCCGGCGACTCGGCTCCCTTCTCGAGCGTCGCGCGCCACGTCTCGGGATCATCGACGAGGTCGGCCACCGTCAGCGGGATCGGTGCAGTCTCGTCGCCCGCTTCCTCAGCGGCCAGGGCGCGCGCAGCGTTGAGGCGGCGCAGCAGCCGGTGAACTGCCAGGGCGTCAGCTCCGACGAGAGCCGAGGGCAGGAGGCGCTCGGCCAGTTCCCGGCGCAACGCCACATCCGTGTCACTCTCCCCCCGTCGGCACCGTGACAAGGTCGAGAAGCAGTCGCGTCGTGGACTGCGACGCAAAGTCAAAGGCGCGCCCGCCGCCGGCCAGGGGGACGCCACCGCGAGCCAGGTAACGCCTCGTCTCGGCAACCATCGAGGAGCTGCGCACGATGACGACCTGGTCCGTGAAGTCGATACCGTCATGGAGGTGGTGGGCTCGCAACGCTCGGGCGATGAGCGCCCCCATCTGCGAGGGCGTGGCCCCCAGGTGCGTGGCGAGGCCACCCACCGGCGCGTCATCCGCGACCTGGGCGTCACGCCGAGCCGGCGAGCCGGACTGGGCGATACGCGAGCAAGCCTGGCGCGCCAGGTCCCGAACGAGCTTCGAGGTCTCATACACCTGCCCCAGCTCCGCGATCTCAACCCCCAGCGCCGAGGCCAACCGCCGATCCAAATGCGGCTCTCCCCCCGCGATACCCAGCCACGGCCACATCCGAGTCCGAGAACGCCACGATGCGGGCGCCCGCGTCCCGGCACGCGCGCAGCAGCGTCAGGGTCGAGGGCGTGCAATCCTGCAGGTCATCAACGATCACCACGTCGGGCACCGGACAGGGCGCCTGCACGCCGCGCTCGGGCGCGTCGCTCTCCCACGCGCGAATAAGATCCGCAGCAACGGACTGAATACGCGACAGATCCACGCGCAGGGTCTGCGGGTACTCAGGGGAGCGCTGTGGCCCCTCCTCCAGGGCAGCAACGATCGCGCCCGCGCCCTCCCATTCGGGATGCCCAAAACGCGCCCCGGCCTGCGTCAGCTTCTCCGCGTCCATCCCGGCCTCGCCCACGCGCGCCACCAGGTTACGAAGCTCCGCGCGAAACGCCGGCATCGCACGCATCTGCTCACCGATATCCTCCGGCCAGGGCGCCTCCACGCTGCGCAACAGCTCCGCCAGAAGCTGATCCTGGGCCGCGCCCGTCACCAGCTCCACGCCCTCCAACGGCTCAAGGCGCTGCGTGCGCCACGTGGCCACCACCTGATACGCAAAAGACGCGGGCGTGCGCACCGGACGCACCACATCGGGGCCCAGCGCCTGCGCGCGCGGCGTCAACACGTCGGCGCGCGTGCGATCAGGAGCCAGAATCAAGGCCGAGCCACCCGCGCGCACAGCCTGCTCGAACACCGCGAGCGCGCACGTGCTGCGCCCCGAACCGGGGGCCCCACGGGCGATCACATCCGCGCCGCGCGCCGCATCGACGACCCCGCGTTGTGCCTCGTTCAGCTGCGGCAGACGCCACCAACCATCCGGGCGACGCCGCAACCTGACCTTGATTTCGCTCATGACGCAATACTGACAGACCCCACCCGCATCTGTGGCACATATGATGGCATTGACGATATTTTCCAGCAAGGAGTCATCATGGAGATCTTCATCGGCATCCGCGACAACACGCGCCAGCTCGCCCTCGACGTCGACATGACCGAAAAACGAACTCATGGCGAAGGTCAACGAGGCCCTCGTCTCCGCCAATGGCGTCCTCGACCTCACCGACACCAAGGGCCAGCGCACCCTCGTGCCCGCCCAGGCCCTCGGCTACGTGCAGATCGCCAGCAAGACCGAGCGCCGCGTCGGCTTCGCGATCCACTGACGCACCACCCGACGCACGAGGCCGGGGAGCACACTGCGGAACTGAACCGCTCGCGCTCCCCGGCCTCGTCTATGCCCGTCGGACCGCTCAGGCCTTCAGGTAAATGTCCTTCATGCGCTCGCCGTGACGCTTGATGACATACTCCGTGATCTCATCGACGTTGTCCGGCGTCATCGCGAGCTGCGGGTAGGTGAACAGCGTGGCGCGCACGAGGCCCAGCGCCTCGCCGGCAACGCGGCGACCCCACAGGGACAGGCGATCCGCCAGCTGCGGGTCCGCCTCAATCTGCGGACCAAGATGGGCGCGCACCCAATGCCCCTGCTCGAAGGGCCACACGTCCTCAATCCCCTCAAACAGGCCGTGGACTCGGGCAACACGGATCAACATATCGCCGAGCATGCCGCGCGTAATAAAGGTCTTCACCGAGCGCTCCGCGAACGTCGTCGGACGAGTGCGCGCATCCAAATCGTCATACGCGCTCGTAAACGCACCAGCGGCCTCCATCAGATCAAAGTCACGGTGCTCGCTCCACACCTCCAGCTGCTGGTACAGCGCGAAACACTGCGCAGCCATGCGCGCGTGCTCCACGTGCGCCTCGAACGTGGGAGCCTGCTCGCCGTCCTTCGCCAGGCGCGTCATAAACGCCAGCGACGAATAGGCGAGAATACCAATGACATCAGTGTCGTCGGCCGGGACAGAAACATATTCATGAGCCATGAGTACAGCATAGTGCCTGACAAGCCCTCCGGCTCCCACTATCCACACAATCCCCCATTCCTCCAGCTCCCTGTGACCAGCACCTCCCCCCGCTGTCAGCCTTGACACGATTACACTGAAAGGTGACCACCGGAAGCCCGGTCGCATTCTTTTTGCACATCACACATTCGCGCGGACGACAATCCCCGCGCCAGACAATGCGCGATCGGCACCGACCCCAACCCCGGAAAAGCCCGGGAGACAAGGCAGATCGTGACTAACACGAGCATCGAGGCCATCGAGCCCACCCCCGACAACGACGCCACCACACAGAGCGAGGCCACCACGCAGGAGGCCACCCCGGCCTCGTCCGTCGAATACTCCGCAGGCGTCGTCCGCCTCGGCAACATCAAGCCCGCAGCCCCCGAGGTCGAAGAGGCCACCCCGGACATCACCGGAAAGGGCGGCGACGACCTGGAGAAGAAATCCTTCGCGGACTTCGGCGTCACCGACCCGATCGTCGATGCCCTCGAGGACAAGGGCATCACGCACCCCTTCCCGATCCAGGCCCTGACGCTCGGCCCCGCGCTGGAGCGCCACGACATCATCGGCCAGGCCAAGACCGGCACCGGTAAGACCCTCGGCTTCGGCATCCCCGTCCTCGAGGACGTCATCGCGCCCGACGAAGAGGGCTACGAGGACCTCCTCAACCCGAACAAGCCGCAGGCACTCATCATCCTGCCGACCCGCGAGCTCACCAAGCAGGTCGCCCAGGACCTGCGCGAGGCTGCCAAGTACTGTCGACCCGCATCGTCGAAATCTACGGCGGCGTCGCCTTCGAGCCCCAGATCGAGGCCCTCGAGCGTGGCGCCGACATCGTCGTGGGCACGCCCGGCCGCCTCATCGACCTGCTACGCAAGGGCCACCTGCACCTGTCCGGCGTCGAAACCGTCGTCCTCGACGAGGCCGACGAGATGCTCGACCTGGGCTTCCTGCCCGACGTCGAGACACTGCTGGCCCGCGTCCCCGAGAACCGCCACACCATGCTGTTCTCCGCGACCATGCCCGGCCCCGTCGTGGCACTCGCCCGCCGCTTCATGGTCCAGCCGACCCACATCCGCGCGCAGGACCCCGACGACCAGAACCAGACCGTCAACACGGTCAAGCAGGTCATCTACCGCGTTCACGCCATGAACAAGGTCGAGGTCGTCTCGCGCATCCTCCAGGCGGAGGGTCGCGGCCGCACCGTCATCTTCTGCCGCACCAAGCGCACCGCCGCCCGCCTGGGCGAGGACCTGACCGCCCGCGGCTTCGCGGTCGGCTCGCTGCACGGCGACCTGGGTCAGGGTGCCCGCGAGCAGGCTCTGCGCGCCTTCCGTAACGGCAAGGTCGACGTCCTGGTCGCCACCGACGTCGCCGCGCGCGGCATCGACGTCGACGACGTCACGCACGTCATCAACTACCAGTGCCCCGAAGACGAGAAGATCTACATCCACCGCATCGGCCGCACGGGCCGCGCGGGCAACTCGGGCACGGCCGTCACCTTCGTGGACTGGGATGACACGCCGCGCTGGTCGCTCATCTCCAAGGCCCTGGGCCTGGGCGTGCCGGATCCGCTCGAAACCTACCACACCTCCCCCCACCTGTTCACCGACCTGGACATCCCGGAGGGCACGACCGGTCGCCTGCCGCGCGCCAAGCGCACGCGCGCCGGCCTGGACGCCGAGGTTCTCGAGGACCTGGGCGGCTCCGCTCCCCGCTCCGAGGGACGAGGCCGTGGCGGCTCGCGTTCGGGTGGCTCGCGTTCGGGTGGCTCGCGTGGTGGGTCTCGCGGTGGCTCGCGTGGTGGCCGTGGGCGTTCCGCACGCGGCGACGCCTCCTCCGAGTCCTCACGTTCGCGCGGCTCGCGTCGCGGCACCCAGGACGGGGACCGCACGCTGAACGCCGGCAAGGGCGGCCGTTCCGACCGCGGCACGCGCGGCCGCGGCCGTGGCGAGCACTCGCCGCGTTCCGATTCCGGTTCCGGTTCGGCTGGTTCTTCTTCCGAGCGTGCGCCCCGCGCCCGCAAGCGCATCCGCCGCCGCAAGGGCGGCGAGTGAGGCGATAGCAAGTCGCGTTGATACGACATGGGGAGGGGCCCGAGCCGCAAGGCTTGGGCCCCTCCCCTGTTTCGGGCCTCAGGGTGCGGCAAGATTCAAACTGATCGGGAACATTCAACCCGTTAGAGAAGATTCAACCCGATCAGAAGGGGTTGAATCTTCCCGATCGGGTGTAACACCTCATCGGTAACAAGTGTCGTCGCGGAACTTGCCGTCCGTGATGACCCCAACAGACACACAACGTGCTCATAAGGGGCAGCAATACACTAGATACGACAGCAATGCACTAGATAGGAGGGCATTGCACTACCTGCTATCTAGTGCAACGCTGCGCTAACTAGTGCAATACCCCTGACCAATAAGCCCCGTCGCGGAAAATGCTGCTCCATAACAGCTCCAACAAGCCGCCATCCGAGCCACAGCTTACAGCGCTGCACCACTTAGGGAGCATTACACCAGTTAGGGAGCATTACACCACCTCCGAGCTGGTGTAATACCCCGCTAAGTGGTGTAACACCACTTAGCAACAAGTATCAGTATGGAGATGCGCCGCAACTCTCCAGTCAAAACACGAGGCAACGCAGCTCAGCGGCGGCTGAAGAGACGGTTCACCACCGAGAAACACGCGCCAGCGACGAGGCCGGCGACAGCAACACTCATCAGCTGCTTGGATAGAGCAACACCACTTAAGCCGGTGGAAGAGCCTGCCAATGTACTCTTATCAAACGATTCCTTTTCTGCACGAGAGGAGACGGGCCGATCACAGTGATGTGAGACCACCTCAGAACGTGTTAGTCCTTCAGATTCACTTTCCCCAGTACACTTGCGTATAGAAGTACGAATAGACGGAGAAAAGACCCCAAAAACGAACATTGCAGCTAGAGCCGCCGCATAGGCAATAGCCATTTCAAACAGCATGACACTACCGAGCTCACCATTACCACATTGCACCTCGTAGCAGTAAGCACGAAGCAGTGAATAGGAATCAAGCATTTCGGAAGCAGGATTCCCACAATAATAAGAATCCCACCGTGAAGCATATTCATTTCAGGACGTCGAGCTTCATTAGAAATCAAAGTGATTTGAAACCCTGCCCCTACCATAAAAAGCGCCCATATAAAGAACGCTTCATAAACCGACGCAACTCCAGAAGCAGGTGCTCCAATGGAAAATGCAAGCCCCTCACCACCAAGCACATCGAACACAGAGCGAAATATTGTCACAAGTATGACAAATGCCAGCAATTGCATAGTCACACAAAGACGTCGTTTCCCCTGGCGAATCGACAATCCGAAAAAAACGCAAGGCACACTGAGAACAATAGAAATCACATACATCACCACGCAGGCTTCAGCAATTTCCCCATCAGCACGATGCGCGATATCAGTGAGAGTTTTATGAAAAAACACTGCGATAACGCAGAGCGAGGAACACCATAACACTCCATACATCACTGCAACTCGCCGTTGACGCAGCCACTCATGAATTCGTTTACCCATGCTCACAGTGTACCGCGGAGAGCTTTACACCTAGCACCGCTCACCGCCCCACGTCTGGCAGATCCGACTCCACCAGGACCGGGTTTAAGCGCACCCATTCCACGGCCAGTTCCGTGATGTCGTCGACTGCCTGGTGGGACATGGAGCGGCCTTTCAGGGAGGCGACGGCAGCCTCGGCCCGAGCCACGGAGGCAGGCGGCATCGGTAAGCCTGAACGCACGACACCGAGATACTGGTCCAGCAGCGCCCAAAAGAACGATCCCAGTTGATGCCGCCGTTGTCGTAGACCTCATGGCCGACCCGACCCGCAATGCGAATGACCTCGCCCTGCAGCGTCTGACACTGGCCGCTGTCGGGCACAAGCAGATCCCACAGCTCCCCATACTGACGCAGAGCAGGCACGGACGGATCCAGCTCCAGCCGCTCCCCCACGGCAGGCGCAGGCTTCGCCTCGCGCTGCTCCACCGCGAACAGGGCGCACAGCTCCGACAACGCAGCCGAGGCCTCGTCGAACTCCTCCTGAGAGAGCCGCTCCGGCAGCCCGTGTGTGATGAACGTGCAGCGCATCCGATCCATGGCCCGCAGCGCGGTCGGCACACGCTCACCGACAGGTGCCCCAACGGACAGAAGCAACCGAATCACCGCGAGCGCGCGTGGGGCGTCCAGGAAGTTGTGCCAGGACACCACGTTCTCGACAAGCGTCGCCTTGCCGTACACCCTCGAATCAGCAACAACCAGCGGATCCGCGCCCCACGAGATCATCCGCGACACGTCGGCAACGGGAAAACGCTCGACGACGCCAAACAACGCCGTCTGATCGGAGGTATCGCGCGCATTGATGTCGCCTCCGCGGGCGATCAGCATCGGAATCTGGTCGAGGCATCGCGACCGAACGCGCGCGTGGATCGGGGTACGTTCGTACCGATCACGCGAGTTGATGTCCTCGCCCCGCGCGAGTAGGAAGTCGGTGATTTCCTCGGAGGCCGGGAAATGCATGAGCCGCGACTCATAGGCGGAGCCCCGCAGGTACGCGCCGACCTCGCAGCGTTCGACCGCGCGCGCCACGGCCTCGACGTCCCCAGAGGCGATGATCTGCTCGATGTCAGCGGGCAGGGTCTTGCGCAGCCTCACAGCCACCACTCCTCTCTGAGTCCCTGGGGCCAGTCTAGCCCGAAGACCGCCTACTCCTCGCCAGCCCCCAGGCTGCCATTGCGCGCACGCTCGCTGAAGAGGCGTTCGGTGAGCGTCCGCTCGACAACCTGCGGCAGGCGGGCCGGAGTGCTGCGGTGGCGGCGCATCGTCAGGGTGAGGCGCAGGCGAGTGAGCAGCGAGACGCGCGCATACGCCTACCAGCGCATCGCCACGTACTGCACGGCATCGGTCACG
>BNJV01002739.1_pt1 | contig 125333 bp, 102 predicted proteins | sample 8540591 | NCBI WGS metagenome assembly BNJV01 (sample SAMD00202457, study PRJDB9452) | human saliva metagenome | host: Homo sapiens
CTTTACCAGCCTGGGCCCGGCGTCGTCGTCGGCAAAGAACAAACCACCTGGGCATTTTTGCCCATACCGCACCCCACTTACCTAATACGCTTATGGCATGGACCAAAGCGCAGGCATCAGCCGAGAGCTATTTAAAGCTCTAATTAAAGCGACGCTGGCAGCAGTACTCGGGATCGCGGTGGTCAGTGCCATCGCCTGGGGCAACAATTTTTATCAGCGAGTTGAAAAAACCAAATTCGACAACGCCCCCATCCTGTACACAAACTTACAGTACAGCGCTTACGCCACCGCTGAGCGCAACCTAAACGTCACCGAAGACGTCACCATCCGCATCAAAGACACCCGTAGCTACTCGCAAATGTTCCAGCTCTACGAGCTAAACAAGGCCAGCAGCTAAAAAACGTAACAGTCACGGACCTAGACACCAACCAGGAGCTGACCAAAAGCAGCTTCACAGACCCCTCCACCATCTCAAGCACAAAAGAATGGGACGAGCAGTACGCCGGCAAAACCTATGTGCGCATAGCCGACAGCTCCACCGACTACAACGGGGAAGCCGTCAACTACCCCACCAAAGTTGAGATCGGCTGGAACATTAAACGCACCAGCTCCGCCTCCGCCCTGCGCTACCGCATCACCATGAGCTTTATCGGCGGCGGGGAGCTGACCAACGACATCGTCAAAGTCCTGTGGAGCCCCATCTCCGACAAAAACACGGTGCCCATTAAACACCTCAGCATCGTCTTCTCCATGCCCGAGCAAGTCCCAGCCCAGCGCACCTGGATGTGGCTGCACTACGACGGCGTCGCTACCGGTACTCCAGGCGGCGCCCCCACCACCAACGGCGCCATTCCTGGCGACCCCCAAGCCGGCTCCAGACGCCACTACGAAGCCGACTTTGTTAAAGGCGGAAAATCCGTAACCCTGGCCTATATGTGGGATGCCAGCACCATTTCCGGCTACACCCCCACGGCCACGCCAGCCCAGCGCCAACAAGCCATCGACGAGGCCGTAAAAGCCCGCCTGCCCCAAGAGCGCCCCTGGTGGCTTGACTGGCTAATTCCCGCCGGCTTTGGGGTATGTGTGCTGATAGCCACAGTGGGGCTGTACGGCGCATTCAGCTCACGCCGCGCCGCCCAAGCCCAGTTTGTTGTGCCCGACATGCTGGTGACCCAAATGCCTAACCTGTCGCCGGCAGTAATCGCAGAATTTTCCAGCCATGTCTTCCCCAGCAAAGCTAAACAAAAGAACCGGCGCACCCGCCAGCTAACCAGCACCCTGCTGTCCCTGACCAACGCCGGACTGGTTAACGTCTGTCCAGGAGACGCCCAAAGATACCGCTACCTGGATCTTCGCGTGGCCAACGCACAGCAGGTGGCGCAGGCGGCCCGCTCCGGAGCGCCGCTACAGCACGGGCAGTGGACCATTGCACTAACCGGCAAACAGCCCGGCAGGCTTTACCCCAGCCAACAGGCATTACTGGCTGCGCTATTTATGATTTCGAATAAATTGCGAGCCAGCCAATTCGATTTAGCCCAAATGCGTGCGGTACTTAAAAACAATGAGTCCACAAGCAGTGGTATGCGTAAATTCGCTAGAGCAGCCGACAAAGAATATAGCTCAGCTAATTTGCGTACCAGCTGCGGGGGACTAGCCAACACTTGCAGCATGTTTTTATGGCTGACCATTTTTACGTTCAGCCTCTACAGCGTGGCCCACTACAACCACTGGGTGTGGGCCGTGCCCGGCTTCTGCTTCATTGCCGCCTTCATGCACTCATACAACGTAAGCACCTGCTACACCCAGCGCGGTCTGATAGTTGGTGGACAAATGCGGGCCTACTGCGCCTACCTAACCAACAGTGCCATGTACGCCCCCACCACCCCGCAGCAGTACCGCAGCGACCTAGCCAATGCGGCCGCCGTCGGTATGGCCGCTAAGGTGCAAGACGCCCTAGTGCCGCTGGGTGCCCAAATGATGGCCAGCCAGCAAGTGGCTTACAGCTGGGACGACTCCGGCCCGGACCTATACAACCTAGACCTGACCCGCGACCTAGACTATGGCTTCCAGCCGGTAACCAGCGCGGTGGTGTGGCAAACCAGCAGCTCGGTCAGCTACAGCTCCTCCTCGTCCAGCTCCGGCGGCTTCAGCAGCTCAAGCAGCTATGGCGGCGGCAGCTTCGGGGGACGCTAGTTCGGGGGGCGCTAACGACGACGCCGTCCCCGGGTGGTGCTGTGAGAGGCGGCCCTGGGTGGGACGCGTGGGGCCGGACGCCTGGCAGGGCTGCGGGCGGCCCCCGGGTGGGCTGCGAGTGTGGCGAGCGACGCTAACAGCTAAATATCAAGTGATAGTGGCTGCTGAAAGTGAGCTGAGAGTCGGTATTACGCCGCTAAACGCAATAGACTGGCCAAATGAACGATCAGCCCACTACTCCAAGCCCGGACGCTGACGCCTATTCTGACCCGGAAGACGACGTCACCCCCGTGCGTGGCACGCGTTTTCCAATTACTTTGTCAGAGCCGAGTAGGCAGGATTCAGCTGCTAAGCCTTCAGGCTCTGGCGCTAAGCCCGACGCCGCTGCTCAGCAGGGCGGGGCAGCTCCGTCAGGTGCCTCGGCGTCGTCGCAGGTAGGTAGCCAGGCCCCGTCAGGTGCCGCAGCCCCGGCAACTGCAGGGACAACGCAAGGCCCGGCGTCGTCGCAAGGTGCCCAGGCAGGCGACCAAGCGGCGTCGTCGCAGGCAGGCACGGCAGCACCGGCACTAGAAAGCCCCCAGCCGCGCACCCGCGAGCAGCTACGGGCCGTGCTGGGCCTACCCTCGCGCCTGCCTTCGCGAGTAGTGACCCGCAACGGCTGGATCGCCACCGTGGTGACTACCCTGATCGCCGCCTTCACGCGCCTGTGGAACCTGGGCAGCCCCCACGAAATCATGTTTGACGAGACCTACTACGTCAAAGATGCCTACTCGATCTGGCATCTGGGCTATGAGGGCACCTGGGCACAAAACGCCAACGCTAGTTTTGTGCGCGGTAATTTCTCCACGCTCAGCCCTGAGGCGTCCTTCGTGGTGCACCCGCCGCTAGGTAAATGGCTGATCGCTATGGGTATGGAAGCGGTTGGACCGGCCTCCAGCTGGGGTTGGCGCTTGGCAGTGGCCCTAGCGGGTATTGCCACCGTGTTCCTGCTGTGCCGCCTGGTGTGGCGACTGTTCCCCTCACCGCTGCTGGTGGGGCTGGCGGGATTGTTCCTGGCTATCGACGGCGTGGGCATCACCGAGTCGCGCATCGGCCTGCTGGACGGGTTTATTGGCTTCTTCGCCCTGGCCGCTGTCTACTGCATTGTGCGTGACCGCCAAAGCCAACGCGAACGCATCGCCCGCCTACTGGAAGGCACCGCTGCAGGCGCCCTGGCGCCCAAGGCTGGATGGCGCCCCTGGATGATTAGCGCCGGCGTGCTGCTGGGGTGTGCCTGCTCAGTTAAATGGTCGGGTCTGTATCTGCTGGCCACTATCGGCATCATGACCGTGATCTGGGACGGCACCGCACTGCGCGCTGTTAAAGCCAAAGTGTGGAAGCTGGAGACCCTGGTTTCACGCGGCTGGGGTAACTTTATGCGGCTTGTGCCCGTGGCGGGAGTGACCTACCTGCTGACCTGGTTTGGCTGGTTCATGAACCCCAGCGCCTACAAGCACGGCTGGGCGGCGGCTGAGCGTGCAGCTGGGCGTGGCTCCTGGCTGCCCGATTCGATCGCGGACTTTATCGAATACCACCGTGCTATCTACGAATTCCACGTGGGCCTATCCACCCCCCACAGCTACATGGCTAAGCCCAGCGGCTGGCTGCTGCAGATGCGGCCCACCTCCTTCTACTGGCAGTCCAACGATACTTTGGGCGCTGATGCCTACCAGTGCGACACCCGTAACTGCGTGCGGGCTATCACCTCGATCGGTAACATCCCGATCTGGTGGGCGGCTTTCGTGGCGGTATTCGTGGTGGTTGCCTATGTGGCGCTTAAGCGCGACTGGCGCGGCTGGGTGGTGCTGGCTGGTTACATTGGCCTGTACCTACCCTGGTTCATGTACTGGGACCGCACTATTTTCACTTTCTACACGGTAGCTTTCGTGCCGTTCGTGGTTTTGGCGCTGACTGTGGCGCTGGGCTGGGGAATTGGCTTGCTCGACGGCGACGGCGTGGTCACGGCTGGTTCTGGTGCGGCTACCGGTTCTGCGGGGGCTGCTGGGGCTGACGCCTCTGACGGATCCGCAAGCGACGACGTCGCCACTAAGGAGACGAACGCTCAAGGCGACTTGAAAGACAAACTGGGTGCCTACCTTGGCGGGGGACAGGTGCTGGGCAAGGACTATGAGCCCTCAATGTTCATGGGCCTGATACTGACCGGCATTATTGCGCTGGCGGCGGTGGTGTTTGCCTGCCTGTGGTGGCCGATATGGACCGCGCAGGTAGTGGACTACAACTTCTGGCTCTGGCACATGCTGTTTAGGAGCTGGATCTAAACCGGCATCTACAAATACAGGCAAAATCGTCCGTCGCCTATGATTTAAACGCATATTTTTATAGGTGAAGGATGATTTTGCCTGTATCTAAAAGGGGAAGGTTATATGGCGCCCAATCAAGAAGTGCCAAGCCCTGCTGCAAGTGAGTTGGAGGCTCCCGCCACCGGCTCGCCGGACGCGGCTGCGCTGCTGTGTCTGGACGCGGCTGCGTCGTCGGCCCCTGCCGGCGAAGGGGAGCAACCGGCCCATGCCAGCGAGGCAGAGCAAGCGCTGCCTGCCGACTCTACGGCGCCTGCACCCGGCCCAGCGCAGGGCCTTGACCTGGCCGAATACGCCCCCGCTCGGGGCACAATCACCCTGGCCGCAACCCCTATCGGCAACCGTGGCGACGCCTCGCCGCGCCTGATGGCCGCCCTGGCCCTGGCCGACGTCGTCGCCGCTGAAGACACCCGCCGCGCCCTGAACCTGGCCCAGCGCCTAGGCGTAAAAATTGGCGGCCGCCTGTTGGCCTTCCATGAGCACAACGAGCGCGAACGTTCCAGGCAGCTGCTGCAGGCCGCGCGCGGCGGTTCCAGCGTGCTGATGATTTCCGACGCCGGTATGCCCTCGGTTTCTGACCCGGGATTCCGCCTGGTCAACGCTGCTATCGACGCCGATGTGCCGGTTACCGTGGCCCCCGGACCTTCCGCAGTACTCACCGCGCTGGCGCTATCGGGCCTGGCCAGCGACCGTTTCAGCTTTGAAGGCTTCCTGCCGCGCAAAAGTGGCGAGCGTGCTCGACTACTAAGCTCACTGGCCAGCGACGCCCACACCCTGATTTTCTTCGAATCCCCCCGCCGTGTCCACGAAACCCTAACTGACCTGGCCAAAGCTTTCGGTGGGCAGCGCCGCGCGGCACTGTGTCGGGAACTGACCAAAACCCATGAAGAAGTACTGCGCGCCAGCCTAGACGAGCTGGTGGCGGCCACCGCCGAGGGGGCGCGGGGAGAAATTGTGCTGGTAGTTGCCGGCTCCACGGGGGCTAGCGTCGGCGTCGAACAAGTAGTAGACCAGGTACTGGCCCTAGCTGACCAGGGCCTGCGCCTCAAACAGGCGGCCGCGCAGGTGGCCCAAACCCACGGCCTGCGCAAGAATGAGCTGTACCAGGCGGCCCTGGCTGCCCGCGAAAACTAAATACTCTGGCTGGGGAGGGCGGCGCCACGCTTCTGGCGGGACGCAGCTCGCCAGCCAGCCCGGCAGCCCGGCTGAGCTACTGGCCACCGGGCCCAGCACTTGCCGGCGCCGCGCCCGGCCAGATGCCTGCTAATCCAAGCACCCGGCCAAGCACCGGCCACCAAAGACCTAAGGGAAAAACCGCAACCAATAGGGGAGGAAAAAATGACTCGAGCACTAATCGTGGTAGATGTGCAGCCCACATTCTGCGAGGGCGGGGAGCTGCCCGTCGTGGGGGGCAACGCCGTCGCCGAGCGCGTGGCTGCCTACGTGCCCGCACACCGCAAGGAATATGCGCTGGTGGTAACCACGCAGGACTGGCACATTGACCCGGGCACGCACTTCAGCGACCAGCCCGACTTCGTGGACACTTGGCCCAAGCACGGCGTGGCCGGCACTGCCAACGCCCAGCTGCACCCGGCGCTGGCAGACCTGGCCCCGGACGCTTCGGTTAAGAAGGGCCAGTACGCGGCGGCCTACTCTGGTTTTGAGGGGGTCGACGACGCCGGCGTGGGCTTGGATCAGCTGCTTAAGGATGCCGGGGTGGACAGCTAGACGTCGTGGGCCTGGCACTATCGCACTGCGTGCGCGACACCGCGCTGGACGCCGCCTCCAAGGGCTACCAGGTGCGAGTGCTAACCAACATGAGCGAGCCGGTCAGCCCTGAGCTGGGTGAGGCAGCCAAGGCCAAGCTGGTTGAGGCTGGCGTGGAGCTGGCTGAGGCCGAGTAAGGCTCAGGTTAAGGCCCAAGTTAAGGGCCAAGCGAGGCTGATCGGGGCCGAGTAAGGCTGCTAGCCCAGGCCACTGCTCACAAATACTGAAAAATCGTCCGTTCCCTATAAAACCCCATGGATTTTTAATAGGGAACGGACGATTTTGTATGTATCTGTATGAGCGTGAGGGTTAGTTGTGGCGGTTGGCGGCCTCGGTGGTGCTGATTACTCGGGTCGGATCCGTGTACATGGCATCAACAGGACGCTGGTCAGTTTCCTCAACTTCCTCATTTGCGCCAGCCTGCTGAGAGGTGGCTGGCTGAGAAGCAGCTGGCTTAGAAACCGGGTTGGCCGGTTCGAAAACCACCTGGTTGGTGTCAGTCGGGCTGGCGATAACCCGCGTGTCATTCGTAGGCTCCAAAGGCTGAGTAGGCCTGCCCGGCTGGTTCGGGTGCTCCAACTGGCTAACCCCAGGCACCTGAGCGGTCTGGGCCGGCTGTGCCGGCTGGCCGTAACCCTGGGGTACCTGGCCATAACCCTGCTGTACTTGACCATATCCCTGCACCGGCCGACCGTAACCCTGTGGGGCTTGAGCAGCGCTTGGCGCAACGCTCGGCTGTGCCTGTGTCTGCGGTTGGGTGAGGTAGGGGTTTAGCGGCTGGGTGGCTTGCTGGCCGTAGACCTCGATGGGCTGACCCGGCTGAACTGGCTGCCTATACCCGTGAACCGGCTGGCCAGGCTGTGCACTCTGGCCAGGCTGTGCCTGGCCGTAGCCTTGAGGTACTTGAGGAGCCTGCGCGGGCTGCGCCGGCTGAGGGTAGCTCTGCGGCTGCTGCGCCGACTGTGCCTGCCCGTAACCCTGGGGGATCTGGCCGTAACCTTGCACCGGCTGGCCATACCCCTGGGGTACTTGTCCGTAGCCCTGCGGCGCCTGGGCAGGCTGACCAAATTGGTCGGGCTGGCCAAACTGGCCGGGTTGACCGGGCTGAGCGGCGCCGGGCTGAGCGGCTTGGTCGGACGGAGCAAAGTTAGGCACCGGCCAGTAGCCGGCAGCATTTTGGTTCTGCGCGCCAGCCTGGGCGTTACCCTGAGCGGTAGCAGGGGAACCAGCGTGAGCACCGGCCGGAGTACCAGCCTGGGCTCCAGCCGGGCTACCAGCCTGCGCGGCACTTTGTGCGACGCGTGCCTGTGCCTGTGCCTGTGCCTGTGCCTGCGGTTGTGGCTGGGTGAGGTAGGGGTTTAATGGCTGGGTGGCCTGCTGGCCGTAGACCTCGATAGGCTGACCCGGCTGCACATTCTGGCCGGGCTGCGCCTGCGCGGTTACATAGGGGTTAGCCTGCGGTTGTGCGGGCTGGGCTGGTTGTGCCGGTTGCGCTGGCTGTGCGTGCCCCTGAGCCTGGGCATTCTGCGACGCCGGAGCTTGCTGAGCCTGAGGAGTCACGTAGGGATTGGTCTGAGGCTGCGCAGTCACGTAAGGGTTTGGCGCCTGCGGAGCAGAGTGTGCGCTCGCGGCCTGCGCACTGGAGTGAGAGCTCTGTGCGGAAGCCTGACTTTGAGCGGCAGGGGAGGACTGTGCCTGGAACGCCTGTGCCTGGGAGGACTGTGCTTGGGCCGCCCACTGCCCCTGGGGTGCACCCCACTGAGGTGCGGCGGCGGCAGCAGTACCTGCGGCGCCAGCGCCCGCAGCATCCCACTGGGACGCCGCAGCAGCGTCCGGCCCCTGGGACGCAACCCCCTGTGCCTGGAAGCCCAAAGGCGCCTGGCCCGGCGTCGTCGGCACATAACCGTTAAAAGCCCTGGAGCTAGCCGAAGCGCTATCCCCATCCTGCGCGGGCAGGCCATCTGTGAAGTTGCGGCGGGCCTTAAGCTTGCGGATAAGCGCAATGACCCCAAATGCCTAGCCCCAGGCCCACCAAGCCAAGGAAAGCACCAGCGCCCACAAAGATGCGGGCGTAAATCAAGTCATTACTAGAGGTGACCGTGGTGGTGTCGGTGATGTCGGCGATAGCAAAAACATCGGCACGGTCAAGGTTGGGGTTAGAGCAAGCAAAAGAGTAGCTGCCCGACTTATTGGGGCTGAAAGTCGCCACCTTGTAGTAGCTCCTGTTCAGCTGAAGCTCTTCGCTGGAGTTTGCGTTGGTTACCGTGGGGCTATAGCCATCGGGGCCAGACACCACGCAGGAGGTTTTGCGAGCGGAATCCAACTTCGTTGAGGCAGCATAGAAAGCGTAAGTCCGGTTGGCCTCAAGCTGGGCGCTCTTGGATGTGCCCGGAGAAAAAGATGACAAAGACGGCAGCGTGGCGTCGGTAAGGTTCAGTGAGGCCAGGCCCGCGCCCACCGCCAAAGTGATTAGCCCGAGAACCAGCCAGAATACTGAAAGCCCCAGGCCCGGCTTGCTGATAAGGCTTTTCTGGTCCGTGGGTGGCAAAATTCCGGCGTTTTGCCCCGGGGGTGCCCAGGTTGTGGCCGCGCTGGGGGCGCTTTGCGGGTTCGGGCCGCTAGCGGAGCTGTAACTGGTGCTGGCGGAGCCGTACGGTCCTGGATTGAACTGGTTGTCCGGCATGTTAAATCCTTAAATCGGTTGCTGTTCTAAGCCTAGCTGAATAGCTGCCAGGCTTAGCGTTTTACGTGGCTGGTGACGACGGCGTCCATGCTGGTTGCGTTATCTGCGGGCGACGACGGCGCAGCTGGCGTGGCACGTCAAAGTTGCGTAGGCCGATACTCGGGTGAGGCGGTGGCTGTGGGGCCTGCTGATGCTGACGCGGGCATGTATGCGGGCAGAGGCGTGGGAAACTCGGCCTGTAGCTGGCGACGCTCTTTAGAGGCTCGCTCTTTAGAGACGCGCCAAATGTTACGAACAGTCACAACTGTGAAAGCTGTCTCTAATAAAATTATGGCTGCGCTGATGGTCACCATTAAATAGCCAAGAAATAGTTCTATTTGAGTCTTAGCGTAATAGTTGTCTGTAGTGTCCGCTACAGCAAAAGAGTGTGAACCGCTTAAATTAGGGTTAACGCAAGAAAAACTGTAAGTACCGGTCTTACCTGCAGAGATTCTGCCAAGTTTGTAGTAACCATCAATGTTAAGCTCGCTGTCTACTGGCTGTTCCATGATAGAGGCCTGGTAGTCTCCGGGGCCTGAGATTACACAGCTGGTCTTGTCGGCTATAGTCTGAATGTTGGTTTTAATGTAGAAATAGTATTCTTTGTTGTTATCTAGGTAGACGCTTTTGGGGTTGTCTGCAGAGAAAGTGTTTAGGTTTGGTGCGATTATAGTTGGCAGAAGTAAAGTCAGGGTGATAGTGAAATTTGCGATCATTATTAGATTTAAAAATATGATAATTATTTCAGCCCATAATGGACGGGGTGGGGGCGTAGCTTTTTCTGGGGTTTGTAGCTCTTTCTGGGGTTGCAGATATGCTGGCCCGAAGCTGGCTGGGGCGTGAATGTTTTTAGCGTTGGGGCTGGCATAGATGCGAGCGAATGGGTCGCTGTCTGCTGCAGCTAGGTTGGCGGCAGCTTGAGGCTGGCTAGCGGGCATGACTAATCCTTAAATCGGTTGCTGATGCAACCTAGCGGAATAATCAGTGTGCCTAGAGCTGCCTGGTAGGGGGTTAGTACCCTTGACAACTAACTTAAACAGTGCCTTGCAGTGATCGCTTGTGTGCGCGTGAACGGGCTGCGTTACGAAGGCCCCTGAAAATAAGATTTATGGTGCCCGCAGATATTAGCAGTAGTCCAGGTAATGCAATGGTTGAAGCATAAAAAACTATGATCCGGTTATAGCATATTTCTGACGACATATCGTGGACTTTAGGAAATGCGGTAGTTTCAGCTATAATAAATGACTGATATTTTGATTCGTGTTGGTCTGTGCAGAAAAACTTGTAGGTGTCAGACTTTGTGGGGCGCACTTGTCCAAAGTCATTATAAAATTCTATGAATGAATAATGTTCGCTAGGTTCCCAGGTTTCTGCGGGTAAATTATTTCCTTTTGAGTCTACGATAGAGCAATGTGGGTGATCGTATTTACTCCCAGTATATAGGGTATAGGTTTTGTTGGCCTCAAGATAGATACTCTTAGTTATGCTCCCCTCGAAAGTAGTGGACGCAGGAATGTCTGTTCTACCAAAGTACGGTTCAGCTATTACTGTGCCCAACATGAGTGGGAATAACCCGAAAATAATCATGAATACTGAGCTGTCGCAGTACCAGAAACAATCTGAGATGCGTCGCCAAAGTGTTTTTGGCTCATTTACTTCTGGCTCAATCTCGGGGATTGTGTCCATTAGGGCATCCCATAGTTCGTCGATATTATCCGGCACACTTCTAGGTGCCTTGCTAGCTGCGTTGCTCGCGCTTGCATCAATTTTTTCGTCACTGGCCATAGTGAATCCTTAAAACTGTGTGCTTGGGCAGAGTCTAACCTAAACCCTGAGCCCATGTGCACATTTAAAGCCGCTGGGCGCCGTCGCCAAAACAGCGGGGCAGACAAGAACGCGGCGCAAGCAAAACGCAAAGCCGCTGGGCGCCGTCGCCGCCAGGGCACCATGCGGGGCGCCGTCGCCGGCAAGGCCAGCGCTTACCAGGCGGCGCAAGCAAAATATCGGTTCGGGCAAATCAGGCCAAAGCCAGTAAACTAGGGGCCATGACGCACATTCTTTCAGCTGTTGCCTGGCCCTATGCGAACGGGCCACGCCACATTGGCCACGTAGCCGGTTTCGGTGTCCCCTCAGACGTTTTCTCCCGCTACATGCGAATGGCTGGCTATGACGTGCTCATGGTCTCCGGCACTGACGAGCACGGCACCCCCATCCTGGTGGCCGCCGACGAGGCTGGAGTTAGCGCCCGCGAACTAGCAGACGAAAACAATCGCCTCATTGTTGAGGACCTGGTTGCCCTGGGTCTGTCCTATGACCTATTTACCCGCACCACCACCGGTAACCACTACCGGGTTGTGCGTGAAATGTTCGAGGCCGTGCGCGACAACGGTTACATGATTGAGCGCACCACCCGCTCAGCCATCTCACCCTCCACCGGCCGCACCCTGCCCGACCGTTACATTGAAGGCACCTGTCCTATCTGTGGAGCCGACGGCGCCCGTGGCGACCAGTGCGACAACTGCGGTAACCAACTCGACCCCACTGACCTGATTAACCCCCGCAGCCGCATCAACGGCGAAACCCCCAAGTTCATCGAATCCAACCACTGGTTCCTGGATCTGCCGGCGCTAGCCGACGCCCTGGGCGAGTGGCTAGATGAGCGTGAAGCCTCGGGCACATGGCGCCCCAACGTCATTAAGTTCTCCCAGAACATCCTCAAGGAAATCCGTCCGCGTGCCATGAGCCGCGACATTGACTGGGGTATCCCAATCCCCGGCTGGGATGACCAGCCTGGCAAGCGCCTATATGTGTGGTTCGACGCCGTAATCGGCTACCTGTCTGCCTCCATTGAGTGGGCGCGCCGCAGCGGCGACCCCGAGGCCTGGCGCCAGTGGTGGAACAACCCCGACGCCCTGACCTACTACTTCATGGGTAAAGACAACATTGTTTTCCACTCCCAGATTTGGCCTGCTGAAATGCTGGCCCAAAACGGTAAGGGCTCACGCGGCGGCGACCACAACCCCTTCGGCCAGCTAAACCTGCCCACCGAGGTGGTTTCCAGCGAGTTCCTAACCATGGAGGGCAAGAAGTTCTCCTCCTCGCACGGCATCGTGATTTATGTGCGTGATGTGCTCAGCCGCTACCAGGCTGACGCGCTGCGTTACTTCATCTCTATTGCCGGCCCGGAAACCGCTGACGCTGACTTCACCTGGGCTGAGTTCGTGCGCCGCACCAACTCTGAACTGGTGGCTGCCTGGGGTAACCTGGTCAACCGCACCGCCTCCATGATCCACAAGCGTTTCGGGCAGATCCCTGAGCCGGGCGAGTTCACTTTTGAAGACCGCTCGCTGCTATCTGAGGTGGAGCGCGGTTTTAAGACCGTGGGTGACCTGATCATGCACCACCGCCAAAAGGCCGCCCTGAGCGAAGCCATGCGCCTGGTGGGTGAAGCCAACCGCTACATTGCCGAGACTGAGCCTTTCAAGCTCAAGAGCGAAGACCAGCAAGAGCGCCTACGCACCATCTTGTTCGTGCTGGCCCAGGTGGTGGCCGACTTGAACCTGATGCTCAGCCCCTTCCTGCCGCACGCCGCTAACGACGTCGACCGCGTAATGGGTGGGGACGGCCAGATCGCCCCCATGCCGGTAATTGAGGAAGTAACCGAGCTGGACCCGCAGGTGCTGCCGGCAGACTTCGCAGGGCGCAAGTCCTACCCGATCATCACCGGTGACTACACCACCGCCCCCACCTGGGAGCGTCACGCAGTCACCCCGGGCACGCCCGTAGGCAAGCCCACCCCGGTGTTTGTGAAGCTGGATGAAGCCATCATTGAGCAGGAGCTGGCCCGTTACGCCGGGCAGGTGCCCGACGACGTCACCGGCGCCTGAGCTGCTTAGAAACTAACTGTGCCCTCGTCGCTAGCCGTAACTGGTAGCGCCGAGGGCACGTGCATGTAACTTGCGCCCTTAACCGGGCTCTGCCCCCATCTATTAAACCGGGGCTGTCCCCATCTATTAAACCGGGGGTCACCCTCATCTATCAGGGAGAACAAAGTGTCTAAACGTAAGCCGAGCGATTGGCCGGCGCTGGAAAATATTGCCCGCCTGCCGCAGGCGGTTATGGATAACCACACCCATTTACCGATTTCGCCTACTGAGGGGCCGGGGGCGGCGGCTGCTTCAGGCCCGCTTAGCGCCGCGCAGCTGGTGGAGCGGGCCCAGGCAGTGGGGGTGGACCGCATGATCACTAGCGCCTGTGAGCTGCCCGCTTTTGCGCCGTCGCTGGAGCTGGCCCGACAGCTGCCGGGGGTGAAGGTGGCGCTGGCGATTCACCCGAATGAGGCGGTGCTGCATGCGGGCGTCAGCGAGGTGGGCCCTGATGGTTTGCAGCCGCGTTTTGAGGCCCACCATGGTGCATATGATCTCGACGCCGCCTTGGCCCAGGTGGAGCGGGCCTGCCGTGAAAACCCCGAAACTGTGGTGGCGGTGGGGGAGACCGGCATGGATTTGTTCCGTACCGGCCCGCGCGGGGGCGTGGCGCAGCGGGAGTCTTTCCGCGCCCATATCGCCCTGGCTAAAGAGCTGGGTTTGCCGTTGCAGATCCATGACCGCCAGGCTCACCGTGAGTGCATTGAGGTTTTGCTTGCCGACGGCGCCCCTGAGCGCACGGTTTTCCACTGCTTTAGTGGGGATGAGGCTATGGCCCAGGTGTGCGCTGAGCACGGCTGGTATGCCTCAGTGTCGGGGCCGGTGACTTACAAATCTAACCGGGAGCTGCGCGCCGCAATTGCGGCGATGCCACAGCAGTTACTGCTGATAGAAACCGATGCCCCCTACCTGCCGCCTACCCCTTACCGGGGTATGCCTAATGGCTCTTACCTGTTGCCGGTGACGTTAACCGCCTTGGCGCAGCTGCGCCAGCTGAGCTAGAGCAAATGTGCCAGCTGGTTAACCGCAACAGCCGTGAAGTGTACGGCTTCTAAATGGGGTTGTAACTGGCTCCATGATCCTGTTGAGTGTGTTGGGTTATCAATATCCCAAATAAACGATTGATTCGGCTGCTAATCCCTGCCTTTTTCGCAGCCACTATCTCGGATATTGGATCTACATGAGCGTCAACAGTAACTACTGAATGAGTCTGCTGCGATGGCAGAAACTATCCAAGGCACAACAATGTGGTCCTTCATATGGATGCTGCCGGAGCATTGATATTTTGGCAGATCCTCCAGGTAACTTTAAGAATGAAATGATCATCCCTGTTGTGAATAGGTCAAAACCTGGTTTCGTTGATGCTGGGTGATTGGCGTGTGCCGGCGCAGCACATGCCAATCACCCTTGAAGCCACCTATCATAACGCTCTAGATACCCTCCTGCTAAGGCTGAGGGTAGACACGCAAGTCAGGTCTTTAAAACCTGCGTGGAGTGGCCTGGGGTCGTATCCAGCAACCGTGAAGAGCAGTCCTGGCCTCAGGGGCAGGTTAAGTTCAAGATAGTGGTGACGCACCCACTATAGGGGCTGGTAGATTCAACATGCCTTTTCCCTTTCAAACCACCTTTGCGGCCTGAAATATAAGGAGTAGCTTGTTAACTACCTAACATGTGATTACATGTATCTAGAATACGCTCAACATCTTGTCGGCAGGAACGGGGACTAGCTGAACAGCTCGCATCGCCATATCTATTTCTTCAACCTCTCCCCGACAAACAATGGTTACTTTGTCGCAGTGTTTTTCAATGCGTCACAAAGTTCAATATTAAAATGCGTAAAATCACGATCAGGGCTGGCAACATCGTTGGGTACCGGACAGAATATGAACCCTCCAGTGTACTCGTCCTTAATTAATGGAGCCCAGATGCAAGTTCCTCCAGGAAGTTTTAGGATAAACGGACTAGCCTCTGGCCTATAAATAGAACTTTCGAGTAATGGAAACTCGCTCATGATGTCGCTAAACATAGGGGCAAGGTTTTTGCCCTCAAAACTGGCGAACCATGATAAACCAAGATCGTCAATAAGCTTATTCATTAAGTCAACAAGCGCACCTTCGCCTGTGAAGTGGATATTAAAAGCCATGTGAAGCCTCCTTACCTCAGTGAGCTAAACACTATCAGATTTTCAATCGAATTCATAGTGTGGTGGACATTTTGCTCTGGTATTAAAACTAATACGTTGCACGTAAACCTCCATACAAACCTCATATATGCCGAATGGTTAAGGCTGTGAGCCTACACTTAGATGCCTCCCGTACGAAAGCAACTAAATCCTCTTGCCTGTAACCATCTCAAGTAGCTGTACGCCCCAAGCATAAACAATGCCTTATTCAAGCCTAATTGCCTCGAGAGCGTCTTTATGGTTTGGGTCAGTTAGGCTTTGAAGGCATCTGCCTCAAGGAGTGCTCAAGCTATGTAATGTGCGAGGTTTCGAAATCTTAGAGTAGAGTCAGGTAAGTATTTAAGAAGTTAGTGGCTTCAGTAGAACGGTTAATCTGTTAGAGATATGAGGATGATTGAAGTAAACAGAGGTCCTGAGTGTGGCATTTAGCTGACGTATGATCTCACTCGGGCAACCAGGAGCGTACATACAAGTAAGCGAAGCGATTTTTGCCTGTGTCAGCCCCTTATTAACGCAAGTGTCAGGTGCACGATGTACGTCAATGATATCTTGTTAAACACACCTACGTGGCTTCGAGCGTGACGTGATTATCGCTGGAGAATAAATCGTGGATATGACGTTGCTGGCGCAGGGTCAACGCGGAAGGTCGTGGGTTGTCGCCCGTAGGGGCTCGCGAGACAAGCGCCTGATTGCCGTGTTATGTGCTATGTCCTGTCAGTTTTATCTCGGGCATCGCGGTGCATTACTTTTGATGTAGCAAGCTAACGCGGCCTACCTGATTCAACGTGTCGGTCTGTTACTTTCAGTCTAGAGGTGTCAGGTGCATGAACGTGTTCAGGTTGGGGTTCTCAAATGCAGTGGGCATGTGAGGTCTTTTGGTGGATGGTGCAGGAACTTCCATCATTGAAATGCCTCGGACTTTAGCTTGTAGCGACACACCAGTTTATGTGAACTATCGCTACAGTTGCAAAAGCAAAGAGCTAGAAAATCCTATTGGTTTTCGTCAATAAAACTCTATCTATCTATTATCTAAATATGAGAGTATATATGGCGCTAAAGGAAGTAATGTCAGTGATGACATATTTAAAAAAACCTTGGGGGGAAATGTGTAAGCTATGAGACCTAGAAATATGCAAACGAGGAGTCCTGCAGTAACCGCGAGTGGAATCTCCCAGTTGCGTTGCCCTTTGGCGGGCCATTTTTCAATGAAATAACTATTCGTGACCCATGTTGTTAGAGCGCCAGGAACTAAACAACCAATGCTATAGCATAAAAGAATGTCCCAGTGTAGATCAAAATTGTCACTTTTGTACAATGACATTAGGTATAGTGATGCGAGGACTCCGTACACAACCATGCTAACCAACCTGTAATTCCGCTCTTCCTCTGATGAAGACGTGGATTGGTTATTCTTTGAAGTACCAGAACTTAAGCAGGTCTAGTATTTGACTGCCTAACAGTAGGTTGCGACTTGGCTGAAGGTGAAAAAGCTGGTTTAGTGGTTTGTGATGAGGGTCCTAGGATTTCGCACCATGGGCATTTTTTCACATGATCAGGATAAATATGAGTGTTATCTTTTAAACACTTCCGAGTTTTCCGTTGAACAACAGATAACTCGTCATACCACTCTTCAGCCGAAGGGCGCATAGCCGGATTCTGGTGTCCAGAATCAAATGCGCGTTCGAAAAGACCGCGAATATTGGATGGCAACATCTTGATATCCGGACAATAAGGTGGCGGTAATGTTCCACTACGCTTGCGCGAAAAATGTGGACTTTGACCATTCTTAATCAAAGACTCCGTAGGCGGAAGGACTACAGAGCTCTTCCCGATTATAGTATTAATAGGTGACTGACGGGAAGCGAAAGGGTGCGCTCCGTTCATTAACAAACAGAAAATGTGTATAGCTAAAGAAAAACGATCAGTCTCTTGAGTATAGGTCTTTAAATAGGATGCACCAAGCTTGATTCCTTGAAGCTCGGGTGCTACATAGCTTCCAAGGCCAACCGTGCATGGGAAAAGGATACCGCGATCATTTTTGAGATGGAATGAATCAGTATCAACCAACGTTACCGCACCGGTCTTCTTATTGACGATAATGTTGTTTGGGTTGAAATCGCCGATTGTTTGTTTAGCAGAATGAACAGCGTCAACTGCTACACAAAGATTCTTTGCAATACAAATTCTTTGCTCATAATTCACAGAGAAATCGTTAGCGCGATAACACTCGTTAATCGGATCGCCAATAACTTTTGGCATAACAAGCCCGGCGAAATTGCCTTTATCATCGTTAACAATGTCTGTTGGCCAAGCAAGAGAAGAAAGAACTCTGTTATCGAATCTTGAGCGAATTGACACCATTAACTCAACCTTGCGCCTAAGTTCAGAAGTCAACTTTGCTGGGTGGTAAATTTTCAAGACAGAGTTAGGGTTACCGCTAATGGAATATACGGTTCCTTCGCCACCGCTACCCAGCTGGTTAGCTTCGTGGTAGAGGCCTTTGTTGCCGTGGTATGTAGCCATTATGGGTTAACCTTTTCTTGCTTTGAGAAGGGAGCTAGTTACGCTTCAGGATCCGCCTTAAAAAGTTAACTGCTTGGCGGAAAAAACGAACTATCTTATTGAGTTGAGCCAGAAGGATTTCAGCGATCTTGATTAGACGATCCGTCAACGTAACAACAGAGGATATTGTGGATGAACTTAATGATCGTCCTTGTAAAACGTTGGACTGGGGCCTGTGCAGGCGTAGCTTAACGTGTTGTTAATAGTATGGGAGGATGCTGCAGCCATGCTTAGAATCCGTCGCAAGTAAGCCAGGCAAGGGGTAGGTGTTGGTATCGTTCTGACTTGCAATACCTACCCCAGCCTCAGTAGCTAGCAGTCTAAGAGATTAGCCGCATTGCCAGTTGCAGTGAGGACACCGGTAATTCTGCGCGCCGTATGAAACGTAGAATACCTTCGAGCAGTGAGAACACGTCTTCTCAATGTTCTCATTGCCGCGCCTGGTTGCTGAAGCGACATACGTAAACATTTAACTGTCACCTCCTTAGAGATTGTGTCTAGGTCCTCAGTCGTAGAGGCCTGTAACTTTTAAAACAATACAAGTATATTTAGAATATTCGCAGAATCAAGATATTTTATTTAACACTAATCGGGTAGGGTAAAATAAATTAATTCTTAATCTGCTATTGAATGCGCGCACCGTAACTGAACTTAACTATGGCGTAGCTATTTTTGATAGCTTCTATAGGTAAGTTTTAGTGTTATCGGCGACTTTATAGAGTTGTGTGACTCTGGGCAGATAACTGTTCTAGTTAAAGGACACCAGAAAAGGTCGAACATCTTTGCTGCGAAGCTGAACGACACCTCCATAGTTTCCAACGGGGGGGTTCATTATTTCATTTTGTCCGAGTATTGGTGTGTCAATATACGAGATGCTTGGGCTCTGTTGGTGAGGGTTAAGCGTAGTAGTCGTGACTGGACTTTTTAGTGTTCCTAGTCGCTTACTAAAATATTCGGCCGTCACCTGCGAAACTCCGCGTAATGTTATAAAAGTGTCACAGTTACCCAAGATTCTGGCCCGCTCGTTTGTATCTGATGACAATTGTTGCGCATCTTGCACGGCTACACAGACCGGCGCATTAGCTCCGCGGAAAAGATCAAGCATCTGAGGTAGATCAATTCTGCTCGAATAACGACCCGCTTCATCCAACATCCAAAACACAGGTCTGGTGTTGCCATGATTGAAACGTTTCATAGTCTCTAGTCGTAGTTGGTTAAGTATGAGAGCAGAAGCGATAGCTGATCTTTCTCCACCACTTATGCGCGAACCTACTACTAAGAGCGTTGGTTGATTAAAGAGAAGATCGAATTTGAAATTACGAGAGATTCCGTTTGCTGCACGTAATTTCGGGTCGAGTATTGATGAAAGGTTTGGATCGCTCAGCCAGGATATTTTATTCGCGATTCCTTGTGTAGCATTAAGAAAATCACTCTCATATGGGAACTGGATACCAGCAAGTTCGAATGCAGCATTCGGAGCGGCTTGGATCATACTTTGAAGAAAATCTTGAGACCGGATAGCTTTATAAAGAACGCTAGGGTGTACATTTTCCCCATATAATGTTGTGGTAAGGCTGATAAGACCGCGTAACCAAGCATGATCTCGTTGAGCGAAAAACTTTTGCGGATCATTTGGGTCGATCTCGCCTAATATAGCTTGAGCTGTAAGAGCGGTTGCAGAACTGTCATTCAAACTAATAGATTGCAGGGGACTCCAAGACCCAGTCGAGTGTGTCGGGTCATCCACATCCCAGGTAAACGTATTGATTCTGGCGGTAATCCCTAGCCTTTTTTTTGCGGCCACTATCTCGGATATTAAATCTCCGCGAACATCAACAGCAACTACTGATGAACCTGCAGCAATGGCAGAAACTATCCAAGGCGCAATAACGTTAGAGGTTTTACCGCTTCCGGACGGGCCAATAACTGCACAGTGTACCCTTAAATTTTCCCACGACAGTGCAATCGGAGACCTCTTAGAAAGGGAATGAGGATGGACCGCATTCCCAAGTGGGAAATCCCCGGTTGACAGAAACCTTAACTGTCTAGGAAGTAAAACTTGTCGATAGTCTTGAAAACCAGCCATAGATGCTGCAGGCGGGGCATCGCCAGGAGCTAAAATACCAAGCTTTCTAGCTTGTCTAGATGGCCTCAATGAGGCGGCGTTAACCTGCTGCGTGATGACTTTACTAGCCCCCCAAGAAGTTTTAACTATGCCATAAGCCAACCGACTGTAGAACCCCATTGTCTTTGTACGCCTCCAACATTTAGATCAAGAATTGCTATCGTGAACGTTTAGGGCGCGGACGCTCCTCGCGCACCAACGGTTCTTGAAGCTGTTTCCCTCTCTCCAACCCTTCACGGACTCGATGTTCTTGCCTTATTCGCTCAAGGTCTGCTTCCTGTTTAGCTAGTTTGCATTGAAGGGATCGTAGGTGGACGTGCGATCACTTGAGTTTCATCATTTACACGTGTACGTGTAACATCTGGCAGCTTAGGGAGCTGAGCTGTGTGAACCTGGGCTATAGTTTGTGCAGCTATAAAAGCAGCTTGAAATCCTGAACGTGTTCGTTTAAAAGGACCACTGTTATCACTCATGAACAAGCCTCCATACTTAAGATTCCATTAGCATAAACATTAGCATAAAAAACATAAGCGCAAGGATTAATCCAGCAATTATGATATAGGGGGCTGTCAAACAAGCCAGGGAACCCGCAATAATGGCGAGTGGAATCTCCCAGTTGCGTTTCCCCTTGACAGGCCATTTTTCAATGAAATGACTATTCGTATACCATGTTGCTATAGCGCCACCAATTAAACTAGTCGCATCAAATGCCAAAGTAAGAATCCAGTGCATGTTAACGTTGGTACTGAATACAAATAAGTATAGTGATGCGAGGACTCCGTACACAACCATGCTAACCAACCTGTAATTCCGCTCTTCCTCTGATGAAGACGTGGATTGGTTATTCTTTGAAGTACCAGAACTTAAAGCAGGTCTAGTATTTGACTGCCTAACAGTAGGTTGCGACTTGGCTGAAGGTGAAAAAGCTGGTTTAGTGGTTTGTGATGAGGGTCCTAGGATTTCGCACCATGGGCATTTTTTCACATGATCAGGATAAATATGAGTGTTATCTTTTAAACACTTCCGAGTTTTCCGTTGAACAACAGATAACTCGTCATACCACTCTTCAGCCGAAGGGCGCATAGCCGGATTCTGGTGTCCAGAATCAAATGCGCGTTCGAAAAGACCGCGAATATTGGATGGCAACATCTTGATATCCGGACAATAAGGTGGCGGTAATGTTCCACTACGCTTGCGCGAAAAATGTGGACTTTGACCATTCTTAATCAAAGACTCCGTAGGCGGAAGGACTACAGAGCTCTTCCCGATTATAGTATTAATAGGTGACTGACGGGAAGCGAAAGGGTGCGCTCCGTTCATTAACAAACAGAAAATGTGTATAGCTAAAGAAAAACGATCAGTCTCTTGAGTATAGGTCTTTAAATAGGATGCACCAAGCTTGATTCCTTGAAGCTCGGGTGCTACATAGCTTCCAAGGCCAACCGTGCATGGGAAAAAGGATACCGCGATCATTTTTGAGATGGAATGAATCAGTATCAACCAACGTTACCGCACCGGTCTTCTTATTGACGATAATGTTGTTTGGGTTGAAATCGCCGATTGTTTGTTTAGCAGAATGAACAGCGTCAACTGCTACACAAAGATTCTTTTGCAATACAAATTCTTTGCTCATAATTCACAGAGAAATCGTTAGCGCGATAACACTCGTTAATCGGATCGCCAATAACTTTTTGGCATAACAAGCCCGGCGAAATTGCCTTTTATCATCGTTAACAATGTCTGTTGGCCAAGCAAGAGAAGAAAGAACTCTGTTATCGAATCTTGAGCGAATTGACACCATTAACTCAACCTTGCGCCTAAGTTCAGAAGTCAACTTTGCTGGGTGGTAAATTTTCAAGACAGAGTTAGGGTTACCGCTAATGGAATATACGGTTCCTTCGCCACCGCTACCCAGCTGGTTAGCTTCGTGGTAGAGGCCTTTGTTGCCGTGGTATGTAGCCATTATGGGTTAACCTTTTCTTGCTTTGAGAAGGGAGCTAGTTACGCTTCAGGATCCGCCTTAAAAAGTTAACTGCTTGGCGGAAAAAACGAACTATCTTATTGAGTTGAGCCAGAAGGATTTCAGCGATCTTGATTAGACGATCCGTCAACGTAACAACCGGTGGGTCAAATGCACGGTCCTGTTCGCCTGGAGGATGGGGGGCTTCCGATAAAGGTTCCCTGTTTCCCTTAGTGGTTGTCGGTTGGGACTCTTTGCTATCTCCATGTTCAAACGTGGAAGTTGATAGTGATGGAGTTTCTAGTGTGGGCGCTGAAGCTTTTCTAACGTCAGGCTTCAAGCCTATAGGCGCCTGACCCGTGTGCTGCATTGATTCGGATGGAATAGGCTTGGAATCTTGCTCAGTGTGAGTTGGATGAGGATATAAGTGAGGGTAAAGTCTACGATGTGTTTCTTCTCTAATACTTTGCCAATTAGGGTCTGAGAAGTATTCGCTTGGCATATCAAATGTCATTGGAACGTTAATGTCGTTCAAAACCGCGATAGAAACATCGTCAGTTACTGTTGATATGAAACGATAGAGCTCATTATTAGAACGAATCTGTTCCACTATAGTCTCAGCATCAGCTACGTTGTTGCTTGAATATACGGCCAGAAGTCGGGCGTAAATCCAATCGCTAGTAACTGAATTATCTCCCGAAAAAAGCTTTTTTAAGTAGCTAATGAAAGAATTGCGTACTTTAGTTCCTAGATCAGAAATTATGCTCAGGAACAGTAAAAGAGGTACGTACACTTTGGAGATAGAATCGCGGAAATCATTAGAAGCGATTTTGTCTCTAACTCCATCAGTTGCCAATAATACAGTCGGAACATTTTCTGAATGCTGACCGAAGACCCAGTATTTCGCCCCAAAGCGAAGCGGAATCATAGAGTCTCCATCTTCACCTTTCTGAGGTGTAGTAATCTCACTGGCTTCGCCGAAACGGTCAACTACGAAAATACCGCCATCTCCACAGTGTCCGTAAAACAACATCCCCTTGTAGAAACAAGCGACAGTAAGAGTTGTGTCAAAAGCTTCTAGCTCAGTCGATTCGTGTTCCGCATGTTCGCAAATATCTCCGAAAGCACGATGGAATGCGAGTAACAGCATGGCCAAAACGCTTTTAGTGTCTGTTGATGTAGGAAAGTTTTCAGAACAAAACTTGAGCGCTGAAGCCACAGCGATTTTAGAACCTTCTTCAGACCTAGAAGCAGATCCTACACCGTCAGCAATTGCTGCAATGGTCCAGCCGTTCTGCAAATGGATTATATCGGAGTGATCCTGGCAAGGTGTGTTGGTGCGTAAGTGATCTTTTCCGATAAGGCTGAACGAATAGGAAGGGATGTGGTTAGTCATTTTTAGTATGCGTCGAGTTGAACTGCACCCATGTTAGATTCAAGTGGTGCCATCTTTGGCATTTCGCCTGGTGCTGAGTGAGATACGTTAGCCATCGACTTATTTACCCAGTTTAAAGCGGTTTTTAAATCAAAGTCTCGCAATTCTAAAATTAGGCCATCTTTCGTTAGGCCCTTAAGGGGTTCCTTGCTATAGCCGGGAATTCCTAGAATCCAGAGCTTCAGTTTATCGTTATCCTGAAGCTTCATCAGCTCTTGTTTAGCAGACTCAATGCTATCGGTAGGTTCGCCGTCTGTGATCATGAAGATCCACGGCTTAAAGGTCATTACGCCCTCTGCATTGTATTGCCGGCGTCGCTCATTCGTGATTTCAGCCGCTTTAAGCAGGCCTTCCCCCATTGGCGTCAATCCTGATGCAGACAAATTAAAGTCTGCTTCGATTCGTGAAATTGGGGTGTGTGGCATGGTAACATTAACGCTGCCGCCAAACGTTATCACGGCGATATCAATAATGTCTGCATTAGCGTCAGACTGTAGTGAGCGGACAAGGCCGTTTAATCCATCGTTTAGGCGCTGAATGGGCTCACCGCCCATTGAGCCGGAGGTGTCAAGTAGAAAAGTTACAGCAAAGTGGCGCTCATTAATTCGCATAATGTCGCCAGAGTATGTTTCTTGTTCTAACATCTTTGTCTCCATCTACGTCGATTGGTGGGTTTGAGGCTGTTAGGGGGAACATTGAGGTTCAACGTTTCTGTATGCAGTTTATTGTTGCTTTGCAGTGCGCGTCAAGGATTTATTCTAAATTGTTCTAGAAGTTCAACAGTTTTGGTCGAGTTGTTATACGGCTTGCGACGTACAATAAAACTTTAATAATTAATATTGAAAAATCTGTCATTTTGACAAAAATGTCGATGTTATTGCAATAGGTTATCTAGGTGTACTGAACAATATTGCAAATGCAACTTATGGGATGCGTTTGAGTTATTTTACTGATGGTTGCAATGTAGTCTGATTGAAATGAGTGCGGTGTGGCTAATCTGGCGTTTGGAGAACGGCCTTGCCTTAGCTGCTAGATGTCGTATGTCGCGTCACTTCTGGCTGCGGTGAAGCGCTGGCTCGTAGCCTCTGCTAAGCCAAAAACAAGCGTGCGCCGGACCTGAATGAACAGGCCCGGCGCACGGGAGTATTAGAGGAGTATTAGACCTGGCAGGTCAGAAAGCTTAGACGCTGTCAGGGTGCCTGCCGGGCGCTCAGTTGAGCGGGCGCACCTGGGCTTCGGGCACGGCCACTGGAGTGGAGTTGGACTGCCCAGAGCCGCCAAATAGGCGCTCCTTAACAGACTCAACCACCTTGTCGGTGACCTTTTCACCCTGGCGCTTGACGGCGTCGGAAACCTTAGCCTTAGTCGAATCCACGCGGGTGCGCACGGCGGGAGACTCCACCACACGCCCGGCAGCGGCCTTAATCTTTTCGTACTGGGCGCGCCCGGCGCGGGTGCCCAGCACATAGCCGCCGGTCAGGCCAATCAGAAATGGGATCTTGCTAGCCATTTTGTTCTCCTTACGGTTGAGGGCCTACCAGCGAAGCTGGCAGTTTACGGGCCAAAGTGAAGCCGTCGCGGCCACTGACCACCAGGGCGCCGGACTGTTTGAGGCTGCGCACCTGCGGCTCAGCTAGGGCCAGGTGGTTACCACCCGCGAAAACATGCTCTGATGAGGTCAGTTTACGGATGGCAATAGCCTCTACCTTGTCGCCGTGGTCGTGGGCGAGGTCGCCGTAAATGATCCGGTCAAACTGGCCGTCGTCACCAATTAGTAGCCACTTTACCTCAGGCAGGTCAATCATTAGGCGACGCAGCTGGGTGCGTTTGTGTTCCAGGCCTGAGCGGAACCAGCCGGTGTTGGTGGGGCCCCAGTCGGTCATGAGCATGGGGCCGCGCGGGAAGTGGTTGCGTTCAAAGAAATTACGCAAAGTGGGCACCACATTCCAGGCGCCTGTAGACAGGTAGATTACCGGCGCACCCGGGTTGGTTTTTTGTATCCGGTTGAGCAGTGCGGCCATGCCCGGCACGGCTTGGCGCGCAAAAGACTGCTTAACGAAAGCGTTCCAGCTGGCCACCAGGGCACGCGGCATGTGAGTGACCATTACGGTGTCGTCGATGTCGCACACCACGCCCAGCTGTGGCCCGTCAGGGATGATCAGCACGGGGGCTTTGATTGTGTCCATGGCGGGGCCGGTGATGGTGGCTTCATGCCAGCCGGGTTTGAGGTTGTGGTTACGGATGACGACGTCGATATAGCCGCCCCGGTCTGCCTGTGCGGAGAGTTTGCGCCCACCCACCTTCACGGTGAAGGGGATGAACGGTACCGGGATGTCAATGAAGGAACGCCAACCGCGTTGGGCGTCTAGCAGTGAAGCCATGGCGGCTTCACGCAGCTGGGTGATAGAAGGCAGATCCTCAGGGATGTGCTGGAATAGTGGGCCCTCGGCGGGTGCGCCGGGTGGGCGCATCACTACACGCGCAATTACGCGCACCATGGTGGCCGAGCCGTAGCCATCATAGGCCACTGCTCGTGGGCGCCAGCCGGCGCGGCGTAGTCGCGGAATCACGTGGCGGTGGAAGTGTTCTTCACCGCGTCGTGCCAAGTCAGATAGGGGCATCGGTTCTCCTCAAGGAGTTCCAGCCTAGTCGAGCTGTTGCCTGCACCGGTAACGCCCAGGCCAGGGCTACGCCAGAGGCGATAGCGGCCAGGGTGTAGGAGGAGCCCACCAGCTGCTTTACCACGCTCCAGTGCAACTCGTTAACCTGCCCGTAGGGGAACCACCAATGCGGGGCCATGATGAATAGTGCCCCTTGCGCTAGGGCCAAAGCGGCCAGGGGCGCGGACTTTAGCCGCAGCGCCACCGCGATTAGCGCCACCACGCTGGCTAGCCCCCACACCCAGTGGTGCGACCAGGTGATGGGGGAGACCAGCAGCCCTAGGGTCATGATTACTGCGGCTGTCAGTAAGGTGGCCAGGTTTTCGGGTAGCGCCGGGGATGCTGGGCTAGTGGCGACGGCGCTCGGGGCGGCGACGGCGTCGCTGGCGGCTGTCTCGGTGGCGTCGCCAGCAGGGGCGGCGGGCGCGGCCGTATTAAGGAGGCCGGATGCGACGTCGTCGGAGGCAGAGCGCGAGGTGACCACGCTAGTAGCGGCGGCCTGAATACGCAGGCACAGCCAGACGGCGGCCACCAAAGCCAGCACCACCGCGATCGCCCAAGTAATACTCCAGGCGTTTTCCGGCAGGGCGCGGGCCACGAACCCCTTCAGGTTCTGGTTGCCGGCGTAGTAGGCATCCCCGGCGCGCTGGGGGTCCCACATGGCGTCAAAGAAGAAACGGGCAGACTCGCTCGGGCTGATAATCCAGCTGAGCAAGGTGACGGTGAGCGAGGTAGCCACCATGGTGATAGCTGAACGCCACTGACGGCGCAGCAGGAAAATAAGCACGGCAATAGCTGGGGTTAGCTTGATAGCAGCCGCTAACCAGAGGCCACGCCGCGTCCCTTCCAGCTGTCAGGCGCGGCCACATCAATCATCACCAGTGCCATCATGGCGGTGTTGACCTGGGCAAAACCAACCGACTGGTTGAACGGCTCTAGGCACTGTTGGACCAGGATCGCTGCCCACGGGGCAATAGCAAAAGCTGAGCCCCAAGAGCAGCCCAGGCTGCGCCCCACCAAGGCCACAATCACAGCGGTTTGCAGAGCAATGGCCATGATCATTAGGGGCGCGGCGATCTCATAATCAAACCAGGTCAGTGGGGATAGTGCCCAGGCCCCAAAAGGCGGGTAGGTGAAGGGGTACATCTTGTTGTCAGGCAAGGCGTACCAGTCGTACAGAGAATTACCGCTAAACCAGTTATTTAACGCATACCAGTACACGTATACGTCAAAATGCAGAGGTAGCCTGTAGTCCTTGTCGTACAACTGTGGATAGGTGGACACCAGCAGACACAGCCAGCCCAGTATCTGCACAATCGGGGCGCGCATAGTGGCGTAAATGCTAGCGCGTAAGTCTGCAAAAGAAAGATTCATGATACCTCGATATCTGTGGCCTCTGGGTTGGCCAGGGGGGGAGCTAAGCGCAGATACAAACAGCCCTAGGGTATCTGACGTACTCCCAGGGTGCGGCGCAAAGTACGCGCCCCACCCCACACAATCACCACGGCTAGCCACGCCATAACCGTAACTGCCAAGAAACCACCGTGCGCGCCAGAATCGTCGATAGCTAAACCAGCTAGGAACGTACCCACAGAAACACCCACGTTAATAGTGGTGCTAAGCCAAGTCAGGCCCTCAGTGATCTGGTTGTCGGCCACCGAATGCTGCACAATCTGGTTGGCGGTAGTGAAAGTAGGGGCAATAGCCATACCGGTGATGGCCGCAGCTACCGCCACAAACCACAGGTTAGGGGCAAAAATCAGGGTGGAGGCACCCACAGCCAAAACAGTCACGCCCACCACGAACTGGCGTTGCAACGGCCAATGCCACTGGCGTGAACCGTGAATCAGCGCCGCCACCAGCGAGCCGGTAGAGAAGCAAGCCAAGATAGCGCCGGAAAGATTCTTGTGACCATGCTCAGTAGCTGAAGCCACAATCGCCACATCATTGGCGCCAAACAGGCCACCCAACACTAGGCAGGTAAGCGCAGTAACCACCAACGCTCCGTTACGTAAAACATGAGACTGGCCGGCGTGCTCCTGCGCGGCAGCGCGCCCCTTCGCCGGCGGCTCAGTGGCGCGCTGGGATAGGAACCACAGTGAACCCACTGCCTGGGCGGTGACGGCCACAATCAAACCACTAGTAACCGGCAGGGGCGGGTTGGTAACCAGCATGGTTGCCAGGATCGGGCCCACAATGAAAGCCACCTCATCCATGGCTGCCTCAAGGGCGAAAGCCGTGTGGATTTCATCAGGGGTTTCTAGCAGGTTAGACCAGCGTGCACGCACCAGGGCGCCCATAGAACCGCTGGTACCACCGGCAATGGCGGCGCAAACCAGCAGCGCCGCTGGGTGGGCATGGAAAGTAATAGACACAATCTCGCCCACCATGGCCAGGCAGGAGGCCGTGATGAAAGGAATCATGAAGCGCTGGCCGTAAATATCTACACGTCGAGCCAGCCAAGGCGCAGTGCAGGCAAAAGCGATCAGCGTTACCGCGCTGACCTGCCCGGCCAGGGTGTAGCTGCGGTATTCGCTTTGAATAGCTAGCAGCGAAGAAATTGACACCATAGACATGGGCATGCGCGCCAGCAGTCCGGTGGCAGAAAATTTAAAAGCACCGGGTTTACGTAGGATGTTTACATAGTTAGATGCCACCGCTCCATGATTACACGGGGAGCGGTGGCAAACTGAACTATGTAACTGTGAGAATCCAAACCAGGCCTGAGATCAGCTTTATGCTTGCGCTCAAGCTGGAGGTCTGCGCCTAGCGCTGCTCGGGGTTAGCTCAGCGCTGCTCGGAGTTAGCGGCGTGACGGTTAACCGTGAAGCCCTGACCGTTAAGAGTATTCCAGCAGGTGACGCCCTCTTCGGTGGAGGTGCAGGCGAAAACGCCATGCTTAGCCGAAGAGTTGTAGGCCAAGGTGGTGCCTGAAGCCTTAAAGGCGGTCTGGCAAGAGCCACCGGCGCTGGTCTGCGTGGTCACCGTAGCTGTGAACGGGGTGGAGTTGTTAGAGCAGCTGGGACCGTTAGCGTTGAAGCTGTATTCCTTGATAGTGCAAGAAACCTGGTCGTCGCCAAGGGTGCAGGTGATGTTGCCGGAAGGTGAGGTGAAGCTGGTCATTTCCCGGGCGCCGTCGGGAGCCGGAGCCTTAACCGTAGCGGTAGGCGTGGCACTAGGCGTGGGGGTTTCAGTCTCTACCGGTGCGGCAGTTTCAGTCTGTACCACCGTGGGGGTGATCGGACCGGCGTCGTTGGTGGGGTGCGGGGAGGTGTCGCGCCCAAGCATGTAGGCACCCACGGCCACAGCCAAAATCAAAACCGCCAGCGAAATCCAACCAAAGAGTGGAAGGCCGCCCTTCTTAGCGGAGCTGTCAGCCTCCTGCTCAGGGGACTCATTAGCGGTGGCGTAGTCGTAGGTGGGCTCAGCGTAGGTGGGGTCCGGGGCATACACCGGGGTGGACATAACCATGGTGGCTGAACCGGTGGTGGCCGGGTCTGGCACCTGTGCGCCTAGCGGCTGGTCTAGCGGAATAACTGAGGGGTTAGCCGCCACAATATTCTGGGCGGGGCCCTCCACACCGCCAGGGGCCGGCTGCTCCTTGTCATTCATGGCAAACACGGAGTCAGCAACGCTGGGGGCGCTAGTTTCCTGGTTGGAGCTAAGCACGGAGCGACGGGTGGGAGCATGGTCGTTAACCAGCGGGCCGGCGGCCACCTGCGTGGGGGCTACGTCCTGGGCGCTGGCAGTGCTAGCGGCGCTAGCTGCCTGCTCTTTTTGGCCTTCAAGCTGGGCCAGGAACTGGGGATTGTGCTTAGCTAGCAGCTGACGCGCCAACGGTAGCGGGCTGCGGGCTAGACCGGCGTTGATCTGCGGATCGTTAAGGTTAGCCAGCCATTCAAGTAACTGCGGGTAGGCGTTCGGGTTGGCGGCTACCACTGGGCGCAACTGCGGATAGTTGCTGACCAGCTGATATAGGTCAGCCTGCGAAGTCGCGGGACTGGCGGCCCGGGCGGCTAACTGTTCCAGCGAGAGCGTCATCGTGATCCTTCCAGGTACCATGCACTTGAGCCGTGTTAGCCAAGCGCTGTCACCAACCTCAATACAACTACTCTAGTGGTCAAGTCCGACAATTAACTACTTCAGAGTAAAAACGGGACATAATTTAACAGTGTGTGCTTGGCACCATTTTCGATCCGTCACACCAGCTAAGGAGGCTCACAATGGCTGAGGAATTACTTGGCGTGGAATGCGTCAACGGCCACCCAAATCCGCCTGATGCCTACGATTGCGCCACTTGTGCGGGTGCTTTAGCGGCTGCTCCACACATGCTAGATAACCCGCCACGGATGGTGGTGGAGGCCTCCACGGGGGCGCGTCTGGCCCTGCGCCGCGATCTGGTAGTGGGGCGAGCGCCACAGTATTTAAGCTACAACGAAGGTACGGAGCTGCTCACAGTTCCCTCTCCGGGCCGTCTAGTTTCCCGCTCACATGTGTTACTGCAGGTGGTGGGCTGGCAGGTTAGCGCCATCGACATGGATTCCCACAATGGCACCGTGCTGCGTCGGCTGGGTTATGAGGATGTGCAGTTGGTTCCCGACGCCCAGGTTCCCTTGCGTTACGGTGATGAGCTTGATTTGGGCGACGGCGTGGTGTTGCGTTTCCTTCCCCCTGGCGCTGGCACTGACGACGACGCCGCAGCCTCCGCTCACAGCGCGGGAGAAAGCCTCAACGTCACCGGCTCCCTAACCTACTGAGGGCTTTCGGCCGGCAAAACCGGCCGGCCAGTAGAGCGCCAGCCGGTCAAGGGCGGCCCGGTAGTCAGGGGTGGCCTGGCGGCCAAAGCCGGGTAGTTTGCTAGCTCAGCCAGCCATAGGGCAACGCGAGACGGAGGGAGCCGGGGCGTCGTCGTCGTGATCAAGCGAAACCGGCACCGGATGAGCCGCCTGCTGCGCACCCACTGCCTGTAACACGAAACTATCCAAACTGTGCAGGTAGCGCTCGCGCTGCATGGGGTTAGTGGGCGTGGGGCGGCCTCCCAGCACGCAGGCGTGGATCAGCTGCACGCTCATGGGCACATCCTGGTTAGGTAGCTGCCCCTGGTCGATAGCCTCATGCAAAATCTGGCTGAGCATCTGCTCCATAATGTCGGCGTGCGAGTGTAGGCGCCCCACGGTGTTGCGCGAAAGCGTATCGGTTAGGCGCGCGCCGCCAGGGAAGTGGTAGTGCTGCTTTAGTAGGGCCTGCTCGCGGATATAAACCCGCAGGCGGTCAAGCGGATCTTGCACATCTTCAAGGGCCTGGCTCAGGCGGGCCACATAGCTACGGGTTTCGTTCTCGATATAGGCCAGGAGCAGGTCTTCTTTGTCTGCAAAGTGGTTATAGACGGCGGTGCGCCCCACATGGGCGTTAGTGGCGACGTCGGAAAGCGTGATTTTGTCGAAAGGTTTAGCAGCCAAGAGTTGACCCAGGGAGTCGAAAAGGGCGCGGCGAGTGCGCTCGCGGTGTTCGGCTAGGGTGTTACCAGTAATCTTGGGCATAGGTAAACCTTAGCTGGTTAGTGACGTGAGCAGGAAGTGTGTCAGATCGTGGAAAACTCAGAGGCCGCCAAGGTGACGCAGGCGACGCAACCAAAAGCGGCGCAACCTAAGGGAGCGCAACCAAAAGCGGCGCAACTGGTGGTAGGGGCCGTGGTGGTAGATGATTTGCGTCAGCCCACACGGTTTTTAGCTGCTCAGCGTGCCTATCCCGCGCAGCTGCGGGGCCAGTGGGAGTTTCCGGGCGGCAAGGTGGAGCCGGGGGAGGTTCCGCAGGCAGCCTTGGCGCGCGAATTACGTGAAGAACTAGATATTGTGGTCAAGATCGGGGTGGAAGTGATGCCCGATACACCCTTGTCTGCATGGCCACTAAAACCGGGGCTAGAGATGCGGGTGTGGCTAGTGAGCACTGAGCGCCCCGAAATTAGCCCAGGTACTAGCCATATGCAGGTCAAATGGGTTACTCCAGTACAAGCTCTTGACCTAAATTGGCTGGCTCCCGATTTACCTATTGTGCGCCAGATCATTAAACTAATGGCTGCTGGCCAGGGCAAATGTGTTCAGAGTTAAGTTGTGAAAGGGCTGATACTTACTGGCCAAAAGGTTACGTTTCTATTACAGTCAGGTACTAGCTTATAAAGAAAGAGGTTCGACATGGGACGTCACGCTCAGAAGGCCACCCCGGCCTCAGCAGTTAGTGCTCTCTTTTCCCAGGTAGGCACCGGTAACGTGGTGTACCGCGCGGGCGGTGTGGCCATGGCTCTGTCCCTGGCTGTCTCCGGTGGCGCATTCGCTGCTGTACAGATGAACAACGGTGTCAACACTGACGCCAACAAGGCCGCGCTGACCCACGCAGCACTCGGTCTGTCCGCTCAGCCCACCTCTAATGCAGAAGAGTCTGTTAACTACAAGCTGGTTGTAGACGGCAAGACCATTTCCGCTTCCACCCAGGCTGACACTTGGGGTCAGGCCCTGTCCGACGCCGGTGTTTCGGTTGATGACAACGACACCGCTTCCGTGGACCTGACTGCCGCCCCTGTTGACGGCGCCGTCGTTACCGTTGTCCACGCTAGCGTCACCCAGACCAACGTAGACACCGCCATCAAGGCTGGCACCACCGAGAAGCCGGACCCGACTCTGGCCAAGGGTGAGAAGAAGGTAGAAACCGAGGGTGTAGACGGTATTTCCCGCACCGTTTACAACGTGGTTACCCGTGGCGGCAAGGAAGTTTCCCGCACCGTAGTATCCACCGCCGTCGTCAAGCCGGCCACCAACGCCGTGGTACTGGTGGGCACCAAGGAAGCTACCGCTCCTGCTGCCACCACCACTCCCGCTACCCCCAGCAACTCTTCCTCCAGCTCCAGCGGTGGTAACGCCACCCTGGCTGCCGCCGGCACCGACGCTGCTAGCGCCCAGGCTATTGCTAAGTCCATGATGAGTTCCTACGGCTGGGACGACACCCAGTTCAGCTGCTTGGTTAAGTTGTGGAACCGCGAGTCTGGCTGGAACTACCAGGCTTACAACGCTTCCTCCGGCGCCACCGGTATCCCCCAGGCCCTGCCTGGCTCCAAGATGGCTAGCGCCGGTAGCGACTGGGCTACCAACCCGGCCACCCAGATCAAGTGGGGTCTGGGCTACATCTCCGAGCGTTACTCCAACCCCTGTGGCGCTTGGGCGCACTCTGAGTCGGTAGGCTGGTACTAAACCGCACTCACACAAGCTGGCGTTTGAGCACGCTAACCGTCTCCCCTGCAATCTGTGCTGATTGTGGGGGAGACGTGTATTTGGGTGCGCTTGCAGGCTCGCTCGGCTGCTTTTTTTGCGCGCGACGTCGCCGCTGCGGGTAGCTGCCAGGGTAGGCTCAGCTGTCGGCTGGTGCTGCAGCGGCTGGGGCTGCGGCGTCGTCGGCATCCTAAAATTGAGCGGCTTTCAGCTAGGCTTGAAGGTAATGAAGGCAGTACCAAACCGCGCTAGTAATGCGCCCGGAAACTTGTAGGTGACGTGTATGAGTGACGTGGCGGCAGGCAAGCTACTGACCAGCAGCGATATTCGCGAGCTGTGCGCCCAGTTAAACATTCGCCCTACCAAAACCCTGGGCCAAAACTTCGTCAACGATCCGGGCACGGTACGCAAGATCGTGCGTAACGCCGGCGTACAAGCGGGCGAACAGGTGCTGGAAATCGGCCCCGGCTTGGGTTCACTAACCCTGGCGCTGCTGGAGGCTGGGGCGCAGGTAAGCGCCGTCGAGATTGATCCGCCCCTAGCTCAAGCACTACCGACCACCGCCCAAGCGCGCTTTCCAGAAGCTAAATTACAAGTTTTTACTGCTGACGCTTGACCATTACCGGCCCAGAAAGCATCGGCGGCGCCACCCCCACCCGCCTGGTGGCTAATTTGCCGTATAACGTGGCCGTGCCGATTGTGCTGACCGTGCTCGAAAAGCTGCCCAGCATCCAGACCGTGCTGGTGATGGTGCAGGCGGAGGTGGCAGACCGCCTGGCTGCCACGCCGGGCAACAAGATTTACGGTGTGCCCAGCGCCAAGGTGGCCTGGTATGCCAGCGCGCGGCGTACCCTAACCATTGGCCGCAACGTGTTTTACCCGGTGCCTAATGTGGACTCGGCGCTGGTAAAAATTGAGCGCCGCCCCCAGCCGGATACTGCGGCTACACGCGAGCAGGTTTTTGCTGTTATCGACGCCGCCTTTGCCCAGCGCCGCAAGACCTTGCGTCAGGCACTGGCTGGTTTGGCTGGTAGCGCCGGCGCCGCCCAGGAGGCGCTGGAGCGCGCCAGGGTTAGCCCCACGGCTCGTGGCGAAACCCTAGACATTGACCAGTTTGCCGCCGTGGCTCAGCAGCTAAATGCTGCTAGCGCCGGTGCGTGCGTTCCAGCTGCCAGTGCGCCCGCCCCGGCCACCAGTGACCCGGCTGTGAGCGTTAGCGCCCCGGCTGTGAATACCCCGGCCATGAGCGTTGGTGGCTCGGATGTGAGTGTCAGTGCCCCTGGCAAGGTAAATCTTTTCCTAGCCTTGGGTGCCGCCCGCCCCGATGGCTACCACCCGCTTAACACCGTCTTTGCCCAGATCGGCTTAAGCGAGACGGTTACGGTCACGCCGTTACAGTCTCTGGCTACGACGGCGCCGCAGCCGGCCTCGGCAGGCTCGGTCCCGGCGGCCGCTCAGCCGGCCTCAACTGCCCCTGTCTCCTCTGCCTCGTCGGCCCCGGCCCTAGCAGCCCCAGCGGCCCAGTCAGACTTGGCCCCGGCGGCCGCTCAGCCGGCCCCATCAGCCACGGCTGTCCCGGTCCAGCCGGGCTTAGTCCCGGCGGCCCAAACCGGCAGTCCGCGCATTGAGCTGGCCCTGACCCGCCCCGATAGCAATGTGCCCCTGGATCACACCAACCTGGCCTACCGCGCCGCCCAGGCGGTGGCCCAACAAGCCGCCCAGCGCGGCCTAGACACCTCTGACGTGCACATTTTGCTAGACAAGGCCGTGCCGGTGGCTGGAGGTATGGCTGGTGGCAGCGCGGACGCAGCTGCCACCCTCAAGGCCTGCAACGAGTTCTGGCGGGTGGGCTTGAGCCTAGAAGAGCTAGCCCAGCTAGGCGCCCAGCTAGGTGCGGATGTGCCCTTCGGGCTTTACGGCGGGGTAGCTCTGGGAACCGGGCGCGGGGATCTAATTGAGCCACTTAAGGCCGCCCCTGGCCCCTACTACTGGACTTTTGCCTTGCAGGATGAGGGTTTATCGACGGCGGCCGTGTTTAAACACTTTGACGCCACCGTGCAGGCCCCGCCAGCGGCTGACATGCCGCCTGAGCAGCTGCTGGCCGCTCTAGAGGCCGGTGACGTGGTCGAGGTTAGCCGCCATATCCGCAACGATCTACAGGCCACGGCTATTGATCTGCGTCCAGAACTAGGTCAACTAATTGACCTGGCTGAGAGGGCTGGTGCCCTGGTGGCCATGGTTTCTGGTTCCGGGCCTACTGTGGCCGCCCTTAGTTCCAGCCGCGCGGCGGCTGAGCGGGTAGCTCTATGCTGGAGCCTTACCCCCTTCTGTGACCAGGTAGTTACCGGCTAAGTAGTGCCCCTAACGGCGCGCTGACGGCACTGCGCTTTCGCGCCCAGGGGATAAATGCGCCAGCGTCGTCGTAGCTGTCAGCGCCCGCAAGCTGTGCCGCCCGCACCCCAGCGCTCACGCGGTAGAATGCGGGGGCTGGTTTTATCTGCAGAATGAGGACTTAATGGCTCACCTATTAGGGGTCGAGAACCTGCGCATTGTTGTAGGCAGTCGTACGCTACTAGACGGTGTCACGGTAGGTATTGAAGACGGCACCCGAGTGGGTGTGCTGGGCCCCAACGGCGCTGGTAAATCCACTTTCCTGCAGGCCCTATCAGGGCAGCGTGAAATCGACGGCGGGCGCATCACCCGCGCCGCCGACACGCGCGTGGCCATCCTCAACCAAAGCGACAACTTTCCCCCGGGCATCAGCGTGCGTCAAGTGGTGCATGGTGACATGCCTGAGCACGTGTGGGCCTCTAACCCTGCCGTGCGTGACATTCATGCCGGCCTGCTGGCAGACGTGGACCTGGCAGCCGACGTCGACACCCTCTCAGGTGGTCAGCGCCGCCGCGTCGCTTTAGCTCACGTGCTCACCCAAGACGCCCAGGTGGTGGTACTAGATGAGCCAACCAACCACCTAGATGTTGAAGGCGTGGACTGGCTGGCTCGTCACCTGCAAAAACGCTTCGACTCAGCGCGCGGCGACGGCGCCCTAGTGGTGGTCACCCACGACCGCTGGTTCCTAGACGCCATCTGCAACCGAGTGTGGGAAGTAGTGCCCGGCGTCGACCCCGGCAACGGCCGCCCCCAAATACCCGGCCGAATTGAGCTTTACGACGGCGGCTATGCGGCCTACATTCTGGCGCGCGCCGAGCGGGCCCGCCAGGCCGAAGTGGCTGCCGCCAAACGCGAAAACCTGCTGCGCAAAGAGCTAGCCTGGCTGCGACGCGGCGCCCCGGCACGCACCTCCAAGCCACGTTTCCGTATCGACGCCGCCGAAGCCCTAATCGCCGACGTGCCCCCGCCGCGTGACAGCGTAGAAATCACCCGCATGGCCACCGCCCGCCTAGGCAAGCGCGTTATTGACCTGGAAAACGTCAGCGTCAGCTACCCCGCTCCCGGCGGCGGCGAAAACCAGGTGCTGCGCGAGGTAACCTGGCGCCTAGCCCCCGGTGAGCGAGTAGGCATTGTGGGTGTAAACGGCGCCGGTAAAACCACCCTGCTGCGCCTGTTGCAAGGCACCCAAAAACCCACCAGTGGGCGGGTGCGTACCGGCCAGACCGTGGATGTGGTGACCCTGTCGCAAACCACTCATGAGCTGGATCAGATCAGCGAGCTGCGGGTGGTTGAGGCAGTGGCTGCAGTGGCCGAGCACGTCACCGTGGGTGGCAAGGAGCTAAGTGCCAGCCAGCTGGTTGAACGCCTGGGCTTTACCCGCCAACGCGCCTGGACCCGGGTGGGGGAAATCAGCGGTGGTGAACGCCGTCGCCTGCAACTGCTGCGACTGCTTATGGCTCAGCCCAATGTGCTGCTGCTGGACGAGCCCACTAACGATCTAGACACTGACACCCTGGCTTCAATTGAGGATATCCTCGACACCTTCCCGGGCACGCTAGTGGTGGTCTCCCATGACCGCTACCTGCTTGAACGCGTCACCGACCACCAGCTGGCTTTGCTTGGTGACGGGCATCTGCGTGATCTTCCCGGTGGGGTGGAGCAGTATCTGGAGCTGCGTCGCCAGCAACTTACGGCCGCCTCTGGGGTTGCAGGGACGACGTCGCCAACTGCGGAGGCTAAAAACGCCCCGTCCCAGGGGGAGCAGGGTGCCTTAAGCGGGGCTCAGCGCCACGCAGCAGCCAAGAACCTGGCCCGGCTAGAGCGCCAACTGGATAAGGTTAGCGCCCAGATCGACAAGCTACACGCGGATATGGAAGCGGCTTCAGCTGATCCTGGACGCGTCAATGACCTAATTGAGCTGGGTAAACAGCTCAGCCAGGCGCAGGAACGCCAGGCAGACATTGAGCTGGAATGGCTTGAGGCTGCCGGCGAGCTGGAGCAGTAGTCCTGCCGCTGCGCGGCCTGGGTCGCCACACCTTGTCGGGGCCGCCCCGGGTGCGGGCGCTCCAAGCTTAATTGCGGCTGCTTAGGCGGCGTGCTTACCGCCGCCACTACGACGACGCGGCCGGGTGGGACGCGAGGGAGGACCTTGCTGCACCCGGCGGCCCTGCGGACGCTTGCGGCGTCGGGGCACACTAGGCAAGCTGGGCATACGCAGCCCAGCCAACCGCTGCAGCTTCTCCTTGGGAAGTAAATGGCGCAGATCAATGCCCTTGCCGGGCAAGCCAATTGACCAGGGTGCCAAGTATTTAAGCGCAATACAAACCGCGAAACAGGCTGCCGTAATAATCCAGGCAAAACCCACCGACAGGGAGTTATCCAAAATAAACTGGGGGATAGGGCCCATAGCCGTAATGAGTTCCTCCATGCCCAGAGAGTTAATTACAATCTGCACGGCCAACACGATGAATTTGTGAGTACATAAAATACCCAGAGTCATTTTCCCAATGCGGGTCAAATCATCTATATTCCAGGCACGTGAAATCATACAGATACCCGCAATACCCACTAGCGCAGCCGCCACAAAGTTGGCGTAGTTGCCGTAGGTGCGAGCCACATAATCCACCGTGGTGGTGTTGTAGTGGCTGATGGCGGCGGCAATAGCCAGCAAACCAATACCGTCCAGACCCTCAATTAAAGGGTATTTAATAGGCAAATGGTTGACGATGGGGCGCATATACATGCCTAGGAAGAAGAACGGCATCAGCACCCCCACTCGCTCAAAACTCCAGGGGTACCAGACCTCTTGGTGGGAGGCTAAAAACCAACTGGGAAGTAGGGAAATAACAATAATTATGGCTAAAGCGATACGATTACCCTCAATTAGCTTGGCGGTGCCCCAAGCTATCAGGTAAGCGATCATAATTGCGGGTAAAAACCACAGCGGCTTATTCCAGTCCATGTGGTGCGCCGAGGGGGTGGCCCACATGATGTCTTTAAGCATGGTGGTAAAACTTGCGGGATTTTTACGACCCAATGAACCAGCTGCCACTGAACCCAGCACTGCGAAAATGCATACAGAAATAAATGCCCACAGCGCGTAGGGGAGCATGATGGCGCGGAGGCGGGTGTAAAGGAAGCGGGGAAAGGACCGTTTTCCAGGGTTGAAAACCAGTCCAGAAAGGAAGAAGAAGGCGGGAACGTGGAAGGCGTAAAGCAGGTCGAACAGCGCGGGGTGCTGATTCCAGGGGAGATAGAAGTGGCCGGCCACAATGGCCAACATGCACCATCCGCGAGAGACGTCGATCCAGGCAATACGCCCGGTGCCGCGCCTAGCTAGGGCGGCAGGTGGGGTCATGCAGTGTCTCCTTGGTTACGCAATACAGGGTCAGGCTCCATACCGCGAAGGCCGTTCCACGCCAGGTTAACCATGTGCGCGGCAACCTCCTCCTTGGTCATGGTGCGGTCGAGTAGCCACCATTGGGCGGGCATAGCAACAATACCCACTAACATTTGAGCGTACAGGGGAGCAAAACGCGCATCAATACCATGTTCTGTAAATTGTCTGGCCAAGATGCCGGAGACTTGCACCGCCACATCCGCTAACAAAGTTGAGTAGGTTCCCCTTGAGCGGTCATTTTCTGAGGAAATGATGCGGAAACCATCAGTGTTATCTTCGATATATGTCAGCAGCGCCAAGGCGGCGTGTTCCACCACCGCAGAAGGTGAGGGATCTGACTCTAGGCGTTGACTATAGTGGAGTAGATCAAGGTCAGTTCCCGGTCAATGATGACCGCGTAAAGCCCCTCTTTACCCCCGAAATGCTCATACACTACCGGCTTAGAAACCTGGGCGCTAGCAGCTATTTCTTCGATTGAGGTGGCGTCATAACCGCGCTCAGCAAAAAGCGTGCGGGCGACGTCGATCAGCTGCTCGCGTCGTTCCCCCGCACTCATGCGAATCCGTTTTGAAGTCATAGCCACCGCACAAAGTGTGTAAGAATAGATCCCGGTACGCCTTACGTACCCTTCCGCCCTAGTGTAATGGCAGCACGCAGGCCTTTGGTGCCTTGTGGTCCGGGTTCGAATCCTGGGGGCGGAGCTTTTTGTGCGCTATGCTGTAGACAGTATTTATGCTTCGACCCGTTTTAGGAGCTTTCCTCGTGGCCACAAGCCCTGCCGCCGTCATCATCATGGCCGCCGGTAAAGGAACGCGCATGCGTTCGGCGACCCCCAAAGTTCTACACCAGATCGGGGGGGCGCAGCTTACTAAATCACGCTGTGGTTGCCGCCCGTGGACTTAAGTCGCAGTATTTGGTTGCGGTAGTGCGTCACCAGCGCGACGACGTCGTCGCTCACTTGGGGCGGGTGGCTCCGGATGTGGTGATTGCTGACCAAGACGAAATTCCCGGTACTGGCCGGGCTGTGGCCTGCGGTTTGGCGGCGCTACCTGCCGACCTGACCGGCCCGGTGGTGGTTACCAGCGGTGACGTGCCGCTACTGGACACTGCCACCTTAGAGACGCTGCTAGAACAGCACGTCAGCCGTGGCGACGCGGTCACTATTCTCACCACCGAACTGGCTGACCCCAGTGGCTATGGCCGTGTGGTACGTACCGAGGAAGGTGCGGTAGCCGGCATTGTGGAGCACCGTGACGCTTCTGAGTCACAGCTGCTAATCAAGGAAATTAACGCGGGCGTGTATGTTTTCGACGCCGCTCACCTGCGTGAGGCACTAGGTGGCCTGGGTACTGACAACGATCAGGGCGAGGTTTACCTGACCGACGTCGTAGCCGCCGCCTACCAGGCCGGTAAGTCCACCAGCGCGCTGGTGGTCACCGACACCTGGCTAGTTGAAGGCTGCAACGACCGCGTACAGCTGGCTCAGCTAGGGGCTGAGCTTAACCGTCGTATTCTCGAGCACTGGATGCGTACTGGCGTAACCATCGTGGACCCCTCCTCCACCTGGGTGGATGTGGATGCCAAGATCGGCCAGGATGCCTACCTAGAGCCCGGGGTTATTGTTCACGGTGTCACCGTGATTGGTGACGAGGCCTATGTTGGGGCCCACAGCGTCCTAGACAATGTGGAAGTTCCCGACGGCGCCGTCGTCGCCCCACTAAGCCTGCTGGAAGCCTAACGCAACCAGCATGATCTCCTACCTACCCACCCACATGGCCAAACGGCTACAAGGAGGCAAATAATCCATGACTGGCATTATCAGTGAGGGCTCTAAGCGCCTGGTGATCGTATCAGGCCGGGCTCACCCTGAACTTGCGCAGGCCGTGGCCAAGGAGCTGGGCACCGAGGTGCTGTCCTCTAGCGCTTACGACTTTGCTAATGGCGAGACCTATGTACGTTTCAACGAGTCGGTGCGTGGCTGTGACGTGTTCTGCATCCAGTCTCACGGCGACCGCGTTAACGACTGGGTTATGGAGCAGCTAATTATGGTGGATGCGCTTAAGCGTGCCTCTGCCAAGCGCATCTCTGTGGTGGCCCCCTTCTTCCCCTACGCCCGCCAGGACAAGAAACACCTGGGGCGCGAGCCTATCTCTGCCCGCTTGATTGCAGATCTGTATGCCACTGCTGGCGCTGAGCGCCTCATGAGCGTGGACCTGCACTCTGCCCAGGAGCAGGGCTTCTTTGACGGCCCCTGGGACCACCTGTGGGCCCAGCCGGTGCTGGTTGACTACGTCTCTAAGCACATTGACCCGGCTAACACCACGGTGGTTTCTCCTGACGCTGGCCGTATTCGTGTGGCCGAGCGTTGGGCGGACAAGCTGGGTGGCACCCCGCTGGCATTCGTTCACAAGACCCGTGACGTGACTCGCCCCAACCAGTCCGTGGCTAACCGCGTGGTTGGTGACGTTAAGGGCCGCACCTGCGTGCTGGTTGACGACATGATTGACACCGGTGGCACTATCGCTAAGGCGGTTAAGGTGCTGCTCGACGCCGGCGCTGAGGACGTCATCATTGCCGCCACCCACGGTGTGCTCTCCGGTCCCTGCCGCTGAGCGTCTAAGCACCTGTGGCGCCAAGGAAGTTATCGTCACTGACACCCTACCCATCAGCGAGGAAAAGCGCTTTGAGCAGCTGACTATCCTCTCTATTGCGCCGCTGCTGGCAGCCGCTATTAAGGCTGTTTTCGACGACGGCTCAGTGGCTGACCTGTTTGACGCGGGCGACCACTAAGGCACATAGCTAATAAGACGCATAGCTAAGTGGGGGGCCAGTTCGTAAGAACTGGCCCCCCACTTGTGTTTTATAGGCTTTAACGAGCTGGCCAAGCCACAGCTATAAGCCAAGCGTTCCAAAGCGCCGTAACTGGGCCGGTGTGGCTAGCGTGACGTAACTGGGCCGCCGTGGCTAGCGTGACGTAGCTAGGGCGGTGCGGCCAGAGCGGCACGGCCAGAGCGGCGCGGCGGCGTCGAAAAAAAGATCTAACCGGCGGTGGTTTGCAGCTCAGGCTCACGCACCAGCACCGGGCTTAGACCTGAGGCAGGCGTGATCGTGTCGCGGCTAGGGGTGTGGGTGTTACCAGTGGTTTCCAGGCGCAAAGGCTTGCCTGTATCCAAGTTGATCTCTTTACCCGTACCAATTAGGCCCTCACGGTTAGGGGCCGGGTGGTAGAAGCTAAGCACGCCCACAAAAGCCCCAGCAGCGGTGTTAAAACGCGAACGCAGCGCGCTCCAGTCACGGCTGGAGGGTACCAGCGCCATCTTGGCGGCCACCAGCGGCAAACGCAGCGGGTTAAGCAGCCAGGCGCCTCGGCGAGTGGCCGGCAGCTGGGAGGTCAGGTGGTATTTGCGAGCCAACCAGACCTGAGCGCGGGCACTCTTAAACTCTGCTTTACGGCGTGACTTAGCCTTAGGGTTACGCCCCCGGTAGGCGATACGCATACCTGAAAAGTTCTCAGTTTCAATGCCGTGCTCACGCAGGTGCAGGGCTAGCTCATTGTCTTCTGAGCCCCAGGGGGCGTTGACATCAAAGCCGCGCGAGATCAGCGCTGAGCGGCGGGCTGCGAAGGAGCCACCCATCAGGATTGGGATAGCCCGGTCGGCATTAACCGGGGTGTAGGTTTCAGTTTCTGTGGCCGGGTGGATAGTCTCATAAGCCTTACCCAGGGCCCAGAAGTTTTTGAAGGTGTCTTCTAGGAAGTAGATGCCCGAACCAGAAACTACTTCGCGTTCAGCTAGAGATTCAATACCCTGGCTGACCCAGTTGTTGGAAAGCATGTCGTCGGCGTCGCAAAACAGTAGCTTTTCGCTGTTTGCATAGCGGATACCCACGTTGCGGGCGTAGCAGACGTTACGTTCCCGGTCAGAGATGAAGTAACGTAGGTTGACCTGGCGGAAAGCAAAGCGAGGATAGTAGTCCTCAAGTAGCTCGCGCGTCTCATCGGTGGAGCCGTTGTCGATTACCAGAATCTCAAAAGCACCCTCATAGTCTTGACGCAGCAGCGAGTCCAGCTGGATAGCCAAAGCTGGGGCACTGTTTAGGGTCGGGATGATAACCGAGGCTTGCGGTTGGGCTTTCATGGCGTACCTGAGAATCGGGGACTAGGGGCATGAGCAGTCAGGTACTAGTCACTGTCTGGGAGCTAGTCGATAGTTTCCTGAGAGTTTCCTGTGCTCACTTGCGATAATAGTGCAATAAAAGCGCCGGCGCATAGACTAAAGGCACAAAATGCCAAGCCAAATTTATTGTTTGTTTGCAAAGCTTGGTCCACGTGTAGCAAAACCCAAGCAATTGCAAAGGTAATCAGGGTTAGCCGCACATAGGGTTGTGATAATTTCTTATATTGCACTTGTTGTAAAGGCAGTAATAAATAAGCCCAAAACAGTGCCAAAGCTGTGGAAGCAAACACATCAGTCCACAAGTGCGCGGAGCTGACCAGCACCGCAGTGGTGCCCAAAATAAAGGCACTCAGTGCCCCCGCAAAAGCGATTCGCTTGAAAATACGCGGCAGCTTAGTGGCGCTAAGCGCGGCCATAAGCGGTACGGTAGCCACCAAAATCATGGCGGCGTGCCCTGAGGGCATGGTGTTGTAATGCGGGAAATATCCGGTGCCGTTAATGCCGCCCTGCGGCAGGTAAGGCAGGCGAGTTTTAAGCACCTGGACAGTGCCTAGCAGGCCGGCGGCAAAAGCCACTAGCTGCACCGGCAACAACCAGCGCTTGGCGCACAGGGACACCACCACGGCCAGAGCCAAGCTGGCCCCGGCCACCGGGGCCGTGCCCAGCTTGGTAAACACCTGCACATAGGGTTGCAGGGGGCCCACAAACGTATGCAGACCCAAACCGGCTAGGTAGGCCCCCTGCTGGGTGGCCTCGAAAAGGTTACGGTAAGCCCAGGTGGCCAGGAAGGTTAGTAGTGCAAGGGAGGCAGGGAGGAAACGTTTCAAATGGTTTGTTACTTCTTTTAATAGGCTCCGCGTGAAGAAAGCACTGCCTGCACCGTTTTGGTCAGGATCGATAGGTCTTGTAGCGGAGACCAGTTGTCAATGTAGTACAGGTCCAGGCGAATGGTTTCATCCCAGGACAGGTCTGAGCGCCCTGAAATTTGCCATAGGCCGGTAATACCCGGACGCACACGTAGACGGCGCATCTCATCGGGAGTGTATTTAGCTACCTCACGCGGCAGCGGCGGGCGCGGGCCAATCAGGCTCATATCGCCCTGGATCACGTTAAACAGCTGGGGTAGCTCATCGATAGAGAAGCGACGAATAAAGCCACCCACCGGGGTGATACGCGGATCCTTCTTGAGTTTAAACATGACCTCATTGGTCTTGTTGCCGCCCTGCAGCTGAGCCAGGCGCGCCTCGGCATCAACCACCATAGAGCGGAACTTGATCATCTTAAAGGTCTTACCATCGCGCCCCACCCGCTCTTGCCGGAAGAACACTGGGCCACGGTCGGTAAAGTACACCGCCAGGGCGGTAATAATCATGACCGGGCTGACCATAATCAGCGCCAGGGAAGCCATGACAATATCGAAATTCGCTTGGAGTGTGACAGCGCGCCAGCAGAGTTGGGGTCTTCTACGTAGACCAGTGGCAGACCACCTACTGGGCGGGTACGAATACGGTCAGCGGCGACGTCGACCAAAGAAGGCACTACCGCTAGCTGCGTACGGTGACCCTCAAAACGCCACACATAGCGGCGGAAATCAACCGAGTCAGGCACCGAACCGGGGGCGAAAAGCACCAGCTCAGCCTGGTTGGATTCAGCCAGCTTAAGCAGATTGTCACTGATAGAGCGGTGGTCACCCTTATAGGTTTCTAGCGCCTCATCAGGGTCAAAAACCAGGTAGGGCTCTAGTCCCACCCAAGCCGAACGCTTAAGCATCTGGGAGAACTGCTCAGCCTGCTGGGGGCGGCCCACAATAATCACGCGCGAAATGCCGTAGCCATGCCAGTGCAGCCAGTGCAAGATGCGGCGACCAAACAGACGCCCCAAGGTGATTAGCGGCATCCCAATGATGAACAACAACAGGAAGTAAGAGCGCGAGAACTCCGTGTTGGTCAGGTACAACACCAGCGAGAAAAAGCCGATATTAAACAGACCAGCGTTAAGGGCGCGGCGGATACTGACCGTGCCCGAGCCGAATTCACGCACCGCATAGCCGCCAAAGCAAGCGATTACCACCAGCCAGGCCGCTGAAGCCAGTGGCTTCCAGTGCATAAGGGCCTTAGTGAGGGCTGAGACGTCATTAGAGAACAGACCTGACTGCTCGCGCAAATGCCACGCAATGGTGAACGACACCCAGATAGCGAGGAAGTCAATCACAATAGCGCCTAGACGCACTAGGTGATTGAAGGTACGTTTACTCATCTTCAAGACGAAACCTACTTGGAGCAGTCGGGAACTTAAGACAGTGCTTCTACCTGCTGGTGCAGGGCTTGGATGAAACGATCCAGGGAGAACTTGTCACCGTGGGCGCGAATCGCGGGGTGATCCCAGGTGATTTGCTCGTTCTTTTCCACTGTGGCTGCGATATCAGCGCTGGTGGGCTTAGAAAAGAATAGACCAGTTTGGCCTTCTACAACAGTGTCGAGGTAGCCACCTCCACGCAGGGCCAGCACCGGTTTGCCGAAGCTGTAAGCCTCCAGCGGGGTGAGCCCAAAGTCTTCGAAGGAAGGCGCAATCAGGGCCTGGCAGTTGGCGTATAGCCAGCGCATTTGGCCGTCGCTTAGACCCTGGAACATGCGCACATTGTCTGGGCACATAGCTGCTAGACGCTCAGATTCAGGGCCCTTGCCCACAATTGCCAGCTTGCGCTGGGGCATGTCAGCAAAAGCCGCTATGGCGCGATCAACATTCTTATAGGGCATCAGGCGCGAAACCACCAGGTAGAACTGGCCAGCCCAGCTAGCAATCTCGTCCACAGTTTCCTGGCTGGCACTGGCGTCAATCCCACCAGGCGGGAATAGCAGCTCAGCCTCAATACCGTAGACACGCTCAATGCGTTCTTTAACGATGGAGGAGTTGGCCAGGTAACGGGTGGCGCTGTGAGCAGCGCGCTTATCCCAACGCAGCAGCGGCGCATACACCGCGTTTAGTCCCAGCACCTTGGGGGAGAAGCGTGAGGACTGGCCCAGGTACTGCTCGCGCAGGTACAGGAAACGGGCTGGGGAGTGGCAGTAGACCAGCTTGGCGCCGGTAGTTTTAACCCCGTGGGCAAAGCCAGTGGAAGACACTAGGGTTACGCCCGCATTGATCTTGATTTTCGACGTCGCCGGGGCCAGCAGCGGCAGGGCGATGCGGTGATCGTGGCGGAAGGCGGCTACCCGGTTTAGGCCGGTTACGCGAATATCGGCGTCCTTGAACTCAGGGAAGGTGCCTTCTGGATCGTACAGGGTGGTGAAAATGGGGGCCTGGGGAAAAGCCTGGTGCATGGCTAAGGCCACTCGTTCCGCACCGCCACGCTGGGTTAAGTAATCGTGGGCGATGGCAACTTTAAAGTGCTCACTCATCAAAGTCTCTCTTCTGCCTATGGCAAGAATGTAAGGGAAGTAAGGCGAGGAAGTGGTGTTTATGAAATTTTGTGCCCTAGAAGTGGGTGGTGACCTCACTGTGGCAGTAGCCGCTAAGGGAGGCGGCCTCAACATTTAATGCCACTAATTTAGTAGCAAATGGTCCGGGCAACATGCCAATAGTGTTATCTGTGAAATTGGCCAGTTGCGCGGTGCGCTCTTCGTTGGTGCGGCTAGCTACCGCCCCAACTAGTTTGCCCCACCAGCCGCCGCCGCTTGCTACCGGGGCGATAGCGCCGGGGTGTAGCTGGTCAAAAGTGCGTCGTGCCGCGCCTGAATGGTAGGCGCGCATGGCTCGCTTGACGGTGTCTGTGGCCGCGCCGTGGTGTAAAGTTTCCAGCTCTGGGGCCAAAATTACCGGGATACCAGCCTCATGTAGACGGTAGCCGTAGTCCACATCCTCCCAGCCGTAGTGCTGGTAGGCGGTGTCATAGGGGCCGATTTTTTCCCAGGTTTCACGGGTAATAGAGCAGTTAGCAGCCCAGTGACGCCAAGAGGGGATAGCGCCCCGGTAGGAGGCGGCCAGGGCCGCACGGGTGCGGGTGGCACCGTATACGCGGGTGTACTTTGAGGGCGGCAGGATGTCTATGGTTAGTCCGACGACGCCGCAGGGCTGGCCCTGGTGGCGCGCCCAGTGCCCAGCCACAAAGTCTGCACCAGGTTCAAGATCGTCGTCGCAACGCACTAAAACCTGGCCTTTAGCGGCGCTAAAACCAGCGTTTAGAGCGGCTACGCGGCCTTGATTTGCTCCAGTACCACAGCCCGTACCGGCACACCTTGGCTAGCGAAGGAGTCGATAATCTCTAGGCTGTTATCAAGCAAGCCATCGATTACCACTACCGCCTCAAAGTTGGTGTCACTTTGCTGGCTTAAGGCGTTAAGTAGGGTGGGTAGCTTGGTTTCTCCCCTATAGGAGGGGATGATGATGGAAGTGCGCGGTTGGTTCATGCCTTACTGGCCTCTTCTTCCATCTTTTCCAACTTGTCGTATTTGGCCATGACATTTTCGTGCCCAGCCAGGTAGTTAACCAGCTTGTTTTGGCTGGCGCGTAGATCCTCTTCAACCGGTGTATCAAGCTTGGCTAGCTGGTCTTCGTCAGCGCCGGGGGCGTGCGCCCACCAGGTACAGGCAGCCAGAGCCAAACAGGCGGGGTAAGACAAGAACACGTTGCCCAGGTTGGCCGCACACACCAAAATTGCGATCGGGGTGGCTTCCAGATAGCGGTTAGGTAGACCAGATAGCGGGTGGCTGACCTTAATGATGGTGAGCACTAGTAGCGTCAACATCAGGTAGAACATGATCCAGCCACCCTCAGCGCGCAGCAGCAGGTAACTGGAGTGGAAGAAGAACTCGTTTTCACCCAGTTTGACGGTAAGGGTACCAGGGCCGTGACCGGTGAAGGGGTTTTCGGCTACCAGTTTTTCTTCCAGTGGCACGATCAGTGAACGCAGGTGGTCAGAACCGGCACGGTCAGAGAATGAACCCTCGTTCTTAACGTCGTTGGCGTAGCCAATTACCGACTTGTATACGCCAAACAGCAGCGTGGCTTTAATCCAAACATTAAAGTTTTTAGGGATGAACACCCAGGCCAAGGCTAGGCCCAGACCCAGCCAGGTGGTGCGCGAGAAGGTTAGGAAAATACCCACTAGGGAGATAGCCAGCACAATGAAGTACTTGCGGTTACGCTGGGCAATACCGGCGTAAACCAAGCCCAGTGCCAGCAGGTGCAAACCGGCGGTGTTGGGGTCACCAAACATACCGATCATACGGCCGGGGTAGGTTGATTGAGGCAGGGTGATAATGCCGTAAGCGGTGGCGATAACCTGCGAAACCCCAATGGACCCCACTAGGGCACGCATGTTTAGACGCCCCGAGGTGGAGGCGGCAATTACCAACGCCCAAGCCACAATGTGTCCCATACGGGTAAAGGGCAACTGGTCGTTATAGACACCCGAAACTGCCATCCAGGCGGGGATGGCGAACAGCAGCATGCGGTAGCCAAAGGCTGGCTGCCAACCCACCTTGGGTTTGCGCCCAAAGGCCATGATGGACAGCAGTATGGCGCTGATATCGGCTACCGGTACGCCCGGAACAAGCCTTCCAGGCGCAAACACAGTGGGATGAACAGGATCATTTCCAGCAAGGATGGGGACTTACGCAGCAATGCCTGCAGCGAAGAATCATCCTTACGGAAAAACACATCCCAGTCGATAGCGCCGGGCTTAACCGCGCGGCTCATTTAACCTCCTGGGGTAGCACGTCGGTAAGGAAAGCAGCGATGCGCTTGGTGGCGGCTTCAGGGGAGAACTTACGCTGCCAACGGTGCCATTCTTTGTCCACTTGCTTGGCCCGTTTGGCGGGGGTGGTGTCCACTATGGCGGCGACGGCGTCGGCTAGCTCGTCGACGTCATCGGGGACTATCTGGTAGGAGTAGTCCCGGCCGGCAACCTCAGGTAGCGCCCCCGCGATAGAAGTCACGAAGGGGACCTTGGCGCTCATCGCCTCAGCAACCATAAGCCCAAAGGACTCAGGCAAATCGAGGGGAAAACTGCCAAATCAACCAGGTTGAAGAAGTCTTCCCGCTTGGTCCACCCCAGCTGCTTGGTGAAGCTGGCGATAGGGGCCAGGGCGGCGGTTACCCGCTCGCGCTCGGCGGCGTCGACAAAATGCGGTTCACCCGCAACCACCAGCTCAAAAGCATTCCCGCGAGTGGCGTTTAGCTGGGCCATAGCCTCAGCTAAAACCTCAATGCCCTTATCAGGGCTGGGGCGCCCGAGGAAACCCACCGTGATGGGGGCCTTAAGGTAGTTACTTTTAGGCTCGGTTTTAACCTCCTCACACCAGTTGTAAACAATCTGGGCAGTGGGGAAGTGCTTAGCCATGGAGGCGCTGGGCACAGCCAAAGCTAGGGCGCCACACGCCGCTAACCTGCCAGAAACCACATGCTTAAAGCTGGGGGCCTGGTGTAGGTGCACAATGCGCTGGGGGTGACCCACGGTAGCCAGTGCGGGCACATGCCCGTGGCACCACAGCACGCCTTGACGCTGGCTGGCATCCCAAGCGCGCAGGTTACGCATATAGGCTTTGCGTCCCTGGCCTTTAATAGCCACGGTAGCGAAACCAGCTTTAGCGGCCGCCGCACCTACGCCGTCGGCAATGGCCGGGGCTACCACGGTGACCTCATGGCCAAGCTGACGCAGCACCTTAGCGGTGCGCAGCAGCATGACCTCGCCGCCACCAATTTCGCCGTTATTAGCAGCTAGGGTAAAGCGAGTCACTTGAAACATCCCTGATAGACCTTGACGATGGAGTGGCACATGTCGGACACGCTAGGCCAGTAGGGGTTAAGCTGCGGGCGCTGCTCCAGCTCTAGACCCTGGCTGGCTAGTGCCTGGGCGATGGCGGTGACGTCATAGGCGTCCACTAGACACTGGCTAGGCAGAATCTCGGGGTTACCGCCAACCGGCGTGGCCACCACGCCCATGCCGCTAACTACTGCATCTAGCAGCGAGTAAGAGCAGTTTTCCCACACCGACAGCTGCGCGAGCACGTCGTGGCTAGCTAGCGCCTGGCAGGCGTCAACAAAGCCAGGGAAGTCAACGCAGTCAGTTAGCCCCAGCGACTCAACCGCGCCGCGCAGGGCTGCCTCTTCCTCACCGGTACCAGCAATAGTCAGTGTGGCCTGGGGGTAATCGCGCTTAAGCAGTGAGAACCCCTTAAGTAGCTCTAAAATGCGCTTTTCTGGCGCCAGGCGGGCCAGGGATAAAATCCGCAGGCCCTCCTTACGCTGGCTGGGCGCGGTGGGGGCGTCGACGCCGTTGTGTAGCACGTCAATCACCCGGCGCGGGTGCCACTTGGCTTCCATGGCGTCAGCGGTGGCCACCGAGCAGGCCATAAGCGCATCGAAACGCTCACAGCGCACCTGGTGGGCGCGGCTCATCAGAGCCGATTTGAAGCTACTGCCGTGGTAGACACTGTCATCGTAGGCGATGCCGTGCTCAGTTGACACCAGCTTGGTGGGGCCGGTTAACGGCACTGCCAAGGCGCCCACAATATCTGCATAGGCTAGGTGCGTGTGCACAATGGCCGGGCGTAGCTTGGCTACCGCGTGACGCAGTACCCGCACTGAAGCGGCCAGCCCATAGTTAGGGCCAAAGCTTTCAGCCAGTACTGGTACCCCCAGCTGGGTTAGTTCCTCAGCTAGCGCTCCCGGTGGGCACAGCACCACCATGCGGGTACGGGGCAGGCCGGTGCGGGCGACGTCGAGAACGTGACGTGCCACCCCACCGATCTCAGCAACCGGAACTACCCATAGCGCGATTGGTGCGTTACCCGCTACGCCCTTATAAGCCACTGTCACAGGTACTTCTCCAGGCGGTCTAGGCCGGTCCAGAAGCCCTCACCGTTGTTAACGTGACCCATCCAGATTTCCGGAATGAAGGACACGCCGGGGGCCAGGCGGTCAAGCTGCTCAGCCAGCTCAGGCCAGTTAACGTCACCCTCGTCGATCTGTACGCCTTCGCCGTCAACGCCCTTACCGTCAACAATGTGCAGGTGGGCAGCTAGCGGGGCGAGAATCTCGGTGTATTCACGCAGCGGGCGGTGCTCGTGGTTAGCCGACAGCATCGAGTGGGAGATGTCGTAGGTGATCTGTAGGCCGCTACGCTGGGCAAAGTCACGCAGCGCCTCAGGGCTCATAAACAGGTTGTGGTACTGCTGACCACCCAGTAGCCACGGGTAAGGCGGCAGAGTCTGGGGGGCTAGGCGCACGCCGGAGTAGTCCACATGCTTTAGACCCTCAATGATGCGGTCGTACATGGCCGGGATACGCTCGGGCTCAACCGGGCCTTCCTTGGTGAAACCACCCAGGGTGGCAATGAAGACCGGGTCCTGTTCCTGAGTGAAGTAGGGGCGCAGCGACTTGGTGATGTCGATAGTGCGCTGTAGCTCGCGGATGGAGCGCTCCCACACGGCGTCGTCGAACGAGGCCAGGTCCAAAATGAAGTCCCCACTGAACAGGTCAGGCAGGTGGCAGGTGTAACCCATGGGTAGCGGGTTGTCCTTGTAGGCCGCGAACACCTCGTCCACGTCCATGTCCAAGTCCTTGTAGGAGTAGTGGAACTCCAGGAAGTCGGGCTTGGCGCCGGCGTCCAAAATGGCCTGGAAGTCGTGGTAGCGCACCGGCACACCCCACGGACGACGGAAGTGGTAGTCACGCGGGCGGGCGGGGTTGTCGGAGATGTCGCCCTCGTAGAAGAAGTCGCCGGCGGCCACGTCACGGCGAGCAATACGGCCCACCAGCTTGTCTAGCGAGTTGGGCTGCAGGCCACGGCCGGGGCTCTTAATGTCGACGGCGTCGGCGGTGATGCGCTCACCGGACTTGATATCGCGGGCGGCCACCAAAGACTTAGCCAGGTTGGCGCGGTTCATGAACTCACCGGGGGCCACTACGCGGGCTTCGGCGGTGCCCAGGGCGGCTTCCACGTCACGGATCTGACGCACCATGGCGGCAAACTCGTCAGGCAGCAGCGAAACCTTGTGGTCGTTACCTTCAAGGTTACGGTCAATAGTGAAGTGCTTTTCGATCACCGACGCACCCAGGGCCACCGCAGCCATGGGGATGTGGTAGCCACGCTCGTGACCGGAGTAGCCCACCGGGCAGTCACCGATCTCAGCTAGACGCTGCATGTAACGCAGGTTCAGGTCCTTGAAGGGAGCCGGGTAGGTGGACTGCACCTGGAGTAGGGCGTAGGGGGCGCCGTAGCGACGCAGCAGGGCCACCGACTCCTTGATCTCATCCTCGGTGCTCATACCGGTGGAGACGATCATGGGCAGGTTTTCTTTAGCGGCGGCGGTTAGCAGCGCGTGGTTGGTTAGGTCAGCGGAGGCAATCTTTAGGCCGTCGACGCCGTACTCTAGCAGTACCTCTAGGGAGGGTAGGTCCCAGGGGGTGCACATAATGTCAATGCCCTTGTCGCGGCAGTGATCGAAGACTTCAATCATCTTGGGGGCCGACAGGGAGAAGCGGGTGAGCAGGTCCAGGGTGTACTGGGCGCCCAGGTCTTCACCGGCAGTGATCTTGCCGGAAGCGCCACGGTAGAGGGCGTCCATGTCACGCAGCTGGAACTTAACGCAGTCAGCCTTAGCTTCCACAGCTAGGTCTACCAGCTGCTTGGCTAGGTCAACACTGCCCTGGTGGTTGTTACCAATTTCAGCGATTACGAAGGTGGGCTGGTCTTTACCAACGCGGTGGCTACCAACGGTGAAGGAGTCGTTGGTGGGGGAGGCGATAGCCACCATGCGGCCACGGGTATCGAGCACCGGCACTAGGCTGACGCCGTCGCGGAACTTCCAGTCCAGCTCGTCAACCAAGGTGCCCTCGGTGACGGTACGCGGGGAGCGGTTAGCTACCTTAATGGCGCTGGTCTCCATGTTGGAGTTGCCGGCGGTAAGCCAGCGACGCACGTCGCCGTCGGTAAGTGAACCCTGCAGTACACCGTGCTCATCTACCAGGAAGATAGTGCGGGCCTTGTTGGCGTTGATTTTAGCTAGGGTGCTGAGCAAAGAGTCGTCAGCGAAAGCTACGTAAGGGGTAATGGAACGCTCGATGCTCATGCTAGACCTTCCTGCTGACGCATTTCGATAAGGGTTTTGCCGGCTAGGGCTAGGTCAAGGGGACCGTCAATGTCGATGCCCTCAACCTCATCCATGACGAATAGACCAATGTTGCCGCCGATACGGTTGTTGCGTTCGCGGTAAACCCACGGCTTGGTTACATATAGGGAGCCAGTCTCGCGGTAGCGGAACTGGTCAGGGGTTAGCTCCTGACGACGCGGACGGTGGTCCACCTCAAAGTCGGCGGTGGGGCCGTGACCATCGCGGGCAGTCCACCACAGGAAGGGGGTCTGCGGCACGGTGCCAACCAGCGAGTCCACACCGGTTTCACGGGCCTGGGCGATAGCACGGTCAATGGTGCCAGGGCGACGCACCGGGCTGGTGGCCTGCAGTAGCATCACGAACTCAGGCTCATAGCCTTCTTTGTCACGCAGATAGTCCATGGCGTGCACAATCACCGGCTCTGTGGCGGTGGTGTCCTGGGCTAACTCGGCGGGGCGGTCAATCACCTCAGCGCCGGCTGCGCGCGCTACGCTCGCGATTTCTTCATCTTCAGTGGAAACCACTACGCGGACGTCTTTGGCTTCCAGGGCCTGCTCGATGGTCCACACCACCAGGGGTTTGCCACCTACATCACGCAGGTTCTTACGCGGGATTCCTTTAGAGCCGCCGCGCACGGGAATAACACACAGGGTGCTCATGTGACTGAATTAGTCCTATTCAATGTGTAATAACGGGAACGTAGCCACGCAAAAAGCATGACATTTGCTAACAATTGTAGCTTGGGGCACGCCAGCCAGTCACCGGGCGTGCGAGGATTCACGTACTGGCTTAAGCCGCCAGAATCTGGGCGATTGCCGTGGCCGGTTCAAGGGCTGGCGCCTGGGGAGCAACCGTAGGAATATCAGACCAACGCGACAGGCCATAGCGGCTATGGAAAGCGTGCACCCAGCTGGGGGCGTTAGGTGCATACACCCAGGCAGGAATGCCGCGCGCGGCCGCCTCCAAGGTGCCGGTGGAAAACACCGAAACTACCGGACGGTTGGTTTCAAACAGTGGGCTAGTGCCCGGATCAAATTCAATTCCGCGCCTACGCCAATAGGCGTGAATTAAACGTGAAGCTTTATCTTTTTCAGAAGGGTGCGGCCGGTAAATTGCCCCGGTATCGTGGCAAAAACGCTCACTTACCCGGGCCATATAGCTGCGGCCAATCTCAGCCCCATGCAGCTGGCCTAAAAACAGTGGCCGCTCCGTGGCGCAAACCTTAATGCGCGGCTGCAAAGCGGCGTTAAACAGCAACTGGCTGCCCACCACCTGCCAGCTGACGTCAGCGCGAGAACTAGCCCAAAATTCGCCGTCGGCCTGGGACCACACCAAAGCCCGCGCCCCCGCAGCCAGTGGCGCCATAAACGGGGTAAGCAGGCCGTGCTGCTCAACTAAAAACTCAATGTCGCGTGCGCGGGCCCAAGCATAAACCTCGGTACTAACCCCCAAATAATGCCCGGGAGCTAGCACCCGCTCCACCTTAGCTAGCAACTGTGAATCAGCAGCCTGCGCCCAATCCACCAGCTGCCAGTTACCGTCCTCATAGCGCTCAGACAAGGCGCGCGGAAAAGCAATCGCCACCTCGTCTAGCATCAGCGCCGGGCGCTCATAGGCATCTAGGTGAGAAGGCGAAGCCGCCTCCAACACCGCCAGTGCGCGCGGCTGCCCACGCAAAGCCACCACAATATCCACCGGCGCCGGCGTCGAAACCCGCTCGCGCACAGCAGTTTTTAGCTGACGCACCCGGTTGCGGCTAGCCAACCAAGCCTGCCAAGCCTCCAGATCAGTGGCGAAAACTAGGCCATCTTCAGGAATAATCATTGCCAGCGCGCCTCCAAAGCCTGCACGCGGTGAGCAAAAGTATGCTCAGCCAAAGTACGTTTACGGCCCGCCTGGGCAATGGCCTGCGCCCACTGCGGCTCAGCCCCGGCCCGCTCAGCCAGTTCCACCAGCTCCTGGGTGGAGTGGAAAACCAGCAGCTCACTGCCCGGATCATAGAGGCTGTCGACGTCGTCGCGATCAATGATCTGCAAACCACCCACGCCACAAGCCTCAAAAGTACGCATAGTGAAACCGTCTTGATCCCCATGCAGGTTTAGCGAGGCGCGCGCCCCGGCCATCACCCCATAGGCATGCGAACGGTCCAGGTCACGGCCGCTAGGGATGGCCGGGCGATGCCAAGACCAGGTGCGGGCCCGATCCCACCAGTGCTTAGACCAAGCTCGTCCATAAGCCTTAACGTCCACGCCCGCCTGGTATAAAGCCCGCAGCATCGGCTCACGCTGGCCGTAACGGGCCCCCACAAAAACGACGGCGTCGCTAGCTACCGGGGTAAAGGACAAGCTGAAATCAAAAGCCAGCGGCAAATAGAACGCATCCAAACCCCGCTCAGCCATAGCGGCGGCGTCGATCGCAGAATATGTGGCAATCGGGCCGCGCATCCGCAAACCCGCCTCATCCACATTCATGCGTCGCAGCTCATCGTAGAACCAAGTAATGCGCTTGGCCCCAACTTCCTCAATAGACTGCCAGTAATCAGCCTGCAAAATGTCGCCCTTAATGGTGACCACCACGTCAGGGCGAGACGAACGCACCAGCGCCGCACAACGAGCGGTAACCTGCTGGGCATGCAAACGCGAACCGGGTAAACCATGTGGATCGCGCCGGTCAGCCAATTCAATTTTGAGCTTATGCTCTACGCGGTGAGCTGCGTTTTCTAAACGGTCATAGCAGTAGGGCAACACGGTGTAACCGCGCTGCTTAAAAGCCTGGGCTATGCCCTGCCAGTAGCCGTGGAACACAGGGCTAACCAATAAAAGTTTTTTACTCATGCTTGGGACCGATCGGCATGCGTTGGGTAATTGATTTGGGTACTAGCTAAGTTACTAGCTTGTAAGGGACTTTGGGGTGGTTTTAGGCTGGCAAAAACGCCAATTCGGTAGCTAGGCGCTCGCGGGCAGCCACATCTACGCCGCGCATCTGACGGGTCAGGTTCCAAGCAAAATTGATATACGAGGCAGTTTTTAGGGTGGCGCGCAGACGCTTTACACCGCTGGGGCCATGCCACTTGTCGGCGTAAATGAAACGCGAGTCAACCAGCCACTGCCGGCGCTTATCGGAAGCTGAGGAACCGCCGCCAGCATGCACCAAGGTGGGCTGGCTGAGCACTACCGAAGGTAACCCTAGCTGACGCAGGCGCAACTGCAGGTCAACTTCTTCACTATTCATGTGGAAGCGTGAGTCAAAACCGCCCACTGCTACAAAGGCCTGGCGCGGCAGCAGCATGGCTGCGCCCACCACCCAATCGGCCACTTCAGTGTGGGTATTGTCGGCCAGAGTGTCGTGTCCTACCAGCTCATGGAGCACCGGCAGGTGACGCAGCCGGGCCAGGGGAGTGAGCCATTCAATACCCTGGTGCAGGGCGTTGGGGAAGTGTCGGCCATTCCAGTGTGTGGCGCCTACCTCATTAATTACGGCAGGGGTCACAATGGCCGGCATCCAGGGCAGGGCGGCGCGGTAATAGTTGCCTAAGAAGTTGGGTTCTAGCTCGACGTCGGAGTTGAGGATTAGCACGTAAGTGCCGGTGGCGGCGGCAATACCGGTGCTCACGGCACTACCGAAGCCGCCATTTGTCTGACGACGAATTACTTTAACCCCGGCCGCATCCGGGAAAGGCTCAGGAGAGTAATCGTCACTAACGATTACCTCGAAATCAGGGGCGTCTACTTGTGCTTTTAGCTGCTCTAGCAAGGGAAGGGTGGCAGCTGGGTCCCCGTAGAAGGGGATTACCACACTGAGCGCGCAAGCGGGCATGGCTGGGTCCTTTTACTCGTTGGTTACCCCAGTCTAGCTTGTAAGCCTGTGGAATATATATGATGGTTGCTAGGTAAGTTAAATATATGGTGTGCGGCATGTCGCTGTGAGCTGCATTAATAAAGTGTTGTTTAGGAGCTAAGGGATTATGACGTTTAAAGCTAAAGCTTTGTCTTTGGTGCGCCGCGGCAAGCGTGAAGTCATATTAACTGCCATCGGTTTTAATGGTGGCAATAACCTCTTTAAGTGGCAGCTGGCATATTCGCGTACTTTAGATAAGGGTTTAATTTCTAAGGTGCTTTATTTCCCCAACCAGGACGCTTGGTTGGAGAGGTTCCCGGGGCTGCGTAAGCTGTCAATCACCTCAGAGCAGATGCGCTTTACTGACCGCCGCGCCACCTACATGGGGGCAGCTCAGGGGGTGGACTACACTCCGCAAGAGCGCGCTCGCTTTATTAAAGATGTGCTGCTAACCTCTGACGGTTTTAAACAGAGCCTAGAGCGTGCTCAGGCGTTTGTGCGCGATGATGATCTAGTTATTAACGTGCGTCGCGGAGACTATTACAACAGCCGTTTTGAACCCGAATTTGGCATCAACATTGTGGAATATGTGCGCCAGGCGCTAGCTAAACAATTAGCTTTAGGGCCGGTAGGGCGTGTGGTGCTAGTTAGTGACAATGTGCCCTGGTGCGTTGACAACCTTACCCACCTGGCCCCGCAGCTAGAGTTTGTGGTTAATGAGAACCGCCGCGACATGTTTGATGACCTGGCGGTGCTGGCCTGCGCTAAGCGATTGATCCTGGCTAACTCCACCTTCTCCTATTGGGGCGCCTTTATCGCTGAGGTGCTGGGCACGCAGCTAGAAAACATTGTGGCTCCTGCCTTCCATCAGGGGGATGTGGCCACCGCTAGTGAGCTGTGGCGTGATCCGCGCTGGAACTTTATTCATGAAATTTACGGCGGCTGGCAAAACTACCCGGGTCGACTAGAATCCTGAGCGTGCGTCTGAAGGCCCTGCTCGATGTTTTAGCTCAAAATTCTGCGGTTTCACAGGTCATTGACCTGGCCAGCTCACGTGTACGTACCGACTACACGGCGGCGGTTGTGCCCGGGGTGCGCCCGGCCCTACTGGCTGCAATGGCTATGGGTAAGGCGGGTTTAGACGCCGTCAGGCCGCAAGTAAACCACCCACTGCTGGTGGTGTGTGCAACCACCCGTGAAGCTGAAGAAATGGTGGCGGCGCTGCGCTGCTACCTGCCCGATGAGGCAGTAGAGATGCTGCCAGCTTGGGAAACCCTGCCCCATGAGCGCCTGTCGCCTCGGGCTGACACGGTGGCTGCGCGCCTGGCTGTGCTACGCCGCCTAGCCCACAGTGAAGAGGGCGCTATCAGCGTGCTGGTGGTGCCGGTGCGGGCACTACTGGCGCCGGTAATCGCGGGGCTGGGTGAAATTGAGCCGCTCACCTTGAGCGCTGGCACGGAGCTACCCTTGGAGGCGGCCACTGAGCGCCTGGTGAAAATGGCTTACACCCGCGTGGATATGGTGGAAAATCGCGGCGAGTTTGCGGTGCGCGGCGGTATTTTGGATGTTTTCCCACCCACCTGCCCGCGCCCGGTGCGTGTGGACTATTTTGGCGATGAGATTGATGAAATTTCCTCCTTCGCGGTTTCAGACCAGCGCTCAATTGAGGTTTTAAAAGCCCCCGTGGTGGTTACCGCCTGCCGGGAGCTGCTGCTTAACGACGTCGTCCGCGAGCGCGCCGCCGCCCTGGTCACTAAGATCCCGGGCGCGGCAGATTTGCTGGAAAAACTAGCTGAGGGTATTTACGTTGAGGGCATGGAGTCTCTGGCGCCGGTGCTGGTGGACAAGATGGTGCCGCTGCTGGAGCTGACTGGCCAGCGCCTGACTGTGATTAGCGAGCCTGAGCGGGTGCGTCGTCGCGCTGAGGATTTGGCTGCCACCACCCAGGAGTTTTTAGCGGCGGCCTGGACTAGTGCGGCTTCGGGTGGGCAGGTGCCGGTGGATTTGTCGGCGGCGGCTTTTGCGCATTTGGCGGATGTGCGCCAGTTGAGTTTGGCTAAGGGCCTGGGCTGGTGGTCGTTTAATGCTTTTGCTAGCGCCCCGGATATGCCTAGTTTGCCTATTACTGAGGTGCCTGGCTATGGCGGCGGTTTTGAGGCGGCTGCCCGCCAGGTGGGAGACCAGGCTAAGGCTGGTTGGCGGGTAGTTATTAGCGCTGATGGTCCGGGCCCGGCGCGTCGTTTGGCTGAGGTTTTGGGTGAGGGAGATATTCCTGCCCGCATTGTGGCTGATTTGGATGAGGCTGCGGATCTGGGTGCTAGTGACGGTAGCGCCGACGGCGTGGTGCGGATTTTGCCTGCTTCGGCCTATCAGTCTTTCCTGATTCCTTCCCAAAAATTTGCTTTTATTGGCCAGTCGCAGATCACGGGGCGAGCTAGTGCCTCGCCGCGCGCACCTAAGGCGGTGCCGGCGCGGCGTTCGAAGCGTAGCGTTGACCCCCTATCGCTGCATCCGGGTGATTTGGTGGTGCATTCGCACCATGGGGTGGGGCGTTTTGTGGAGCTCACGCGCCGCCCGGTGCCCGGGAACCGTAACTCTAGCCGCGAATATTTGGTGATTGAGTATGCGCCTTCTAAGCGTGGTCAGCCTGCTGACCGGCTTATGGTGCCCACTGACTCACTTGATGCGGTTAGTAAATATGTGGGTGGTGACGCCCCGGCGCTGAGCAAGATGGGTGGCGCCGACTGGCAAAACTAAGGCTAAAGCCCGCAAGGCGGTGCGTGAAATCGCCGGGGAGCTGGTGCGCCTGTATGCGGCCCGCCAGGCTGCTAAGGGCCACGCTTTTAGCCCTGACACCCCTTGGCAGGCGGAGCTAGAGCAGTCTTTTGCCTACACTGAAACCCCTGATCAGCTGGTGACCATTGATGAGGTTAAGGCTGATATGGAAAAGGCTGTGCCGATGGATCGCCTGATTTGTGGGGATGTGGGGTACGGCAAAACTGAGATTGCGGTGCGGGCCGCCTTTAAAGCTGTCCAGGACGGCAAGCAGGTGGCGGTGCTGGTACCCACCACGCTGCTGGTGTCGCAGCACGCAGAGACTTTCACGGAGCGTTTTGCCGGCTTCCCGGTGAGCGTGGCGCAGCTGTCACGTTTCCAAAGCGCTAAAGAAAGCCAGCAGGTGCTGCGTGACCTTGAGCAGGGGCGTATCGACGTCGTCGTAGGCACCCACCGCTTACTGACCGGCTCAGTTAAATTTAAGGACCTGGGGCTGGTAATTATCGATGAGGAGCAGCGCTTTGGGGTGGAGCATAAAGAAGCCCTCAAAGCTATGCGCACAGATGTGGATGTGCTGTCCATGTCCGCCACCCCCATCCCGCGCACGCTGGAAATGGCGGTTAGCGGGCTGCGGGAAATGTCCACCCTGGCCACCCCGCCAGAGGACCGCCACCCGATTTTGACCTATGTAGGCCCCTATGAGACTAGGCAGGTGGGTGCCGCCATCAGGCGTGAGCTGCTGCGTGAGGGGCAGGTGTTCTATGTGCACAACAAGGTTGAAGACATTGACTCGGTGGCTGCGCGCCTAACTGAACTGGTGCCTGAAGCTAATATCGCCACCGCCCACGGGCAGATGAGTGAGCACCGCCTAGAGAAGGTAATTGACGCCTTCTGGAAGCGCGAAATTGATGTGCTGGTGTGCACCACCATTGTGGAAACCGGCCTGGACGTGTCTAACGCCAACACTTTGATTGTGGACCGCGCCGACCGTATGGGGCTAAGCCAGCTGCACCAGCTGCGTGGCCGGGTGGGGCGTGGTCGGGAGCGGGCCTACGCCTACTTCCTGTACCCGGGCGACAAACCCCTTACCGAAACCGCCCACCAGCGTCTGCGCACCATCGCCAACAACACGGATTTGGGGGCGGGTATGCAGGTGGCCATGAAGGACCTGGAGATTCGCGGCGCCGGTAACCTGCTGGGCGGGGAGCAGTCCGGGCATATCGCCGGGGTTGGCTTTGACCTGTATCTGCGCATGGTGGGTGACGCAGTGGAGGCTTACAAGCGCGGCGTGGGCCTAGGTGACGATGAGGAGGCAGCTGAGCCTGACTTGAAGGTGGAACTGCCCATTGACGCCAATATTCCTGAGGACTACCTGCCCCATGAGCGCTTGCGTTTGGAGGCTTACGCAAAGATGGCGGCGGCTAAGTCTGATAGCGACGTCGACGACGTCCTAGCGGAACTAGCTGACCGTTACGGCCCGGTGCCTGAGCCCACCCAAAACCTGGCGCAGCTAGCCCGTCTGCGCGTATATGCAGCCAGCTTAGGGGTGTACGAGATTGTGGCGCAGGGTAAATCCATCCGTTTCGCGCCGGTGGCCTTGCCTGAGTCGGGGGCGATGCGCGTCAAGCGCCTCTACCCGGGCACAGTCATTAAGCCAGCCACTCGCACCCTGGTGGTGCCCGCCCCGGGCACGCGCGGTTTGCGCCGTGAAACTTTAAGTGCCACCGAGCTGCTGCGCTGGGCGCAGGTGTTCTTGCATGCGGTTGTAGCCGGCGAGGCTGAATACGAAACCGAAGCCACCAAATACCGCAGCCGCTAAGTGCGCCAGCGCCCATCGCGCGCCAAACGCGCCGGCGCCTTGCCCGCGCCCGCGCAGCTGCCCCGCCCGCGCGGCGCGGGTGCAAAACGGCCCCGCCCTTGCGTGTACACCCAGGAAGTTTGCAGGTAAATTACAGGTTATGGATGTTGCGGTAATTCTGCCTGGCGGACGTGGCTGGGGCCCGGTTTTAAAGCTCGCTGAGATCGCTGCCGAGCACCTTGGCGGCCGCCTAATCAAAATCCCAGCCGAATCCCTGCCCGCTGGGCGGTTAGGCAAACTAGCCACCCTGCTGCCGCCGCCACGCCCGCGCGGAGAGCAAAAACTGCTGGTTATCGCCTCAATTGGCGATCACCTCAACGCGGTTTTACGCTCCGGGGTGCGCCGCCACTACAGCTATGTGGCCGGCTGGGTGATCGACAGCTTCTGGGAGGCGCGCATCCCCCGCGTGGCCCGCTCACGTGGCTGGTACGACCACCTCTACGTCACTGACCAGCAGGATCTAGACATGTGGGCGGCGGCAGTGCCCTGCCCGGTCGGGGTACTGCCCTGGGGTGCCGACGTCGCCGGAGCCCAGGCGAGCTGGGCTGATAAGCAGGTGGAATTGCAGCGTGTAGGCCGTCAGCCCCAGGTGTGGGATGACGACGACGCCGTAGCCGGCGCCGCCGCCAACGCTGGGGTTAGCTTTGCTGGCCGCCCCCCATTTGGCGACACCGATGAAGCCAACCAGGCTTTTGTGGAAACCGCCTACCGCCAAGCCAAAGCGGTACTAGCTTTCGGCACCCGCACCGCCCGCGCCAAATACAACCACCCCACCAAGGATTACGTAACTGCGCGCTGGACTGACTCACTGGCCTACGGCTGCCTAGTAGCCGGCCAGGTTCCCGACACCCCCACCGCCCGCGAAATCCTGCCATCTTTCGCATTAGTGCAGCTCAGCGACACTGATGTGGCGCAGGGCCTAGAGCAGCTCAAAGCCGCCCTAACCCAGTATGACGAAGAAAAGTTCACCGCTATCCGCACCTGGGCACGTGAACATCTAGATTGGCGCTCGCGGCTAGATCAGATTGCTGCTGACGCCGCGCTTAAGGGCGCTGGAACCAAGGCCCCGGCTGGGGCTGAAGGAGGCGACGTCGAGACTGGCAAGTAAAGCGTAAGTAAAGCGGGCTGGGCGGATCCTTCGCCCAGCCCTTGAGTATCCCCCTTTTCTACTACCCCTTCTACCCCTTCCCAAATATGCCTACCCCAATAGGCGTATCTGTTCCCACTCGCCCCCCTGAGCCTCCCCGGCTCTAGGCTGGGCCGTCCCAATATCGGTTCCCAAACCCACCCTGTCTGACGTGGCGTCCTAGCGTGGCGCCGTCGTGACCATAGCCTGCCGGGCCTAAAACCCCTGCATACCCGTACCCAAAACGTAGACCTGCCCCCAGGCCCCATTCCCATGCCTTCCCATAGCGGCTTTCCCAAGCCCAATAAAGGCGTTGTCCCCATAACGGCTTTCCCAAGCCCCACCTCTAAACGGCCGTAGTCGACTACGGCTATTTGTCTGGAGCTAAAAAATGAATCTCAGCAAAGTTGCTTTATTTACCTCTGACCTGGGCGGTCTAGGGGGTACTACCTCTGCCCTAAACGAAATGGCGCGCGGATTTGCCGAGCGCGGCCTTTCAGTTAGCTATATGACCTTAGGACGTGAGGTGGGCCAGCTGCCCGTGCCCGGCGAGGTGTTTCAGGTGTTCCCGGGCCAGGCTTACACCACCGACAACCCTCTGGTGAAGCGTTTCCCAGGGCCGGGGGGTATAAAACTAAAAGCCCTGAGCCTATACACGCCGGCGTGGCGTAAATACTGTTTAAAGCGTTTAGATCGACACCTGGCTAAGATCGGCCCGGATACCGCCATAATCGCGTTAAAGTACAACACCCAAAAATGCTTAACTGAAGCCATTAAGCGGGGCGTGTGGGCAGCCAATGGTGACAAGCGGCCGCTGCTGGTTTACCAAAACCATGCCTCAATGCAGTGGATGCGCCATTTTCCTGACTATCCGCAGGTGGCCGCGCCGGCAGATGTGTTCACCTGTTTAGCTGATCCTTACACGCGTGAAACCGCCCAGATCCTGGGGCGCCAGGTGGTGACAGTACCTAACTCGATTAGGGCCTTTGAACTGCCCAAGGCCCCGAAAACCAATAAAATCGTGGTTTTATCCAGGCTGGATGAGGCCAAGCGCCTAGACCGGCTGATTCAGGCTTTTGCGCAGGTACAGGGGCAGGTAAAGGAAAACTGGCAGCTGGTTATTTACGGCGATGGTCCGGCGCGCGAAAGCCTCGAAGCTCTGGTTGCTGATCTGCACCTTGGCGACCGCGTGAGCCTGCCTGGCAGCTGCTACGACTTAACTAAAGCTTTTAGTGGCGCCAGCTTGTCTGCTTTAGTTTCTGGCAACGAAGGTCAGGGTTTGAATGTGGTGGAGGCGGCTATGGCGGCGGTGCCCTCAGTGGTTACCCCCTGCTCACCTGGCGCTATTGAGCTAGCTGAGCATGGTGGATATTTAGCTGGCGGCTTTGAAGTGGCCGACATTGCGCAGGCTTTGCGTCAAGCTATGTGCGACGACGAGCGTGAGGCGGTGGGGTTGCGGGCGCAGGCCTATGCGCAGCGTTTTAGCACTGAGGCGGTAACCGATAACTGGATTGAACTGTTCGCTAGGCTAGCCTAAAGGTCATTTTGCAGGGCTAATACTCTCGCGCCGCTAGCTTAGGCAGGCTAGACTTGGTTACGTAATATTCCTGTTTCGATTACTTAGGAGCACCACGTGGCCCTCATCGAGAACGTACATGCACGCGAGATTCTAGACTCCCGCGGCAACCCCACTCTAGAGGTTGAAATCCTACTTGAGGATGGTTCCTTCGCCCGCGCGGCTGTCCCCTCCGGCGCTTCCACTGGTGCTTTTGAGGCTGTGGAACTGCGCGACGGCGACAAGAGCCGTTACGAGGGTAAGGGCGTAGAGAAGGCCGTTGCTAACGTAAACGACATCATCGCCCCCGAGGTTATCGGCTTCGACGCCGCTGACCAGCGCGGCCTAGACCGTCTAATGATTGAGCTAGACGGCACCCGCAACAAGGGCAAGCTGGGCGCCAACGCCATCCTGGGTGTGTCCCTGGCTGCCGCTCAGGCCTCCGCCGAGTCTGCTGGCCTGGAGCTGTTCCAGTACATTGGTGGCCCCAACGCTCACGTCCTACCCGTCCCCATGATGAACATCCTCAACGGTGGCTCTCACGCTGACTCCAACGTTGACATCCAGGAGTTCATGATTGCCCCCATCGGCGCTCCCTCCTTCCGTGAGGCTCTGCGCTGGGGCGCCGAGGTCTACCACTCCCTGAAGAAGGTCGTCAAGGAGCGTGGCCTGTCCACCGGTCTAGGCGACGAGGGTGGTTTCGCCCCCAACCTAGACTCCAACCGTGAGGCTCTAGAGCTGATCGTTGAGGCCATCGAGAAGGCTGGCTACAAGCCCGGCGCCGACGTTGCCCTGGCTATGGACGTTGCCTCCTCCGAGTTCTTCGACAGCGAGACCAAGACCTACAAGTTCGAGGGCGAGCAGCGCGACAACGACTACATGGTCAAGTACTACGAGCAGCTCATCAAGGACTTCCCGATCGTCTCCATCGAGGACCCGCTAAGCGAAGACGAGTGGGAAGACTGGAAGGCCCTGACCGAGGAGATCGGTGACAAGGTACAGATCGTTGGTGACGACTTCTTCGTAACCAACCCCGAGCGTCTAGCCAAGGGCATCGAGCTCAAGGCTGCCAACGCTCTGCTGGTTAAGGTAAACCAGATCGGTTCTCTAACCGAGACCCTGGAGGCCGTGGAGATGGCCCACCGCAACGGTTACAAGAGCATGACCTCTCACCGTTCCGGCGAGACCGAGGACACCACCATCGCCGACCTGGCTGTTGCCACCAACTCCGGCCAGATCAAGACCGGTGCTCCCGCCCGTGGCGAGCGTGTCAACAAGTACAACCAGCTGCTGCGTATCGAGGAGTCCCTGGGTGAGGACGCCGTATACGCCGGCGCCAGCGCCTTCCCGCGCTTCAAGGCCTGATATAAAGCAGGTCCTGAGCTAAACCAGCTCTGACTAAACGGGCGGGGTGCATTTAAGCACCCCGCCCGCTTTGTATCTAGCCCTCAGGTAGTATCAAAGGCGTGAAACCCCGCCGCCCTACCCAAGCTGACCCACGTCGTCGTCGCCAGACACGGACGTCAAACGCTACCGGCAGCGAGGCAGCCCCCCGCACCCATCCTGAGGGTGTACCCAGGATCCGTTTACAAACCTCAGTGCGTACCGGAGAAATCCCGCAGGTACCCCAACCGCGCGACGACGGACGCACCCCAGTCTCACTGCGAATGCTGCTGGCGCTAGTGGCCCTGCTAGTGCCCACATTCTTCATTGCCGAAAGCCTGCACACCTACTTTGTGCAGCATCAGCGCTACCAGGAAGTTAGCTCCCAGCTGCGCGCCACTAAACAAGAAAACGCCCAGCTAGAAGCCCAACTACAAGCCTGGCAAGACAACAACTATCTAAAAAGCCAGGCACGGGGGCGACTTGGCTACGTAATGCCGGGGGAGACCACCTACATTGTGGTGGGCGCCGATTCAGTTACTGAAGCCACCGCCACCAGCTCCACCCCCCAAAGCAGCCAGCCCTGGTATGACCGCCTGCGCCAGAGCACCCGCGAAGCCGGCAAAGTTCCCAAAGCCGCTAAACGCGAACCCTCCCAGCGTGGCTGGTTAGACCCCAGCTCTAACCCCACAACTACCACTACCTCCACCCCATAAAGTGAGACTAAATGAGTTCAGAAGTTACCCAGGCCGATATTGAAGCCCTAGGCCAACAGTTGGGGCGCGTCCCGCGCGGGGTGGTAGCCATTGCCGCGCGCTGCGTGTGCGGTCGCCCGGCGGTAGTGCAAACTGCCCCGCGTCTAGATGACGGCTCACCTTTCCCCACCACCTTCTACCTGACCCTACCCGGGGCGGTATACGGTTGCTCAGCCCTGGAAGCCACCCACTACATGGATGAGCTAAACCAGCGTTTAGCTGAAGATGAGCAGCTGGCTGCCGCCTATGCTCAGGCCCACCAGGCCTACCTGGCAGAGCGCGAAAAGCTCGGCCATGTTGACGAAATTGCTGGTATTTCCGCAGGTGGTATGCCTACCCGCGTTAAATGCCTACACGCCCTAGTGGGGCACTCACTAGCCGCCGGCGCGGGGGTAAACCCCATCGGCGACATCGCCATTGAAACCATGCGTGAACGCGGCCTGTGGGATAAGCAGGTTTGCAACTGTAAGGACGGTAAATAATGCGCCTGGCTGCTATTGACTGCGGTACCAACACTATCCGTTTGCTGATCGGTGACTATGAGCTTACCGATCAGGGCATTATCATCAACGAGCTAGAGCGCGCAGGTGAGATTGTGCGCTTAGGTGTGGGGGTAGACCGTACCGGCCGCCTAAATGAGGAGGCCATTGAGCGCACCTTGGACTTCACACGCGCCTGCGCTGAGCGTTTTGAGCATTACGGGGTGCAACAGGCCCGGTTTGTGGCCACCTCAGCTTCACGCGACGCCGTCAACCGTGACGTTTTCGTCAACGGCGTTTGGGCAATTTTGGGTTTTGAGCCTGAAGTAATCAGCGGTGAAGAAGAAGCTGCCCTAGCCTTCCTGGGTTCTAAGGTGGGCAGCAATGTGGATATGACCCACCCGCGCCTGGTAGTGGATTTGGGTGGTGGCTCCACCGAGTTCAGCCTGGGTACCCAATACCCTGACGCCTATATCTCTACCAACATGGGTTCGGGGCGCGTCACCGAGCGTTTCCTAAGTGAAGGCGTTACCCCTGCCTCTGAAGCGGCCGCCCGTGAGTTTGTGCGTTCCATGCTGGATACGGCTGCTGAGCAGGTAGATTTCAGTGCTGCCCACTCCCTGGTGGGACTGGCTGGCACTATCACTGCGGTTACCGCCCACGCCCTGGGGCTGGAATATTTCGACAGCCAAAAAATCGGTGGGGCACAGGTGCCCGTAGAGGACATGCGCCGCTCCTGCGACGCCATCATCCATGCCACCCCTGAGCAGTTAGAGCAGTGGGAATTCATTGCCCCCGGACGCCGCAGCGTAATTGCCGCCGGCGCCCTGATCTGCGATGAAATGGTGGCCCGCGTGGCGGCTGACACCGCTAACACCGATCACCCGGTGCGCCACATTAACGTGTCTCTGCACGATATTCTCGACGGTATCGCCCTCTCGCAGCTATGAACCAGTCCTTTGCTGCCCTGCTGCTGGCGGCGCGCAGAGAGCGTCAACCGGTGATTGCTACGGCGCTAACTGACGGTGCTCCTAGCGGCCAGGCCCGCCAGGCTCGTCTGGCCCAGCAGCAGGGGGCAGGGGCTTTGGAACTGCGCGCGGACCTGCTAGCTGATCCCGCCCAGGTACGCGCAGCGCTGACGGCAGTGAGGGCAGCCTCTAGCCTGCCGCTGCTGCTGACCTATCGTTCAACCACGGAGGGCGGTAAAGGCGCTGGTCACGGCCAGGGCTATGAGGATTATTTGGCTAGTTTGCTACAGTTACGCCCGGCCGTGGCCTGCGTAGACATAGAGATGGCCTGCCCTGCCAGTAAGGCGCTGGTAGCTGAGGCTAAAGCGGGTGGCTACGACGTCGTCGGCTCCTGCCACGACTTTACGGCCACCCCCAGCGCGGCCCAGATTGCAGAAAAATTAGCGCAAATTACTGCCGCCGGCGCGGATATCACCAAAGTGGCTTACATGCCACGCACTGCCCAGGACGTGGCCGCGCTGCGACATGCCGCCCATGACTTTGCCGGCGCCTACCCCCACCAGCCGCTAATTGCTATTTCAATGGGCCAGCTGGGCGCCCCAAGCCGCACTGACCTGGCCAATTGTCTGACCTTTGCGACAATCGCCGACGGCGCTGCTAGCGCCCCAGGACAAGCAACTATTGCCTACGTGAGAGCCTGGCTAGAAAACACCCCGGGGACAAGTACTATAGAACTATGAGCCAGCCCCTCGACTCCTCCTCTCGGGCCGCTGGAATCCCCATCGGAATTCGCGCGCATTTAGCCCACGCCGCCTTGCAGGTCCTAGCGCAAGACGCAGGCGTGGATATTTTGCATATCAAAGGCCCGGCAGTTCACCCCAGTATTGGCCGCGCCCTAACCCACAGCACCGATGCCGATGTGCTGGTGCGCCCAGAACAAGTAAAGCTATACGTCAAAGCCCTGCTAGATCACGGCTGGCGTCACAACACCTCATTTGAAACCGGCTCCGCTTTCGAGCACGCGGCCACCTTCTTCCACCCCACCTGGGGATACGTAGATCTGCACCGGCGCTACCCGGGGAATTACCGCGCCCAAAGCTTTTAACAACCTCTGGGCGCGGCGCATCCACCAAATGCTTGGTGGAGTTCGCTGCGCTACCCCAGCACTAATCGATCAGCGCCTAATTTTGCTGCTACACGTAGCGCGCAACTCCTCGGGGACATCAGACCCCGACTATGCCCTAGTATGGGCAACCCTAGACGAGTGCGCCCAAGCGGACCTGCGCCGTCGAGCCCGGGAACTAGGGGCCCAAGTGGGGCTAGCCGCCGCGCTAGGAGAACTAGACCAATACCGCCAAGACCCCACCCACGACCTGTGGATGATGTTCTCCACCGGTGAGGGCGGGCGCCTAGACGAGTGGAAAGCCCGCTTCAAAGCAGCCAACGGCCCGCTGGCTAAAGCCCGCATTGTGGGCCGGGCACTGCTAGTAAACACCGACCACCTAACCATGCGGCTAGGTCACGAACCCACCCCGGCTGAAGTGCGCCAAGAATATGTGGAGCGCTACCGGGCGGCTTTGCGTGAAGGAATGGACAAAGTTAAGAGGAAACTGTGACCTACCTGCACCCCTCACGCCTGGGTTACTACGACGACCCCACTGAGCAGGCCATTTACTTGGCACCACTACCCGACGGCGAAATCTCTAGGCTAGAAGGCCCTGCCCGCGCTATTTGGATCGGCGCTGATGGGGCTGAGAATATGGCTGAAGTAGCCCAGCGGGTTGCCCCCTATTTCAACGTTACGGCTGACCAAATTGAGGCAGACGTAAGCGAATTTATTAGTCAACTGATTGCTGGCGCACTTCTGGAGGAAGTCATGGACCTAAAGGATGCCCGATGAGCGGCAGTTACGGGGCCTCGCCCCGGTTGCTGTTTGTGTGCACCGCCAACATTTGCCGTAGCGCCTATGCTGAGGTGCGCTCCCGCCAAATGCTGGGTTTGGATGCCGGCTGGGCCTTTTTTAGTGCCGGCGTGCCCGGCACGGTTGGCCGTGAAATGGACCCGCCCATGGTGGCCCAGGCGGTGGCGCGTGGCGTGGCCCTGGAAGACTGCTTGGCTATGCGTTCGCGCCAAATGCGTGAAGGTATTTTGCGTCGCTCACGCCTAGTGGTGACCATGGCTAACTCGCACCGTGTGGCCTTGCTTGATGATTTTCCTGCCTACGCTGAGCGTTACTGGACTTTGGGGCAGCTAGCCGACGCCGCCACCTTGCTCCAGCGTGATGACGCCTGGCTGAGCTATGACACTGACCAGCTAGTGCAGGCGCTACACGCAGTGCGTGGGCCAGCTGGGGGTGGACGCGACGTAGCTGACCCATATCGGCGTGGAGATGCAGCTATGGCTGCAGCGGCCGATACCATTGATGCGTACTTGCGCACTATTCTGCCGCTACTATCGCGCGGTTAGTCGCCACTAAGTTTTTGTGCCTTCCCCGTCCGCTCCCTGAATCCGCTAAAACATTTGGAAGAAGGGAAAAATTAGCGTGACAACTTCAAATTCTGCTAGGAAACTTCTTAGACGCGTGGGTTTGATAATCCTCTGCGGGCTTTTGGGGTTAGCTGGCGGGCTTGGTTATGTCAGTGTTCAACCAAAGCTCTACACTGCTACTTCCCAGGCGATGGTGGTAGTTTCCGGTACTGATGCTTTTGACCAGAGCTCTATTTCTGGTCAGAAAGCTAGCGTGTATGCAGCCTTGGCTGGTTCGCAGAACGTGGCTAACCGTGTGGCTAAGACCCTCAAGACCTCCAGTATGGAGGGCACTCTTAGTGGTAGTGCTGACGCCGTTCCTGGTCTGTTTACTCTGACCGCTACTGCTTCCACCCCGGAGCGTGCTCGTGATATCGCTAATGCTGGTATCAAGGCCGTGTCTGATGAGGCTAACGCGATTGCTAGTCAGGGTGGGTCAAGTCAGAGTGGTTCAAGCGGGGCTGCTGATAACAGCGAGACTCGTGTAACCCAAACCCTTAAGGCGTTTACCCCAAGCGAGTCCAGCTTCCCTACCTCAAATGATTTTCTCATTAAAGGTTCTCTGGGGACTCTGGGCGGTCTAATAGTTGGCACCCTGTTGCTGGCTGGCTACCTGCGGATAACTAGTCCGGTAAAAGATAAAGCCTGACCTGTCTAGGAATTTGGTCGCGTTCAGCTAGTACTGGCTATGGTTTAGGGCAAGTAGCGGTAATGCTGGTATGGATAAAACAGTATTGGGCATGGCTAAGGGCGTGTGGCTTGGATCAGGTGCAATAATGAGTGCGGCGGCCGATACCATTGATGCGTACTTGCGCACTATTCTGCCGCTACTATCGCGCGGCTAAAGGCCTAGTTGATACCGTACTAACATATAGATTTTTCAGGTTCCCCACCTGATCCCTGGCATCGCCAGGCCGCTCGGAAGAAGGGCAATAACCCACTGTGACAATCCAAGACTTTGTTAGGATGACCCGGGTCAACCTGGGTTTCTTAATCCTATGCGTGCTATTGGGTCTAGCCGGTGGTTTCGGCTATGCCAGCGCCCAGCCATGGACCTACACCGCTACTTCCCAGGCGATGGTGGTAGTTCCCGGTACCGATGCTTTTAGCCAGAACTCTATTTCTGGTCAGAAAGCTAGCGTGTATGCAGTCCTAGCTGGTTCGCAGAACGTGGCTAACCGCGTGGCTAAGACCCTCAAGACCTCCAACATGGAGGGCACTCTTAGTGGTAGTGCTGACGCCGTTCCTGGTCTGTTCACTCTGACCGCTACCGCCTCCACCCCGGAGCGCGCTCGTGACATCGCTAATGCCGGCATCAAGGCCGTGTCTGATGAGGCTAACGCGATTACCACCCTTAACGCGCCTACCGTGCAGCCCACCACCAAGACCACCACTAACCCTGATGGTACCCAGGTAACCACCACCACCCAGAGCGTGGATGGCACCACCAACGTAACCACTACGGACAACAGCTACCGCGAAACCCGCGTAACCCAGACCCTGCAGGCAGTTGCCCCCAGCGCCCCTAGCTCCCCTGACTTCTACAAGCTCAGCGGCATGGGTGCCCTGGCTGGTCTGGTGATTGGTTACCTGGTGGTGTTCATGCGCCGTCTGATGGACAACCGTGTACGCCACAACTCCGATGTTGAGGAGCTGCTGGGTTCTTCCGTACTGGCGGTTGTACCTAAGTCCACCGAACTGAACGCCAAGGGCCGTCAGAACGTAGACGGTCTGGGTCAGGCCGCCGAGGCCCTGCGTCACCTACGTACCAACCTGCGCTTCGTGGATGTTGACAACCCGCCGCGCGCAATCGTTATGACCAGTGCTAACCCTGGTGAAGGTAAGTCCACCATGTCTGCCGTGTTGGCACAGATGCTGGCTTCTTCCGGTCAGCGCACCGTGCTAATCGACACCGACTTGCGTAAGCCCGTGGTGCACAAGATCTTCGGCCTAGATGGTTCTGTGGGTTTAACCCAGATCTTGGCCGGTGACATGCAGCTATCCGACGTCGCTCAGAAGATTGAAGGCCAGCCCAACCTGCGTGTTGTGCCCGCCGGACGTATCCCTCCCAACCCCTCAGAGCTTTTGGGCTCCCAGCGTATGAAGGCCTTGATGGACTACCTCAAGGACGACGCCATGGTGATCATGGACGCCCCGCCGCTACTGCCGGTTACTGACGCCGGTCTGCTTGCGGCTCTGGCCGACGGCGCCATCTTGGTCATGGAGGTGGGTGGCACCTACAAGGAGCAGGCCCGCCTGTGTGGCAAGATCTTCAAGCAGGTTGACGGCCGTCTGCTGGGTGTTGTGCTCAACCGTGCTTCACGTCGTAACCTCGGTAGCGTTTACTACGGTTACGGTTACGGCGGCTACGGCCAGAACTACTACTACTACGAGGAAGACGAGAAGCGTAAGCTGCTTGGCTTCATCCCGCTGCCCGGTCACCGCAAGCGCAAGCGCGAAAACCAGATCGTCTCCATCCAGGAGGAAGAGGTCCACCCTCTGCCTAAGGACAAGCAGAGTCGCCGCGCCGCCCGCCGCGCTGCCCGCACCGAGGCCCCGGCCCAGGTGCCCGCTCAGCTACCTGCCGCCGCCATTACCTCGTCGCCAGTTAGCTCGCGTACTTCAGCCCCGGTTAGCCCGCGCATAAGCACCGTGGTTAACCCCGAGCCGGTAAGCGTACCTTCCGTACAGGATTCAGGTGACGATACCGCTACCACTGAGGCTGTTGCCAGCCCGGTAAGCACCGGTATGCCGCTGCCTCCGCCTACTGCCTCCATCAGCCAGCCGGTGGGTGAGGAAACTGCCGTGCAGACCTCTGCCGCCTTTGGTGCCCCGCAGGCTAGCGTGCCCACGCGCCGCTCGCTGCGTGAGCGTCGCAATGGCTGATAGCTAATACAACAAGGCCCCGGCTTAATGCCGGGGCCTGGTTGTTTAGCCTTCTAAAGCCCAGTAAAGCTCAGTGCTAAAGCTTAGAGAACTGCCAGGATTTCGGTTACGAACACTAGGGTGTCGCCGCCCTTAATGCCGGCCTGAGGCACGCCACGGGAGCCGTAGCCTAGCTCGGAGGGGATGGACAGCAGCACGCGCGAACCCACGCGCTGGCCTACCAGGCCCTCGTCCCAACCACGGATAACCATGCCCACGCCAATCTGGAAGCTCAGCGGCTGGCCACGGTCAAAGGAGTTGTCGAATACCTGTCCATCCCAGATCTGACCCAGGTAGTTGCACACAATGGTGTCGCCGGGCTCAACGATCTGGCCGTCGCCGGCGTCGAGAACCTGAATCTCTAGGTCAGCGGGGGCCTCAGCGTCGGGGAAGGTGAGGGTGGGCTTGGTGCCTTTGCTACCGGAAACGGTAGGAAGTGGTGTTGCAATCATGGTTTAAGTTTAAGGGTAACCAATGCCTCAACGTATGTTTCTACGCCTGAAGTAGAATGGGTGCGTTCCCGTTTTTATAGCGCTCGTTTCCCCAACAAGCTTTGCATTTCTTGAGGATGTTTTGTGGCTCCCAACACCGGCATAGTTAATTTACCTAGGCTAACCAGCCTGCGTTTTTTTGCTGCATCAGGTGTATTCATGTATCACCTGTGCCGCATTTATCCGGGTATGCCGCTTAAAGCTACGTCCACTGTGGGCTATGTGGGGGTGGCATTTTTCTTTGTGCTATCAGGTTTTGTGCTGACCTGGTCCACCCCTATCTATAACGGTGTGGAGGCCAAGCAATTTTGGATTAAGCGTGTAGCGCGTGTATACCCCTCCCACCTGGCGATGATGGTGATTGCGTTGCTATTGCCGGCTACGCCGCTGCCATTAACCTGGGCTGCGGTGCCTCCCAACGCGCTGTTGCTGCAATCTTGGTTCTCACCTAATGACATTGCTTTTGGGGTAAATGCAGTTAGCTGGTCGCTGTCTTGTGAGGCTTTCTTCTACCTGTGTGCACCGCTACTTATCAGTGTGCTAAACGCACTTAAGCCCTTGCAGCGCTACCTAGCTGCCGCCGCTGGTGCGGGTGTGGCCTGGAGTATCGGTCTGGTGCTGGCAGCAAATGGGGCTAATGTTTACGCCTACCACTTGCCGATTGTGCGTATCGGTGAATTTATTATCGGTATTGCTTTGGCTTTGGCTTTGCGCGACGGCGTGCGCTTGCCTTTTAGGAGCGTGTGCCTTGCGGGGGTGACCACCGCTGTGATGGTGATGGTTTGCCTGCGCACCGGGCAGCTAACTACGGTTAGCGGCATTTTGATGGTGCCCGCCTTTGCCTGGCTGATTTACGCCTGCGCGCAGGCTGACTTGGATGGGGTACGCGGCGTGCTGCGGCTGAAGCTGCTAGAGCACCTGGGTATTACGTCTTTTGCTTTTTATCTGGTGCACGAATTAGTGCTCCTAAACCTCAAACCGCTGCCCTGGCCGCATGGTTCAAAGCTGGTTAATCTGGCGACTGTAATCGTGCTTTGGGTTATCTGCCAGGCGGCGGCTGAACTGTTATACCGTGGAGTTGAGCGTCCTGCGCAGCGTCGTATTCGTGCGTGGGCGGCAGCACATAAGGGGAAGAATGAAACAAAGGCTGGGCATTATTCGCTACAACCTGGGCGTGCTAGTGGACAAGCCGGAACGCCCGGCACTGGTGTGGATGATGCTGGGAACGGTACTAGTGTCACTGGCGGACACCGCCTCGATTCTGCTGGTAGCGCCGCTGGCGCAGGCCATGACGGGACAGTGGCGTAGCGGAACCGCCGGGTACGCCGCTAAACTGCTGGACGTAAATACCCAAGGTGAGCTGGTAGCTGCCTTAGCTGGTGCGGTTATTATCGGCTTCATCATTAAGGACCTGCTCTCTATTTTGGTGCAGTGGTGGAGCCTGAAGGTTTCCTCTAACCTGCGCTATAAGAGCGCTATTGAAATCAGCGAATACTATCTGCGTCTGCCTTACTCTAAGCACGCCTATTTAGGGTTGGCGGTAATTCTAAATAAGTCTGGTCAGAACGTGACCATGGCTTATAGCGGTTACCTGTTTGGCACTATCACGCTGGCTACCCAGATTTTCGCGGTTGTCAGCGTGGTGGGGGCACTGCTGATTGCCGCCCCGGTGGCTACCGCGATTTTGGCGCTGTTTATCGGCCTGTTTGGCTGGCTGTTCCTGCGTAAGGTGCGCCCGCTAAACGAGCGTCTGGGCGCGGAAGAAGTGGCCGCTAATGAGCGCTCGTTCAGGGCTTGCTTTGACGCTTTTGGCACCATTAAAGAAACCCAGCTGCGTAACGCCTACGATTTCTATCTAGAACGTATTGATGAGGCTTCAGCTAAGCTGCGTGACATTAGCATTCAAAAGGGTTTCATTGCTTCACTGCCTAAGCAGCTAATTGAAATTGTATTCATGCTGGCACTAGCCATCGTGTTTGCTTTTACTGCTTTTGTGGGTGACAGCCAGTCGCTATTGTCCTCTATGGCGGTATTGCTAGCGGCGGCTTTCCGTGTGCTACCCACTGCCGCCGGTATGCTGGGCACCTTGGCTACTATCCGCCAGGCTGAGCCGGCTACGCGCGAATTTATTGCCTCTAAGCTGGCGGCCCGCTCACAGATTAAGAACATGGAAATTGTTAGCCGCGAGGAGGTCACCCCGCTGGTTCTGCGTAAAGAGCTAGAGGTGCGTGACGTGCGTTTCCGCTATGACGACGACGCCCCTGAGGTGCTTAAGGGCGTGGACTTGCGCATTCCCTTTGGCACTAAAGCTGCTTTTGTGGGCTCCTCGGGTGCCGGTAAATCTACTTTGTTGGATCTGCTGATGGGGCTGCAGGTGCCCACCAGCGGTGAGATCCTGATTGACGGCGCTGACATGCGTGAAAACATTTACGGCTGGCAGTCCAATATTGGGGTAGTGCCTCAGAACGTGTTTATTACTGACCGCACTATTGCCGAGAATATTGCTTTCGACCAGCGCCGCGAGGATATTGACCCGGAGCGGGTGCGCGAAGCTTTGGAAGGCGCGCGCCTGTGGGAATTTGTTTCTAGCCAGCCTGAAGGTATCTGGTCTGAGTTTGGTGAGCAGGGCCGACGTCTATCGGGTGGGCAGTTGCAGCGTGTGGGTATTGCCCGCGCCTTGTATCGCCGTCCTAACCTGCTGATTTTGGATGAGGCCACCAGCGCCCTAGATAACGAGACTGAAGCGGAAATCGCTGAAACTATCGATAATCTAAGCGGCAAGATCACCGTGATTATTGTGGCTCACCGCCTGTCCACCATCCGTAATGCGGACCAGATCGTGTTCCTGGCTAATGGTGTGGTTGATGGTATCGGTAGCTTCATAGAGCTGCAGGAGCGCTCTGAGGGCTTCCGTAACCTGGTTAAGTTGGCGGCTCTAGAGCAGGCCTAAAACCAGAGCAAAACCTAAAACCAGGGCAAAATAAGGCCAGTTGTTTACCTGGCCGCAGCCATAAAAAAGTTTGTGCCCCAGAAGTTTCTGGGGCACAAACGCGTATTAGCTGTTTAGTTCACCTGACTCGTTCCAGGTTTTCCAGCGCAGCGGATGGGCTTTAAGCATGGGGCCGTTAGCAGCAAACTGGATGCGTTCATCGGGGCGCCCGTGGCTGATGTTTTCCCAAACCTCAAGGATTTCGGCGTTGGATAGCTTGGAGCCAGCCTCCCAGTGTGGGGAGAACCAGTTTAGGTCCTCACCGGTCAGCGCGCTGGCGGCGCTACCTTGACGTACCTTGCGGGCTACCTGCTCGGGGGAGCGGTATTGGGCGTGGGCGATTTTTAGGCCATGGCTGGTGGCGCCTACCCGCAGGGCATAGTGGTTGCCGGGGCCCATCTTTAGCCAGCGGTGTGAACGCACGGCCACCTTACCGGGGAAGGAGGGTTTGGTGTCCACAATGAATTCGGCGTTGATCAGGTCCTTGGGGCCGGGCGTGGTGGGCACCATGTGTAAAAAGTCGGCGTAAATCATGTCTGCGTTTTGGGTACGCAGATAGTCTGCCAGCTTGCCTTCGGGGGCGAACCAGAACTCGTCGCCGTCGAAGGGAATAATCCAGTCAGCCCCTGCTCGCCAAGCCGCATGGCACATGTAGGTCATTTTTTCGGCCTGAATATGTGCTGGTTCGCGGTCTCGGGCTACGTGTACGCGGCCGGTTTTGAGGGCGAATTCTTCTAGAATTTCTGGGGTGTCATCGGTGGACATGTTGTCGCCAACAATGATGTGGCTGATGCCCTGTGCAAATAGGTGCTCAATGACCAGGGGCAGGATGTCTGCCTCGTTTAACTAGCGTTACGCCCCAAACTTCGCCTTCTTTACGACGACGACGCGGCAAGTTGGGTAGCTGCATATGTTTCATGGCCCGCATCTGCGCGGGTAGGCTGCGATGCTTAATAAAATCCTTGCAAACCCAGCTGGCCTGACCCAGATCTTGGCGTAGTGACATTAGCGTCCTAAGGTTGGGGTGGGAAAGTGTCACGAGGAAAAACGTGACTATACCGTTGATAGTATAGATTGGTTTCCATCCCACTTATAGCCCTTGAGAGGTTGGCGCTATGTTGGACTATGGCAGATTCGTCTATAAGTCGCGTGTGTGGGCAGGCTATGCGAACCGAGCAATTAAACGTAGCTTTTCTACTCAGCAGGTAAATAAACGACGCGAAATTTTAAGTTCTCGCCAGGTGCCTGACTTCCCGGTGACTCCAGGTGCGGTTATGGCCGTAACCATGGTTAAGGATGAGGCTGACATTATTGGCCGCGTCATCACCCACCTGCTGGAGCAGGAAGTGGACCGGGTGATTGTGGCTGACAATATGTCTAGCGACGACACCCCCCAGATTTTGGCTGAGCTGGCCAGTAAATACCCGGTTACGGTGGTGCAAGATAACCTGGCGGCCTACTATCAGTCAGAAAAAATGACGGCCTTGGCTAAGTTGGCACGCAATCACGGGGCTAAGTGGGTAATTCCTTTCGACGCCGACGAACTGTGGTTCGCCCCGGGCGCCACCCTAGCTAGCTACCTGCGGGCTAGCGACAAGAAACAGTTCCGCGCCGCTGTGCACAACGCTATCCCCACCGAAACCGCCGGGGTGTGGCGTCTTGATCAGCGGGCAGCTAGCCTGCCGAAAACTGCTGTGGCCACGCTACCTGGCATGAATATTTCTATGGGTAACCACTTTGTGGACCGCCCTGGTGAAACCGACGCCGGTATGCGCCTAATTCACTTGCCGTGGCGTTCGCTGGAGCAGATTGAACGTAAATCAACGCAGGGTTCTTTGGCGTTGCGTTTGGCTGAGCATGAGGGGCGCCTGGGGCGCCAGTGGCATGAGACTGAAACTGCTCTGGCGCAGGACGCCGCCGGGCTGTGGCAGGATCTGCTAAACGGTAATCCGCACCCGGCCCTGGACCTAAACTGGTCGGCAGACAGTGAGCTAATCACCTTAGATGAGCTACCGGCTTGGCCTTTTGCTCGCCCCTATGACATTACCGGCCCTAACCGCATTGAAGAGGTCAAATAGGTAGCTGCGCTAGCGCGGGCCGAGCACCCGTGAAAGCCTGCGCGTTGAGAAGCTTCTTAGCTGCGCTAGCGCGGGCCAAGGACTTTCTTAGCCGCGAGCGCTGCCAGCTGCCTGTAGGCTTTGCCCAGCAGCTGCAAGCTAATAAAAACAAGTGGGGGGCGCACCTAAAAGGTGCGCCCCCCACTGTGTGTTTGCTGTGCTTAGTGCGCGCAGCGTTATTTAGCTCAGTCGTCGCTGCTGAAGATAGCCAGTAGACGCAGAATCTCAATGTAGAGCCACACCAGGGTCACTACTAGGCCGAAGGCGCAGGTCCAGGCGTAGCGGCGAGGAGCGCCAGCGTTCACCAGCGACTCGGTGTTCTGGAAGTCGAGCACCAGGGATACGGCGGCCATGATCACGGCAACGGGGCCAATGATCAGGCCCAGCGGGATGCCCGCAACGGTCATGGAGTACAGGCCAAACTCGCCGCCCACCAGGCCGGTGATCTGCAGCAGGAAGTTAACTAGAGCGAAAGCGCCGTAACCGATTAGGGCAATCATGAAGATCTTGAGGAACTTGCCCTGCAGACGGAAGTTAGCGAACTTGTACAGGCACAGCATTACTACGAATGTGGCCAAAGTACCCAGCACAGCCTGCATCACAATACCGCTGTAGCGGGTTAGCTCGACGGCGGCAGAGAAGCCACCAAGCATTAGACCTTCAGCTACGGCGTAGATGAACATCAGTACCGGTGAAGGCTCACGCTTGAAGGTGTTGATAAGACCGAAGATCAGCGCCCCAACGGCACCGGTGCTGGTGACCATGACGGCAGTGCCCATGGCCTGTGCGCTCTGGGTGTGGTAGGCGTTAGCCACTAGGTACCAGCCGAAAGCAGCGGTGATAACTACCGTTAGCAGCAGGGCAGCGGTACGCACAATGACGTCGTCGTAAGTCATGCGCCCGGTCTCTACAGCGGAGGCGGCGGGGGCAGCGTACTGCTGCTCAAGCTGGGCCTGGCTGTAGGGGTCGTAACCGGTCTGGCCGTAAGCATTCTGGTCGTAAGTATTTTGACCATAAGCGTTCTGGCCGTAGGGGGCACCATAGCCGCCCTGGTTAGGGTGGCCGGGGGTGTAGCCGGGCATGGTCGGATACCCGGCCGGGGTGGTTTGCTGCGCACCCTGCTTGAATACAGGGTTGGAGCTGAATACGGGGTTGGACATTAGCCCCATCTCCTTCCATTCTTTCCTGCTCCCAGCCTGCCACAATGAGGAGATTTAAGCTATTAACTCAGCTAGGGACTTATTCACTACGGGTGTTTTGGGGGCTTTTCTTTGCTCTCTCCTCCCTAAGTAGGAGATGGCGTACACCTTTAGTCTGGCCACTTTGCCGGCTAAGTTTCCTCACCTAGGCCGATAAGGCTGGGACAGTGGCTTCCTAGAATTTAAGTCGTAACAACGAAACCCAGAAAGGTTAAGCCAATGATTCAGGCGCGACACTTAACCAAGCGCTATGGCAACAAAGTGGCTGTAAACGATATTTCTTTCGACGTTCACCCCGGTAAGGTGACCGGTTTCCTGGGCCCTAACGGTGCAGGTAAGTCCACCACCATGCGCATGATTATGGGCCTTGACCGGCCTACCTCCGGCGCGGTGCGCGTAAACGGCCGCCCCTACCGTGATCTGGCCGCCCCGCTAACTGAAGTGGGTGCCCTACTGGACGCCAAGGGCCTGCACGGTTCACGCACTGCCCGCGCCCACCTCAAGCAGCTGGCACTTTCAAACGGTATTCCTACCCGTCGCGTAGATGAGGTGCTGGAATTTACTGGCCTTAGCGCCGTAGCCAAAAAGCGAGTTAAGGGTTTCTCGCTGGGTATGGGTCAGCGCCTAGGTATTGCCGCTGCGCTGCTGGGCGACCCTGAAGTTTTGATCTTTGATGAGCCCGTCAACGGCCTGGACCCTGAAGGCGTTATTTGGGTTCGTGAAACCTGCCGTCAGCTGGCTAGCGAGGGGCGCACCGTGTTCATCTCCTCCCACTTGATGAGCGAGATGAGCCAGACCGCAGATGAGCTGATCGTTATCGGTCGCGGCCGAATCATTGCCACCGGCCCGGTAGACAGCGTCATTGAAAGCACTATTTCTGACCGGGTACGCGTAGCCTCACCCCAGGCTTCAACCTTGGCCCAGCTCCTGCAGCAGCAGGGTTGGCAGGCCAGCCCGGTGGAGCCCTCAGTGCTAGAAACCACCGCCACTGACGCTATCCACGTGGGTGAGCTGGCCGCCGCTAACGGCATTGTGCTGCACGAGCTGACCACCATTAAGGCCTCCCTTGAGGACGCCTATCTGGAACTTACCGGCGACGCCGTCGAATACCGTGCCGGTGCCGGCGCCCACTTGCAGCAGCCTCCGCAGGGGCCTGCTGGTCAAAACGTTTACCCCGCACCGCAGCGCTGAAAGCAAGGAGAGAGACAATCATGACTGCAACTAACCACAGCGCTAACCAGGGCCGCGTGCCCGCCCAGGGTGTTCCTGCCCAGCAAATGCCGACGACGGCGCCCGCAGCTCCCGTACAGGGTGCGCCGGTTCCCGCCCAGGCAGCTTACGCACAAGCTCCCGCAGCCGCCTCGGCGGCCTATGCGCAGGGCACGCCGGTTCCCGCCCAGCAGGGCCAGGTGCTGCAAGCCCCGCGCGGGCAAGTACCCGCCCAGCAGCGTGCCCCGCGCCGTCGAGTGCAAGCCAAGCAAACTTTCTTTAGCGTCTTTAGGTCAGAGTGGAGCAAACTAGCTTCGCTGCGCTCCACCTGGATCACTGCTGCAATTGCATCACTAATTACTATCGGTATTTCTGTGCTGATCATGGCCCAGTACTCAGGTATGAAAGGTTACGCCGACAAGGCTGCCAACTACCTGACGGTAGGCTCTTCCTTCGGGCAGATCGCGGTAGCAGTGCTAGGTGCTCTGCTGATTACCGGCGAATACTCTTCAGGCCAGATCCGCTCATCCCTAGCAGCAGTGCCGCGTCGCGGCCGCCTGTTTGCTGCCAAAGCTTTAGTAGTAGCAATCTTTTCCGCGCTGCTGGGCCTGGTGACGGTGGCGCTAACCTACCTGCTCTCCCTGCCGATCCTGGGCGATAAGGCTGGCTCTCTATCAAACCCCGAATACCTTGGCTTCTTCTGGGGTACCGCAATGGCCTTCGCCATTATCGGCCTGATGGCTATGAGCTTTGGCTATATCCTGCGCTCCACTGCCGGCTCTATCTCGCTGGTAGTAGTGCTGCTATTTGTAATTCTGATTCCGCTAGGCCTGGCCGCCAGCAAATGGGAATGGGTCCATTACATTACGGACGTGCTACCCAGTAGCTCTGCTGCAGCTGTGGCTGACCCCTACCAACTGCTTGAGACCACCACCAAGCTGGACTACGGCGTAGTGATCGCTTCCGGTTACGCCTGGGCCATCATCCCGATGATCATCGCCTACTTCGTGTTCAGCAAGCGCGATGCCTAAACAGCACTGATAATTCAGTACTAGGTATCTAATGCGGCACTTGCGCTGCTTAACGCAAGTACCTAAACTGGCTAAGGCGCCGCCCGGTAAGGGCGGCGCCTTAGCCAAGCCAGGGCTAGTAATTTCAATTGCGGTTAAGCTTTAAAGGAGTAAGCGTGGAAAAGTGGACAATGCGTAAAACCTGGCTAAACATCCTAGAAAAGCTTGGCGCCCGCCCAGCGGCCTCAATTAGCATCTGGCTAGTGTTTATAAGCGGCCTGCTCGCGCTAGAACTGCTGCTAGAAACCTCCGCCCACACCCGGATCGTGCTTTTGGTGGCCTATATCGTGCACGCCGCACTGGGGGTAGTGGTGTGCATTTGCGCCTGGGCCTACCGCTACCAGGTGGCGCTGCTACGCAGTGAAGCCTCCCGCCAAGCCCTCGCCGGCCAGCAAGCCACACTACTGGCCGCCGCCAATGAACGCAGCCGCATTGCCCGCGAAATGCACGACGTCGTCGCCCACTCCCTAGCCGTCATGATCACCATGTCAGACGGTATCGCCTCCACCATTGACCGCGACCCCAAAATGGCCAAAGAAGCACTCAACCTACTGGCTGAGACCAGCCGCAGCGCGCTCGCGGACACGCGCCGCCTAGTGGGGGTGCTGCGCGAAGACCCGGCAGTTTCCGGCCTGAGTGGGGAGATCACCCCCGCCGCCGGCATTAACGCTGGCGCGGCAGGCAGCGCGGGTGCCGGGGGATCCGCACTGGGCGCAGCCAGCCCTCAGAGCCCGGTCAGCTCGGGAGCGGCGCTGCAGGGGCTGGGCGTATCCTCACCGGCTAACGCAGCGGCAAGTAGCGCGGATCTGGCCGCAAATACGGCAGGCAGCGGCGTCGTCGCCCCCAAACTGCAAGTAAAAGAACTGCCGGTGCCGGAATTTGCCGCCCCGGGCACAGTAGCCCCCGCCCACCCCAGCAGCGCCATCACCAACCTGCGTGAGCGTGAAGTGGAAGAAACCAGCCAGGATGCGGGCGCGCCCCTGGCCCCCGCGCCGGAAAGTAAAGACCTAGCCGCCCTGGTGGAGCGTTTTAAAGAAGCCGGGATGCCTATCAGCTACGAGCACCTGGGGGAGCCGCTACCAAATGACGCCAATTTGCAGCTAACCATTTACCGTATCGCCCAAGAGGCCCTCACCAATGTGCTGCGCTACGCACCCACCACCAAACGCATTACCGTGCGCCTGGCGCGGCGAGTAGGCTGCGCCGAGCTGTGGGTGATTAACGCCGCCGCCCCCGGCTCGCCCTCCATGCACGGCTCCGGCAAAGGGCCTGATTGGGATGCGTGAACGCGCCGCCGTCTACTCCGGATCAGTGCAGGCCGGGCCGGTTGACGGTAACTGGCAGGTGTACGCTATTTTGCGTTGGCAGGAAGACACCTTGGAGGAACTCAAATGGCAGCTGCCGGTATGATCCGCGTGCTTTTAGCCGATGACCAGGCACTTATCCGTATGGGTTTTCGGATGGTGCTAGATGCTGAGGCGGATATTGAAGTGGTGGGTGAGGCGGCCGACGGCGCTGCAGCTATCACTCAGGCTAAGGCGCTTAACCCCGACGTCGTACTAATGGATATCCGTATGCCGGGGGTTAACGGGATTGAGGCTACCGCCGAAATTACCCGCACCCTAGACACCAAAGTACTTATCCTGACCACCTTTGACCTGGACGAATACGCCTTTGGTGGGTTGCGGGCGGGGGCTAGCGGGTTTTTGCTTAAAGACACGCGCCCAGCTGAGCTAATTGAAGCTATCCGCACCGTGGCCAGCGGTGAGGCGGTGGTTTCGCCGCGTATTACCCGGCGTATGCTGGAAATGTTTGCGGGCCAGCTACCTAGTGGGACTGCCACTAGTGGGCAGGTAGATCCGCGTATCGCCTCCCTAACTCCGCGCGAAACAGAGATTTTGCGCCTGGTGGCGCGCGGCATGTCCAATGCTGAAATTGCTGCTGAACTGGTGGTTTCTGCAACCACCGTGAAAACCCATGTGGGTTCAGTGCTAGCCAAGCTAGGGGTGCGTGACCGTGTACAGGCCGTGGTGGTGGCCTACGAAACTGGTTTGGTTAGTTAATTTTTAGTAGCTAACTGAGTAAGCGGCTTCACCGCGCTAAAAGCTTGGGATTTAGCGGCCAAACCGATAGGGTAAGGGAGTTAAACCCGGCGAGGGACATGCGCAAACCGTGCGTATGCATCCGTGATCGACGTGGTAGTGCTTTGGTGCTGCACGCGTTGAGGCGTCCCAAGCCCCAAGCATTTGGAGAAAATCATGGCTAAGGCTTCCAAGATTTCCGCAACCCTACGTACCGACTTCGGTAAGGGCTTCGCCCGTCGTGCCCGCGTGGCCGGCCAGGTTCCCGCCGTTGTTTACGGTCACGGCACTGACCCCAAGCACGTCCTGGTTGACGGTCACGAGTCCTACATGGCTCTGCGTGGCACCTCCAACGCTCTAGTAGAGCTAAACGTTGAGGGCGAGAAGATCCTGACCATCGTTAAGGACATCCAGCGTCACCCGCTACGCCCCGGCTTCCAGCACATCGACTTCATGATCGTTAACCGCTCTGAGAAGGTTAGCGTTGAGGTTCCCGTGGTAGTAGTCGGCGAGGCCGCCCCGGCCACCATGCACACCATCGAGCTGGCTCACCTGAGCGTGTCCGTGCCCGTGGTTGACATCCCCGAGTCCATCGAGGTTGACGTTACCGGCCTGGAGGCTGGCACCATCATCACCGTGGCTGACCTGAAGGTTGCCGACGACGTCGAGATCCACAACGAGGCTGAGCTGCCCGTGGTTAACATCGCCGCCAACGAGGAAGAAGCCCCTGAGGACGAGGCTCCTGCCGAGGCCGCCGCTGAGGAAGCTGCTGAGTGAAACTAGCTGCTTGCTAGCACTGATTGCTTGGAGTAGGGCCGCGACGCGAAAGCGTTGCGGCCCTACTGCTTTTGGTGGCGTTTTGGTTTGGTGCGCCAGCACGCTGGCGCCGCCCGCATCTACAACCGCAGTCCACTTGTGACGTGGTAATGCTGGTTGGTCTGGCCTCGCCCGCTTGTGGCGCGGCGGCTGGGTTTAGTTGGCGGTGTGCAGGCGCATTTGGGCTTTGGCTAGCCCTAAAGTCACCACTTCTTCCACCGCGTCAGCGGCCTGCTCTAAGGTGGTGGCCCATTGGGTTAGCGAGGCCTTGGGGAAGTCAGCTAGCACGAAGTCGGTTACGCTTTGACGCCCAACCGGGCGGCCAATACCAACTCGCAGCCGCGCATAGTCACGCGTGCCCAGCGCCGTCGAGATAGATTTCAAGCCATTATGGCCATTCTCCCCGCCCCCAAGCTTTAGCCGCAGCTCATGCTCGGGGATATCCAGTTCGTCATGAATAACCAGCAGGTGATCAGGGGTGATGCTGAAATACTGCATCAGGTTCTTAACCGGCCCACCGGAAGTGTTCATGTAGGAGTTGGATTTAGCCAAAATCGCCTTCGGACCCGGCGCGCCGCCCGGCAGTATCCCAATACGCACCTGGGCAATACGCGCCACCTGCCGGTGGTTCACAAACGAGCCACCCGCGCGTCCAGCCAACACGTCAAGCACCATTTGCCCAACATTGTGGCGGTTACGCAGATAGCGGGCCTCGGGGTTACCTAAACCTACAATCAGCCAGCTCTCGCTCAAGCGCGTCACTCCACTACCTGTAGCAAACCGGCTGCCAGCAGCGTGTCTACGGTTTCATCCACTAGGTTCCAAGACTTGCGGTGCTCGCCCAGGGCGGCGACGACGTCGGCGTGGATTTCTGCCAGGGTGTGCGGAATGGGGCAGGCCATCCAGGCAGCCGCACCAGCGCCGTCGAGAAGTACCGGAACCGTGCCCACCAGCACCACCGTTTGCCATTCAGAGTAGATAGCGTCAGTGAAGGGGGCGCGCACCAAACGGTCAGAATCACCCAGAGAGGTGCCCATGGAAGAGCTGGTCAGCTTCAGGTTCACGTCACCGCTGCCAGGAATGTGCTGGTAGCTGGGCGGATCTGCCGGGTGCTCTAGAAGCTGCTTGAATAGCTCAGCGCACTCGGCCTGATCACTAAAGCTAAGCTTCCAGGGCCCGCCGGCCAGGGTTAGGGCACGCGCCAGGGCCAGCAGCGGGTTGGGCAGTAGATAGAAGGAAGAAGTTTGGGCGATGAACTTGGTTAACGCCTCCGCTAGCGTCAGCGGCTCCAACTTGTTGCCCTGACTGACTCGCTCAGCGATTAACAGCGCAGCCATGCGCAGCGGCTCGCCGGCAAAAGTTAGCTCAGTGGAGGGAGTAATACCCAGCTCAGATGGGGCGTGGTCGCCCTTAACGGTGGGCTCTTGGGGGTCCACCAGGGAAATAGGCTTGGGGTAGGGGTAAACCTTTAGGGTTTCGGGGTCAAAACCCAAACACTCATCGGTTACATAGTTGAACTGGCCGGCTAGGCGGCTAGCAAAAGTGGATTTACCGGTTCCCGACGGCGCCGCGATACCGATTACATCCCTACTTCCGGGCACCTGCAGCCCGGCAGCGTGCAGCATAAGTAGATTGCCGGCCTGGGCCTGGATAGCGATATGGGTGATGGCTTGGGAGAAAGCGTAGCTGGCCTGGCGCGGCTCAGTGGGGATGGCGAAACGGTCCCAGCCTTCAGGTACCGGGGTCGTGGTGTCGTCCTCTGGCACTACCTGCAAACGGATCGGGTTGTCAGATAGCTCCTGGTCAGTGTCAGGTTTTACCTCACTATGACGCCAAAGCTCGGCTAGGTGCGCCGCTAGGCCCGCGTCTAGGCTGGTTAGATCCAGTTCAAAGTCGAGGCCGAAAGTGTGAATTCGCAACCGATACTCCCGCGTTTCATTGTTACTTCTACTTCACTAATGATACCGTGAAACGAAGCTAGTATCGATCTGCGCTAAATCGTGTCCCCATATCGTTTAGCGTGTGCCCAAATCGGAGAATTAATGACTGATAAAAACGTTGCTAACTCCGATTCTAGGGATCCAGGGTTGGATGCCTTTGAATCAAAGTTGGAATCGGATAAGCCGCTGTTTGATAGCTCTGACCCGGTAGATTACACGGCTGTCAGCGAGGCTGTGCACGGCTCTGGTCACCATTCTTCGCATCATTCTTCTAGCCGTCACCACTCTCACCATTCTTCTAGCTCTTCTAGTCGACGTCGCCGCTCTAGTTCCAGCCGTAGTGGCGCCGCTGGCAGTGGGGCTGGTTCTGCTTCACGTTCAGGCTCGTCTCGTTCGGGTTCATCCCGTTCGGGCTCTTCGCGTCATCACTCTTCAAGTCGGCACCACTCTTCTTCCCGACGTCGCCGCAAGGGCCTGCTAGGTTGGTTTGGCCGCCACAAGGTGGTCACCGCCTTTATCGGTGTTTTCGCTATTTCGCACTGATTTTGTCTGGTGCCCTGGCTTGGCTTTTCTTCTCGTTGGGTAGGCCTGAAACGATTAGCAACGTTTTCCCTGACGAATCCACTCGTCCGGCGGCCGCCCAAACCACTAAAGGCAAGCCGGTTACCTTCCTGCTGCTGGGTTCGGACTCGCGTATTAGCGCCGGTAACCCCTCAGACTGGAAGGTAGGTGCGCAGCGTACTGACGCCATCATGCTGGTGCAGCTATCGGGTGACCGTAAGAGCGCCAATGTCATGTCTATCCCGCGTGACTCGTGGGTGGAGATTCCCGCTAATGACGTCGTCGGACATGCTTCTTACGCAAAAATTAACGCAGCTTTCTCATGGGGCGGACCTAAGCTGTTAATTCAAACCGTAGAAAAGCTGACGCAAATTCGTATTGACCACTTTGTATTAGCTGACTTTTCTAGCTTCGAGGCGCTTACCGATGAGTTAGGCGGGGTTGACTTGACACTGTCTCAACCTTTGGACTTAACAGGTAAGCAAAATGCGGCAAACTCAGCAAATGTATTGCCAGCTGGACCGCAGCACCTAAACGGTAAGCAGGCACGTATTTTCGTGCAGGAACGCTACACCGTGGCGCGCGGCGACTTTGACCGTATTCAGCGTCAGCAGGCCTGGATGCGCTCAATTTTGAAGGCGCTAGTAAACCGCAACACGCTCACCGACCCGGGCAAGCTGGTGTCTTTCGTGAATGTGGTTAACAAGAATCTGGCGGTAGATGAAAGCTAACCACCAGTGAAATGATTTCGCTGGGACGCTCAGCTAGCTCAATTCGCCCTGCTGACGTGCACTTCTTCCAGGCGCCGGTAACCGGTACGGGCACAAGCGATGACGGCCAGTCGATCGTTAACCTGGACCGTAACAGGCTCACGGAAGTGTGCCGGGCTTTCAACTCTGACACGGTTTCTGAGTATGTCTCCCAAAACGGTAAAGACTTGGACATGCTGCAAGAAGTGGTGCGCTAAATCGCCTCCAGCGCAACTAATAGTTTTTGACTCACGCCCTGGCCGTGGGAAACTAGGACCTAGATAGTGTGTGGGCTGCTCTGCACCGTGCAAAGGCGTGCGCCACACGCCTGGAGCGAGGAATTAGATGATCTACCGCAGTGCCACATCTACTATGGGCCGCAATATGGCCGGTGCTCGCGCGCTTTGGCGCGCCACCGGGGTCAAAGACTCTGACTTCGGCAAGCCTATTATCGCCATTGCCAACTCCTTCACCCAGTTTGTACCCGGACACGTGGGCCTGCGTGATGTTGGCAAAATCGTGGCTGAGCAGATTGAAGCAGCTGGCGGTATCGCCAAGGAATTCAACACCATCGCTATTGACGACGGTATCGCCATGGGCCATGAGGGTATGCTCTACTCGCTGCCCAGCCGTGAACTGATCGCTGACAGTGTGGAGTACATGGTGCGCGCCCACTGCGCTGACGCCCTAGTGTGTATCTCCAACTGCGACAAGATCACCCCCGGCATGTTGATGGCCTCGCTGCGCCTAAACATTCCCACCATTTTTGTCTCTGGTGGGCCGATGGAGTCGGGTAAGAGCTACATTGACGGCCAGATCCGCAAACTGGATCTGATTGACGCCATGATGGACGCCGCCGATCCCACTGTTTCGGACGAAACCATTAGCGCCATTGAACGCGCCGCTTGCCCCACCTGCGGTTCCTGCTCAGGCATGTTCACCGCTAACTCCATGAACTGCCTGACCGAGGCGCTGGGCTTGTCGCTCCCCACCAACGGCTCGCTGCTGGCCACCCACGCCGACCGTAAAGCCCTATTTGAGCAGGCCGGTCGCCAGATCGTGAAGATCACCAAGGCCTACTATGAGCAGGACCAGGCCACCCTGGCCCCACGCGCTATTGCCACCAAGGCTGCTTTTGAAAACGCCATGAGCCTAGACATTGCTATGGGTGGCTCCACCAACACCGTGCTGCACCTGCTAGCTGCCGCCCAGGAGGGTGAGGTGGACTTCCACATGGCAGATATTGACCGCCTCTCGCGCCAGGTGCCACACCTGTGCAAGGTGGCTCCTTCCACCAACCTGTACCACATGGAAGATGTACACCGCGCCGGTGGCATTATGGGCATCCTAGGTGAGCTAGACCGAGCCGGGCTGCTACACACTGACACCACTACCGTGCTGGACACCACCTTGGGTCAGCAGCTGGAAACCTACGACATTATGCGCCACCCCAGCGAACAGGTACGTGAACGATACCTAGCCGCCCCCGGCGGCGAGCGCACCACCCAAATGTTCTCCCAAGCTAACCGCTTCAGCGAGCTAGACACTGACCGTGCTGGCGGCTGCATCCGCGACCTAGAGCACGCCTATTCTCGTGACGGCGGCCTGGCAGTACTGTTCGGCAATATCGCTGAAAAAGGCTGCATTGTTAAAACCGCTGGTGTGGACGCCTCCATCTTGACCTTCACCGGCCCGGCGGTGGTGTTTGAAAGCCAGGAGGACGCCGTCGAAGGCATCCTGGGCGGCAAGGTTAAAAGCGGCGACGTCGTCATTATTTCCCACGAGGGACCACGCGGCGGCCCGGGTATGCAAGAAATGCTGTACCCCACCACCTACATCAAATCCATGCACCTGGGTAAGGAATGCGCGCTACTAACTGACGGGCGTTTCTCCGGCGGCACCAGCGGCCTGAGCATTGGGCACGTCTCGCCTGAGGCAGCTGCCGGCGGCCTGATTGGTTTGGTGCGCAGCGGCGACGTGATTGAGATTGATATTCCGGCCCGCTCTATCCGCGTGGATCTAAGCGAGGCAGAAATCGCCCAGCGCCGCGCCCAGGAGGAAGCTCGCGGCGCCGCCGCCTGGACCCCGCACCACCAGCGTGCTCGCCACGTGTCGGCGGCCCTGCGCGCCTACGCCATGCTGGCCACCAGCGCAGACCTGGGCGCTGTGCGTGACCGAGCCAAATTAGGGCTATAACAGTAGATCCATGCGCCACGGTTAGCTGTTTGGCGCAAACAAGCGCCCCGCTACTTGCGGAGGCGGCGACGTCGAGAGATGGGGAAATGGGCCAAGACGAGCAGAGCTTGTGGAACGGTGGCGACTACCTGCGGGCGGTGCTACGTGCACCAGTGTATGAGGTAGCCGAGCACACGCCGCTGGAGCCGATGCCTGCCATTAGTGCGCGGGTAGGGCACCCAGTGCTGGTTAAACGTGAAGACCGCCAGCAGGTGCACTCTTTTAAGATCCGTGGCGCCTATGCGCGTATGCGTCAGCTCGACACCGCTGCCCGCGCCCGTGGAGTGGTCACGGCCTCGGCCGGTAACCACGCCCAGGGGGTGGCGCTGTCTGCACGCACTATGGGGATTACGGCTTCTATTGTGATGCCAGTGATTACCCCGGTGATTAAGGTCAACGCGGTGCGCGCCTTGGGTGGCCAGGTAATTTTGCATGGCCGCACTTTCGACGACGCCGCCGCTCACGCCCGTCACCTGGCCCAGACTGAGGGGCTTGAGTATATTGCGCCTTTCGATGACCGCTGGGTGATTGCTGGCCAGGGCACTATTGGCCTGGAGCTGATTCAGCAGGATGCAGCCCTAACCCACGTGTTTGTGCCCGTGGGCGGTGGCGGTTTAGCTGCCGGCATTGCGGTGGTGATTAAGCAGCTGATGCCGCAGGTGAAGGTGATTGCGGTAGAGCCTGAGGATTCTAGCTGTCTAGGCGCCGCTATTAAGGCTGGTCAACCGGTCACTTTGGAGCGCGTTAGTGCCTATGCCGAGGGCGTGGCTGTTAAGCGTGTGGGGGGATGAAACTTTCCGCCTGTGCAGCCGCTACCTGGACGATTTGGTGATTGTTAGCTCTGATGAGATTAGCGCTGCGGTTAAGGACCTGTTTGAGGATGTGCGCGCGGTAGCTGAACCGGCCGGGGCGGTGGCTTTGGCGGGGCTTAAGGCTTATGCCGACAGTCATGAGCTGCCCGAAGATGCCCGCCTGGCCTGCGTTTTGTCGGGCGCTAACTTGAACTTTCACTCGCTGCGTTACATTTCTGAACGCGCTGAGCTGGGTGAACGCCGTGAAGCCCTGCTGGGGGTAACTATCCCTGAACGCCAGGGCGAATACCTGCGTTTTTGCAAGCTGATTGGGGATCGGGCGGTTACTGAGTTTAACTACCGTGTGGCCGGGGAAAAGGCCCATATCTTTGTGGGTTTGGCGCTTAGCGGGGGCGACGCCGAACGTGGGCAGATCCTTAAGCTGCTGCGTGGGGGTGGCTATGAGGTGGTTGACCTAACTGAGGATGAGATTGCCAAGCAGCATGTGCGCTACATGGTGGGTGGCCGCCCGCAGCGTGAACTGCGTGAATCGGTGTTTGCTTTTGAATTCCCTGAGGCCCCTGGGGCGCTGCGCGACTTCCTAGTGCAGTTGGGGACGCGCTGGAATATCACCTTGTTCCATTACCGCTCTTACGGCACCGACTATGGGCGTGTACTGGTGGCGTTCGAGAACGTGGCTGGTGACGAATTGTTTGCCCAGCATGTGCAAGATCTGGGCTATGAGTGGCATGAAGTTACTGATTCACCCGCATACAAGCACTTCCTGGCCTAAAAACTAGCCAGTTGCAGCCTAGAGTGGGCCGGCCCTTTTCGGGCCGGCCCACCTTGCTTTTAAATGCGCAGCTTGCAGTGGCACCTGTCCAATTCGCAGCAACTTAGCCCAAACGCGCAGCCGCACAGCACATATGAGGAGAAACTCAGTGTCTAGAGGTGCTGGGTAAAGGTTTTATAGCTCTAGAATGAAGTTAGGGCAGCACCCCCATGCTGTCGCTCTATGCCCAGAGAGGGATTGTTTCATCCCTCGTTCCCAGTGGTCCCAGGAGAACTGAATATGTCTGTCCCTTCCTCGTTTAGCGGCGCGAGCACTTCCCGCCGCACCTTAATGAAGGCGCAGCTTGGGCTGTGCCCGCAGTGACCGTAACTGCACCCGCATTGGCTGCCAGCATGTCTAGCTGCATCAGCAGCGAAGTTGCCGATGACATTGAAAAGATTTTTGCTGCCCACAAAGCTAACCCCGCCAAGTACCCGGGACAGAACGCTATGGCTGGCGCCGTCCTGGAGGGCTGGATGGCTGCCCCCGGTAGTATCGCCGGCGAGCTAGCCAACCCCTCCTTCTTCAAGCTGCGTAACAAGGGATCTAAGACTTTCCAGTTCAGCAAGTACCCGCTGAACTTCGAGTTTGGGGTTATGAACGTAGCTACCTCACCGGCTATGAACAACACTCTGGCGGGTAGCACGGTAGGTAACATTATTAAAGTCCATGTTAAGAACCCCTGGCAGCCGGCTAGCGCCACCGCAGACTACGTCAACAGTTGCGCGCGTCGTCGGGATCTAAACATCTCTACCTCATACGGAACCTTCTATAACGTTGGTACCGGTAAGCGCATCCCGGGTATTAGCGGCGAAAACGACTTCACCTGCGCTACCGACTCGCACGGCACCCACTATGACATCACCCTGCACTACAACCGCGACCTGGCCCCCAACGCTATTGCGGAGGCTGCCAACTACCAGCTGCGTAGTGGTCTAACCACCATTGGTAAGCGTATTTACGTGGCTCTGGGCGCCCGCGTGCTGGGCTTCGTGCCCCCGCAGTGGGATGACGTGGTGGCTTTCGCTAAGGCCCAGGATCCGCGCTGGACCAATGAAGACGACATCCGTGCCTGCTACTGGGCCGCTTACCAGGCCCGCGTAAAGCGTTGGAACACCGCCAAGCTGGCTAATGGCTCCACCGAGGCCCTGGCTGGCGCCGTCCTGAAGTACACCGGTTGGGCTAAGGGCCTCAACGGCGTGTTCAAGGACCTGGAGCCGGGCGAGTGGATCTGGTCTCACGAAACCGGTAACTACCTCACCGCTGGTTCGGAAGGTAACACCCCGCACCTGGGCACCGTCGTCGGCGACGACATCCAGTTCTGGCGCGGCAGGGTGGGCTCACCGCAGGTTAACCTGCAAAACCGCGACGGCGTGTTCTAAACGGAGTGTTCTAAGCAGAGTGCTCTAGGCGGCATGCTCTAAGCAAGCTACTCTAAAGCGCGCTTTAGACCCCAGATTTTAGGGGCAGGCAGGGCCAGTTTTAGGATTTGACTCATGCCGGTTAGCTACAACGCCCAACAAAATCCCTATCTAGGGATTAACAGCCTGGCCACCATGCACGGTGACGCCCAATCTTCGGACGCCACCCCATTTGCTGGCCCAGGCGATCCGGGCGTGGGTGGAAGCTGGAAAGTCACCTTCACTAACCACTGGGCTGCCTGCCCTACTATTTTGGCTGGCCAAGACGGCTACATTCAGGCCCTAATGACGCAGTTTTTGGGTTCTGACGCCAAAGTGCGCAAACCCAAGCTAGCCATTATTGAACCAGCCAGCGGCGCCCAGCTAGGGGCCATGGAAATCCCCACCGGGGCGCTGCTGGGTGGGGTGTATGCCTATCTGGACGCCGACTCTAACCTGGTGATGGTTGACGGCACCAACGCCCTCACCTGGATTTCCCACAGCCAAGACGGCATGAAAGTATGGGTGTCGCGGCGCATTGACCTAACCGACGCCATGAAACTTGAACCCAAGGATCACGTGGTGGGGATCGTACCCGACTGGCACGGACGCATCTGGGTGGCTTCAGAGCGCGGCGTCGTCGGCCTAATTGACCCTAAACGCAACGTGGTGCGCCTGACCAAACTGCAGCAATACTCACCCTACAGAGCGCATCGACAACTCCATTTCCGCATGTCCGCAGGGGGTAAGCATTATTACCAGCCACGGCATCTATATGCTGGGCGCCGACGCCTCCACCTCCAAGCCGCGCATCATCTGGAGCCACAGCTATGACCGGGGTACTAAGCAAAAACCGGGGCAGCTTTCGCACGGCTCCGGGGCTACCGCCACTTTCTTTGGGCCTAACGGCTCGGACTATGTGATGCTTTCAGATAACGCGGATCGGCAAGAAAAACTCATTGTGTACCGCAGCGCCGACGGCAGCGCAGTGGGGGAAGGGCCGCTGTTTACCCCAGGGCGCTTCGGGCACGGAAAACTCCATGATTGGCGTGCAAAACTCGATAGTGGGGGCCTGCACTTTCGGCTACCCCTATGCGCAGTACCCCGACACTAAGCCCGCCTACCGCGCCCAGGTGGCGCCGGGTATGGAACGCTGGGATGTTAACGACGACGCCTCGGGTATCACCCTGAAATGGCGTAATAACGGGATTTACTCGGCGGCAGTGCCGCGCCTGTCTACCGCCGATAACCTCATTTACACCTGTGAACGCCCGCGTGGACCGGCTGGGGTGCTCACCGGCCCGGTGGTTTATGCCTGCGCGATTGATATGGATAGTGGTCGCGTGGTGCATAGGCAGCGTTTGCCGCGCCTGGCTAACCTACTGGCTGGCGGCGACCCCTCCCAGATGGTGGGGGTTATTGATAAGCATGGCGTGTGGTGGCAGGGCACTATTGGGGGTATTTACCGCATTTCTCGCCACGGCGACGGCGTAAGTGGGGTGCAGGGGGCCAGCTCGCTTCCGCTGGGGGCGGCTTTTGGGTCGGTTAGTGATGTGCTAGGGACTGTGGGCGACGGTGTAGGGGCTGTGGGCGGTGGCGTAACTGGCGCGGTTGGTGCTGTGGATGACGCCGTAGGGTCGACGGTTGGCGTGGTTGGTGAGGCCGGAGCCGCGAAGCTAGACGGTGACCAGTTTTTGTCGGCGAGCCGGGTGCTGGTGGGCCTGGTGCAGGGACGCGAGCATGGAGAACTTGGACGTGGGCAACTGGGCCATGGCGGTCTTGGAGGCGGAGAACTTGGGGCTGGTGGGCTTGAGACGGCCGCGAAAATTGCCGACGGCGTCGTCAACCCAACTGCTACGGCTCAAGGCACCGCAAATCATGGCGAGGGGATCGTGTCCCAATGCGCCAAATGCCCGCCTTCAGCCGCCCTTATGGGCACATTCGGCGAGGCCTCAGTGAGCTTGCGGCTGATCAGCGCGGATACGAGCATGGTTGTGCCCAAGGAACGCGGTCGCTCAGCTAAATTCACCAATATGCCCAAGGCCTTAACCATTATTAACGATGGTAATGCCGCTTGGAAGGCGGGAACTGAGTTTACTGTACGCAGCAGGCGCCTAAACAATTTAGGGCAGTCGTTAAGCAATAAAAATATTGCTAAAGAATACTATTTTAAGGCTGAGGTGGCTCCTGCGCGCGGGACGGGCGTTAGCCCGGACCAGTCCGCCACCCAACCCCAGTCCGTCACCCCGGCTGCAGTGGGGCCTGGGCGCGGGGCTGGTGGCCAGAAAGACGCTGATCGAAGCGATGGCGTCGTGAAAGCTGCTGACTTGGAAGACGCCGGAGTGAAATTTGTGCGCCAAGAAGGGCACGATTCTATTTTGGCGCTCACCGCTGACTTGCCGGCGGGCAAAGCCGTAACCGTGAACCTGTCCTGGAAGGTGCTGCGCGGCGCGGTGGAGCGGCCTAACGAGAAGTATCAGATCTTGGCGCTTAAGACAGTCGATGCAGATAAAAGCAGTTTCTTCCAAGCCCAGTCACCGGAAGTACTAGCCACCAAGGGCTAAACGCCGCGCCGCGCGCTGCGGCGACTGGGTGGCGTCAGTGCTCTAGATGCTCGTGGCCGGCGTGGCGGGCGGTTTCGAGCTGGAAGGTAGCGTGATCGATTTCCACCGGGAAATGGTGGGCGGCGCATTCAGACAGGTCATGCACAATCAGGTCGCGCTCAGCAGCGGTGACCTGCCCATCTACCTGCACATGCGCGGTGAGCACCACCAGTCCCGAGGACACGCTGGAAACATGTAGGTCATGCACGTTTACGACGCCGGGCAGACAACACATGTGTTGGCGTAGCTCATCCAAATTCAGCTCGCTAGGGGTAGCTTCCATCAGGATCGCCGTCGAACGCTGTAACAGGTGCAGGGCGCGCGGGGCCATCAGTGCGGCAATGAGCAAGGAGGCGACGGCGTCGGCCCTACCCCAACCCGTTGCTAACGCCACCAGAGCCGCCACAATAACCGCCACCGACCCCAGAGCATCGTTGGCCACCTCCAGGAAGGCGGCGCGCATGTTGAGGTTGGCGCCGCGCCCACCAGCCAAAATAGCCAGGCTGACCAGGTTAGCCAGCAGACCAACCACGCCCATAACCAGCATGGGCAGAGGCTGCAGGGACTGGTTTTCCCACAGTCGCTCAACGGCCTCATAAGCCACGATCAGGCAGATGGCCAGCAACATGCCCGCTTGCAGGGCGGCGGCAATTACCTCCGAGCGCGCCCAACCCCAGGTGTAGGCGTTGTCGCGCGGCCGCAGGCTCAGGTGGGCTGCCAGCAGGGCAATGACCAATCCGGAGCTGTCCACTGCCATGTGTCCGGCGTCGGCGGCCAGCGACAGGGAGCCAGAAATATAGGCGGCAACCAGCTCGCCAACAAACACCAAGGCGGTGACCGCCAGCGCGCCAATCAGGCGCTTGCGTGAAGAGGTGGCGTGGGAGTGGTCGTGGCCATGGGAATGGGCGGTTTTAACCTTGCCCGGTTGACAGGGGAGTTCGTTAGCTTGCTGGCAGTGAGTGCTCACGTGCAGAAATTCTATGACCGCTAGCGACTACATGAAAGGTTTACCTATATAAGTGTTGCGCCGTCTCAAGCGAGGCGGCGCAACAGGGCCAGCTTGGTTTTCGTGCAGCTGCATTAGCAGCTAGGCAAGCTATCTCTAGCTAGATGGCCAGGCGTTTGCCTGCGGCGTCGTTAAAAACTGACGCCGGTTGGATTTAATGCTGGCAGCTGGGTGGGCCTTACTCTTGGCGGGTCTGCTCGCGCAGTACCTGCTTGGTGATCGGGCCACAAGCTTCGCTAGCCAAAATCACCAGCAAAGTGCCTCCCACCAGGCTGCCAAGCATCAGCAAAGCTCCCTGGCTCTGGAACATTCCACCGCCCAACACCGGCGCGGTGAAAGCCAGGCCAACCACTGCAGCCCCAGAAGCCGCAAACATAGCCGGAATGATAGTTTCCAGGCGGCGCGCCGTCGTCAACAGCTGCAGAGGAGCCCCCGCACGCATAAGCGAACGCAGCTCACCAGCCTGATCCAACACCCGCACCCCCTGGCCAATCGCGGTAGAAACCGCCGCCAGCGCATACACAATCCCCAGGGTAATGAACAGGCCCTGCAGCATGTCGTGGGCAAAAACCCGGGCCATCGCATCATCAGAGCCGGCCGAAGCAGACGCCCCCAACTGCACCACGGCAACCACAAAACTCACCAAAGCCACGCCACCCAGGCAGCGCCACAAGCTCTTGGGGTCATTCATGATGCGTCGCGAAGCCAACAGCATGGCAGGTCGGCGCGCAAACTTGTGCATAATCGCGCCCAGCACCCACATCATCAGTGGGCCCACCAGGTTGATCATAAAACCGCCAATCGCGAAGAAAATCAGCGTGATAGTAAGCGCCACCGCTGTGCCGCCGCCCATCAGTGAAGAACCCAGAGACATCCACACCACCAGCACGGCCACCAGGACCACAGCCCGAATCCAGTGCACCTTAGCCGGCAGCGCCTGACGCGAAACACCCAGCGGTGTCACCGCCACCCGCTGCAACGCCGTCGCCGCGCTAACCCCAGCCAGCGTAACCACCACAGCCAAAGCCAAAAGCAGAAGCGGCAAACCCAGCCACATGTTATCGATCCCTAGGGAGTGGCCTGTGAACCGCAGCGAACCCCAAGCCGGCAGCGTGGCCACATACCCCACCGCCCCCATCAGGGCGCCGAGCACCGCATAAGCACACTGCACCAGCAGCGTGCCGCCACGCACCTGCCCGCCGGTAGCGCCCAGCAGACGCAGCCGCGCCAAATCACGCTCACGCCGGCTCAAACCTAACCGGGCCGCCGCCCCAGCCAGCGACAACAGCGGAATCACCATCATCACCGTGGCGATCACCGCCAAAATCAGGTAGGTGGGCGCGTAGCTGTAATACATGGTCTCTAAAGTTGGCGCTTGGTTCGGGTGAAGCTTAGACCAAGACTGGGAAAGCTCGTAGCGCTTAGCAAAAGCATGAAGCCCGCCGGCCACAGTCAGCAAGAAATATGTGGCCGCGCCCTGACTGATAATCGACAGGGCCGCCGTGGTCTTGTCACGCCCACGCCACAAAGTGCGGGCCACCACCGTGGTGGGAGAGGAAAGCACACTCGCAGGCGCCAAAGTGACGCGGCGGGTGCTGGCCGCAGTGGCCGCAGTGGCCGCAGTGGCCGCAGTGGACGGACGCGCGGCAGGCCGGACTTGGCCTTGGGCGGCGGCTTTGCCTTGGTTGGTGGGCCGGGTGCTGCGCTGACCGCTTGGCTGGCCCGCACCCGATGCACTGGCCGCAGAAGCGGGGGTACCTGAAGTGTTGGTTGAAGAAGTGTTGGTTGAAACTGTGGTGCTCATTTTGCCACCCGCATCTGGTCAGCGACGATGTTGCCGTCACGCATGGTCACTAGCCGTGGGCACCAAGCCGCAATGGCGTCGTCGTGAGTAACCAGCACCAAAGTGGCGCCGGTGGAAGTGCATGCCTGAATCAGCAGCTGCATCACCTGCGCGCCCGTGTTTTGGTCCAGGGCGCCGGTGGGTTCATCCGCAAAGACGACGGCGGGGCTGGCCACCATGGCGCGGGCAATCGCCACCCGCTGGGCTTGGCCACCCGAAATCTGTCCGGGGCGACGTCGAGCCGCATCCGCCAGCCCCAAACGCACCAGCCACTCGCGGGCGTGCGGCAGGGCCGAGGGCAGGCTCATGCCCGCCAGCAGCAGCGGCATGGCTACATTCTCCTCATTGGTCAGCTCCGGCAGCAGCGCGCCGTCCTGGAACACAAAACCCATATGTTCACGCCGTATCTTCGAACGCTGCTTTTCGCGCAAAGCCGCCAGGTTAGTGCCGGCGAACATGACCGTGCCCGCATCCAGCGGCAAAATGCCCGACATGCAGTGCAGCAGCGTGGACTTACCTGAGCCCGAAGGCCCCATGATGGCTACGTGGCTGCCGGTGGGGATAGTTAGGTTCACCGAGTTAAGCGCCCGCACCGGGGTGCCCATCTCGGAAGAAAAAGTTTTAACCGCATCGGTGACGCTTAACTCTTTGGTGTTCATGCAATTAAAACTAGGCGCCTGTGAGCATAAACTAATCGCCCATGCGAGCGAACTTCAGCCCTGGGCTAACTAATACCTAAGGAGGAGTCGCCCCCTACGCGCGTAGGGGAAAGGGCCTGATAGGCGGCGGCTGGGTGGGACGCGGGCTGCAAGCGGCACACGCTGGCTGCGGGCCGTGGGCATGGTTTTGGCTGGCCGTGCTTACTGCGCGGCCGGGCGCCCGCTGCGGCAGCCAAGGCCGCCCGCTAGGCGCCGCAGCGCAGGCCAGGGTACGCCCGCTAGGTGCCGCGCGGCGCGCACGGTTGACGCGCCGGGCGGGCCGTGCGGCTAGCGCGGCCAGCTAGGCGCCGGGGTTTAGTCGGGGTTTACCTGCAGGGAACGCAGGCGGTTAACCGCCGCCCCCACATCCACCAGGCGCGGACGCACCAAAAACGCGGGGTGAGCCTCACCCAGGGCATCCAGTCCGACGTCGTCGAGCCGCTTAGCCACCTGCGCAAGTGCCTGCGACAGCGAAGTGCGCCCATCAAAATGACGCTCCAACAGCGCGCGCAGAGCCCACGCGACCGCCAACGCCTGACCCTCATCCACCAGGCCCGAAACGTCAGCCACATCCACCTCATGGCGGTCCAACACCAGGCGCTGCGTCCCCAAAGCGCGCGTACGGCTAGGGCCGCGACGCTTAGCCTCAGGTCTCTGGGGCAGGCGCTGGGCGGGCAGCGGGAAATCAGGCAGGCTCGTGTCCACCCGAGGCTGACTGTCGCACACCTGGCGGGCCTGCGCGGTGGCGTCAACCAGGCGGTAACTGTCCATGATCAGCACCTGATCGGCCACATCCAAATAATCACCACTGCCGCCCATCACAATCAGGGTGGAAATGCCGCGCTCGCGGTGCAGGGCGCGGATGCGATCCACCAGCGGGGTGATAGGTTCACGCTCCGAACTGACTAGGGCACGCATACGTTGATCGCGAATCAGCAGGTTAGTGGCGCAAGTGTCCTCATCCAGCAGCAGGGCGGCCTGGGCGGGCTGTCCCCACAGCTCCAGGGACTCCATGATCGACGCCGCCTGTGAAGTAGAGCCCGACGCATTGGCGGTGGTGAACTGGGCTGGGTCTGCGTCACGCCCAGGCAGATGGGAAATGAAAGGCCGCAGGTCGACGCCGGTAACCGCACGCCCGTCGGCGGCGCGCACCGCCATTGCTTCGGGCACGGTAGCCACCAGTTCACGCCCATCACCGGGGATATGCGGGTAAATACCCCGGGCAATGGCGTTTAGCAGAGTCGATTTGCCGTGATAGCCACCGCCGGCAATAGCGGTTACACCAGCTGGGATGGCGGTGCCGCGCACCACCCCTGCGTGAGGTAGCTGCACGGTTTGAGCTAAAGTCTCCGGCGCGGTCAGTGGGACGCCGCCTTCTAGTGGCAGCTGCGAAACCCCTGAGCGGCGAGCCAAGTTGGCGCCGTCGGCCAAAAAAGCCACCCAGCCGCGCTCAACCAAAATCTCTTGCAGGGCCGCGTGATCCTCGGCCACCTGGCAGTGCTTCCAGGCTTCTGCGCCCAACTCGCTTTCGCGCAGGTCCAGGCCGGCGACGGCGCGGGCTAAATCCAAGTTGAGGTTGCGGGCAGCCTGGCGACCAGCGATTTCGCGCCCGAATGCGGGAAGCGACCAGCGCAGGCGCAGCTCCAGGTAGGGGCCGGGGGCGTTAAAGGCCGGGGTGGAGAAGTCGTCTTGCCAGGTCTCATGCAGGTTGACGCTGGAGCGCTCCAGGATCTCCTGCCCGGCCGGGGCGATCGAGATGGCCTGGCCTTTAAGCAGCTCGCGCAGGGTGCGGGCCAGGTAGTCGCGTAGGGCGACGGTGCGGGTTGACGAGGCGGTTAGGCATGCGGCGGCGCCAGTTAGGTGCTCGGCGGCGCCAGTGGGCCGTGGGTCAGACTCGGTCAGACGTGGGTCAGGCCCGGATAGGGGCGCGTTGGTGCCGGTGGGCCGTGTGTCGGCGCCGGTCAAGTGTGAGTCAGTCTCAGTTAGGTGCGTGTCAGTTCCGGTTAGGCGTGCGTCGGCGCCTGTTAGAGCCAGGGGCAGTACCACGCGGATGGCCGTGGGCGGAGCGTAAGGGTCGGGCTGGATGCGGTCAATGTAGAGCACCCACCCCAGCGGGGAGCGGTAGCGGCCAACGATGGCCTTGTAGGCGGCGTAGGAGCGGCCGTCAATTGCGTGCAGGTGGCTGGTGAGCTCATTGAGGGTTGATTCGCGCGGCTCATCATTGAAGCGGCGCTGGCCTGAGCCTCGGGATGAACCAGAATAGTTGCCTGAGCTGCGGGCTGGGCCTGAGCTGCGGCGACCCTGATCGGAGGAGTGTCCTGAACCGGAGGAGTGGCGGCCCTGGCGGTCTGAGCTGTAGGAAGAGTTGCTCTGGCGGTCTGAATAACCGGAACTGTCGGAGCGGTGGGAGTGGTTTTGGGAGCCTCGGTAAGAGTCGCGTGCAGCCATAAAGGCATTATTTCACGTGAAACATTTTGTCTCTGGAGCACACCCTGAGGGTGGTTGGTTGGCACAAACACATGGAAATCAGTCTGCAATTACATGTGGTGCCACAAATACACCCAAAATCGTCCCCTCCCTATGATTTTTTCATGGGGTTTTATAGGGAACGGATGAAATGTCAGTATTTGTGACCTACCCGCGCGCGGGTGATGGTCGTGGAGGCCGTAGATCGCACCACCGCTGAAATGTGACCCCCGCCTGCGCGGGTGACGGCTCGGCTCGGCGAGACAGGCCGGGCTGGGATGCTGTGACCCTGCCCGTGCGGGTGACGACAATCTGGCCAGCGATCGGGGGGAGTGGGGCTACGCCAGCGGGGGTGGCGTCAGCAGAAGCAGGAGGTGGCGACAGTGATCGGGGAAGTGGGCGCCGTCGTCGGCACTAGCTGGGGCGACGACAGCAGCAGTAAAGATGATGCCAGCAAAGGCGGGGGCGTCGTCGTCGAGCCTAGAAGTAAAATTCCTCAACAGCCTGGAAAACCAGCCAAAATGGGCCGAGCCGGGCAAACCTGGCAAACCAGCACGCAGGCAAGCCGGCCAAACCGGCGTGGCCTGGCTGAAAAGAAAGCGCGCCGGGTGAAGAACCCCGCCTGGCCGCAAAAAGCGCGCTGGCCGAAAAAACGAAAATACCAATTAGGAAATCTCCAATGAGCAAATTGACTAATCAAGCCGCTTGGTTTTCAGACAACGAGAAAAACTGGAATGACCGCGCGAACCTGCACATGGCCGGCGACTACTGCGGCCTGAGCCGCCTGCTCGCGGACCCCAACGCCATTAGCGCGGAGCTTGCCCTCGACATTGGGCGTTTTGGCGACCTTGCCGGCAAGCAAGTCATGCATCTGCAGTGCCACGTTGGGACGGACACGATTGGATTTGCCCGTCGCGGTGCCGCGCGAGTTGTGGGCCTAGACCTGTCCGAGACTTCTCTGGCCCACGCGCGCGCCATCGCGGATAAGGCCGGGGCGGACGTCGAGTACGTGCATGCCAACGTCTACGACGCGCGGCAGGCGGTAAGTGGTGACTTCGACCTGGTCTATACGTCCATTGGGGTTCTTTGCTGGCTGCCCGACGTCGTGCAATGGGCGCGCGTCATTGCGTCCCTGCTTAAGCCCGGGGGTACTTTCTTCATCCGCGACGATCACCCCATGTTCATGGCGATCGGCGAGGACGTGTCGGATGGACTGAAGGTTGAGCAGCCCTACTTCCAGCTTGATACCCCTATGACCTGGGACGACGACTCAAGCTATGTGGATACGCCCGGCGCGCCTCGCATCGCCCACACCACGAATCACCAGTGGAATCATTCCCTGGGGCAAATCATCACGGCGCTGATTGATGCGGGATTAGTGGTCGACGGCGTCGAAGAGTTCACCTATTCCGCTTGGTGCCCCTGGCCTTGGCTTATGGAGCAACACGCGGACGGAATGTGGCGTTTGCGCGAGCAGCCTGAGCGGCTGCCGCTGCAGTTTGCCATTTCTGCGCACAAGGTCTGAGGTGCTGCGCAAGGTGTGAGGTTTCCAGGTCTGAGGTGGCGGCCATGTCTGAACTATTAACTGAGTAACTCCAACAACTGAAGGAATGTCCTGGCTGAGGAGGTTCTAAACCTGGCCTGGTACCCCAATTGACTGGCACCTCAATTGATGAGGTGCTCCTGAGTGGAGTGACCCATGTTAAGGGGCTCCCAAATGGGCTGGTTGGCGTCTGGTTGGATGGGCCGGGCTGATTCTGGATAGGCCGGATTATCCTGGATGGGCCGGGGTGGCCCTGAATGAGCTGGGGTGGCCCTGGATGAGCTGGGGTGGCCCTGGATGAGCTGGGGTGGCCCTGAATGATCCAGGATAATTCTGGATGTGGATGGCGAGGGTTTGATTACCAAGAGCCCCTGACCTGGAGATATTTTCATGTAGGTAAATGGCCAGTATGTGAGATATGAGTATCAACCTACGTACACCATTTTTCCAAATACACCCAAAATCGTCCGTTCCCTATGATTTTTCGATGGGGTTTTATAGGGAACGGACGATTTTTCCGTATTTGTAACGCAGCCCTGAAATATCTCCCGACGCCGCACTACATCCTTGGTATTTGTTGCAGTTAGTCCTTGCATGGGGCTGTCTGAAGCTGGTGTGACCACAGAGTATGGTCTAACCACAAAGTATTTAGGGGTCTCAAGTGCCTTAATGCGCCCTGGTTAAAGTGGCGCAGTGACTAGTGTGTTTACCCTGGTTGAGGGTGATGCAGCAACTAATCCGTTTGCCCTGGTCTGGGTAACGCAGTGGGTAGGTCAGTTTGCTAAGTGGTTAGGTAGTTAGGTGGTTGAGCGGTTGCATTGGCTGGCCGTAGTTCATGAGGCCCATTCATAAGGCCCGGGCCGGTTTCATAAGAAGGATCTGCATTCGCAAGAAGAGACCGCAGGTCAGTAGAAGCGGATCAACCTTCGTCAGAATTAGGCGTGCGCTAAATCCAATTAGATCTGTGCTAACCCCAACTGTGCTTGCGCAATCCCAACTGTGCCTGCATAACCCCAAGTGGGGAGTGGGTCTGTGCTCACCCTAAAAGGTTCAGCGTATGGACAAGCAGGTTCAGTATTTGGAAGTCCACTCTCAAACGCACATAAAATCGTCCCTTCCCTATGATTTTCCGCTGGGATTTTATAGGGAAGGGACGATTTTGCCTGTATCTGTGGGCGCAGGTTTACTGCCTCTTAGGCAGGGCTACTGCGCGTGCAGATTTACTGGCCATGGGCGCCGCCCTGCAATTTTCGGGCGCTGCCCTGCAAGCGCAGACACTGTCCATGGCCTGGCTTCACAGGGGCCGCCGGCGTATTCACAGGCTCGTCACTTGCGTATTCACAGAGCGCACCAACTGTGTATTCACCCAGGTCATCACCTGCATAGTCACAGGGCACGCCGCCTGCGCAGCAACGCCAGGCCGCCCGCGAGCGCAGCAACTGCCCCGAGCCCAAGCGCCAGGTTCACGCCCGTGCGCGGCAACTGCTCGCCGGCCATGGGCTCCCGAGTGCCGTCAGGTGCCGGTGCGCCTGGCTTGCCCGGTTGTCCAGGTGCCGCCGTGGGTTGGCCAGGTGCCGACGACGCCGTTGGGCCTGCGGTGGGCTGCGGTGAGGTGGTGGGCTGGCCAGGAGTTGTCGGCGCGCCAGTGGGCTGCGCCGTAGGTTGGCCAGTGGGCGTGCCAGTGGGCACTGCCGACGCTGTCGGGCTGGCGGTTGGCTTCACCGTGGGGGCTGCCGTCGGCGTGGGTGCACCAGTTGGTGCCATAGTGGGCTGGGCAGTCGGCGCGATAGTGGGAGCCGCTGTCGCCGTCGGGCCGCTAGTAGGCACCGCCGTCGCTGTCGGGCTGGCCGTGGGGGCCGGCGTGGGCGCCGCCGTGCCGGTGGGCGCCGCCGTGGGAGCCACAGTCGGCTGTGCCGTCGGGCCACCAGTGGGCGCCGCCGTCGGGCTGGCCGTGGGGGCCGGCGTGGGCTGCGGCGAGGTGGTGGGCGCCGCCGTCGGAGCCACAGTGGGTTGGCCGGTGGGCGCAGGCGTGGGGCCAAGCGCGGGCTTGGTGGTGGAGTGGACGGCGCGCAGAGTCACCGAATCGGGCCCCATGCCGTCCTCCTTGGCTGCCACCGCAATCGAAATGACGTTTTCACCATTGGGGTTGAGGAACCCGGCGGGGATAGTGAACGAGGTTTGCGGCCCCCGGTCGCCAATGTAGACGCCAGTGTTCCAGCCGTTGACGAAAGCGTGGCCTGTGCGCGGTCGCCCAGGGAGCTAAAGCGCGAGGAGTTGATGTCCAGGCGGAAAGCGGTGTCCTGGTTGGCAGGCAGGTTTAGCTTGACGTGGGCGCGGTACCAGGTGACGCCTGCCGGCGAGTGCAGGTTGTCGGCCTTGGCCCACTTGGAGTCGTCGAAGCTGGGCATGTGGAAGCCAGCCTTTTCGCCGCCCAGGCCGCCGTTGTTGTAGAGCGTGCCCGAGGGGTTGGTGGCTGCCTTGGCGGCAAAGTCGGCGTCGGCGCCGTGGATCTTCCAGGTGGCGGTGGAGCCTTCGATGGCCACGTCAAACAGGCCACGGTTTTGCTTGGACAGGCCGTCGTCGGACCAGTCCAGGTTTTGCCCGAGGTTGTTGACCAGCACGGATACGGTGACCTTGTCGCCGTTCTTGACGGTGCCGGCGGGGACGCTCACCTTAGCCCAGTTGCCGGCGGCGTCGTAGGCCCCGGCGTAGACGCCGTTAACCCACACCTGCATGAAAGCGGGGTTCTTGCCCTGCGAGGGTACGCCTGAGCCGCCGTTGCCCTGTAGGTACAGGTAGGGGTCGGCCTTGGTGGCGGTGAAGGTGCCCCGGTACCACACGGAGCCTTCGTAGAAGCCGTAGTGGTTGGAGTCCAGCACGGTGTGGGAGTATTCGCCCGGGCCTTGGAAGCGGGGGTTGGCGGCCTGGGTGTCGGCGGCAACCTTCCACTTGGAGTCGTCGTAGGTGGCCTTGGCTTCGGCGTAGTCGGTGGATTTGACGAAGCTCAGCTGCTGGCTGGCTACGGCTGCCGGTCCGGGTACTTTGCCGGTAAAGACGCCGACGTCGCTCGTGGCGGTAGCGCTGTTCGTGCCGGTAGCGGCTTTGGCGGCACTTGCAGCGGCACCAGCAGTGCCGGTAGCGCTGTTCGTGCCGGTAGCGGCTTTGGCGGCACTTGCGGCAGCACCAGCAGTTCCAGTAGCACTGTTCGTGCCGGCCCCAGCGCTGCCAGTCGCGTCCGCGCTGGTAGCTGCGCCCACACTGGAGGCACCAGCAGTGCCGGTAGCACTGTTCGTGCCGGCCCCAGCGCTACCAGTGGCGCTAGCCGGGTTGAGTGAGCCGCCGTTGAAGCCCACGTGGTTGATGCCGGCGGGGGCAATCACGCGCACATTAGACTCAGCGGAGACCGAGCCGGTTAGCTGCAAGGTGTCCTTGCCGGTGAACTTGGCGGTGCGAGCCAGTTCCACCCCCTCAACGGCTACGCTGCTGAGCTTGCCGTTGCGGGTGCCGTCAAGCAGCCAGGTGGTTTGGGCTGTGGTGCGGTCAATGATGCGCAGGGAGAGAACCTTGTCGCCATCCTTAATGATGATTTGCTGGGGTGAGGCGGAGTAGCTGTAGTTCAGGCGCAGCTGGCCGGTGGCCGCATCCCAGGTTTGCTCAACTCCCTCAGGGGCGCTGACCTGGGGTTGGGCGGTGTAGTGCAGTACGGTTTCGCCGCTGTCGCCGCGCGTACCGGTTAGATACTGTAGGGACCCGCCGGCGCTGTTTAGCGTGGCGCCAAACATTTGGCTGGTGGTGTAGTACAGCTCGTGCCCGCCCACCTGCTTGTCAGCGGTCAGCATGATGGCGTCGCGCCCGTGCAGGGTCAGGGTGGTGCCTTCCTTTTGCGGGATGCGCTTCCAAGAGATGGTTCCGTCTGCCTCGTCATTGTTTTCGCCGGGCAGGGACTGGGCGTTGGGGTAAACCTTGACAGCGTCTAGGGATACGAAGGTGTCTTGTGAGCCGCTGAAAGCTTTCCCGTCCACGGTCACCTTCACGGTGTGCGTGGCGGGCTTGGCTGCCTGGCTGGCGGTCGCGCCAGCCTTATCGGTGCCTGCGTCGGTCGAGCCGCCCTGTGCGCCGCCCTGCGCGCCAGCCTCGGCCCCCTGCGAGCCGCCCTCGGTGCCTGCGTCGGTCGAGCCGCCCTGTGCGCCGCCCTGCGCGCCAGCCTTGTCGGTGCCTGCGTCGGTCGAGCCGCCATCGCCGCCCTCGGCGCCCTTTTCGGCGCGCCAGCTAAAGACGGTTTGTTGCGGAGTGGCCTCAGAGGTGACATCCTCCTTGGTCTGGCCCACTTCCTGGCCGTCAACGGTTACCGTGGCCGAGCCGTGGTTGGAGGAGAAGGGCGCGATGATGTCAAAACCTACGCCGGTGAAGGTGAAGGTGTAGGAGTCGCCGGCAGTCTTAGAGAAGGTTTCGTCACCGGAGTGGTCACCCTGAGTCCAGTTCTTACCGGTGGCGTGCTGCCAAGAGCCGGTGAAGGTGAAGAAAGAAGTGTCAGAGTCGTTGTAGATGGGGGCTTGGACCGCCGTCGACCCTAGAACGTCGAAAGCGTCAATATCAACCACATTGGCGCCGTCGAAACCAACATTTCCACCTTAATGGTGTGCTGGCCGGGGCTGAGGTTTTCAATGCGGTAAGCCTCCAGCTGGGTGGGCTTGTTCTGCTCAGTGTCTACGTGGGCGCTCGTGACCAGCTGGGCCTCGCCGCCGTCGATAGAAACCTTGAAGTAGCCGTGATCGGTGCCGGTGGCGGTAATCAGCCGCACCCCGGTGCCGGTGAAGGTGAAGGAGGCCGTGTCGCCCACAGTCTTGGTGCGAGTGAGCGTGCCTGAGGCTGCCGAGGAGTCAGCTACCTGGCTCCAGGAGCCGGTGTAGGTGATGGCGCTGTTGCGGTCGTCGTGGCTAAAGCCTGTGGTGGTGGCGCCGCGCGGCTTGCCTAGGCTTAGCGCCGTGGTGAAGGTGGTTTCAGTGGTGTCGTTGGAGTTGGCTAGGCGCATGGCGTAGGTGCGTACGCCGTTGCCAGTCACTGAACCCTGCCCGGCTTCGGCTTGGCGGGCGTAAATCTTCACGTTGGAGCCAGATTCGACGACGGCGCTGGGGGCCTGCACCGGGTTCATGCCGCTTAACTCGGGTACTGCCTTGGTGTAGTAGCCGGTTTCTTTTTGCACACTGGCCTTGGGGGTCAAAGTGCGGTCTTCAGTGATGCCGGCACCATAGTCGTAGGAGGTGAAGCCTGAGGCGGGAGCCCCAGTCCAACCCCAGTTGGTGCCGCCATAGGCCATGTAGTAGTTGAAGGCGGTTACCCCGTTACCGATGTTGTGTACGCCCCATTGGCGGGTGAAACCCTCATCGGTGTAGGTGTAGCAGTCTGAGGCGTTGTAGCTGGCCCCCCAAGGAGTGAAGGCGCCGCCTTGAGATTCGGTGATGAAATGCGGCGAGTTGGGGGCGTAGCTGCGGAAAGTGGCCTCAGAGTCATCAATCCGGTTACGTCCAGCTGAGCAGTTAAAACCTACCGGGTACTTGTCGTAGGCATAAAAGTCAGTGCCGTAAAGGCTAGTGTTTTTAAAGCGTCCACCGAGCCCATAGTCATTATGGAATAGGGGCACATCAATGCCGTCAGATTTAACCTGAGTTACCAGGCTCTTAAGGAAAGCGCCGCGCGCGGCGTTGTCGCTGAGCAGCTCATTTTCCACCTGGTAGAGCAGCACTGAGCCGCCGCCCTTAGTGACCAGGTGCTTGGAGGCAATCTGGTTAAAGGCGTGCAGCCAGGCTTTGGAGGCTGCCAGCACCTTGGGGTCGGTGGTGCGCAGGCCGCCTGAATAGTTAGTCATCCAGGCCGGCAGGCCACCCATAGAAATTTCGGCGTTAACGTAGGGGCCGGGGCGGGCAATGACATACAGTCCCTCTTCCTTAGCCATGGTTAGCAGCAGGTCGAGGTCTTTAATGGTGCCCTTGGAGAAGTCGAAGGGGCCGCCTTCTTTAGATTGGTGTAGACCCCAGAAGAAGTACAGGGATACCGCGTTGTAACCGTTAGCGCGCATCTTTTGGAATAGATCGCGCCAAGAGTTCACATCCGGGGCGCGCCAGTAGTGGATCTCGCCAGACCACACGTTTAGACGCTGTCCATCAACCATGAAGGAGTTTTTGTCGAAAGTGACTTTGTGGGGTTTGCCGTCGTTGCCGGGGAAGGTGATGTCGGCGGTGGCGTATTTGGCGGGCGGAGCCGCGCTGGCGGCTTGGGCTACCGAGATTGGTAGTGCGCCTCCTGCCAGGGCCATGCCAACGACGGCGGCTAACGTAGCCGCACGTTTGGCCAGTTTTCTGGGCATTATCGCTCCTATGCGAAGATCCGGCCGCAGCCGGGGAGGGGTTTGTTTAAGAGGGGAGGGTTTGTTTAAGGGGTGGCAGCGGACATTGCGGTTAATATCCGCTGCCACCCCTTGGGTCAGTTTGTGGTTACTGAGTAGGAACCGAACTGACCTTGGCTGATAGCTGTATTTAGCCCTGTATGTGGGGGCGCTATCAGTCCTGACGACGACGACGCAGGGCTAGGCCCCCAGCGCTCATCGCGATAGCTGCCAACGCAAAGGCGCCGGTAGCCGCACCCGTGTGGGCTAGGCCGCCGCGCGGCGAGGCGGTGGTGCGGTTACCAACCACCGGAGTGGTGGCATTGGCAACCGGGGCGGTGGGCTGCAGCTGAGGCTGGCCGGGCACCGTGGGCTTAGCGCTAGGTAGCGCACTGGGCTTGCCGCTACCAGGCGCAGTGGGCATCGCGCTGGTGGGGGCAGGGGCCGAGGTGGGCTGAGCGGTGGGTTCAACTGCCGGGTTGGTGGGCTGGGCAGTGGGAGCCGGAGAAGCCGTAGGTTCGCCAGTGGGCTCAGCGGTCGGCTGGCTGGTTGGAGCCTGAGTCGGTTCAGCCGTAGGTTCGCTGGTCGGAGCCTGGGTTGGCTCGGCCGTGGGCTCAGCGGTCGGCTCAGTGGTCGGCTGGCTGGTCGGCTCAGTGGTCGGGGCCGGGCTGGGCGAAGCAGACTCAGCCGCGAAGGTAGCCCCCAACGCAATCTCAGCCGCGCCACCATAGTTATCGCCGTTTTGGCTGCTTAGCTGCTCAAAGTAGACGAAGCAACCGTTAGGAACACTGGCCACCGTGGGCAGCACAGTCTGGGGTGCGTCAGAAGACTTGAAAGTACCCTGGCCAACCAGCGTCCAGTCATCCTTGTTGCCGGTGGGCGAGACATACAGGCGGTAGTCCTTGGCACGCGAGTTAGCGTTGCCCTTACGGCCGGTGTACTCCAAGCCAGCAAACTTACAGGTCTGGCCGGCAGGGGCCTCAATCTTCATGATCACGCCGTGGGGGAAGCCATCGTTACCAGCGCTCCAGCGGGTGTGCCAGAAGGTGTTGGGGTCGCCGTCGAAAGCAGCCGTAACCGGGCCGTTAGGCGGGGTTTCGCCGCTTTCCTCCTGGGAGTCAACCCAGACGGGCTTCACCTTGCCCGTGGCGACGCGGTGCGGCAGCGGCACAGTGCCGCCCGAGATGGTGACCTTAATGGTCACTACCCGCTTGCCCTGGGTGAAGGTCATGTCGTGCTCGCCGTTGGTCATGGAGCCGTCAATTAGCAGATCCTGCACGCGGGTGCCGTCCTCGCCAGCGCGAATGTTACCCACAAAAGCGTCACCAATCTTGATGGCGATAAGCTGGCCAGGCTGGAAGCCCGAAGCCTCAATGTGGATGCGCTCGCCCACGGTTAGCGTGGTCTTCTCAATAGTCACCTTGGGGCTAACCGAAGCATCCCAGGCGGCGGGCAGCTGCGGGGCTGCGGCGTCGTCGGCAACGTGAATAGCAGCGTAGTTAACCTCTTCGCCACCGATTTTTAGCGTGGCCACATAGTCGCCGGCAGTGGCGTACTTGTGCTCACCTAGCAGACGGTAAACCCCCGCTGAGTGGTAGGCGTCGCGCGGGGTGTCAGCGACGACGGCGGCCGTGGTTTCGCTCGAACCGTCACCCCAGTCCACGCTGATGGTGGTGCCAGCGGGCAGGGCCGAGTTAGATACGCCGTCGTCGTCATTGGTGCTGTCGGGGCTAATAGCGTTACCCGCAACCTTCGTGCCGGGGGCCGAGAGGTAACCCAGCGGGAAAGTGACGGAAGTGTTAGTGGGGGCGCTAGTGCCGGGGTTGCCGGCCAGCTCCCAATTCCACTTAACCAGCGAGGTGTCATAGAAGTTCTGGCCAGCCACATTCCAGTGGGTGCCCACAATCCCTAGACGCTGGGTGAAGTCGGTGACGTTGCGCTTAGCCTGCGGGGTCCAGCCAATCTCGGCGTGGGAGGCGCCGCGCGGCCAAGCCAGTAGGTCCACCTCAGTGCTGCCGCGCACGGTTTCAGACCAGAGCGGCGCTTCAGGGCCCAAAATGTGCTCGTCACTCAAGCCGGAGATAACCGTCTTGGGGTCCCAGGTGTAGTACTGCGGGGCGTCACAAACCCCGGCACAAGCCCAGTTCAAACCGATAGGGGTCTTGGGGTTGTACTTCTGGTCAATGTAGGACGAAGCGCCGCGACTCATCACGATCTTGGCGCCCTTGTTCAGGGCCGCGTCCTTAGTGGAGGCGGAGTTACCCACCCAGTACTGCACGGCGTCGCCCGATTTCAGGTCAGTGCCGGCGTACTCATTCCAACCAATGGGGTGCTTGCCCAGGTCACGCACAATAGTGCCAACCCGGTTAAGGAACTTGTTGTAAACCGCAGTGCCGTAACGCGAGGTCATCGAGTGCGGCTCGTCGCCACCCACGTGCAGGTAGGCGCCGGGGGTGATGGCCGCCAACTGGCCCAATACGTGCTTTACGAAGGTAAAGGACACTTCAGAGTTGGGGTCCAGGTAGGAGTAGCCAACCGCGCCGGTGCCGTTAGCGGGGGCGGTGGGCTCAGCGGTGGTGGCCTGGTGGGAGGAGCCAGCCGTGTTCAGCTGCGGGATTGCGTGCAGGGCGGCGTTGGTGTGACCAGGCAGGTCAATTTCGGGCACCAGGGTGATGTGGCGGGCGGCGGCGTAGGCCACAATTTCCTTGTACTGTGCCTGGGTGTAGTAGCCGGTGCGGCCCACCTCATTGGACTTAGCCTTGTCGTGCATGTTCATGGCGGTGCGGCCAGAAACGCCGGTTAGACGGGTGTAGTCAATGGTGTCGCCCTCAGCGCGGCCCTCATTGGTGATCTCAATGCGCCAACCCTGGTCATCAGCCAGGTGGAAGTGCAGGTAGCTCATCTTTAGTGAGGCCATCTGGTCAAGCACGTGCTTGACTTCGTCTACCGTCAGGAAAGAGCGGGCAGGGTCAAGCATGATGGCGCGGTAGGAGTAGCGCGGGGAGTCTTTAATCTCGACGGCGGGCACCTCCCAGGCCGCATAGACCGGGTACTTGGAGTTGATGAAGCCCGGCAGTAGCTGACGCAGCGTCTGGGTGGCGTTGAAGAAACCGTGGGCGGCGTTAGCGGTGATAGTTACCCCGCTCTTGGTGGAGGTCAGGGCGTAGGCTTCAGTGCCGCTGTGACCGGCAACCGCGCCGGTTTTGAAAGTAATGTTGCCGCTGGCCTCGCCAGAGTCAACCACCGGCAGCGGGTAGCCGGTAGAGATGCGGGCCTGGGCAGCAAATAGCTCAGCCGCGTCCTTAGCTGCCCCGGGGGCGACTAACTTAGTGTCTTGGCTGAGCTCAAAAGAGTCCTGGCTGGCAGAGTTGTCTTTTAGCTCTGCCGGTAGGGGCACCAGGCCTAGGCCAGTGTTGGCGGCTGGCTGGCTGGGTTCACTGTTTGCTTGAGGACCATCCCACACTTCAAACTCCCATAGGGACACACCGTATTTAACTCCACCAAAGGGAGTACGGTCTTCAGCCTGCATACGGACAGCTTTATAGGCGGCGTCGGCACTGACTTTGGTGAGTTTCTGCTCGTCTCGCGCGGCGCCATCGGCGGTGCCACACGTGGGCCTAATGGTATCAGTGGCGCGTTTGAAGGTAGTTCCGTCGGTGGATACCTCTAGGTGGTAGGCGGCCGCGCAAGCCACCTCCCAGTGAATCGCGACGTGGTGGATCTTGGTGGGTTTTGAGAAGGTCAAAGTGACCTGAGCGTCGTCGGCAGTGTTCGAAGACCAACGTGACTGATCGGCTTTGGCGGCACCAACGTTGATTACGCCGTCGTTTACCTTATCCGGCCCCCACTGGCCGGCAACTTCCTGTCCGGAAGCGGAAACGGTGGTACCTGCGCTTGCCAGAGCCACATTGCGGCCCTGTGTCGACTCAGCGTTGGCTACGCTCAATGCCGCCGTTGGCAGCAGTGACAATGACAGCGCCGCCACTGCGGGCACTGCCAGCCACCTTTTGAAGTACGCCATCGTATCTCCTTGTGAGAAGGGTTGGGTCAGGGTCAAGTCTAGTCACTGGCAAGGTCGAAAGTGAAAACTTTTGAAAGAATCTGTTGGTTTTGGTGCAGTGGTGATGGGGTCTGTGGTGCGCCGCGTTCTGTGGCGGCGGTGGCTGGGCTCGGCGTGGGTGGCCCGCGTTCTCGACGCCGCCGCTGGCCTGGGCGTTAACGTTGCGCCCGCGTGGGGTTGGCCAGGCCCTCAACGGCGCGCCGCCGCCCGGCTGCGCGCGCAAGGTTGGCGCTGCCTGGCTGCACGCCTATTCGCTTGCGCAGCCGCCAGGGCATCCAAGGTTGGCCCGATCACAGTGAAGTAGAGCCAACTAACAGGAATAACCTGGGACTAAAGTCGGTTCATAGAGGCGTTAGGACTTGCGACGGTAAGCACGCCAGTTGGGCGCCGTCGTCCCCACTATTGATCAGGAGCCGCAAGTGAGCCTCGACGAAACCACCAAGAACTACGACGCCCTAGTTGTCGGCTGGGGCAAAGCCGGCAAAACCATTGCCCAGAAACTAGCCCTACGCGGCCAGAAAGTGGCGCTGGTAGAAGCCAGCCCCGCCATGTACGGCGGCACCTGCATCAACATTGCCTGCGTGCCAACCAAAAAACTAATCGTGGAAGTCGAGCAAGCCCTGGCCGCCAAGGCCCGCGAAGCTGAAGCTAGCTCCGATGCCGCCATCTTCGCTGGCGCCCAAAAAGCCCGCAACGCCCTAATTGAAAAGCTCAACAACGCCAACTACCACATGGTGGCCGACAAGGGCGTAGACATCTACGACGGCACCGGCGAATTCGTGGGCCCCAAGACCGTGCGCGTAAACGGCGAGCAAGGCACCTGGCTGCTAACCGCCGACACCATCATCATCAACACCGGCGCCCGCCCGGTAGTGCCCCCGATCCCCGGCGTTGACTCCAAGCGTGTCGTTGACTCCACCGGCATCCAGTTCCTACCCACCCTACCCGGCCGCCTGGCGGTAGTTGGTGGTGGCCCCATCGGCCTGGAATACGCCGACATGTTCGCCCAGCTCGGCGTGGAAGTCACGGTAATCGACGCCGCCCCGGTCCCCTTCACCCGTTTTGACGCTGACGTGGCTAGCGTCGCCACCGACATTCTGGCCAAGCACGGGGTGCAGTTCGTAAATGGCGCCAAGGTTGCCTCCTTCGTGGAAAGCGGCGACGGCGTCGTCGTTAACTACACCCTGGCCACCCCCGCAGGCGAGATGGAAAACCAAGAACTAGCCGTGGACTATGTGCTGCTGGCAATCGGCCGCCGCCCCGCCACCGACGGGCTAGGCCTGGAAACTGCCGGAATCGCTACCGGCGCTCGCGGCGAAGTGGTTGTGGACGAGTTCTGCCGCACCAATGTGCCCGGTGTGTTTGCTGTTGGTGACGTTAACGGCGGCCCGCAGTTCACCTACATTTCTTTCGACGACCACCGTGTGGTGATGGACCAGCTGGTGGGCTCCGGTAAGCGCTCTACTGCCGGGCGCATCATTCCCACCTCCACCTTCATCAACCCGCCGCTGTCGACCGTGGGTCTAGGTGAGCAGGCCGCCCGCGAGGCCGGCTATGAGGTGCGTGTGGCCTCCAAACCCGTGGCCGCTATTGCCGCCATGCCGCGTCCCAAGATTGTGGGTAACCCCGACGGCGTAATTAAGTTCGTGATCGACGCCGCCACTGACCGCATCCTGGGCGCCTCGTTGCTGGTGATCGACTCCCAGGAGCTGATCAACCTGGTGGCGCTGGCTATCAAGCAGGGTCTGACCGCCGCCGACCTAGCCGGCGCGATCTACACCCACCCCAGCTCCAGCGAAGCCTTCAACGAGGTTTGGCCTGAGTTTTGGCGGGTAGCGCCCCGAAAGCGCTATGGCGCTGATATAGCGCTAGCTGCCCTGGCTGCGGTTGTGATGACCGACGGTTGTGGCGGCCGACGGTTGTAATCACCGGCGGCCGCGAACCGGGCCAGGGCAGTTCTTCGCGTGGATTTTGCGTGCGAGCCTGCGACTGTGGGAGGGGCCGGCAGATTTGGCTGGCTTTGTGCGGATTTTGCGTGTGAGCTGGGGGAGTGCACGGCTATACCAGCTGGGGGTGCGCGGCTACAAAAACGCATTTGCTTACTCGGGACTTTGGGACCTGTATAAAGCGCTACCACAAGATAATGTTGTCTCTTGCAAACCGAAGCACAACATGTAGTGGCCGCGCCGTTATTCTCCCCATTTCCCGCGTGACCTCATTGTGCGTCTTTTTCGTGAAAGGACTGCCAGATGGACCCGCGTTTTGACTCTGCCAAAGCCGCAACCAACCACGGCGCCGCAGCAATGACTGCTGGGCAGCACTACGACGTCGACGCTATTGCCACTATCAACGAGTACCTAGACCGCAGCGACTGGCGCGTGAACGCCAATGCTAACCAGGGCTACTCGCTGGGCGGCCTGATCCTCAACTCTGCCGGCAAAATGGTGGCCAACTACTGGCTTGAGCACGTCTACACCCCGGCCATTGGCACCCCTCACCGTGAAGGCGACTACCACATCCACGACCTGGACATGTTTGCCGGCTACTGCGCTGGCTGGAGCCTAAAGCGCCTGCTTCAGGAGGGGTTCAACGGGGTGAGTGGGTCTATCGCTTCAGCCCCGCCCAAGCACTTCTCCTCAGCATGTGGGCAGATCGTTAACTTCCTGGGCACACTGCAAAACGAATGGGCCGGCGCGCAGGCCTTCAGCTCTTTTGACACCTACATGGCGCCTTTCGTGCGCAAGGATGATATGAGCTATGACCAGATCGTCCAGTGTATGCAGGAGCTGATCTACAACCTGAACGTGCCCAGCCGCTGGGGTAGCCAGTGCCCTTTCACCAACCTGACCTTCGACTGGACCTGCCCAGACGACCTGCGCGACGAGTACCCGCTAATCGGCGACGAACTCATGGACTTCACCTACGGCGACTTGCAGCCTGAAATGGACGTCATAAACAAGGCTTTCATTGAGGTTATGACTGCCGGTGACGCCGACGGGCGCGTATTTACCTTCCCGATCCCCACCTACAACATCACCCCTGATTTTGAGTGGGAGGGCGAGAACGTAGATGCCCTGTTCAACATGACTGCCAAGTACGGCCTGCCCTACTTCCAAAACTTCATTAACTCTGACCTGGACCCGCACATGATCCGCTCTATGTGCTGCCGCCTCCAGCTGGACCTGCGTGAGCTGTTAAAGCGTGGCAACGGCCTGTTTGGTTCAGCTGAGCTGACCGGCTCCATTGGGGTAGTTACTCTGAACATGGCGCGCCTGGGTTACTTGTTTAAGGGTGACGAGGCGGCGCTGGTGGCCCGCATGGATGAGCTGATCGACCTGGCCAGCCAGTCCCTGGAGATTAAGCGCGCCACCATCCAGTACCACATGGATCACGGCTTGTTCCCCTACTCCAAGCGCTACCTGGGTAGCTTGGACAACCACTTCTCCACCATTGGCGTTAACGGCATGAACGAGATGGTGCGTAACTTCTCCGACGACGCCTATGACCTAACCGACCCGCGTGGCTTTTGAGATGTGCGTGCGCGTCTTAGACCACGTGCGTGAACGCATGGTGCAGTTGCAGGAGGCCACCGGTCACCTCTACAACCTGGAGGCCACCCCGGCTGAAGGTACCACCTACCGTTTCGCTAAAGAGGACCGCAAGCGTTTCCCCGGCATTATCCAGGCTGGGACTGAGGCTGAGCCCTATTACACCAACTCCTCGCAGCTGCCTGTGGGCTACACCGATGACCCCTTCCAGGCTTTGGAAGATCAGGAAGTGTTGCAGGGCAAGTACACCGGCGGCACGGTGCTGCACCTGTACATGGGGGAGCGGGTTTCTTCCGGCAAAGGCTTGTAAAGAGCTGGTGCGTCGTTCACTGACTGCTTTCAAGCTGCCTTACATCACTATCACGCCCACCTTCTCTATTTGCCCGGTGCACGGTTACCTGACTGGCGAGCACTTCACTTGTGAGCGTTGCGCCGCCGCCCACCCTGAACGTGAGCCGCAGGCTTGCGAGGTGTGGACCCGCGTAATGGGTTACTTCCGTCCGGTGCAGTCTTTCAACATTGGTAAAAAGGGCGAGTACCACGAGCGGCAGATGTTCGATGAGTCTAGCGCTGCTGGTCACGGCCAGTTACGTAGTGCTTTTGAGTTCGACGACGCCGGCGTGCGCACCCGCGAGGTAGTCACCTCCGAGATTTATGCCTGACGCAGCTGACTTACAGATAGCCGGGCTGGTACCCCTATCCACGGTGGACTGGCCCGGCAAGCTGGCTGCCAGCATCTTTTTACAGGGCTGTCCCTGGCGCTGCGTGTACTGTCAAAACCACGAAATTTTAGATCCCCGCACCCCGGGGAGCGTGCCCTGGTCGCAGGTGGTTGAGCTGCTGCAACGCCGACGCGGCCTGCTGGACGGCCTGGTTTTTTCCGGCGGCGAGGCTACCCGCCAGCCCGGTCTGCTTAGCGCCGCCCAGGAGGTTAAGGCCCTGGGCTTTGCGGTGGGGCTGCACACTGCCGGTATTTATCCGGGTAATTTGGCCCGCTTACTTGCCGCCGACGCCGTCGACTGGGTGGGCCTGGACATTAAGGCCCTGCCTGGCCCCGATTACCGCCAGGTGGTGGCGCGCGGCGGCGGGGGAGAAAAGGCCTGGCACGCCCTGGAGCTGGTACTCAATGCGGGTGTGGATTACGAGGTGCGCCTGACGGTGTATCCCGGTTACCCCGGCGGGGTTGAGGGAGCGTTTAGGGTTGCTGCTTCTCTTCACGACGCCGGCGTGGCCAGTTTGGCCTTGCAAGTAGCGCGTAGTTTGGGGGCGCCTGAGGGTTTTATTTCCGACGGCGACAACTGGGGCGCGCAGGTGGAACAGTTGGAGGCGCGTATTGGGCAGCTGGGCTTCGCTAGCTTCCTGCGTCGCTAAGGGCACTGTTGCTTACGCGTGCTGGCGCACTGCTAGCTACGCGCTCTAGCTCATTCTTCTACTTACGTGCGCTGGCGTATCCCTGCTGCAAGTAAATTTATGGGCCGTCCCTTATAGGGGCGGCCCCGCAGCTGTTTTCTGTGTTGTGCTGAGTTTTCTACCCACCTCAGAGCGGTCCGGCAACCCCGCAGTTACGGGGTTCCTCTTGGGTGACAAGCGTTGCCGGTCACAATATTTGGCCCGCGCCCGGCGCCTGGCAAACTGGTTGCCCCTAGCTTAAATTGCTCTTGGCCAGCCTAAACAGGTAATTTAGCCGGGCCTGGTTGGCTCTGAAATACAGCTTGTAAGTCACCAGGTTTAACGTAAAATTAGCTCTTTGTGGCTACCGTCACCCAAAATCGGGTTGCGAGGCTGTTGAGTGGTCGCTAAAGTTATACGAGTGCCTGCGGGACAGCAACGAAAACAAAAAATTCGTTAGATGTTCTGCTGGGTGTGTTGTTTGAGAACTCGATAGTGTGTCAAGTTTTTTATGTCTTGAATTCTTCTCCAACGAATGTGTTGTTTGTTGGGGGGTTTTTCTTGTTGATTTCTTTGTCAACTAATGTTTTTTGAGCTAGTTGTTTTCTGGTTCTTCAAGTTTTTTTGGAGAGTTTGATCCTGGCTCAGGACGAACGCTGGCGGCGTGCTTAACACATGCAAGTCGAACGAAAATACCAAGCTTGCTTGGTTGATTAGTGGCGAACGGGTGAGTAACACGTGAGTAACCTGCCCCTTACTTTCTGGATAACTGCTCGAAAGGGTAGCTAATACGGGATATTCTGGCCTTCCTGCATGGGTTGGTTTGGAAAGGTTGTTTTTCTGGTGAGGGATGGGCTCGCGGCCTATCAGCTTGTTGGTGGGGTGATGGCCTACCAAGGCTTTGACGGGTAGCCGGCCTGAGAGGGTGGACGGTCACACTGGGACTGAGATACGGCCCAGACTCCTACGGGAGGCAGCAGTGGGGAATATTGCACAATGGGCGCAAGCCTGATGCAGCGACGCCGCGTGAGGGATGAAGGCCTTCGGGTTGTAAACCTCTTTCGTCAGGGAACAAGGCACTGTCTTTTTGGTGGTGTTGAGGGTACCTGGATAAGAAGCGCCGGCTAACTACGTGCCAGCAGCCGCGGTAATACGTAGGGCGCAAGCGTTGTCCGGAATTATTGGGCGTAAAGAGCTCGTAGGCGGCTGGTCGCGTCTGTCGTGAAAACTTCCGGCTCAACCGGGGGCTTGCGGTGGGTACGGGCCGGCTAGAGTGCGGTAGGGGTAACTGGAACTCCTGGTGTAGCGGTGGAATGCGCAGATATCAGGAAGAACACCGATGGCGAAGGCAGGTTACTGGGCCGTTACTGACGCTGAGGAGCGAAAGCGTGGGGAGCGAACAGGATTAGATACCCTGGTAGTCCACGCTGTAAACGTTGGGCACTAGGTGTGAGGCTCCTTTCCGGGGGTTTTGCGCCGTAGCTAACGCATTAAGTGCCCCGCCTGGGGAGTACGGCCGCAAGGCTAAAACTCAAAAGGAATTGACGGGGGCCCGCACAAGCGGCGGAGCATGCGGATTAATTCGATGCAACGCGAAGAACCTTACCAAGGCTTGACATGTTAACTGTGGCTCTAGAGATAGGGTTTACCCTTTTGGGTGGTTTTCACAGGTGGTGCATGGTTGTCGTCAGCTCGTGTCGTGAGATGTTGGGTTAAGTCCCGCAACGAGCGCAACCCTTGTCCCGTGTTGCCAGCACGTTGTGGTGGGGACTCGCGGGAGACTGCCGGGGTCAACTCGGAGGAAGGTGGGGATGACGTCAAATCATCATGCCCCTTATGTCTTGGGCTTCACGCATGCTACAATGGCCGGTACAGAGGGTTGCGATACTGTGAGGTGGAGCTAATCCCTTAAAGCTGGTCTCAGTTCGGATTGGTGTCTGCAACTCGACACCATGAAGGTGGAGTCGCTAGTAATCGCAGATCAGCAACGCTGCGGTGAATACGTTCTCGGGCCTTGTACACACCGCCCGTCACGTCACGAAAGTTGGCAACACCCCAAGCCCGTGGCTCTACGGGGAGCGGTTAAAGGTGGGGCTAGCGATTGGGACGAAGTCGTAACAAGGTAGCCGTACCGGAAGGTGCGGCTGGATCACCTCCTTTCTAAGGAGTTTTTGTTTTGGAACGGCGAGAAGAACCGTTTAGAGGATTCGTTTTATAGATGTTTTTGGCTCTGTCTTTTTTGGCAAAGAGGGACGGGGCTTAAAGGGCTTGGCATGCTGTCGGGGTTCTGGAGCAGCGCTCCGGACCTGACCCCATCATGACAGATTGATCATTGTTTGTGGTTGTTTGTTTGGTGTGGGTGTGTTGGTTGTGAACTGTATAGTGGACGCGAGCATCTTTGATCTTTGCAAGCAATACTGACTGATTGATTTAAAGGATTTTGTTCCTTTTTTGTTGGTTGGTTGGTGTTGTTTTTGTTGTTAGTTTTTAAGAGCGTTCGGTGGATGCCTTGGTATCAGGGGCCGATGAAGGACGTGGTGGACTGCGATAAGCCTCGGGGAGCTGTCTGACAGGCTTTGATCCGAGGGTTTCCGAATAGGGGAACCTAGCAAGAGTAATGTCTTGTTACCTGCGCCTGAATGTATAGGGCGCAAGGGGGTGTACGCGGGGAAGTGAAACATCTTAGTACCCGCAGGAAAAGATATTCCGTTAGTAGTGGCGAGCGAAAGCGGATTAGGTGAAACCGTGTTAGTGTGATAGACGCCAGTTGTTGCTGATGCGGGGTTGTGGGGCGTGTTTGTTACATTCTCTGGCGGGGGTGTGCGTAGTTATAAATGTTTGGTGTAGTTGAATAGTCTGGGAAGGCTAAGCGTAGACGGTGATACTCCGGTAGGCGAAACATCAGGCACTGCGTTGGGCATGTTTTCCCCAAGTAGCACGGGGCTCGTGGAATCTTGTGTGAATTTGCTAAGACCACTTAGCTGCCTAAATACTTCCTGGTAACCGATAGCGGATAAGTACCGTGAGGGAATGGTGAAAAGTACCCCGGGAGGGGAGTGAAATAGTACCTGAAACCGGGCGCTTACAAGCCGTCAAAGCCCTTTAGGGGGTGATGGCGTGCCTATTGAAGAATGAGCCTGCGAGTTAGTGGCGTGTCGCGAGGTTAACCCGTGTGGGGGATCCGTAGCGAAAGCGAGTCTGAAAGGGCGAGCAGTGGCACGTTCTAGACCCGAAGCGGGGTGATCTACCCATGGCCAGGTTGAAGCACGTGTAAGAGCGTGTGGAGGACCGAACCCACTTCAGTTGAAAATGGAGGGGATGAGCTGTGGGTAGGGGTGAAAGGCCAATCAAACTCCGTGATAGCTGGTTCTCCCCGAAATGCATTTAGGTGCAGCGTTGCGTGGTTCCGGGCGGGGGTAGAGCTACTGGATGGCTGATGGGCCTTACAGGGTTACTGACGTCAACCAAACTCCGAATACCGTCCGGGTATAGCGTGGCAGTGAGACAGCGGGGGATAAGCTCCGTTGTCGAGAGGGAAACAGCCCAGATCGCCGGCTAAGGCCCCTAAGCGTGTGCTAAGTGGGAAAGGATGTGCGGTCGCGTTGACAACCAGGAGGTTGGCTTAGAAGCAGCCATCCTTGAAAGAGTGCGTAATAGCTCACTGGTCAAGTGATCGTGCGCCGACAATGTAGCGGGGCTCAAGCACACCGCCGAAGCCGCGGATCCTCAACATACACCCTGTCAATGTTTTTGTTGGCCAGGGGTTGGGGGTGGTAGGGGAGCGTTGTGTACTGGGTGAAGCGGCCGAGTAATTGTGTCGTGGACGGTACGCAAGTGAGAATGCAGGCATGAGTAGCGATACTAGGGTGAGAAACCCTAGCGCCGAATGACCAAGGGTTCCAGGGCTAGGCTAGTCCGCCCTGGGTGAGTCGGGTCCTAAGGCGAGGCCGACAGGCGTAGTCGATGGATAACCGGTTGATATTCCGGTACCGGCTAGTAACCGTCAAGTGTTGACTGAAAGGTACTAACCCACGCTAAAAACATGGTCGGGTTTCTTCGGAAGTCTGGTTGTGGTTTTGGTTTGGGGACAGGCTTTCTTGGTAGGCAAGCGTGTGGAGTGACGCACAGTGGAAGCCTTCGCGAGGTGATGGTTTATCCTCGTTTAACCGTGTAGCTTACTGCTTAGGTAAATCCGGGTGGTTTTATGTGAGGCGGGATGATGACCACTTTTTGGGTGGGAAGTAGGGGTGATCCTGTGGTGCCGAGAAAAGCTTCGACGCGAGGTGGCTGGCCGCCCGTACCCTAAACCGACACAGGTGGTCGGGCAGAGTATGCCTAGGCGCACGAGATAATCATGGTTAAGGAACTCGGCAAAATGCCCCCGTAACTTCGGGAGAAGGGGGGCCTGATACTTGATGAAACCACTTTTTGTGGCTTTCTAGGGTTGAGGGTCGCAGAGACCAGGGAGAAGCGACTGTTTACTAAAAACACAGGTGCGTGCGAAGCCGTAAGGCGATGTATACGTACTGACGCCTGCCCGGTGCTGGAAGGTTAAGAGGAACCGTCAGCTGACTTTTTGTTGGTGAAGCGGTGAATTTAAGCCCCAGTAAACGGCGGTGGTAACTATAACCATCCTAAGGTAGCGAAATTCCTTGTCGGGTAAGTTCCGACCTGCACGAATGGCGTAACGACTTCTCTACTGTCTCAACCATGAACTCGGCGAAATTGCATTACGAGTAAAGATGCTCGTTACGCGCAGAAGGACGGAAAGACCCCGGGACCTTTACTATAGCTTGGTATTGGTGCGCGTTATAGCTTGTGTAGGATAGGTGGGAGACTGTGAAGTGGTCACGCTAGTGATTGTGGAGTCGTTGTTGAAATACCACTCTGGTTATAGCGTGTGCCTGAACCTTGGCCCGTGATCCGGGTTAGGGACAGTGCCTGGTGGGTAGTTTAACTGGGGCGGTTGCCTCCTAAATTGTAACGGAGGCGCTCAAAGGTTCCCTCATCCTGGTCGGTAACCAGGTGTTGAGTGTAAGTGCACAAGGGAGCTTGACTGCGAGACTGACAGGTCGAGCAGGTACGAAAAAGTAGGAACTAGTGATCCGGCGATCCCGTGTGGGTGGGTCGTCGCTCAACGGATAAAAGGTACCCCGGGGATAACAGGCTGATCCTGCCCAAGAGTCCATATCGACGGCATGGTTTGGCACCTCGATGTCGGCTCGTCGCATCCTGGGGCTGGAGCAGGTCCCAAGGGTTGGGCTGTTCGCCCATTAAAGCGGTACGCGAGCTGGGTTTAGAACGTCGTGAGACAGTTCGGTCCCTATCCTCTGCGCGCGTTGGAAACTTGAGAAGGGCTGTCCCTAGTACGAGAGGACCGGGACGGACGAACCTCTGGTGTGCCAGTTATCCTGCCAGGGGTATGGCTGGTTTGCTACGTTCGGGATGGGTAACCGCTGAAAGCATCTAAGCGGGAAACTAGCTTCGAGATTAGGTTTCCGTCCCATTGTTTGTGGGGAGGTTCCCGGTAGATTACCGGGTTGATAGGCTAGGAGTGTAGACATTGTAAAGTGACCAGCTTACTAGTACTAATTGACCGATAACTAACAATACTTTGTGTGTTTGATGGTGTTTGCGTCCACTGTGCGGTTCACGGCCAACACGGCCTTTAGGGGTTGGGTTGTTAAGTGGATATATTGTTTCACTGACTTGGGTTTCGCCCTTTTTGTTGGGGTGTTGCTTGTTTGGTTGTGTTGGTGGTTTTAGCGAGGGGGTTACACCCAGTATCCTTTCCGAACCTGGAAGTTAAGCCTTTCTGCGCTGATGGTACTGCAACTGGTGGGTTGTGGGAGAGTAGGGCGCTGCCAACCGTTTCCTTGAATGGTGGTGGGGGGGGGGT